>JACCDR010862451.1_pt1 | contig 14681 bp, 14 predicted proteins | sample 7446431 | NCBI WGS metagenome assembly JACCDR01 (sample SAMN15323443, study PRJNA562643) | freshwater metagenome | isolation source: river surface water | place: USA:Blue River Watershed | collected 2017-08-17 | reverse complement strand
GTGCCTGTGCCTGAGCTGTGGCCACAATGTACTGAGCCTGCTGTTGAGCAGCCTGAATACGAGCCTGTGCTTTCTCTTTGTTACCGCTGAGTAACCCGGAGACTAGGCCGAGGGCACCACCAATGGCAGCACCCCATGGCCCACCTACGGAGAACCCGGCAGCAGCACCGCCAGCGGCACCGCCGAGAGCACCGCCACCTTGAGTACCCATAGTTATCTCCTGAACGCTTGACCAGTCCAGCTAATCGCCGTGATGTTCAACGGCAACCAGTCGATGGACTGAAGACGGTATTCACACTCACGAACCTCGCGGCCAATGAGTGCGGACAACTGCATGTTGATGACAGGCTGAGAACCAACCTTTGACGCCACACGGGACAGCAGGAACCCGTTGAAGTGTTTGGACAGCCACTCGCTGTTCGCATCCTTGACGTAGATATCCAGAGCAGCGGTGTCCTGAATGGACAGCTGAATCTGGGTCAGCGTCAGTCGGCCCTGTAGCAGCGCGTTACCTTGCTGGTCTCGCTGGTACGGGTTGGTCGGGATGACGAACGAGTCGAATGGAATGCCACCCACCAGAGTACCACCAGCAATCTGTGCAGCATCAAGCTGAGCACGCTTGGCATAGGTAGTCCCGGTCAGGGCATGGTCTCCAGACGCCACGACGCAGTAGCAGCGGTTTCTCAGGTCGGTCTTCGCGTTGATATACGCTGAAGGGAACGTGATACCCGTGCCTACCCCGGTCAGGGTCTGATAGCTGTCCATGTACGCTTCGTTGGACTTGGCCGGACGCAGGGAAATCTGCTCCACAGCCAGCCACATGGTCGTGCCGCTAACCCGCATAACCATAGCCAGAATCGAATCGCCCTCGGTCGAGATAGAAATAATCTTCCCGAAGTCTGGGTCGAATGACCATCTGTCCCATGCCGCCTGTAGACGTCGAGAGGTTCCCACCTCATCCGTGTACCGGAAGAGATAAAGATTCTGCGATGTGGTAGGACGGATGATTACAGCCGCTGGAGACGTCACAGGGACGATTTCAGCAGCCACCCCAGAGCAGAAGTCAGTTAACTGCTGGGACAGGTCGTAGGACTCTGTAGAGTCTGCAATCTGCCCGTACTGCATCTGGTTCAGGGTAATGACAGGTTGTGAGGTATCACCGGGCTTCGTGTAGAAGATGAAGTTGCCGGAACCTTGCGGCTGCGCCCCGGTAGTGTTGGGGAACTGCGATACCACGGTCATGTTCTGGTTGGTTGGGGTTAAGACTGTACGGCCATTGATAACGTACTGTCGCTTGTCGCCGAACAGGAACAACGACTTGTCGAACAGAGCGGAATGACGGAGAACATCATCTTCCGCTCCGAGGGCGAACATGTCGATAGGGTCGGTGTCGGTAAGAGTGAGAACAGATTGTCTGAAGAAGTTGAGGTAATCACCGGGCCGGGAGAATGATGCAACAGCGCCGGAGCCAACAACGAGGCGGTCTTGGAACATACCGAGATACGTGATTTGACGTGTCGCGAAGTTCGGCGGCGGGTTGGTGTAATCATCTCCACATAGGTTCGGCTGAACTTTAGGCGTGGTGATTGACAGAGTAGATGCCAGCAGAGCCAAGTCGCTAGTAATGTAAATCTGCCCGTTCGTGTGATAATACCCAAACAGGAAATGCCCCGTGAGGGTTTGCTCGTAGCCAGCAGACTCTTTCCAAACAACTTCGCCCCTAACGGTGTTAGAGATAGCTGGAGATGAGTCAAGAGCGTTAGGAGCCACAGAGACAGTCGTTTTGCCAGCACCAGCAGGTTGGTCGTTCGAATCATTCTTGTTCTCCGATTTGAGGTAGTAGGCATCTGAGTCGTCAGACTTCTTGGCGCGCACCTTCACAATCTTGCCGTACCAGTGACGGATGGACACGAGGTCAGCCGAACTGATTTCGTTACCCACGCCGCGAATCAGGGTAGTGTCACCACCGTCGTCCACCACAATCTCGCGAATGTTGTCCCCGGAGATGTAGATGGTGGAACCCTGAATTGACCACTTGAGATTGGTCACTTTGTTGATGCCTGCGGCGGCGGTGTTCGCTGCCAGCATCCCGGTACCCGTCCCAGTGTTACCGGACGAGGCCGGGCCGTTCACCAGACGCACAGCGATGTTCTCAGCCTGAATGTCTTTGGCCGCATCGGAAATCCACTTGGTCGTCGCCGAGTTGTAGTCGGCCACGAGCTTGGACATCTTGTTCTGGTAATCCGGGTCGTCGGTAGGGATGCTCCCGGTGTTAATCGGGGTCGGGTAGCTGGAGGACATCGTGGTGTAACTGAACTTCAGCTGACCGCCAGAATCCAGCAGCAGGGTCACAGTGAAGGTACGGGCGTACGCACCGCCTCGAACCCATGCCACAACCTTGGTACGGTTGTCGGTACTCAGGTAGTCCTGAGAGGCGGTCACGGAGCCTACGCTGTCGTTGACACCCATGAACAGGTAACGGCCCACAGAGGTGATGGCCGAGATACCGTTAGCCAGAGCTGCCTGATACTTCGCGTCGCCTGCCGCGTTCAGCACGTTCAGAGGAACCACGCTATGAGTGAGCTGGTCGGTCACGTACATCAGCTGAGCGTTGGCGATTGCCCCGGCCACCTTCTTATAGGCGACCTGAAGAGGGGAGCCACTCGCACCGGGGTTCCACTTATGGGTTCGGTACGCCTGCAACTTCGGCAGGTCAGCAGCAGACACGGCAGGGGTGATTACAGTCTCTGAGAGACGTCTGGTGCCCCTGCGGCGCACTAACCCTTCTACTGGGTCGGATAGCAAATTAACTTGGTCTGTATGCTGTCCAGAGAATCGCTGGTGAGGTACCTGCTGCGATACTCCACGCACAACGGACTCATAGGAACCTTGTACACGGGCCATAGTTATCTCCGAGAGGCGTTACGTCCACGGGTAGCCGTGGTGCCCGGCCAAGCGACCTTGGTCAGCTTATGGGCTACGGAAAGGGTGTCGAACATGTTCACGTCTTTGTTGCGGGTATCCGCAGCGCGAACGACGGTACGGGCGAGGCCGTACTGCTGGGTTACTTCCTGCACCCGCTGAGGGTCGGCGTCGAAGCCTTTGCAGAAGTCCAGCACAGCAGAGTACATCACGTACAGCTTGAAGATTACAGGGAGTTCGTCAAAGTCCACGAAGGACATATAGCGAACCTGTAAGGTGTTCTCAAACTCGTAGCTCTGGCGGTACTTGTCATAGAGATAGCGGCCACGGGCCACGATGAGACCACCGCCAGTACGCGGGTCGATGTCGATGCAGTTCTGCGGGAGCACGAGACGCTTGGTCACGGCATCCGGGTGCAGGGTGGCGAACTCGGTGTTGAACCACCACGGGGTGGACAGCTCCTTGATAATCGCCAGATTCAGGGACGACAGAGCGCCTGCAATGTACGGGTGGTCGGTGTTAATTAAGGTGTTTAATGGGGCTTCGCTCATGCACTTTAAGCACTCATTAACCACCGTCAATTGGGTGATGTTTTCCATTAAAGACCTCAACTGAAAAAATTAGCCCCCTACCGGGGAGGTAGAGGGCTAGGGTATTACGGAGTCTGGTCGATTTGCAGCACGCCAGCGTACTCGTTTCGGTTAGGTGCTACACCGAAGGAGCGGTCGGAGTCCACATACCAAGACTTACGCAGCTTGTCGTAGAACAGGTCGGAAGTCAGTGGGATGGTTTCACCAGCCATCAGAGCACGCGGAGACAGCAGCACGCCAACAACGCCAGTGAAGTCGCCGTCGTATGCGTTGCCGTTCGCCGTGTTGGACATCGGGTGGTTAGTCACGACGCCGGACGGGATGTTGTTGGACTTAACAACAGGCACGCCGAACGCCTTGAACACCATACCGGATACGGAGGTGCCGTCAGCGGTCACGTAGGTGCCGTTGATAATCTGCTCAGCATCCAGCAGAGCGTAGAACGCTGCCGGGGTCAGGGCCAGAACCATGTCTTCGATGTTCGGCTGAACATCCTGCTCTTCCATCTTAACGCACAGGTTAGAGATGGCTTTGTACAGCTTGGTGCCGTCACGAGCGTCCGCAGCAGTAGCCAGCTCTTCGACGTTACCTTCACCGAAGCCGCCCGGCTTGCCAGCGGTACCGCCAGAGTAGGAACTCTGGGTAGCACGGGCAGCTTTGACAGCCTGAATGAAGAAGGTCTGGTCGGTGAACTTGGCCAGCTTCTCGCCGTGCTCTACCGCGATTTCCTTACGGATGTCGATGGTAGACTGGAACACTTCAAGCACTGCGATGGCGTTACGGGCGTAGATGTGGGTATCCACGACCAGCTGGTTGCGGGAGATGTCCGGGCCGGAGGTAACGTCAGGCTCTTGGCCTGCGGTCACTTTACCCAGCTCGGTCGCGCCAACTGCGTAGTTGGTCAGCGTGTTGGTACCGCGCACGGTACGCATAGGGATGAATGGTGCCAGAACCTGCTTACGCTTGATGGTATGCTCAACGATACCAGTGAACTCTTCGATAATCAGTTCATTGATGTCGCCAGTCTGGTTCTGCTGGTTCGGGTGCGTGGGAGTCCACGTAGGTAGTGCCATTTAAATTCCTCGTGCAAGAGTTAAGACAGGACGGGTGGAATGTATGTTATCCGCGCCACGCTTGTCTACGTTGTTGCAACACTTTGTATTCCGCTGAAGTCTCCAGACCGGAGTAGCCTACGCGGTCAATGAGCTTACCCATTTCCGCACGAAATTCCTGCGGAGACAGAGGGGCACCATTAGTTGCTATAGTGGGTGACGTATTGTCGTTGAACGGCTTCGCCGGGTTGGTACTCGGCTGTGCGGGGGCGTTCTCCCCGTGCTGACCATAGAGGCCCGACAGGTACTCTACAGCTTTCAGAGTGGCGATACCGCCCTTCTCCAGCTGCTCCTTGAAGTAAGCAATCTCCTGCGGGTCGGCTGTCTTCTGAACCCAGTCCTTAATCTTGGCCCAGCGCTCTTCGCCGCCAGCCATCTCCAGAGCCTTACGATTGGTCTCGCCGTGAGTCTTCTCGTAGTGGTCGGAAATCTGTTGGTGCGCCTGCTTAGCCAGATTCAGGAATTGCGGGTCAATGCCCTGCTCCTGCACGAATTTCTCCAGCAGAGCAAAGTCGCCTTTGGTCGCCGGGAGGTATGCAGGGTGGTCAGGGGAGAAGCCCTTGTCAGCAAAGGCGGTCATGGCCATGTCATAAGCAGCGTTGCCCGTGGACTCGTGCTTATACTTCACTGGCTCATTCAGGGTCAGCGACTGTTCAGCCGGAGGCTGTTCCGGGGTAGACGGCGCATCAAGGTTGGGTGCCTGCGTAGCCGGAGGAGTCGTTGGTTGCTCAGGTACAGCAGCCGCAGGGGTCGCGGCTGGATTAGGTGGTACCGCAGCAGGGGCCGGAGCCGGGGCTGCTGCTGGCGCTGTGGCCTGAGTGGTTGGTGCTGATGGAGCTGTAGTGGTAGTGGTCATAATCGCCCTCATTGATTCTCTTGTGGAATAGTCTGAGCGTCAACCTGATTGGCTGCGCCCTGCATTGCCAGAGCCTGTTGGTTAGCTCTCGCTGCATCTGCGGCTACCTCAGCTTCACTCTTCACATAGCGGGAAGCCAACAGGCCGTGCCCGGAGAAGATGTCGGAGGTAATCGCGTCCAGTTTAAGACGGCCCAGTACCGCTTCATGCTGCTGGTACATGGCACCGAGGTTGCCGATGGCAGCGTTCAGATTGTCGAGGTCGCCGTTACGGGACAGAGCATTAAGCCCGGTCACGATGGAGACGTTCATCTTCACGCCTTTGATGGACAGGTCTTGCATCTCCAACAGCCAGTGAGCAATCGGGAGCTGCATATCAATCGCTAAGCGAGAGTACGCGCCACCCAGACTGTTCTCCAGTTCGTTGGCCTGCATTCGGATTTCTTCTGCCGTCACACGTTCCGCATCGCGTGTAACGCCGGACAGCATCAGGAACCCTTGCGCGATACGCCGGGTGTAGACGTCCATACCGTTCATCATCATCTGGAGGGTCTGGCCCATGCCTTGTCCTGCCGAGATGAGTGTCAGGTCGCCTTGTACACCGGGAACTACCGCACCGTTAGCCGAGTCACGAATGTCCTCTGGCTGCATTACGCCGGATGGGTTGGACAACCAACGGAACTCGGAAGCCAGCACGCTACCCTGAACAAATGACGTGGACATAGTTGACAGCGCGGCGAAGTCGCCAGCGTACTCTTCTACCAGACCAGTCCCGTAGTCTGCGCTGGCGGTCAGGCACCAAGTGAGTGGCCGGACGGGACAATCTTCCCTCTTCCAGTCTCCCTGATACTTGCCGTCCTCCAGCTGAAGGTCGTCAACCCAGTACGTCATCTTCATCCGTTTGCCCGTCTCATCCACTTTGTACCAACGGTAAACTTCAACTGAAGACTCAGGAGTGTAGCCATGCGGCTTCTTCTGCTTGCACGCTGCCTGCACATCGACGGTCAGCTGCTGGAATTGCAAGCAGACCTTGGTCATGATTTCGCAGGGGCGTCCGTAGTAGTCGCGTTTCACGACGTAATCGCGTACCCGCCAGTACGCCACCTCGTCGCCCATGTCCATCAGGCTGTTGCCTGTGACGATGAGTGACTTGATGATTTCGAACATCACCGGACGGAAGTTCTTGCTGTCGAGCAGCCGGGCACTTTCCAGCTCCAACGACGCAAAGACATCCTTCAGAGCGTCAGGGTCAATCTGCGCCTGCATCAGCTGCTCTTTGGTCTTCTTGTCCGGGTCAAGTTTGAAGAAGGGACGGGACGGTGCGAACAGCGCCAGCATGATTTTGTTGGCGAGACTGTTCACGGCCTGAGCGCCCACGGCCTGAAAGTCGTGGGTCATCTCGTCAGTGTTCTGCTGGTAGCTCTTGTCAGGGCAGATGTACGGGATGGTGTACAGCGAGTACGCCTCCCAACGGTTCAGCAGACTCTGGCGGCAACCATCCAGCACCGTCCAGCGGCCCGGAGCAGTGTCGTATGACTTACTGCCCGGCTCGTACTTCTCGTTAGCCATTAGGACTCCTTAAGTTCGGATACCACCGCCGCCCGGTGCAGGCTGACGGGATGATTGCCAACGCTCAGTACGGGTCGTCTGACCTCGCTGTGCTTTGGCCGGGGCCGCGTTGGTTGACACAATAGCCTCGCCGCCACGGGTCTGGCTGGCCTGCTGCTCCATCTGGGAGACGGACAGCTTGGCGGCATCGACCTGTGCGTTACTCGCGTTCTTCGTGGCGTTGGCTGCGGCGGTAGCGTTCAGCGTAGCCTGCTGCTTACGGGCCTGCTCTGCCTGTTGGGCCTGAGCCTGCTCGTACTGCTGCTGCTGTTGCTTCTGCTGCTCTGCCAGCTTAGCTGCGTTGGCCTGAGCCTGCTTGTCCAGTTCAGCCTGTTGCTTGGCGTACTGTTCCTGCATCGCTTTCTGAGCCGCAGCCTGCTCTGCCTTGGACTTCGCGAGAGTGGCTTGTTGTGTTATCTGTGTAATTTGGGTGACGAAACTCTGTTCTTTCTGCTGCTGAGCAGTCAGTTGTGCAGAAATCGTGTTCTGATTGTCACGGATTCTGTTGACGGTTTCGTACAGTACAGACATAGTGGGTGACATAAGCACATCGCGCCTGTTCCCCATGATGTCCGCATAGTACCCACCCTGCATGTGAAGCTTGTCGTGGTCACGCTTCGGCATGTACCCGGTATTCAGCGCCAGAAACGCACCGTAACCAATGCGGTCGGCCTCAGCCTGTAGCTTGGTTGTGATGCTGTCCGGGTTCTGAATGTACGAGTAAACCTTGTTCGCCTGCTCCGACAGAGCCTGCATCTGCTTGTAATACGACGCCGAGGTGGTGCCACCCAATCCAGAGATGAGTGAGTTCACCTTCCCGGCGTCGTAATACCCGCCCAGCGCCCCGAGGTCTTTCGTCCAGCGGTCAGTGAAAGAATTGATAGGGTCGGGCGTCAGGTTACGATATGAGCTGATGTTGTATCCCAGAATACCACCCAATTTGTTCAGGTTGTATTCAATGACATCGTTCTCCCACTGTTCGGCCATGTTAAATCCTCAGACCGGAAGACAGCCCGGTACCGCCAGCGCCAGTAGACACGCCTGCACCCGGTGCCCCGGTGTACAGCTCGCTCACTGGACGGCGACGACGCTGGTCATCCGTATAGGTTGAGTTGTCAGCAGCCAGAGTAACCTCCACCTGTTCCTGTGGCATCCACGTAGCGTCCTGAGCTTCCTGCAACGCCTGCTGGCGCTGTGAGTCGGCTGCGGATTGCAACAGGGACTGCGTGTACTGGAACTGCTGCTGGCGGTTAGCGTCGGCCTGAAGGTCGTTGGCCTGCTGCTGTAGCTGAGCCTGCTGCTTCTGAGCCTGCTCCTGCAACGCCGCCATCCTGTCCTGATACGCCTTGTTGATGGCGTTGGTCTGGGTGGTGAGCTGCTTCTGCTGGTTCAGCTGCTGCTGCTGTAGCTGTGATTGGAATTGGTTCTGCGTCTGCTGGAGCTGCTTCTGGAACTCCTGCGTCTGCTGAGCCTGTGTCTGTGACCACTGAGCTTGGGCCGCAGCCTGCTTGTTCTGCGCGTCGATTTGCATCTGGGCGGCAGCAAGGGTGGCAGCGGCTTGTTGCTGAGCGGCGGCTTGAATAGCCTTTGCTTGGGAGCGACCGTTATCGCCTCCACCGAACAAGCCACCCAAATGAACCTCCTACGCGGCGTATACCGTGTTGACTTTTGAGAAGCCGAGTTTCTGTAGCACCCGGCCATACTTTTCCTGATTCTGGTGCAGGAAATCACCGATGACCAGATGCTTGGCCTCGTGAAATTGCTTCTCGCCCAGCAGGAACTTGATAGGGGAGAACATGGTGCCCGGATTATCTGGATAGATACACAGGATAAGCTTCTCCTCGACCGTCTTGGCCGAGGGAGCATACCAGAGATTATACAGGTCGTAGACCACGAGATATCTCTCGTCCACGATGAATGCACCGCCCCGTTCAGCAGCGGCCATGAAATGGGCCAGCGTCTGCTCAATGTGGACATCAGCAATAGTCTGGGCCGGGGCGAGAGTAATCGCCTCGACAAGGAATGGGACTGCCTGCACCCAGTCCTGAGTCTCCGCTTCGCGGAAATTAATCTTTGCTAATGACATAACCCTTCCTCAGAAAAGAGAGAACATGCTGGACACCTAATTTAAATCCAGACTCAATATCGCTAGTATTACTACTAACAAGAGTATTACTATTAACACTCTTCTCTAAGTATTCATACACTTCAGTAGTAAGTCTGGCATAGACTACTACCTGCTCAACAGTCTTAACTTCTACAGGATTAGTAAGAGGCTGCTGGCGCAAAGCGACCTGCTTGCCACGACTAAACTCAGTAGCTGCATAATGCTTAACTGTAGGATGCTGGAGAACGACTTCTTCGAAGTCAACTCGACTAAGCTTACGAATAAAATATTTAGTTAAAAATTTAATCATAAATTAACCCTCGTACACGCTACGCTACGTATTAATTAATATAATTGACTGAAACCCCGGATACCAAGGCTTCCAGCCCCATTTGCGGAAATAGAAAAATAGCCCTATCCAAAATGGACAGGGCTTAGTTCAATCCGAACAAATGAGGGTATTGTCATGCTATAGTGGGTGACGAAACAGGAAGTATATTAGAGAAGGGAATGGCCATCCTTGGCCGGGTGCTACAGGAAGAAGTACTCGGAGTGTTTGACCAGTTGGAGGTCAAGCGTTCCGTACTCTGGGCGAGAGGGGAGTTTCTTACCATCTGTCTGTGCTTCGAGAGCATCAGCGATGAGTTTGAAGGGGTCTTGCTCGTAGAGCTTCACGAACTCTTCACGGATGATTCTGAACAGCTCGGCTGTGTCGGCGGCATGAGTACCGTAATCATCGTGAACCATTGCGAAGTTGTCGATACCTTCCGCTTTGGCCCGGAGGGTAACGAAGGTCAGGTGTGCTGCATCAAGGCTGTGGATGATGTTCGGAGCAATGCCGTTGGCATGGCCCAGCTTATCAATCCGGTCAGTCTCGACCAGACACTTCAGTCGGCTACCGCCACCGCGTACACTGCGGAACTGCACGTACTCGGTTGACCAGTAGTCCTGCACGATTGGTAGCCCGGTCAGGCTCGGCCATACGATTACCTCGATATCATTCTTGCGGGTAATCGCCCGGCTCATTCCTTGGAAATACTGCATCCCTTGCACGGCCTTAACCGCTACCTTGCCGATGGCGCACCACACGAAGTCGCCGAGGAAGTTCGCCGCGTCGGTAAAGTCCTCTTCGGTGAACTCAATCGGGTGAACCTTCATCATGTAGTCGCCCCGGATGAAGCGCCCCATGGAGAACTTCTTCGAACCGTACGGCAGGGTCATCACGCAACGCTTGGTCAGCTTGCGTTCAATCCCGTGCTTCAGCCATTGCTCCTTGAAGTATTGCGCCTCAAAGTGGCTTAACGGTCGCGTCTCACGGAGTACAACTGCAAGGCTAGTTGTGTCGCTCCGCTTAAGAAGGTCGATGGTGACTCGTGCAACCTGCGCGTAAATATCGTTCGGTCGGTCAGCAGGTAATAGGTTGGTAGCCGCAGCTCCAATTTCATCTCGTAACATTGCCGAATAATGCTGTAATCCATTGCAAGTGCCATCAAGGGATACCGGGAGCCTTGAAACAAATGATTCAGGATTGCGTCGATACTCTGCGTATTCAAAGCACCACGCGAGAAACTGATAGCGAGTCTTTCCATCAGCTTCACGGAACCAGAAATCAGTATGGAGAAGTGGTTCGTCGGCACATGCCATGATAAGGTCGTGATTGGAATGAACCCACGAAAGTCGTTCGGAGATGGAGCCTTTGTCAAAGCCGAACTTGGTGGAACCAAGGAGCAGGAAGAATTTCTCCGCATCGGGGGTCTTAATGGGCTTACCATGGGCGAACTCCAGCATTGATTTCGAGGTGTCGGTGCCCTGCGGCGATACGCCAGAGGTCGCCGGGTAATAACGGCCTCGCCAGTCGGCGAAGTACAGGAACCAGATTTTCGGGTAGTCGGCGAACTCGCGTGCCACTGACAGCGTATAGGCGTGCCGTGAAGCCGCGTAACGCTCTGCACGCTGCTCTGAGTACCACTTAGCCGCCCGACGCTTCCAGTGGCCGTGTAGAGATTTATCCGTCTCTGTCCACTCCTCGAACGGCTTGCTGTGACACTCCAGCGGCTCGGGCTTATCCTTCTCAACGAAGCCACGGAACATGGCCTGCTGGACTTCCAGAATACGCTTGTTGATTCGCCACTCAACCGACTGCAAGGTGTTGATGCACTTGACCACCGTGTCCTTGTACTGGTCACGCTGCTCAATCAGGATATCCATCTGGGTCGGGCTGGCTTTCACACAGCGCGGTAGAGTCTGCTTCATGCGATTAGTGTGATAGCCACCACCGACCAGACCATCCCAGTCGTGCGGCTTCTCGACGAATGGGAGACGCTGGGGACGGAAGAACGACACCAGTCGCTTCGTGTCCTCAACGATTTGCAGGGCTTCATCGGACAGCTCAACGAACATCTTCGTCTTGCGGCCCAGCTGCTTGGTGTGCGTCTCGACCAGCCCCACGCTCACGAGGTTATCCAGACACCACTCACCCACCTGAAGAATCTGGGTGATTGACCAGTTCTCCCACTGAATCCCCTTCTTCGCCGCTTGGTTCTTCAGCACGGTCATACGGTGACGGCTGGACTTGCTCTGGCGTTTGTCGAGGTCGTGGCAGATGGTGTTGAACAGTTCAGGGTTAGCATCCTGAAACGTGGTGCAGAACAGCTCGTGGTACATGTTGTTGCCGAGGGCGCGGCTCAGGGAGGTACCCGCCACGTCTTCAGCAGACATCAGCATGTTGATGGCGCAGGATACGCTCATGAACGCTGTAACGCGAGAATCGAATACCGAAACCAGACCTTTGTGTGCTTTGGCTCGTCCGGCTGACGGGTCGTTCATCTCATCGTCGATTCGCTTCGCCATGCGGTCAACGAATCGCTCCATGAGTTGTTTGGCGTAGAACGCCCCGGATGCACGCCCGGCTGATTCAGCCTGCTCGCATTCGGCCATCAGCTTTTCGAGACCACGGTCAGCACACAGAGCTTCCAGTTCTTCCTGAGTTTTGAGCATCGTTACATAACCCCTTTATGATTAATAATTTAGCGATTGTTTCGGCGGTGGCAGACAGGTCGTCCAGCGTGCCAGTGTTCAGAACGATATAGTGCGCAGCGTGGCGTAGAGCGTCTTGGGCGGCTTCAGAACTGTCCACTGTCTTGACCGCCAGCGGGTTATTCGGACGCAGAATGTATAGTGACGCATCGCCAATGGCTTGCTCGTTAACGAAGCGACAATCGCTACAAATATTAACCCGCCCAGTCGGACAGTTACTGAGCATTGCCTTGATGTAATATGACTCGTCAACTTTTCGGACTTCACCTCCCAGAACTTGCATGAACTCCCGCGTAGAGACGACAGGTTTAAAAATGCCATCGTGCTTTTCCTTTCGAATGTGGATTAATCTCTGGTGAACCTTTACAGCGATTATACGACGGTGGTAAGGGTCTAAGAGGGGGAAGCCCTTAAAAACCGCGTCAGAGAGGTCTGAGAGATTATAATGGCGTATTGCAGCCAACTCCTTCGTCTCTCGGTCGTCTGGATTGAAGCCCATCTCAAAAGCGACGTTTCGGATGGGGTCGGCGAACTTAACCAGCCCGGCGTTGAAGCCCAGCTTCTCAAACTGGTCGATGAGTAAGTCAGCAAAGGTATCTTTCCCGGCACCAATCGCGCCAGATAACATCAGCAGCATGTTGTATCCTCGGTAAGGGGCGTCCCTGCCCGGTCTATTTAGAGTACGCCGCGCTTAATCAGGCGTGCAGTTTTACGTTGGCTCGGGGTGGCTTCTACCCACCAGAGCAGGGTGGCCAGCAGTTTGGCCAAGCCCTTGCGGTTGAGTTCCCGCAGTCTGTAGCTGGCCAGCTGGCCACGTGCGATACGCAGGTCACTGGTCAGTGCAGATACCAGCTGTGCATCGGTCAGGTTCTGGCGATTTTCCAGAGGGTTTTTCGGGCTGTAACCTTCAAATTGTTCAAAGTTCATATGCTTACCTCAAAAGAGCTTTTCGTTTTTCAGGGGTGTTTTCCGTATAGCGTGAACGGCTCCAGCCACCGCAGCCGTTGCAGCGATAGCGCTGATACTTGCCAGAGTCGGTATAGTAGAATCCCCGTCGAGCAAGGTCATCAGAGCCACAACGATGGCAGCGCAGGTCAACTCGACCGTCGTACACGTTAACATTCGGATGTCCATCAATCCACGCCCTCATCTTCAGGTAGACTTGCTCGGTGGAAGTCACGTCCGGGATGTTGTACTCCTTCATCTCGTCCCATGCTTCCGGGTTGTCTTTCAGGCACTCCACCCACAGCTCGAAGCCGGGGAATTTCTTGTGCTTTTCCTTCTTGACCGGGGACAGCTTGTCGGCCATCCATTCCAGTCGGTTGCTGGTGAACGCGAATTTCTGCTTCGCCATCAGCTTGGTGTCCACCATCTTGTACGGAGAAGGTGGCGGGAAGCCGTTCAGCAGGAACCGCGCATTTATTTTCTTGTGGTCGAACGCAACGCCGTTCTGCGTGACCACAATGTCGGCCTCGTTCAGGATGTGCCACAGCTTTTGCAGCAGGTGGCGGTCATCTTCAGTGTGAACCTTGCCGCGCATGTCATCGTAAATGACCGAGTTCTTGTGCATCCACTTGGCACAGAACGACAGCAGGAACCACTCGGAGCTGATTTGGTTCAGACCAACGTTCTGCTTCCAAAGGCTCCATACGCACGCCTTGATGGGTGCTGTCTCGATGTCCAGCGTGACCACCTTAGCGTTGTGGTGTAATTTCATGCAAACTCCCGTTAGTTTTTAAAGAGGTAAGCCATGTTGTCTTTGGCCGGGGCGTTAGCGTCGGCCTGTGCTTTCAGGGCTTTTTTGATACCACCGCCGATGAAGTTGAGCATCTCATTGGTCAGACGGTCAACAACATAGCGGTTGTAATCTGCTGCTGGCATAGACATACGCATCTCAATCATGTGCCAGTCTTCCACCACCCGTGCGTAGCTATCGCCGAAGCGCAGGGTGTACTCATACGGCTCGGCCTCCCTGCCGCGATATATGGTTGACCAGTCCTGGCTGAAATCAACGTATTGATGAATAGGGTTGGTACCGTAGTGCTTGCGGCGGGTCAGTTCTACTTTCTCATTCATCATTTTTACCTTTAACAGTTGGTCGGTTGCGGTCTGCACGCACTTTACGCAAGGCTTTCTCTTTGGCCTTGATAGTGTCGGCAGCCGATGGGTTAGCGGCCACACGGCTCGCTATGAGTTTCTTACGGGACTTCTCATAGCTGGCCTGCTTCTTCTCGGCCGAGTTCTTATGAGTGCTGTGCAACGGCTGGTGACTGTAGTCGCCGTTTATGTACTCCAGAACGTTCCCGAGAAAAGCCGCGAACTTGTCGTCGTCTTTCAACAGGTGCCGAGCACGGTTGTTTTCCAGATGTCCCAGCATGGCGTTGCATCCACGATGCAGCACGCCCCGGCAATGACCAGTGGCGTGGTCGTGGTCGAGAACCGCTTGGCCGT
>JACCDR010486841.1_pt1 | contig 14681 bp, 15 predicted proteins | sample 7446431 | NCBI WGS metagenome assembly JACCDR01 (sample SAMN15323443, study PRJNA562643) | freshwater metagenome | isolation source: river surface water | place: USA:Blue River Watershed | collected 2017-08-17 | reverse complement strand
GTCCATGACCGGCGGCTCTATCTCGTAGTCGAAGCGGTCCGGCCCGTGGAAGTACTCGCCCCCACCATCGGAGAACGGCTTTCCCCAAAGCGCATCGGTGGAGAATGACAAGGGGTTTACCGGCTCGTTGTCAGGGTTTACCCCCAGCCGGTGCAAGTCCTGCCCGAACCCGACAAACAACGGCCCGCCATGCACAGCCGATGCGTAGGCGTTGACGGCTAGGGATAGCTCGCCGCTGGCAAGGTTGACGCTTTGGAGGTCACGCCGCCCGGTTACGAGTGGCGGTAGCGCGGCCTTGGCTTTCGGGCCGGTTGGGGTGAACACTCCGCCAATCGAAAACACCGGCCCGGTTAAGAACGTGGCTGGGGCGGTTTGGTTGAGGCGTACCCCGCCCGCGCAATAGCCGAATCCATGCCCCATCCAGAATCCGGCAAGGTCACCCCCAGCAAGGTTCCAAGCAATCGCCGCCGCCGCTTGGTTTGCCGGCGGGTTGAATGGCCCAGCCCATGCCACATCGGGAATCATGGCGGGCTTGAAGGCGCTCGGTAGGGTGGCGAATCGCCGCTCATCCAACCGGCCCTCAATCGGCGAGCCAGGCGGGTTGACCTGATACATGGCCCGCGAGTACATGCCTTGCTGGCGAATATCCATCCCGGCCACCAACGGCTCACCCACATTGAGCCCGATGGCGTTGTCGTTGCGGCCAAAGCCAGCGCCGGGGACTGCCAGCACGGGCTGGCCGGTGGCGATTCGCGGCTTGCCGGGGTATGGCGTCTGGCTCCAACGGTCGGGCGGCAGCGGTGGTACTTGGGCTTGGTCAAACGCGCTCACCGCGTCAGCAAGCAAGATGAGACGGTCTTGCGCCCCGTCAGCAAGCGCCGTGCCGAGCATGGCATGGCCCACCAGAGCATTGAGACCGGTGCCGGAGTAGACGGTAGGCCAAAACACCTTCTCGACCTCGAGCGCGGGCGCGGCCACGACGGCCCGGCCACCAGCCGCCAGAGGCGACGGTAGCAATCCGACCTCATGCTCTAGTAGGTTGACGGCCTCGGGCAATCCGCCGGAGAGGATGCGCTTTGGTTTGATAGTGCCGCTCACAGGATGGCCCTTTCATGCACCGGCTCGGGCGCGGGTTGCTCTTTGCTGGCCTTGGGTAGACTCATCTTGGCTTGCTCTGCCAGCGCCTTGCGACGGGTTGCCGCCAGCCGGTCAGCATAGCTCGCCGGGCCGATGTCCACCTGAGTCCCGATGAAGTAGTCATGCGAGCCCGTGCCAAACACAATCGCCATGCGTTGTATGGCCCCGATTGGCGCTTTGATTCGCCGCACTAGCTGCGTTCCGTGGGCGACACCGACCCCGAACGCCCCTAGCTTATAGGCCCGGATGACCTCATCGGCTTGCGCCTTAGCGTCGGCTTCAACCACCGTGCGGTTTAGCTTGCTCCCATCGGCGAGCAATGCTAGCGATAGGTCGGGCGATGCGGACACCTCCACAAGCTCACGGGTTGCGCCCTTGATGCCCGTATCGAAGTCAAACACCTCAAACCGCTCGATGGTGTTGGGTGAGCGTTGGGTAGCCACGATGCGGATATGGGCGGTGATGGTAGTGGCTAGCGTCCCTTGCTGGCCGGTCACAAGCACCCGCAAATCGGTGGCCGCGCCGTAGCTGGTAGCCGCCACAAGGTCAGCCGCCGTTTGCTCCCGTACCGTTGGCAACGTCCCCCATTGGCCGGGGAATCGGTTAGCCACTAAGCCAACGATAGGGGACGCCCCTAACGGTGCCAACGGCGAGAGACGTATCACAGCCTCAGCCGGGGTCTTGTCCCAGCCCACCGCGAAAGGCGATGGCCGCAAGTTGGTTGAACGGTGGTTGATGCCAAGGTCAGCCTCAAGGATGGTGTTGTCAGAGTTGTACCGGGTGGCGGTGTAGTTTGAGAGTAGCTCGCACCAGTCGCCGTTCACTGCCCCGATACGGTCACTTGCCCGGGTGGTGAAGTCTGTGAGCTGGCCTTCAGAGTCCATAACCCCGAAGTGGTAGTCATACCAAGCATTGAACTGGATGGGGTTGACGGTGGTACTCGCCGTTTGCCGTTCCTGAATGCGATACAGCTTGCGATGGTCACGGCGGATAACGTCAATGAAAGCACGCGCCATGCTCGCCGCGTTGGCTTCGTTGCGGGCATTGGCCGCGAAACCGTTAGACGGCCTGACTTGCAGGAACGTGCCTAGCCATTCGTCATCGGTGATATGCGCATCGAAGGTATCGACCACAGCCGCGTCAGATTGCAGGCTCGTTCCTACTGGCCGCGTCCCGAATCCATAGGCGGTGAAGGTCGCCACGATGTAGTCATAGAACGCCTTGGGGGTGAAGTATTGCCCGCCCACCTCATAGACTTGCACAAGGTCAAGCGGGGTGGTGCCAGCCGGGAATTGCCGTTGGACTACCGAGCCGGATAGCTGGGGCAAGTCAAGCACAAGCTCGTATCGGCGTTGGACTAGAACATGGATGGCCTTGGGTGCGCCGATAGCCCATGCCTTACCGTCAAGCTCGGGACGGGTGAGCCATAGTGCGGACTTGACCTCACCCGGTACGGTCTCATCGGCCTTGGCAACGATGACTATGCCGCCCTCGGTGTCGATGGTGAAGTCGTGGCCGGTCAATTCGCACAGCAAGCCGAGCGCCTCATTGAGTCGCATGGCGTTGGAGAGTAGCAGGTTGTCGGGCAGCTTCACCGCCGCGTCAGCCCCCGGCCCGTAGGTGACCTTGGGCGCTGGCGACAGCAACGCCACTAGCCGCTTTACCGCCCAATCAAGCGTTGCCGCCGTGAGCGCATCCGGCGACGTATCCGCACGATACACCTTCTCAGCGTCATCAATCGCCTCAGCTTTCTCAGGGTTGATTGGCCGCACCACGTTCACATCGAAGGGCATGACCTGTGCCCGCATGACGTACCGATAGTCATAGAGCCGGAGCAAGCCAGCCGTCTCGGTGGTGGCCTGAACGTAGTCCAGATACACATGCTCGATGATGGTCTCTTTGCCCTTGGCGCCACCCCGTTCTTCGGGCGCGATGACCCTCAGCTTGTGCGGCCCGTAGGGTAGTTTGGCAAACGTATCGGCCAGCCGAGCCGAGCCCAGCGGGACAATGACCGGCGTTGCATCGGAGCCGCGATACAGCGGCCACTGCCAGCGGGTCACGTCAAGCGGGATGGAATTGAGGTAGACGCCCACGTTAGGGGAAGGCGCCCCCTCACTGCCACCGCCTGACAGGTTGTAGAAGCTCATCTATCGGCTCCCCACGATGACCACGCGGCCCCCAGCCGAGCCCGATGCCGAGCGGCGAATCTCGCGATAGGTGGCCGAATAGCGCACGGCGTTCATTTCCCCCGCATCGGTGAGCCCGGTCGCCCCGCTCGATGGATTCTCGAACTTGTCCGGGTTGAAGTTGGTGGTAGCGAACGTCAAGCGTAGGAAAGTGGCATTGAGCCCACCGCCCACGATGGGAGGCTCATAGCTCGGGACGTTCCCCCGCACTACCCACGACACATCATGCGCCACCACGCGCCGGTCATGGCCGGGCGCGATATAGGCCACGTCGCCGCCCTCCCAATCGGCCACCACGTCCACTACCGGCTCGTTGGTCTCGGTGATGGTCTCGGAGTAACTGATAGTGCGGGTTGAAGTCTCATCGGCCCCCATGATGCCCGTGACCCTGGAGCCGACCCGGCCCGTCTCCGTCGTGATGGCCCGCGACAGGGTGAGCGCAATGAAGCTCGACTGGGTAGACGGGATGCGGTCGAGCGTAGCATTGACTACGGATGCGATAGCCGCCGTGATGGTGCCGTCAGCCGGGATAGCCGAGACTTGCCCGCTGACTGACGTGAACTCAAGTTGGCCCTCTACCGTGACTTCGTAGCCGGGCTGAAGTGCAGCACCCACTCGATAGCCGAGCCGTCGCGGTTCCACCAGCACATTGCATTGCAACGCCCTGAAAGCCGCGTCTAGGGTGTTGAGGTCGGGCGGTATCTGGCGCAAGGTCACGGTGGCGTCAACCGTCCCAAGCATCTTGGAATCGAACGTCTCGCGCCCTGATACGTCGGTGCCAACGATGCGGAGGTCAGCCGCACCGGGAAGCCACGAAAGCCCCGGCGCAGTGCGGGCTTGGACGGTGGCTAGCCATGCGTTCGCGTTGGTGCGGGCGTCGGTGCCATTGGCGAGCGGCGCGAAAGCAGCGGCGACGGTTATGGTTTGCATCCCGAAGGCGTCTTTGGTCACGCTGGCAACGTGTGGCCCCATCCGGCCCTCAGTCCCCAACGCCGAATCACCGCTAGACTTGAAAGGCGTCTTGGTCAGGGACACCACACACTCGAAAGCAACGGTGGTGGTTGAGGCAAAGTAGATGTTGACTTCACCCGTGGCGGCCAAATAGTCCTGATTGGCCTGTGTCCACTCCCTGAGCGTTGTCCCGCTCACCGATTCCAGTACTGCCGAAGTGCCCGGCGGGTCTTGGATGGCGCGGGCAATCAGAGCCGCGTTTGTCCGTTGTGTCGATACGTCAGCCGCCTCGTAGGTCAGGAAGAACCGAATGACGATTGCATCCTCGGACTCGCTCACGAACACGAAGTCTGACGGCTCATCGGACGTAAGCGGGTTGGCGTCCATCCAGAGCCGTAGCGTGCTCATGGCAGTGCCAAGCACGGTCGAAGTGGTGCCCGCCGCGTCAAAGATGGTAGAGCCGAACTTGAGGCGCATGGCTTACTCCACTGGAAACTCTTTGAGCGCCTTTTCCCGCGCTCGTTCGATTATTTGGCGGCGAGCGTCAGCGGCGGCGATTCTAACACCGTGGCCTAGAAGCTGTGACCGTATCCCGGCCTCATCCCGCGACACGTTGCCGCGCATCTGGAGCATAAACTGTGTGCCGAAAGCGTCATCTAGCGAGCGGGCTTCGATGCCGTTGACGATGGCCTCCTCTTTCGCCACCGTCTCGACAAACAGCTTTTCGCGGTCTTCGGCGGCCTTGGCTTGCCGGATTTCCTTTTCTTCCTTGTCGGCAAGGGACGGCATGAACCAGTATTTCGCGTTGTACTTGCGCCGCCACTCACGGCCCTCGAGTGTGGACTCATCCGGGACGGCCCGACCTTGCGCCTTCAACGCCACTTCGGCAAAGCCATAGATGGCGTCTTGCATCAATAGCACATTGGCCGCGCTTCCTAGCCGCTCGGCTGAGGTCGCCGCTAGCCCTTCTTCCCGAATCTGGTTGATGGTTTCGCCCACGGTCGTTGCCGCGCCCACCATGAGCCGGGGAAGCGCCGCACCTACCAGAGCCCCGCGTGAGACTGGGTTGCGCCAGACGGCGTTAGCCAGTGTCAGGGGCGATGCGCCACCCAAGACACCCAAAGCCGCCCGACCGATGCCCAAAGCCCGGCCAGCCCCACCGCCGGAGCCCGGCAACCCGGCCAGCGCCTTCATGCCAGACGCCCGGCCAGTGGATGCCTTGAGGGTTTGTGTTGGAGGTGAGCCGGAATCCGCACCCGGCCAGTAGTTGCCGCCGTTGAACCGTGCCAGCTTCTCGCTCGCCCGAGCCGCCTTGTATTCGCGCATCTGTTGCGCGTCGGATTGGCTCTTGCTCATTCGGTCAAGGTCAATCGGTGCCGGGAGCTTGATGCCCGTCGCTTGGGGGATTGGCTTTCCGGGGTCGCGTGCGGCGGCCACCGCTGAGGCTGTGCCCATCGTCGCCGGAGCCGGGCTGGTCACACCCATCGGCCCCGCCTGACGCGGTTGTGGAGCGATGCCGAGAATCCCGGCGATGTCCACGTTTATGCTGTATTCCGCGTCTCTTACGGCCACGCTTGACCTCCCGCCAGATGCGAACCGCGACAGATTGGCCGCTGGTCAGCACCACAGAATGATACTCCACTTCCCTGACCACCGCGCCCCCTATGCCGTGAGCGAGTAGATGGAAGCGATGCTGGCCGCCGGTGCCTTGCAGTAGGCCGGTGTGGATTGCGCCTGAATCCGTGAGGCAACCAACACAAGCTCTTGCACGTCGGAATGGGCAAGGTCACGGCCCCAGACCCAAGCCAAGTCCTGACCCGGCGCAAGGGTAGCCGCTGGCAAGTAGAGCGAGTGTTCACTTGTCGAGAGCGCCACGACAAGGAACTGCATTGTTTTGGCCGTGGTCAACCGCCCCCGAACATTGCCGCCGCTTGACCGGATGATGGTATCGGAGTCGCCCATAAGCTCACGGGCAATCAGCCGGAGCGTAGTAGCGTCAACGTCGCGGGGTGACAGCGTGACACGCGCCACACCATGCCCGAGGTTGAGGGATTCCACATGGTCTTCATCCAAGCCGACACGCGCCAGCCGTCGCCGGGTTTGAACAGCAAGCATCACCCGCCGCGCCGGGACGTTGGCGAGCGAGATGCCCCGCCCGGTTGAGCCCGAGAGGTGGGTGATAGGGGTAGTGCTATTCCCCCAGTAGATGTCGCCTTCGATGGAATAGACGCTCATCTAGCCCCTCTGTGAAAGTTGGATTGGCCGCCCTGAAAGTAGGAGGGAGATGCGCCGGTCGGTGATGCGCCGGGCCGATTCCGTGGGCCCGAGTATAGCTCGCGTCCGTTGGCGAATCCGCTTGGCAAGCTCGCGAACCCACCAATTTTCAAGGCTTTTCGAGATGCGAGACCCTAGCCCCGGTGCCTTTTGCTCCTCGTAAAAGTCCAGATAGTCGCCCGCGCCGGTGCGCCGTGCGGCGGTCGGTAGGCGTAGCACGATGCCGAAACGGTCAGGGGACAGCTTCACCATTTGGTCAATAGCGTCCGCAAGCTTGCCGGTGCGATGGCCGCGCCTTGGGTCAAAGCCAGCCCGTACCTTGGCCTTGCGATAGCTAGCCTTGATTGGCCCGAGACGCGCCCGCTCGCCTGAGCGGTTGATGTATTGCTGGCTTGCAAACAGGTCGCTCGCCTCATCCTGAGCTTTGGTCTTGAGGCGACGCGCCACCTGCCGCCGCGTGTCGTTGACGATGCGGGGAAGCTGCTTACGCAGAAGCTCCAAGCGAGACTCGATACTACCCCGCGCCATTGTGTCCCCTTAGCTGAAGGCAATCAGGTTGGTGCCCGTGGTCGGTAGATAGGCGTCTACCAGATTGGGGTAAGCGTGCTCCAACACCCGCTGAATCTGGCCTGACTCGGAGATGGAATCGGTGATGCTTCCCGTCGCGCCATAGGCAACGTCGGTGGGTGAAGCAGCCGTGATGCCGTTGACGCCGAACAGCCAGCAATTGCTGGGGTCACGGATGCCCTCAATCATCTGCACAAGGCCCACTGTGAAGTCGTTGTGCGCCGTGGTCGCCGTGATGCGCACCCGGTTCGAGCTTCCCACCGCGTCCCATTGCTCGGGGAAGGTGTTAAGGTCGCGGTTGATGACAAGCAGATTCCACTGGCTCGCCGTGAGGGAGTTGAACGCCTGAGACTTGGAGCCCCATGCCAGCGTGACGGTGCCGGTAAAGCCAGCCTCGGGGTACACCCAAACACAGAGTAGGTAAGGCGTGCGGGCCTTTGGACGCGCCGTGATGGTTTGCTCCATATAGTCAGCGTCAGCGGTCATCTTCACGCTGCTAGTGAGCCCGCGAAAGAGTTGGGTACCGGCAACCACCGTGCCGCTGATAGTCCAGCCCGAGACGCTTGACGCCGACAACGAAGCCGCCGCCGTGACACCGTGGGCAAGGGTCGGGTTCTGTAGCAAACCGTTGGCAGTCCGGTAGTCGAATAGCGTCAAGTCGCGGCTTGCACCGCCCGGCCCTTGCGCATCGAATCCGTCCCGGCCAGCGTCGCCTGGGTCAACCCGGACAATCTTCGGGGTCTGGCCCGCCGGGGTAACGACGTTCAAGCGCATCACTTGCGCCTTGCCGGTCTCGATGGCCTGCCCGTATTCGTCAACGGTCACGCGGTAGATGTTCATGGCCGGGCTTGACACCAACGACGGTGAGCCGCGAGTCCAACCGCGTGCCGTCACATCCTTGTCAACCGAGCCACCGGCAAACGGCCCCACATCGTCAAGATACTGCCGGAGCCGAACAAACAACTCGTTCGTCACGGTGTTGCCCGAGTATTGAATGACGCTTGAGTGAACCCAGTCCAAGAGCGCCCGGTCAAGGAATGACTTGAGCGGCCCGGAGAGTTGGGCCAGCTCGCCCGCCCGCACCGCGTCTTGAAGGCGTGCGACCTCAGCATCCTCATCACCGTTGTACGCAGTGATGATTGCGGCCACGTCGGTATTGGCCGCTGGCCCGTCCGTAACGAGCTTTTCGTGGTACGCTTGGCACACGTCAACGAACGTCGCCTCAGCCTGTGAAACGGTTGCTGGCATGGTCTCGCTCCTTACACCGACACCCAAGTCTGGGCGCGGATTGACACATCTTGGATGATTGCCCCTTGCACTGAGCCCGCCCGTGGCAGCTCGGCCTCAAGCATGGTGAGGACAATCGTTACCCGTAGCGGCTGAGGGTCTCCCGACAACGCGGCCACCGCTACTTGCAGCGTCCGGCTGTCCGGGTTGAACTTCTTGCGACACTCGGAAAGTATCGCCTGTGCGGTTTCATCGGCCCCGTTGGTTCGGCATGGAACCTCAAAGCGCACGCCGTAGGTGAACTCGACAAGCGCGGAATCGGTGTAGCTCTGCCCGTCCACCGGGACAGCGCCCATTGGTGCCACAATCACGCGGCCACCCTCACGCCCGCCCGCAACGTCAGTCCACTTCAAGCCGTATTCGGCGCGGGCAAGCGTCACATCACTAAACGTCGCGATGACGTCCGCGATAGCCTTGCCGATGGTGTCGCCGACCGTTGCCATTACTTCATGTTCCCAACTTTGTCCGACAGCTTTTCAACGGCTTTTTCCACCGCCGTCAAACGGTTATCAATGACCTGAACCGAGGCGCTTGTGGTGTTGGTAATCTCAAACACCCGGTCAAGCTTGGCGTCTCTGGCAGCGTCCGCACCGGAAAGGCTTTGAAGTAGCTGCATGATGACCAAGACAACGACACCGGCAAGCGAAAGCCCACCGGCGCCAACCTTACCGGCGATTGCCTTGGAAGCTTCGATGGTTTCCGTCTTTTCACTCATTGTCGAAGTCCTTGAACTTGGTCAAGTTGCCTTGCTCATCGAACCAGTGCCACTTGCCGACTTGCTCGCCAACGGAGTAGAAACCGAGGCATGAGTAGACGCCATTGGGCCAGCGTTGCTCGAAGTGCCCGTGGTTCAAGCCCTTGTAAGTCTGATGGCGGGACACCACCACTCCGCCATCGTTGACGGTCTGCACGACGCCGTTAGGCGCGATGGTGATATGCGGCCCACTCTTCATGCCCAACTCCCATTCTCTTAGCTTACCAGCAGCTAGCAGTAGGATGGCTAGCACTAGAAGAAACTTCCAGTGCCCAGTGACCCAATGCCAGCTAGCCCGCGCCGCCGCAGCAGCACCGCGCAGTAATCCGGATGACGTTCCCTTCCCCGTCGTAGCCATTTTCGGTCTCCAGATTACATTGCCCGTCACAGTCTATTTCGTCACATACGAAGCTTGGTGAACCGCCCGCAGGGTCGGTGATAAGGCGCACGAAGCAGTTCGGGTCAGACTCGATAGCGGTCTGAACCCACACGCCGTTTTGCAGCTCGACGGTAACGCTTGCGCACATGGCCTAACCCCTTATCAGGCTGATGAAGCCGCCCTGAGGCGCGGCATCAACCACGTTGTCTTTCGTGTAGTCAACATCCAGCCGCACGTCGGCAAAGATGCGTTTGGCTTCCTTGAAGAAGCGGTCGGCAATCTCGCGCTCCTCAGCGTCAAGGCTCGCCATCCGTTGCAGCACCTTCCACGCCGTCAGATTCGCGTGAACCTCTGCCAGTTGGCGCGGCTTGCTCACGATGCTTAGGTCTAGCTCGTTGGTGCCTTGCTTCAACGCGCCGGAGTTGGCTAGCTTGCTCGGTAGCCAACGGTCAAGCTCACGCTTTGCCGACCGGAACGCTTCCTCAAACCGCGTCTGGCCCGCCCAGTTGGAGCTTGACAGGAAGCTCGTGGCCGAATGCAACACCGCCTCCAAGTCCTGCTCGGTGGCGTAGCTCACGATGATTTCACCCGTGGCCTCTGTGCCGCTCGTATGCACCACCCGAGCCGTGCCGCTGATACCGCTCGAATTGTCCTGAGCGAGCGTCACAAGCTCACTGGAAACCGTGCCATAGCAAACCCGGTCGCCGCTTCCCTTGTCGGGATGCCGGTAGAGACTCAGGACGTTGCCCGTGCTGACCGTCCAATACAGCCGACCATCCTCTGACCACGTCTGGAGGGAGTTGCTCCAACCCGTGAGCACAAGTCGGCTTATCACGGCGTCACCCGTGCGCGGCGGCGAGATGGTATAGGGGTCATCAAGCAACGCCACAGGTCGCCTCCCTCATCATCGAATAAACGCCATCCTCGTAGCCGAAGGTGGGGAACACGTCCCGCAACGGCCCATCCATTGCCTTGTGGCAGTAGACGCCCTCGAGCGCCTGTGACGCGGCCTTGAACAAGCGGGCCTGCCCGAAGGTGTAGTCTGCGCTCAGGTCAAAGCCCGCGATAATCACCGGCCCGTCAGTCAGTTGGCGGGCAAGCAGAATGGCCGCGATGCCGCTGATATGGACGCTGGTGATAGCGCCCTTCACGGCCATCACTAGCTCATGCTTGGCCTTGGTCTCATGCCGCTCTTGCTGGCTCTTCAACGGATGCACGGGGAGCCAGTAGCGGCTTACGCCAACGCGCCCCCGCCAATTCTTGCTCGTTCCTTCCGGCCCTTCGCACGTGTACTTGACGAAAGCGTGAGTACCGTCGCGAGGCTCCCACATTTCCCGCCAATAGACCTCATCCAACGCAAGCACCGCGTCATATTCCGGCCCGTTTGGCCGCACGTTCACGCCCAGCCGATAGGCGTTGTCGATATGCGCGTCACACGACGGCCCAGCGCCAAACACCACAATCGGATTTAGCCCGCGATGTTCAATCATGGGCTCGATGCGAGGGAGACGAAAGCTGGCGCGAGTGCTGTTCAACTCGCGCCAGTCAGTCGAATCGGGGTAGCGACAACCATTGCGCACAGCGTCATCAACGAGCGTGGCCGGTGTGACCACCGCACGCCCGAACCGATTGATGAGTGTGACCGGGTTATCCATTACTCTTTGGCCTTTACCACTTGCGCGGTGCCATTCGTCTCGGTGACGATGACAGCACGGGGAGCCTTGCGGAGCTTGTCCGCATCCTTGGCCTTGCGGTGGGCCTCAGCGGCCTTGTTCTTCGCGGCCCAGTAAGCCTTGGCCTCTGCATCGGTCAGCACACGCGGCTTGACTCGGGTGGGCAAGCCAGCCTCATCAACCCATGCGCAAGTCGCGTTGTAGGAGTTGACGATTTCCGCCGTGGTCTGGTTGCGGGCCTTGGTGCCCCACGGCATTTCCTTCACATGCCCAGCTAGCTCACGCTCGCCGATGGCATTTTCGATGACACGGGGGAACCAGTAGAGCTTCACGTCGCGCAAGCCAGCGGATGGTTTGTCTGCCCGCTTGGCAAATTGGCGCTCGATGTTGATTGCCTCTGACACTGAATCACCGTCCTTTCAACGGGTTTGGAGAAGGTGAAGGGCCGGAGACAACCCCCGGCCCCCACCGTTACTCTTAGTCGCGGGACTGGACTTCGACAATCCATGCCGGGTTGAACGCAATCACCCCGTACATGAAGACGAACTCCATCTCATCGGACAAGTAGGGCGAGTTGCGATTCCAGAGGAACCGGAACTTATCACCCACATAGGGCTGTCCGCTCATGGTTGGGGCCAGCGTGCCGAGCGCGTAACCGATTGAGCTGTTCTGCGGCGTGGTGCCACGAACAAACGCCATATTACGGGCAAGGCCAGCCGTCTCGACCACGTTGTTGTCCATCCACACCTCGAAGCCGAAGATGGAGCCAACGACGCCGGACACCAAGGGGTCACCCCCGCTAGCGCCGCGACGGTCATTGTCCACAAAGTCGGTGTTGGTGAGGAGGAAGTTGTTGTACTGGTCGCTATTCACGACAAGCACACGGCCCGTTGCCGGGGCATTGGCCGCATCGAGCGCATCCTTGGCCGCCAACACGTCGGGCGATTGAATGCCCGTGGTAGTGGCGTTGGTCACGTCGGTAGGCGAGCTGGTGTAGAGTCCAGCAAGCGAGGTGTCGATGGTCTTCTTCGCGATGTCACCGAGCGCGGAGCCCAAGTCAGCCCACATCTGCTGACGGCTCGCCATGCGGATAAAGTCCGTCATGGGGATGAGGTCAGCGCGGCGGGTGTCAAGGGTCAGCGTGCGGCCAGTCGAGCTGTACTGCTTGCGGTCGATGGCCGTGCCTTCAGTCACAGACTGGAGGGTAGCGGCGGGCAGCACAGGGAACTTGACAGCGGTATCCTGCGGGCCAAACAACGCGGACACATCCAACGCATTCATCATGAAAGCGTTGTTGGTCTTGTTGGTGTAGCTGAGGATTGCCGAGTCGTGAATCTGTGTCCGAGCAAAGTCGGACAGGCTCGTTGAAGTGTTGTAGGCGTCAGCCATTGGTGGTCAGCTCCCGGCCACCTTTGCGGCGGCCTAGCGTTTTCTGCCACGGTACTCGACAACGAGCTTGGTCAATTCGGCTTGGTTGATGCTCTTGAGTGCTTCATTGTAGAGCTTCGGGTCGCCGTTGTCCATGCCCGCGACGATTGCCGCGACATCGATACCAGCCGTGCGAGTGCCAACATTGCCGCCGGGTGACTGGATTGGCCCGGCGTTGGCGTAACCCGCGACTTTTTCGAGTTGGGCAAGCAGTGCGCGTTGCTCGGTGATGGGCAATGCGTTCAAGACGCTCTCCGCTGGGCGGTGAGTCTCAGGCAGTTTCCCGATGCGCGCCTTCACCTCGTTGGATAAGTCAGCGTGCAGCTTGTCGGCAAGCTCTGCCTTGGGCTCTAGCTCTTTGAGGCGCTTTTCAGCCTCTTGGAGCCGTTCCTCAATCGGCTTGCCTTGGTTCTTGAGCGCATTGATTTCCCGCTCATGCTTCTTGCGAAACTCTGCGGCTTGCGCGTCAAGGTCGGCCTGAGTGTACGTCTTTGCTGCTTGACCCGCCTCAGACTTTGACCCGCCTTGCGGTGCGGCGGTTGAACCTTGTGAGGTCCCCTCGGTATTTGTACCCGCACCCGAGTTGGCGGTTGACTGGGTTTCCCCGGCCCCTGAGGTTGCCTCAGTACTCATATTGCATCACTCCGTAGGGTCACTGTCAAGCCCATCATTGGAATCTGATTCCTTGGGCTTCCCCCGAGCAGCAAACCCCATCGGCTCGCCGTCATCGGATTCTGTTTTCGGTACGCTCTTTTCGGCCTCTTCTGGCGTTGCGAACTTCTCGGGATTCCGCGCCATGATGACCTGACCCCGCGTGCGCAAGCCGTTGTCCAAGTCGTGTTTCTCAAGCGCGATGCGGTCTTGAACGTCAATCGGGGTGTCCATTGCCGGGTACGTCGCCACCACATCCCAATCGGCGGGGACAATATCCCGGAATCCCTCAACGTTTGCCCGCTTGAGTTGCCACATGGTCGCCCGCAACACGTCAGTCTCGGGTCGCCGGAACAGCTCGAACCGCCGCTTGCGGTACTCCATGAGCGGCTGTTTGGCCTCCACCCGCGCCTTGCCACTGGCCTCGTTGGCCTCATACATGGCGTCAGGGATAGAGTTTGTCCGCTCGATGCGCTTGATGGCCCACTCGAGGAAGTCAATACAATCCGAGATGGCCGCGTTGGGCTGGATAAAGTAGGCGTCCCGCGTTTCGCCACCGGACTCGCCGCCGGTCGTATCAGCCGGGAAGCTCATGGCTCGCCCCGGCCCCACGGTCACTTTCTGCTTAGGGTCTAGCCCCTTGACCACTAGCGTTGAGTGCGCCTGCATGACCGTGAGAAAGCCCGCTTGGTCATAGAAATGGTTGATGAGCACCATTGCCATGCCGGCAAGCGACAACCCCGGCGCGTGAACGTAGTAATCGTCATCCGGCGAGGTCTCGAAGAAGTGGACTACCGGCGTCGGCCCTTGGAACGTCTCGCGCTTCACAACCTTGCCGCGCTCGATGTAAAGCACCTCGCCGCTTGGTAGCCATGCCTGAGCTACGCCGTATTGCTCGGCCATGCCGTTAGCGTCTCGGGCAACGTCACTGCCCACCAGCACCGTAGCCTTTGGCCGCCGTGGGTTGTTGCGATTGTTGACCACACGGACTTGATTCGATGGGTAGCAGTGAAAGACCAGCTCATCGTTGTCCACATCGAAGAACGGCACTAGGGCCGCGTTGCCGACCAAGTACATAAGCGCATCGACCTTTTCCATCGTGAGATTGATGGCCGCCTGGTCGTAACGCTGGAGGAATGATTCGGCTAATTCCTGTTGCGCGTGGCCCTCGCCCACGGCCTCGCCCTTGTAGTACAGCGTGCGGGTGGGTGGCTCGCGGTACGTCTGACACACCTGACGAACCCACTCGGGCAAGTGGTTGATGGGCAATTGGCCGGGCCGGGTCAGAGCCTCGAGCGGGGTCTCGCCGGGCATGGGGTCGGTGAAGTCGCCAATCTCGTTGCGCCACACCTTCAGGACTTGGGACAGCAACCCCTCGCGTACCCCGAAGTCAT
>JACCDR012446489.1_pt1 | contig 14683 bp, 14 predicted proteins | sample 7446431 | NCBI WGS metagenome assembly JACCDR01 (sample SAMN15323443, study PRJNA562643) | freshwater metagenome | isolation source: river surface water | place: USA:Blue River Watershed | collected 2017-08-17 | reverse complement strand
CGGGTCGCCGTGGTCATCAACGAGATCGGCGAGATCGGCATCGACAACGACCTCGTCAAGATGTCGACCGAAAGCGTCAGCCTGCTGGCCAATGGCTGCCTGTGCTGCAGTGTGCGCACCGATCTGCAGGACACGCTGCGCGAACTCTTCGGCGACCGGCGGGCCGGCGTCATTCCCGACTTCGACCGCGTCATCATTGAGACTACCGGCCTGGCCGACCCCGGCCCCGTGATCCAGACCCTGTCCTCCGACACCATGCTGGGCGCGCACTACCGGCTAGACGGCGTGGTGACCCTGGTCGACGCCGTCAAAGCGCACGACCAGCTGCTGCAGCAGCCCGAGCGCCAGCAGCAGATCGCGTTGGCCGACCGGGTTTTCATCACCAAGGGCGACCTGGCCTCGGCCGAGGCGGTGGACGCGCTCATGGGCGAGATCGCCGCCCTCAACCCGCGCGCCGACATCCGTCGCTGCACCCAGGGCGAACTGCATCCGCGCGAACTCCGGGGCCTGGGCCTGCAGAGCGAACGCGCCAGCGACGACACCCTGCGCTTCCTGGGCGAACTCAAGCCCGGCGAGGGCGAGGGCGGCTACCTGGGTGCACGCCTGCCTGGGCGCCACCATCCCTCGGTGCGCACCCTGTCCCTACGCTTCGACGAGCCCTTTGCCTGGGCGGCCTTCTCGGCCGCCATGGAGCTGCTGATCTCCCTGCGCGGGCAGGACATGCTGCGGGTCAAGGGCATCGTCAACGTGGAAGGGCGGCCCGTGGTCGTGCAGGGCGTGGGCCACGTCTTTCACCCGCCGGTCACCCTGGACCGCTGGCCCAGCGAGGACCGGGGCACGCGCATCGTCTTCATCACGCGCAACATCGAGGCGGACCGGCTGCGCGCCCTGTTCCAGGCCGTGGGCGGCATCGGGGCCGCCGCGCAGGGCTGAAACCGCAAAAAAAGTCCTGCCGGCGGCAGGACTTCGAGCTGGTGGTGGTGGAGAGGAGGAGGATCGAACTCCCGACCTTCGCATTGCGAACGCGACGCTCTCCCAGCTGAGCTACCCCCCCACGCGTGGCGAAATTCTAGCAATTCCGGTCGCGGCCGGGGCGGCTTTCAGCGCCAGTCCACCAGCTCCCAGCGCAGGCGATCTTCGTAGGAGATGCCCCGCGGTCCGGAGCTGGCGCGGAACTCGCCGTAGGTTTCCCGGGCGACCCAGCGCCCGATCTCGGGGGCCAGCCAGAGCGTATCGCGGCGCACGGTTTCGATGCGGCGCAGGTCCTGGTGGTGGAGCCGGATGAGATGTTCGATGCGCAACGCACGCATGGCGCCCCGGGCCAGGGGCACCGTCTCCCAGCCTCGCACCTCGGTGTGCTGGCTGATCCAGTAGCGGTAGGAGCCGTCGTCCAGGGTGTAGTAGCCACGGTGCACGCCGCGCGCGCCCGGCTGCAGGTTGGCGGGCCACAGGGGCAGGGCGGGGTCGTAGTTCTGCACGCGGTCCCAGGCCGGGTCGCGCAGCAGGCCGGCGCTGCTCCATTCCTCCGTCAGGTCGGCCCGGCCCTCGCTGCGGTGGCGGATCTGCACCCGCGGGCTCACGGCCACCACCTCGTGCTCCTCGGTGCCCAGCAGGGCGCTGTTGAAGACGTTGTAGCGGCGGTAGGTCCAGCGCTGGCCCGTGGCGGGCGGGCGCAGCGGCGTGGGGCCGGTCGGGGCGGCTGCGGGCTCGGTGCGCAGGCCGGGCAGGGGCTGGATGGCGCAACCGGCCAGGGGCAGGGCCAGCAGCGCGAACGAAACACGACGACGTTGAGCTTGCATGGGGAAACACCTCCTTGGAACGCTATGATTCTGGCGCGACTGCGAACCTGTCATCACCCACCCGAGGAAAGACCATGAACGTTGCTAAGCCCTTTGCCCCGCTGCGCCACAGCCTCTGCGCTGCGCTGGCCGCCGTCCTGTTTGCCGCCCCCGCCCTGGCTGCGGACAACGTCAAGATCGGCCTGCTGTCCACGCTCTCCGGCCCCGGTGCCGGCCTGGGCATCGACATCCGCGACGGTTTCCAGCTGGCCGTGAAGCTCAATGGTGGCAAGCTCGGCGGCCTGCCGGCCGAGGTCATCGTGGCCGACGACCAGGCCAGCCCCGACGTGGGCCGCCAGACGGCCGACCGCCTGGTCAAGCGCGACAAGGTCGACTTCATGACCGGCATCGTGTTCTCCAACGTCATGCTGGCCGTGGGCGCGCCCACCTTCGCGGCCAAGACCTTCTACATCAGCGCCAACGCCGGCCCCTCGCAGCTGGCGGGCGAGCAGTGCAATCCGTACTTCTTCAGCGCCTCCTACCAGAACGACAACATGCACGAGGCCGTGGGCAAGACCGTGGCCGACAAGGGCTTCAAGCGCGTGGCGCTGATCGCTCCCAACTACCCGGCGGGCAAGGACGCGCTGGCCGGCTTCAAGCGTTTCTACAAGGGCGGCGAGATCGTCTCCGAAAGCTACACCCCGCTGAACCTGCTGGACTACGGTGCCGAGCTGTCCAAGCTGCGTGCCGCCAAGCCCGACGCCGTCTACATCTTCCTGCCCGGCGGCCTGGGCATCAACTTCATCAAGCAGTTCGTGGGCGCCGGCCTGTCCAAGGACATGACCCTCTTCGGCCCCGGCTTCTCGGGGGACGAGGACGTGATCAAGGCCGTGGGCAACCCCATGCTGGGCATGTTCAACACCTCGCAGTGGGCGCACGACCTGGACAACGCCGCCAACAAGACCTTCGTCGCCGCCTTCGAGAAAGAATACGGCCGCCTGCCCACGCTGTACGCGGCGCAGGGCTATGACGCCGCGCAGCTCATCGGCGCCGCCGTGCGCGACAGCAAGGGCAAGCTCGACGACAAGGCCGCCGTCCACAAGGCGCTCAAGGCGGCGAAGTTCGACGCCGTGCGCGGGGGCTTCAGGTTCAACAGCAACCAGTTCCCCATCCAGGACTACTACCTGCGCGTCATCACGCAGGACAGCAAGGGCCGCGTGACCAACCGCACCATCGGCACCGTGTTCAAGAACCACGCCGACGCCTACGCCGCCCAGTGCAAGATGCCCCCGCTCTGAGCGACGGGGTTTCGCGTTCCCGATGACCGGCATCCTCTTCCTGGAGCAGGCCCTCAACGGCCTGCAGTTCGGGCTCATGCTGTTCCTGCTGGCAGCGGGCCTGACGCTGGTCTTCGGCATCATGGACATGATCAACCTGGCGCACGGCTCGCTCTACATGGTGGGCGCCTACCTGGTCGCCGCCGCCAGCACGGCCAGCGGCTCCTTCTGGATCGGGCTCGCGGCAGGTGTGGCCGGTGCGGCGGTCTTCGGCGTGCTGCTGGAGCTCACCGTGCTGCGCCGGCTCTACACCCGTGACCACCTCTCGCAGGTGCTCGGCACCTTTGCCATCCTGCTCATGTGCAACGAGGCCGTGCGCTGGATCTGGGGCTCGCAGCCGGTGATGCTGAGCGCGCCCGACGCCCTGGCCGGTCCGGTCGAACTCCTGCCCGGTTTCTACTACCCGGCCTACCGCCTGCTCATCATTGCGGTGGGCCTGGCGGTGGCGCTGGGCCTGTGGCTGGTCATCACGCGCACGCGCATCGGCATGCAGCTGCGCGCCGGTGCGTCCAACCGCGAGATGGCCCTGGCCATGGGTGTGCCGGTGCGCGCGCTGTTCACGGCCCTCTTCGGCCTGGGCGCGGCCTTGTGCGCCGTGGCTGGTGGTTTGCTCGGGCCGCTGCTGTCGGTGCAAGTGGGCATGGGCGAAAGCATCCTCATCCTGGCCTTTGTGGTCATCGTCATCGGTGGCATCGGCTCGGTGCGTGGCGCTCTGCTGGGCGCCCTGCTCGTGGGCCTGGTCGATACGGCCGGTCGCACCTTCATTCCCCTGCTGTTCAGCGCCGTGCTCGGCCCCGCAGCGGCGGACAACGCCGGTCCGGCCGTGGCCTCCATCCTGATCTACCTGCTCATGGCCGCTGTGCTGTTCTTCAAGCCGCGTGGCCTGTTCCCCGCCCATGGCTGAGCCTGTGCCGTCCCCGGCCGCCCCGCGCAGCCTGCTCGACCACGCCCTGGGCTGGCGCTGGGCGCTGCCGTTTTTTCTGGCGCTGCTGGTGCTGCCCCTGCTCACGCCCCTGTTCGGCGGCGATTTCTACCTGGGCCTGGCTGCGCGCATCCTGATCTTCGCGCTGGCGGCCACCAGTCTCAACCTCATCCTCGGTTTCGGCGGCCTGGTCAGCTTCGGCCACGCCGCCTTCGTGGGCGTGGGCGCCTACACGGCGGGTCTGCTGCTGCAGGCCGGCCTCACCTCGGCCTGGCTGGTCTGGCCGCTGGCCATGGGGATGGCCGCGCTGTTTGCGGCCCTCATCGGTGCCATCAGCCTGCGCACGCGCGGCGTCTACTTCATCATGATCACGCTGGCCTTTGCGCAGATGCTGTATTACCTGGCCGTGTCGGGCAAGGCCTGGGGCGGGGACGACGGCCTGACGCTCACGGCCCGCGCCACGCTGGGCTTCGGCCTGGACCTGGCGAACGAGCGCATCTTCTACTGGACGACCCTCGCCCTGTGCACGCTGGCCCTGCTGGCCGTCTGGCGTCTGCTCAACGCCCGTTTCGGTCACGCCCTGCAGGCCATGCGCGAGAACGAGCAGCGCATGGAGGCCATGGGTTTTGCCGTCTACGGCCACCGTCTTGTGGCCTTTGTCATCGCCGGGGCGCTGGCCGGCCTGGCCGGCGCGCTGCTGGCCAGCCTGGGCAGTTTCGTGAGCCCGTCCATGATGCAGTGGAACCAGTCGGGCCTGCTCATGGTCATGGTCATCCTGGGCGGGGTGGGGCATCTGTGGGGCGGCGTCATCGGCGCCGTGGTCTTCCTGCTGCTCGAGGAGGTGCTGAGCCACTACACCATCTACTGGCAGTTCGCGCTCGGCGCGGTCCTGCTGGCCGTGGTGCTGGCCGCACCCAACGGCCTCATGAGCCTGCTGCGCCGCAAGGAGACATCATGACAGCCTTGCTCGAGGTCCACGGTCTCGTCAAACGCTACGGTGGCCTGGTGGCCACCGACGGGGTGGACCTGTCGGTGCGCACCGGCGGGATCCACGCCCTGATCGGCCCCAACGGCGCGGGCAAGACCACGCTGATCCAGCAGCTCTCGGGCGCCCTGGCACCGGACGCCGGCCGCATCCTGCTGGCGGGCGAGGACGTCACGCCCCTGTCCATGCACGAGCGGGTGCACCGCGGCCTGGCGCGTTCCTACCAGATCACCAGCATCTTCCCGCGTCTGACGGTGCTCGACAACGTGGCCCTGGCCCTGCAGGCGCGCCGTGGGTCGAGCCTGCGTTTCTGGCGCGCGGCCCGGGACGAGCCGCAGCGTCACGAGCAGGCGCATGCCGTGCTGCAGCGTGTGGGGCTAGGTGAACGTGCGGCGCAGACGGCCGGGGCCCTGTCGCACGGCGAGCAGCGCCAGCTCGAGGTCGGCCTGGCCCTGGCCACGGGCGCGCGCCTGCTGCTGCTGGACGAGCCCATGGCCGGCATGGGCCCCGAGGAATCCGAGCGCATGGTGGCCCTGCTCCAGGGCCTGCGCGGCGAGCTGACCCTGCTGCTCGTGGAGCACGACATGGATGCAGTCTTCCGCCTGGCCGACACCATCTCGGTGCTGGTGGCCGGACGCATCATCGCCAGTGGCGCACCGGCGGCCATCCGCGCCGATGCGGAGGTGAAACGCGCCTACCTGGGCGACGAGCTGGAGGAGGGCGCCGAATGACCCAGGCCCCAGCCCGCCGTGTCGGCGCCTGGCGCCACTTCCACCCGCTCACCCTGCTGGTGGGCCTGCTGCTGCAACTGCACCTGGGCTGGCTGCTGTGGACCGAGCACATGAGCCCGGCCCCGGCGCCGGAGCAGCTGCAACGCGTGGCCGTGGAGGTGCTGCAGGTGCAGGACCGCAGCCCGCACCTGCAGGTCCGCGGGGTGGACGACCGCCAGCGCAGCATGGAATTCCCGACCTCGGCCGCGTTGCTGGCGCGCACTCACACGCCGCTGGAGGCGGGCGAGTGGGAGAGCCTGCCGGGCTGCATGGGTTATGTGCTGGGCGCGCCCATGCGCTGGGTGCGCGACGAACGTTTCCAGGTCTGGGAGCTGCACTGCGGCCCGGTGCACCGGGTCTACAGCGAGTTCAAGGCCGCCTACGAGACCACCACCCGCGAGGCCCAACGCGCCATGGAGTGGCATGGCGGCCTCATCCTGCTGCTCACCCTGGGGGTGCTGGTGCTGGAACATCGCGCGCTGCGCCGGAGGACGGGATGAGCGCGCTGCTGGAAGTCCAGGACCTGCAGACCGCCTATGGCGCCAGCCAGGTGCTGTTCGGTGTCAGCTTCAGCGTGCCCGCCGGAGGCGTGGCCACGCTGCTGGGTCGCAATGGCATGGGCAAGACCACCACGGTGCGTTCCATCCTGGGGCTGACGCCGCCGCGCGCCGGGGTGGTGCGATTCATGGGCGAGCGCATCGATGGCCTGGGCCCGGACCGCATCGCGCGTCTGGGCCTGGCCCTGGTGCCCGAGGGCCGGCAGATCTTCCCCAATCTCACGGTCGAGGAAAACCTGCGCGCCTTCGCCGCCAACCGGCGCAGCCGTGCCGAGCCCTGGACGCTGGAGCGGGTCTACGCCCTGTTCCCTTCCCTGGCCCAGCGGCGCCGCAACATGGGCAACCAGCTGTCGGGCGGCGAGCAGCAGATGCTGGCGATCGGACGCGCCCTCATGACCAACCCGGAGCTGCTGGTGCTGGACGAGGCCACCGAAGGCCTGGCTCCGCTGATCCGCGAACAGATCTGGGCCTGCCTGGACCAGCTGCGCGCCCAGGGCCAGAGCATCCTGGTCATCGACAAATACGTGCAGCGCCTGATCCGCCTGGCCGACCAGCACACGGTCATCGAGCGCGGCCGGGTGGTCTGGGCCGGCCCTTCGGCCGAACTCGCGGCCGACCCCGGGCTCTGGCACCGTTACCTCGGTGTGTAGGCCCGCTTCAGCCAGACCGATTCCCCGCTTTACCTAGGGGAAACACTAATGTGGCCTAATTCTTGCGGCTTCATTCCTGACCTCCACCTGACCTCCAGACCATGCTTGGCCCGAACCGCTCAAACCCGCTCCATGCCGCCGGCATGCGGACGGGCCTGCTCGGGCTGCTGGTTTTCCTGGCCGGCTTGCTCTGGTCCTGGAGCCAGGCGCACGCCGCGCCTGCCGCCCTGCTGGAGGCCAGCCATGACGAGATGGTCTACTGGACCATGGCCGACACCCAGGACGAGGGCATCGAATCCAGCGAGTCCGCGCTCAGTTCCGCCCCGGGCCTGATCTGCCGCAAGCCCGCGCCCGCCAAGACCACGGTGGCCGACCTGGTCCTCAACGAAATCGCGGACAAGGATGTCCAGTCCTGCGCCGGGCTCGCTCTGGCCTTGCCGCAGGCCCCCCCGCTGCCCGGACTGCAGCCAGAATTGCCCCAGACTGTGCGTGAACCCCTGCTGCGCCCGCCCGCGCGCCGGGGCTGAGCCATCGTTTCCGCCCTGGGGTGTGGCGCAGCTTGCCGGCGTGGTCCGGACCGTTGCTGCGGTACCCTGCCTTTAACCGAGGATTGAATGAAAAAGACTGAAATCTGGCGGCGCTGTACCGCCGGCTTGTTGCTGTGCCCGGTGTTGGCGCTGGCGCAGCCCTCCGGGCCCCAGCCCATGCTCACGTTGGCGACGGCATCCCCGCAGGGCCCGACGGCCGACGAGCCGCTGGTCACCTATACCCTGGACACGCTGGTGCAGCTTGTGCTGGCGAGCAACCCCGCCCTGCAGGGCGCCTTGCGCGCCCGTGAGCAGGCGGAGGCGGGCGTTGTCACCGCCAGCGCCTTCGCCAACCCGCGCATGGAATACAGCCAGGGTCGCAACGAGGCCCGGGTCGTGTCCGCGGTACCGGGTGACGTGCACAACTGGACCGTCTCCCAGTTCATCGAGAACCCCTCCCTGCGGGGCGCGCGTATCGAGGCCGCCAAGGCCGGCCTGTCCGGCAGCTTCCACCAGGTGGCGCAGAGCCGCGGGGAGCTGATCGCACAGGTTCAGCTGCGGGCCTTCGAGTACTTCCTGCGCCGCGATGAGGCGACCGCCTTGCTGGCCGACGTCGCCTTGCTCGAACAGGTGCGTGAGCGGGTCCGACTGCGGGTCGAGAGCGGCGAGGCGGCCCGCTACGAGATCATCAAGGCCGATGCCGAGATGATCAACGCCCGCCAGCGCCAGCGTAACGCGGCCTTGCAGGCGGAGCAGGCGCTGCTGTCGCTCAACCGGCTGGCTGCGGGCCAGCTGCCCCGGAACTGGACCTTGAAGGGCGAACTCGATGCCGAGCAGCCCTTCGGTGAGCTGGAGGAGCTGCAGTCCCTGGCCCGCCTCAGCAATCCCGAGCTCAAGTCGCTCAACAGCCAGCTCGAACGCGCCCGTCGCCAGCTCGAGGGAGCTCGGTCCAGCCGTTGGCCTGGCTTCGACCTGCGTTACAGCCAGAACGCGGCACCCGACATCCGCCAGAACACCTTCGGTGTACAGGTCCAGATCCCCTTGTTCGACCAGAAGCGTGGCCCGATCGCCGAGGCCAGCAAGGAGTACGAGCGCGCCCGCCTGCGGGTCGACGGCCGCCAGGCCGAGCTGGAGCAGCAGATCATCCTGGCCTGGAAGTCGCTGGAGATGGCCCGCATCCGGGTGGAGGCCCTGTCGCAGGGCGTGATGCGTGACGCGGAGGCTGCGCTGCGTGTGGCCCAGGCTGCGTACCGCTTTGGTGAGCGTGGCATCCTCGACGTGCTGGATGCCCAGCGTGTGCTGCAGGCCGTGCGTTCGGACCTGCTGGACGCGCGTTACTCGGTGCAAGTCGCTCGCATCGAACTGGAATTGCTGACGGGCCGCTATGCCGGCGAGTCGAACCCCTAAAGAAGGAAGTCTCATGAGTACCATCCCAGCCTCTCATCCCCTTTCCCGGGTGATCGGCGTTTTCTGTCTGGCAACCGGCCTGGCCCTGACGCTGACAGCCTGCAAGGACGCTCCGCCGGAGACGCCTGCGGCCGACAGCAAGCCGGCCGATCCCATGCTGGTGCGCGTGGCCCCTGAACAGGCCGCGAACTACAAGACCAGCGCGGTCGTCGTCGCGGATGTCGCGCTGGTGCAGGAGCACCCGGGGCGTGTCGAGGCCAACGAACGCCAGGTCGCCCGCATCGGCGCCACCGTGACCGGCCGCGTGACCCAGGTGCAGGCCGAGCTCGGCGACATCGTCCGTCCCGGCCAGGTGCTGGCCCGCGTCAGCAGCCCCGAGCTGACCACGGCGCAGCTGGGCTACCTGCGCGCGCAATCCAATCTGGCCCAGGCGGAGCGGGCGGTCGAACGTGCCCGCCAGCTGATCCAGGCGGACGTGATCGGATCGGCCGAGCTGCAGCGCCGCGAGTCCGAACTCGCGATCGCGCGCGCCGAGAAGCGCGCCGCTGCCGACCAGTTGCGCCTGCTCGGACTGCCCGCCGACGCGATTGAGCAGCTCAGCGTCTCTGGTGGCCTGCAATCGGAGGCCACCGTCTACTCCCGCCAGGGCGGTGTGGTGATCGATCGCAAGGTGAGCCAGGGCCAGGTGGTCCAACCTGGCGAGGAAATGTTCACGGTCGCCGATCTCAGCAAGGTCTGGGTCGTGGGTTCCCTGCCCGAGCAGGCCGCCCGGTCCGTGCAGCGCGGGCAGATGGTGGAGATCGAGATTCCCGCGATCGACCGCAAGGTCAACGGGCGGGTGGTTTTCGTCAGCGACACCATCCAGCCCGAGACGCGTACCGTCACCGTCCGGACGGAGCTCGACAACCGCAAGCGTGAACTCAAACCCCAGATGCTGGCCAGCCTGCGTATCGCCTCGACAGCGACCAGGATGGTCGTGATCCCGGAGACGGCTGTCGTGCGCGAGGGCGACCGCGACCATGCCTTCGTCCAGATCGAGCCGAATCTCTACCGTCTCGTGCCGGTCGAGCTGGCGCCGCTCTCCAACCAGAAGCGTCCCGTGCTCAAGGGCCTGCGCGAGGGTGATGTCATCGTGACCGAGGGTGGTTTTCACCTGAACAATGACCGTGCCCAGCGCCTGCTCACGGGCGCCGGCGATACGGGTACCGGAGCGCAGAAATGATCGCTGCGCTGATCCGCTGGTCGCTCCAGGAGCGCATCCTGGTGGCGGTGATCTGCGTCGTGATGCTCATTGCCGGTGCCTTTGCCGTCAAGCGCCTCTCGGTGGATGCCTTCCCGGATGTCACCAACGTCCAGGTCCAGGTCGCCACCGAGGCACCGGGCCGTCCGCCCACCGAGGTGGAGCGCTTTGTCACCGTGCCGATCGAGATCGCCATGACCGGCCTTCCGGGGCTGGTCGAAATGCGTTCGCTCAACCGCAACGGCCTGTCGCTGATCACGCTGGTGTTCACCGACTAGACCGACGTCTACTTTGCCCGCCAGCTGGTGCTGGAGCGTCTGGTCGAGGTGACGCAGCGCCTGCCGGCGGGTGTCACGCCCGTGCTGGGCCCGGTGTCCACCGGCCTGGGCGAGGTGTACCAGTACACCCTGGAGCGCAAGGACGACCGTGATGCCCAGGGGCGCCTCAAGCCCCTGAGTGAAGAGGAGCTGCGCAGCCGCCGCGAAGTGCAGGACTGGGTGGTGCGTCCCATGCTGCGTTCGATTTCTGGCGTGGCCGACATCAACAGCCAGGGTGGCTACGCGCGCCAGTACCAAGTCAAGGTCAATCCGGACCGCTTGCGCTACTACGGCCTGAGCGTCAAGGAGGTCTACGAGGCGGTGGCGCGCAACAACGCCAACTCCTCGGGGGGCGTGCTGCCGGCCCTGGCCGAGCAGTACCTGATCCGCGGCGTGGGCCTGATCGCCTCGCTGGAAGACGTGGGCAACATCGCGCTCAAGGAGTTCCAGGGCACCCCGGTGTACGTGAAAGACGTCGCCAGCGTGGCCTTCGGCTCCGAGGTGCGTCAGGGCGCCATCATCAAGGACGGCGAGACCGAGGCGGTCGCCGGCATCGTGCAGATGATCCGTGGCGGCAACGCTCGCGAGGTGGTGACCCGCATCAAGGCGCGTGTCAAGGAGATCAACGAGAAGCAGATGCTGCCCGACGGCCTGCAGATCGTCCCCTTCTACGACCGCTCCGACCTGGTCAACACCGCCATGACCACGGTCGCCAAGGTGCTGGCCGAGGGCATCATCCTGGTGGTCATCATCCTGTTCGTCTTCCTCGGCGATGTGCGCTCCAGCATCATCGTGGTTGCCACACTGGTGCTCACACCGCTGCTGACATTCTTTGTCATGAACCGCATCGGCCTGAGCGCCAACCTGATGTCGCTGGGCGGCCTGGCGATTGCCATCGGCCTCATGGTCGACGGTGCGGTGGTGGTTGTCGAGAACGCCTTCGCCCGCCTGGGCGACCCGGCCAACGCCGGCAAGTCCAAGCCGCGCGTGATCCTGGAAGCGGCGAGTGAGGTGGGCAAGCCCGTTCTGTACGGCGTGGGCATCATCATCCTGGTCTTCCTGCCGCTGCTGAGTCTGCAGGGCATGGAGGGCAAGATGTTCGCCCCGCTGGCGCTGACCATCGCCATCGCTCTGACCATCTCGCTGATCCTGAGCTTCACCATGAGCCCGGTGTTGTGCAGCTACATCCTCAAGGGTGGCGCCGAGCACGATACTTGGCTGCTACGCAAGATGAAAGAGCCCTACCTGCGCATGCTGCACTGGGCCCTGGCCCAGCCCAAGAAGGTGTTCATGGGCGCCATGCTGGCGCTGGTGGGCAGCTTCGCGCTGGTGCCCTTCCTGGGGACGGCCTTCATCCCCACGATGCAGGAGGGATCGATCACCCCGGTGATTGTGCGCGTGCCCAAGATCTCGATCGAGGAATCCATCAAGCTCGAGACCCAGGCCATGCGGGCGATCAAGACCGTCCCCGAGGTGCTGACGGTCGTGTCGCGCCTGGGTCGCGGCGAATCGGCCTCCGATCCCGGGCAGCCGCACGAGTCCGATCCCATCGTCATGCTGAAGCCGCGCGACGAGTGGCGCGACGGCTACAACCAGGAGGACATTGCCAACGATATCCGCGACAAGCTCAAGTTCCTGCCGGGCGTGGAGATCGCCATCAGCCAGCCGATCGCGGCGCGGGTCGACGAGATGGTCTCGGGCGTGCGCTCCCAGGTGGCCGTGAAGATCTTCGGCGACGATCTGGACCAGCTGCGCAAGCTGGGCGATGCCGTGGCGGGTGCGCTCATGGCCACCCAGGGGGCGACCGACCTGCGGGTCGAGCGCGTCAGCGGGCAGGAGTACCTGACGATCCAGATCGACCGCTCGGCCATTGCGCGCTACGGCATCAACGTCGAGGACGTCAACGCCCTGATCGAGATTGCCGTGCAGGGCCGCGTGGCGACGCAGGTGTACGAGGGCGAGCGTCGCTTCGACACCATCGTGCGCCTGCCGGCCCAGTACCGTTCCGACGTCGAGTCCATCGGCAACCTCGTGCTGCGTGCGCCTACGGGTGCCATCGTGCCCTTGCGCGACGTGGCGGACATCACCCTGGGCGACGGCCCGGCCCAGGTCAGCCGCGAGGGCGGCAAGCGCCGCCTCGTGATCGGTGTGAACGTACAGGGGCGCGACCTCGGCGGCTTCGTGGCCGAGGCCCAGGCCCGCATCGACCGCACGCTGCCCATGCCCGCCGGCTACTACCTCTCCTGGGGTGGCCAGTTCGAGAACATGGAGCGCGCGATTGGCACCCTCTCCATCATCATCCCGATCACGATCGCGGCCATCTTCTTCCTGCTGTTCATGCTGTTCAACTCGGTGCGTTACGCCGCCCTGGTGATCACGGTGCTGCCCCTGGCGGCCATCGGCGGGCTGGTGGCACTGGCGATGAGCGGCGAGTACCTGAGCGTGCCGGCCGCCGTGGGTTTCATCAACCTCTGGGGCATTGCCGTGCTCAACGGCGTGGTGCTGGTCAGCTTCATCCGCCAGCAGCGCGAGTCCGGTCTGGCAACCGACGAAGCGATCATCGAGGGGTGCACGCACCGCTTCCGTCCCGTCATGATGACGGCCATGGTGGCGCTGCTGGCCCTGATCCCCATGCTGTTCTCGACCGGACCCGGTTCGGAAGTGACCCGCCCCCTGGCGGTGGTGGTGATCGGGGGGCTGTTCTCCTCGACCAGCCTGACCCTGTTGCTGGTGCCGGTGCTGTATCGCTGGTTTGAAGAAAAGGATATCGAGGCCTGAGACCCGTAGGAGTACATCGATGAAAGAAATCAGAGCAATTGTTCGACCCAACCGTCTGCCCCTGCTGCGTGAGGCATTGCGAGGCATTCCCAACTTTCCGGGCCTGACCCTGACCAAGGCGGAAGGTTTCACGGCGCCCGCCGCGATCGGCAAACGGACGGTGCGGGAGGAGTTGACCGACTACACCCCCAAGGTCATGGTGACGGTCCTCGCCGACGATGGCATGGTGGAGGAGATCCGCAACACCATCATCGAAATCTGCAGCACCGGGCAGATCGGGGACGGCATGGTCTGGACCGTGCCCATCGAAACCCTGCACCGCATCCGCAACGGCTCGGACATGCTGGCGGAGTGAGTCCCGCGGCGATCTCGTGACCAGGGGGCCGACGGCCCCCTGGTCATTTCATGCCGTTGCGCCGCGCCAGTTCCGCAAACAGGCCGGCATGGTCCAGATCGCTGAAACCGTGGTCCACGCCGTCGGCGTAGAGCTGCTCCAGCAGGCCCGTGATGGGGGCGGTGAAGCCCAGGCCGGCGGCCGTCTCCAGGGCGTTGCGCATGTCCTTGAGCTGTACCGTCATGCGCCCGCGCGGCGCGAAGTCGCGCTCCACCATGCGCTGGCCGTGTACCTGCAGGATGCGGCTGTCGGCAAAACCGCCGCTGATGGCTTCCTTCACCTTGGCCGGGTCGGCGCCGCCCTTCTGGCACAGCAGCAGGGCCTCGGCCACGGCGCCGATGGTGATGCCCACGATCATCTGGTTGGCCAGCTTGGCGAGCTGGCCCGCGCCGCTGGGGCCCACCAAGGTGGCCCGGCCCAGGGCTGCAAAGAGGGGTTTGACACGTTCGAAGGTGGTGGCCTTGCCGCCGGCCATGATGGCCAGGGTGCCAGCCTCTGCGCCCAGGGTGCCGCCGGAGACCGGCGCGTCCAGATGGGTGATGCCCATGCCGCCCAGGCGTTCGGCGTGGGCCCTCGCCTCGGCCGGCTTGATGGACGACATGTCGATCAGCACGGTGCCCGGTTTCATGGCCCCGGCCACGCCCATCTCGAACAGCACCTGCTCGACCACGGGGCCGTGCTCCAGCATGGTGACCACGAACTCCGCGCCCTGCACGGCCCCGGTGGCGGTGTCGTGCACGGTGGCGCCGGCGGCGGCCAGGCCTTCGGCCTTGGCGCGGGTGCGGTTCCAGACGTGCACGGTGTGGCCGGCCTCGCTCAGGCGGCGTGCCATCGGGTAGCCCATCAGGCCGGTTCCCAACACGGCGATGTTCATCTTCTTACCTCCGGTGTGTCGCGGGATGTGCCAAGATAGCTGCATCCCCCAGAATTCCACGATTGTCATTCATCCGGAGATCGCCCATGAAAAAACCTGCCCCGGCCTGGCTGGACCGCATGTACAACAACCGCGCACTCGTGCCTG
>JACCDR010623773.1_pt1 | contig 14683 bp, 19 predicted proteins | sample 7446431 | NCBI WGS metagenome assembly JACCDR01 (sample SAMN15323443, study PRJNA562643) | freshwater metagenome | isolation source: river surface water | place: USA:Blue River Watershed | collected 2017-08-17 | reverse complement strand
GCTTAAGCCTTTTTACGACTTACGTCGTTTTCTTAAGAGAACATTAAAGACTCTAAACTGAAATACTCTGGACTGAAAGAACCTGAACTGAATTCACCCTGGTGCAAATACTCTGGGACTAAACGCGCAGGCGCGCTGCTCCACGCCCGTGTGCGCGTATGGGGGCTTGCCACGCCTTAGCGCATCCACCCAAACTCTTCAAGACCCTCCCAGGCTTCATGGCGTGCCCCAGGAAAAGACTTCTGGTGGTGGCTGGGGTACTTGTATGGGTAGCCCCGAGATAAGCGCTTAAATCGCATCTAATGAGTTTTTCATCCTGGCCTTGCTCATACAAAAAACTGTTGCTACCTTTGTGCCAAACATATCCGTTTCATGATTCCCACATCAGTGACCAAATCCAACTACGCCTCAGCAATCTCCTGGGTCAGGTTCGTTTCCACAACCATCTCATTCCCCATCCTGGTGGACGGGTGCGGAACCATCTCAAACCCCCAAGACCTGGACAAATTCCTCAACTCCATCACCAGCGATATGCGCTCCTCAGCCAACGAGCTCTCCCGCGCAACCCCAGGCTCTCAACCCCATGCAGCCCTGGGCCGCCTCCAATCACTGGTCCACGAAATCGGAAAACCAAAACCATGAACAAAGCTTTTAACTGGCTTAGCCCACTCATCAAACACGTCACCTACATCCCCGGTGATATCGTCTACCTGATTACAGACGCCGAACAACTCCCGCGAATAGTCGTCTCCGTCCACTTCAGTTCCACCGGAATCTGGTACGGCGTAATGGCCGGTATCTACGAATCCGAACACTCACCCGAAGAACTTACCAGCGAAAAAAATGCCCACCTGTTCTTTTAATTCTAAAAAACTTTTGTACCTTCGCCACAAATCCATGCGCCATGAATAAGCTCGTAGACTTTCTCATCAGCAAAAACATCAAACTCCCCCTGGCCTTCGTAATCGTCTACGGCGGTGCCATCGCCCTGATGTTTACCATCGTAGCCCTTACCCCGGAAATCCCCATCGTCGACGACCTCACCCTCAAATTCTTCGTGGCCATGACCCTGCTGCTCATCTGGGCATTCTTCGTTATCAAAGGCGGTAGCGTAAAACCCCCCAAAGCAAAATGAATAGCCAAGACCTTCTGCTGCTATCCATCAGCGGCGCAACCGCAGCTTTCGCCCTCGGTGAAGGATACCGCGAAGGACTTACCTACCGCTACAAACACGCCACCAAACACGCCCTGGTCACCACCGACAAAGACCTCAAAGTCGTTAACGCCACAACCTTCCTAATCTTCATCCTCTCCCTCTGCGCAACCGCAATGCACACAGTGCCAACCGCCTGGTGCATCATCCCCCTCCAACTCACCCTGCGCAAAATCCTGCTCGATGGCGTACTCAACAAAATGATTAACCCAAACTTCTCATTCTTCCGAGTATCCCGCTCCAAACGCTCCACCATCGACAACGCTTTCCTGTTCGTCTCCGATAGAATCCCCATCCTCTCTCCGAAAATCCTCAAGCTCGCAATCCTCTCAGCTTCAATTTTATTTGCTATCTTTACGCGGTAATACACCACCCCGCGTATGAGCTCTACCAGCAAGTATATTTTCCCGGCAACAACCAAGGGAGATACATTCCCTGGAACCAACTTTACCGTTGAGCTTAACGGCGCACCACTAAACCTTACCGGGTACTCAATTACCCTGTGGTTCCGCTCCGGCTCACAAACCGGACCCATCGTCAAACAACTCGCCATCAGCTCAGGTATCACAATCACCAACGCAGCCGCTGGCCGGTTCTCAATCAACCCTTTTATCGTAGACATGCCCGTGGGCCAAGTCTACTACGACATCCAGTTCCAAACCGGACCAACCATCAAAACCTACATCTACGGAACCCTCGAAGTTCTCCAAGATGTAACCCAATAAACCAATGGCTGATAACGTCAAAATCGTTATTCAAGAGTCTACCGAAAACGTAACCGTTCGCGTTACCCAACAAGTAGACAACGTCAAAATCACCATCGGCGCATCCGGCGGAGGAGTGTCCGTGGAATCCGACCCCATCTTCTCCGCCTCCCCCGCATGGGGTATCACCAATACCGACATCGACAACTGGAATGATGCGCATAGCTGGGGCGACCACGCGTTGGTTGGTTACGCCATAATCTCCCCTGCTCCGGGGGCATTTGACAGAATGGCCTACTTCACTGGGACCGAAGAAATAGCGTCGCTAAACAACTTCGTTGTATCCGCCGGGGAGCTGTTCTTAACAAATGACCCAACCGGCCTCGATATATCCGATAACTTTACAAGACTTTACTATGCCGGTGGAGTAGAAATAAAAAACTCTACCGACTCCGATGTCGTCTTCAGGGCGGTCGGACCATCAGGCTACGCCCACTTCGGATGGTACCCTGGTGGAGGTGAAGATGGTGGAGATGCCTATGAGGTTTACTCCGAGGGAGAGCTCGAAGTTCAAGGCGGTTACCGACTTACACTGCTCGGCCAAGTAATTCGATTTGGCTATACATTTCCTGATTTCTTTGCCCCCGCGCCACAGGTTCAAGGAACCGTTGCGAGCTGGAATATTAATTCAGAAGGCGCCGTTTATTACAACTCATCCCTCGGCAGTGTTGAGCTAAGCTCTACGCTTGATGCAGTAAATCTTTTCTGGGGAACAAACCTTAACCTCAACGGAGTCAACATCTCCCAGATTGAAACCACTACCCTCGGAACACAAACAGACCGAATCCCCGTATCCGGAGTAATCAAGACCTACGTCGACTCCGCTGTTGGAGGAGCTGGGTACGTCCCCGCCTCTCGCACGCTTACCATCAACGGCGTGGCCCAAGACCTCTCGGCCAACAGAACCTGGAGCGTGGGCACTATGACCGGAACCGGTATCAACGGAAGGGTCTCAATATTCACCGGGGCAACAACCCTGGGGACAGACGACCTGTACTGGGACTTTACCAACAACCGACTCGGCATCGGCGTAGCATCACCAGCCTTCGCCCTTGATGTACTTGGGGATGTAAACCTTACCGCCGACTTGCGGTTTGTATCCGGAGCGTCTATCCGCTTTGGTGGCTCTCAAGCATTTTCCGGAAACCCATCTACCGGTGTTATCACCGTCGCTGGTCACGCCAGCTATACGTCCGTTTACTCCCTCGCCCCGCTGGGCGTGCAAGTCGCGCCACCCTATACCGCTGGCGACGGCATCATCTCTCAAAACAGAGTAGTAGGTTATGCTGCATTTACGGGGTTAAGCCCACTTGGTCAGTTTGCATGGGACAACCGCCGGAACTTGTTCATCTCCTACAGCGTAGACACTCTTGGCTCAAACCGAGACCTGGCTATTGGCAATGGAACCTACAACCGATTTAGGATTAGCGTTCCGTTTGTTGGAATCAACACCGACGCAACAACCATCCCGCTTGATATCCAGCACGCTGTTGCTTCTGGCTCTACCGGATTTCAATTAAAAACAGGAACTGGAGTTCAGTATTTAAGAATCCAAAATGGGACAACAGACGCAAACCCAGTTCCAGTTATTACCGGAGTTGGAGCAGAAATCAGCCTTTATTCAGTAGGGGCCGGGAATGGGATGGTGTTTAGAGTATCCGGAACAGGCGATAGGTTTAGTTTTAAAAACACATCAAGCATAACCGTCGCGACAATTTCAAATACGGGCCGCCTTGCCCTGAACTCAACCGCCCTTCCAACAAGAGTGCTTGAAGTCTACGGAGACAGCTATTTCCAAGACGACCTTAACCTGGACGCTGGTGCTGTTATCGTCCAAACCGCTAAGAAACAAACCCACACCATATCCGGTGCAACCTTCTACTCAGGTGGCGGTGATGATGGCGGGCTGTTTACCGGAGACTACTCCATGTGGATGGGTGATGAAGCCGCCATCGGTCTTACGCAAATTGGAGCCTACCCCGTAAATACCGGTTACGGATACGGAGTGTTCAACGGCTCTAAGCTGGCGAACGCCACAGCCTTTGGCGCTGGCTCCGCCCGCGGAGTTGTGGACATGTACACTGGAGGCTATTCAGCCAGCCCGACATCAGCGGCCAGCTCACTTACCGCTTTTGGTTTATCCGCTATGAGGGATGTGAACTGGGTGAACGCAAGTGTGGCCGTCGGCGATAACGCTGGCCGCTACATCAACAACCTGTTCCGCTCTACCCTAATCGGTAGCTCAGCAGGCTCAACCCAAGTGGCAACCAAAGTCCGAAACTTTAAGCGAGTAATCGCTTTTGGAAACAATACCTTATTCGGCCAAGCATCAGCCAACTACAACCAAACTGACGTAATTGCCATTGGCTTTGAGGCTGGCCTGTGGTCCGGCACAACCAAGTCTATCTTCATCGGGACTTATTCCGGATACCGGGCGCCAGGAGTAAATGGCCTGGTCGGCAGCAATATCATTCACATCGGTCACGCCGAAAGCGCAGACTTACCAATTTCCTATTCCGCAAACCGGAGCAACGTCATTATCATCGGTAACGATATTACCCCTGTTGCCGATAATACCATCATCTTCCCGACTGCATACTCAATGGGCGTGGGAACTTTAAACCCACAGCGCAAGCTGCACGTTGAGGGGGATATGCGCCTGACAACCTTGGTGTCTACCCCGACAAAAATCATTGGCGTAGACGCCGCTGGCAACATTGGTGAAGTTGTTGTTGGAACAAACCTCACCCTGACTGGTGGAACGCTTAACGCGTCTGGAGGCGGAGGAGGTGGAACCTTCGTGTCTTTGTCGGATACCCCGGCAAACTATACCGGAGCAGGCGGGTTCCTTGTTCGAGTAAACGCCGGGGCAACAGCTCTTGAGTTTGTAAACGGGACTACCCTGTTTGCCGCCGCCTCACATACCCACGCCGCTGGAGACGTGACCTCCGGAACTTTTGCCGACGCACGCATTGCATTGTCAAACGTAACTCAGCACCAAGCCTCTCTTAGCATTGGATGGAGTCAGCTTACCGGGGTTCCATCAACCTTTGCGCCATCCGCCCACACGCTGGACTCCCACTCAAACGTAACCATTACCGCCAATACAAGCGGTGAGCTGCTGATGTGGAACGGCTCGGCGTGGATTAACCGCACCCTTGCTGAAGCCGGAATCACAAACATCTCAACGAATCAGAAAAGAGCAGTGGTGACCTTTAAGGTCATTTCAGATACCACGATAACCACCGGAGAAAAAACTCCAACCAGAGTGGTTGTTCCATACTCCGGGACAATTACCGCGTGGTACATTGTTTCAAATGCAAACACAACCGCAACCCTTGATGTTTGGAAAGCAAACGCCGCTATACCCACGGGCGCAAACACTATAACGGCTTCTGCTAAACCGGTAATCACGGCTGCCTCATTTGCCACAAGCTCTACCCTGACTGGCTGGACAACTGCCGTTGCTCAGGGTGATGTGATGGTACTTGAGGTGGAGTCAAATACAGCAGCCGCTGAAATTGGATTGTTTCTTTTAATTGAGAAAAACTAATGGCACTGAGTTTAAAAACAGTTCAATATGCGTTCCCAACTCTCGCGAGCTTGACGAACAACACCCTGACGAACTTCACGCAAATCACCGTGAACTTGCCAGAGACCACAAAAACCATGCGTAAGGCTTGGGTTGAGATAAGCTGCGACGACATCATAACCGCTACCGGTGGGAGCGTTACAACTCAAACAATCAACTTAAGACTTGGCGCTGCCGCGTACACCTCGACAACAAACTCAAATACTCTCGGAAACACGGGAGAAAACATTGCGTGGTTTTTTACCAGGGATTTTTCAAGCCACTTTATCACAAACTGGACCGGTACATCAATGACTTGCGATGTGCAGCTTCAGCTCAACCAATCTACCGGGACGACATTGGGGATGGTCAATGTAACATGCGTGCTCTACATAACCTATGAGTACGAAGACACCGCGGCTACACACGTTAAAACCGTTCTTATTCCGCTGAACGCCCCGGCTACTTCATTGCCAACAACAAAGACTTCTCACGACACCATACCGGCGCTCGACACCTACCTGCCTGAGGCAAGCAAAGTGTACCGGAGTATATTTATTGTGACTCAATCTAACCGGAATCACTCTGCTGCAACCGACCATACCGTAAGCTACGAACTCTCATCGCTTGGCGTTCAGGTTACAGGAAACTATGAGTCTGCTTTGATTTCCGATGTTTGGACAAGATATGTATGGAATATCACTTCTTACATTACAACAAACGTAACCCATACATTTAACGTGTGGTCTTCGCTTGCCGCAAGAAATCACTCTATGCAAGCGTGGCTTGTTGTCACCTATGAGTTTGACGTGGCATCAACAACTACGGTAATGAATAGCCTTCAGTTGCCATTAAGTATAGATAGCCCTATGGGCGGTACAGGCTCTTCAGATTTTCAAAGGTCAGACAGAGAGTTCTGGGTTCAAGAAACAAACCCAGTTAGGCAAAGACTTGCGTTTTACATGTTTTGGCAAGCCACTTCAAACGAGTCTGGATTAAATGCGAGAATTGGAACCGGGTCCTTTGTTGCTTATACAAACACTGGCTCTGGTTTTATTTGCGGAAACAAAGGCTTGATGATTCGCAATGACAACCCTACTGGAAATACTTTTGCAAGGGGGCGAAACAAGGTGTCTGTTGACGTGTACAACACATCTCTTACCCAAAGAGGTGGAAACGTCGGGGGGTTTTTTATTTTAAACTATACCAGCGACAAGTATTCCCTTGGCATATCTGCTCACAACAAAACCGTAATCTGGCCCATATTTACTCAGCCAACAGGAGCGCCAACCCAGCAATTCATTACGTCTCAAACCGCTCCAAACATCCCGGAGGCGGCATACTTTATCACCGCACTTGGTTTTCATATTTCTATATCACTTGGGACCATCTCTCAGGGTTTTTCTTTAAAAATTGAAAGGCTTGTTGCTGAGGGAGGCTTTATTCTTGAGCCCGGATACACGGATATCGCTCAACATGACGGAGAACGTGGCGCGTATGATTTTTGGGCTCAGGTCAGAACTTTATTTAATAGATGGCCGGGAGACATGGATGCGTCAAGGCTGCCGATTGAAACAAACAGAAAGTACATTATGAACAATGCTGACGCCGGGTTTATGCCGATGCACTTAAACATGATGATTACCTACCACAGTATCACCGCCAGGTACGATGGGGTTATTTCTGGCTCCGCCGGTGGAACCGTCACCATTTCACTTCATCGTGATGCAACCGGCGAGAAGGTTCTTCAGACAACCAGAACCGGCAATGGGGGATATGGATTTCTTTGGTATGACGACACCGAGCAAATGTATGTTCTCGCCAGAGAAACAAACACGCTTCGCGATATGAGTAAATCAGGGCTTCCGGCTGCTGACTACGACATTGATATTGCAACGCCAGGTGGAGGGGGCGGCGGGCTTACTACGTTTGGATATGGTTCTTCTTAATTTTAAAACACAAGCAAGATGATTACACTTACTTCAACCCATGAGTTCTCCCACGGAGAATCTTTGTCTTCAGCCGTGATTAAGGCTGAGACACTTGCCATCCGCCGGGGCTCTCCGCTTCAGTTGCGAGTTTCCTTTTACAGAAACCTGGATGCAGCCAACAACAACAAAGCGGTGATTATCCCCGAGGCAACAGACCCGCTCAACGGTCTGAACTTCGTGAACATCCCGTTTGAAACCCTTGGCACCTACGATACGCCAGCAGCCCCTAAGATTGGCGCTGCGCTTGAGGCGTACCTGGAAGACCAGATTAAAGCCAGGATTGCAGAAATCAACGCGGCCATTGGAACAACAGCCATTACCTACGCGTAACAAAAGCTGCATCATACCTCTGTCTGGAGGAATTGACTCGGCGTACTGCGCTTATTTAAAACTCAAAGAGCTCTCCGGCTCCAGCCAGAGGGCTCTTCTTTTGCATGTAAGAATCTCCAGTAAAGCTGAGCCTCGGCAATAGCAAGAGCTTTTAGCCGTAAGGAAAATCTTAGCCTACTTTAATGAGCATGGCCTTGCCAATTACAGCTACATGGAATTTGGGTTTGACTATGGAACCCTTGGTGAGATACCAATTAGGGACGTGGCTGTTGTCGCCATGTTTGTCGCAATAGCAAAAAGGTCAAGGGCTGGTAAGATTTTCGAATCTGTTGTCTTGCCCTGGCACAAAGATGAGGTCGACCTCGTGAACCCGGCGCATAGATTTAAAGCCGTCCTTTCTGCCCACGGAGTAAATCCGGATTCGCTTTCTTTTGAGTTCCCTATTGCTGGCATGACAAAGGCTGAGGTAATAGCCGCGACGCCTCCTGGACTATTGGAGCTCACTCACTCATGCAGATACGGCTCACCACCCTGTGGAGAATGCAGACCTTGTAAAGATTTGCAAAGCTACTATTGCAGGATAAAGTAGGCGCGTTTATCTTTGTCTTATTAATCTAATCCATTTAGTCATGCCCGTAAAAATCACAAACCGCGTAGCGTTTAATCTGAGGTACAACATTCCACAGTTTATCTCGATGAATGAACCGCAGGCTGTCGGGGCCGTTCTTTACACCAAGCTCAAGAAAAACCATGAAGCAATTCAGGGTAGCCTTAAGTTCGTTGGCGAGAAAATCGACGAGCTTAAGTCTGAGGAGTACAAGAATTACGAAGCTGCTGTTCAAGGGATTCAGGCCGATAAAGACCTGGACGAGAACGCAAAGCGCGAGGCAATTCTGAAGCTCAATGAGGATTCAAAGGCTGAGATTGATTCATTCAGCAAAGCCATTGAGCCAATCATGAATGAGACTTGTGTAGTAAAGCTATGGGCTCTTGAGGCAAGTGATATTGAGCGGGTCAAAACAGAGACCGTCGACTTGATATACGACCTCATTGAACTCAAATGATTGAAAAAGTAGCAGAGTTTTTTGCAACTCTTATCTTCAAGCTTTACGTTTCCATCCGCGGACAACGGTTGAAAACAAATCGAAAGAACGGCGCGCTTATTCGCTCTGCTCTTTCTGATGTTTGCAAGGCTTCCGGATGCGACAACGCGCTGCTCTTCGAGTACACGAATGGCGAGACCTCCATCAACGGGAGGTCTTTCTATTACGTGGTCACCCATCACGAAGGACGCAAGATGGAGGGAACCCCAAGCAGGATATTTGCCTATGAAGGCAAGACGCCGGTTTCTGTAATCAACTTTATTGATACTCAGACTGAGCTTGGATTGTTTCGCTACAAGTCGGCTGGTGAAATACCCGACGCTGTTACCCGGGCCTGGTTGAGCCGGGCAGGTGTAAGGTCAGTTGTAACCGTGCCGCTGTACAATCAGTCTAAAAAATACATTGCATTTGTTATGCTGATGTGGTGCGATTCAGTCGCTAAAAACCCTGAAGAGCTTGGGTTCAAAAGCTCAGAAGAAGCCTATGAGTATCTTAAGAGGGACCTCGGCACAATCTCAACTTTGATATGAGCGAAGTAGTATTGCGAATCGAACGCTTTTACGAGACGCGTCAAACTCGTGGAGTTATGTCTGTGATGGTTAACGGCCTCCCCGTTTACTCTTGCTCAAGCCTTGAGCTTCCCTGGCTTAATAATCAGCGAAGGATTAGCTGCATACAAGAGGGAACCTTTAAAGCGAAGAAGCACCGGTCGCCTAAGTTTGGTGATGCTATTTGGATTCTTGATGTACCAGGCCGCAGCGAGATTCTGATTCACCCGGCAAACTATGTTGGCAGCCCCAACCCGAAGACCAAGGTCAGCGACCTTCTTGGGTGTGTGGCAACTGGCGATATTATGCGGGACATTACTAATGACGGCATAGTCGAAATTCTCAACAGTAAGGCTGTAATGAAAACCTTGCTGAGCATGCTCCCAGACGAGTTCACCGTTCAAATTGTAAAAGGATGAAATACTCACCCCCTTCAGTAAAGAATTTGCTCAAGCCTACCCCCGCCTTCTTTGTGCGGTTGGGCGACGCGCTTATGGCCGTGAGCACCACAATCACCGCTGCCGCTATTGCGGAAGACCACAAGACCCTGGCTTACATCAGTCTTGGCACCGGGGTGCTTGGCGTTTTTCTAACCCGCTTATTTGCCGTTAAGCCCAATGAGCCAGAAAACATTCTTTAATCTTCTCATTGGACTACTCTTCCTGTGCGTGATTGCGGCAGGATTGGCGTATGCTATGGCCAGAATCGAGAAGATGCTGCCAGACCCATCTGAGAACAAGGAGCTCATCGAGTCCTTGAAGGAAGACAACCGGCGCATCCAGGAGAAAATAGATTCGCTGGCAGTTTCTGCCGCGGCTCAAAAGTCTTCAATTACAAGGCTTACAAACAAAATCAACAAACTGTCTTATGAAATCGAAAGGGGTACTATTGATACTGCTGATGCTGCTGAGCTTCAGCGTATGTTCGCAAGGCGTTACCCTGAGTGAAAGAACTGCGCGCCTGGTTCTAAAAGATTTGGTTGAGCTTGATTCGTGCAACGAGGTTGTTGACATTCAAGACTCAATCATTTTCCATTACACCTACCTTGCTTACGACCTTGAAACAGCGCTTGCTCTTTCTCAGCGGCAGGTGGCCAATGACTCCTTAATGTTCAAGGCGTATGATAAGAACGAGAAGATTTACCTTGAGCAAATTGAACAAAGCAAAAAAGAACTCAAGCTCTGGAAGATAGGGGCTGGAGTCCTTGCCGTTGCGATTGTTGTATCTTTGTTTCTATGAAGCGTTACATCACGTCAAACAACACGGCCACCGGGTTTAACAATGGATTGTTTTGCCCAGGGTCTGATGCTGTATTGAATGTAACGAGGGTTGACATCTCGGATGGACTTGGTGTTGAGGCAACATTTCATAAGCGCATGCAGATTACAACAGACCTGCTGGACGACATCGTCGTTAGGTATGGCGCTTACCCTCTCGCCGGAATCATCAGGCTGCCCTCCGGCGGGGACTTTCTTGCAACCTATCCTCTCACCGCTCCGGATTCTGGGTTTGGGATAATCTCAAACTTCAATGTCCAGGATTTGTTCATTACCCGGGTGCGCTCTGAGAACACCAATGATTCAATCACCGGGTTGACCAACACGCAGTTTCAGTACCTCACTCCATTCTTCTTCACAAAGATTATTGCGCTGAACGCAGCCGTGATTAAAGTGTTTGACCGCGATAATCCAGTGGGGTTGCAAGCTGGCGTAGACGTGACACTCGCCGCGTTTGATGAGCTTGAAGGACGGTTTGTCTATGTTGAGATTGTGTCTGGCACAATCCGCCTTGAGTACGAGATGAACGCCTCCGCCCCCAGCGAAAGATTATTCTGAGTCTCCCCACGCAAACTTTGGGAACTTCTTTTCCCCCAACAACAGCGCATAGAAGTCAGTCACGATTTCAACACCGTGCTTGCTGATTGTGTACACATTGGAGCGCTCCATTGTTTTGCCGGGCTTGTACTGATACACCGCCAGGTAGTTGTTGTCCCTGAGCTTAAGGAACTCCTTCTTCTTGAATGACTCCGGCATGAACACAATCTCGCAGAGCTCGTCCACGACAAAGTGTTCAAACGCTGAGGCAGCAATAAGAAACTCCATCGTTCGCGGAGATAGGCCGTATCTGTCGCAGAAATACCTGAGGGTTACGCGGTACCTGTACAGAAACGTGTACTGCTTGGTGGTAGACTTTAGCTTGCTTTCAGACGGCTTGACAAGCTGGCCGTACTTGACAAAGGTCTTGCGCCGAAAGTCAACCTTGTTCTTTGGCGGGGCGCCTTTCTTTCCCTTTTGAGCTTTCTTTTTCTCCCTGAGGTTTGCTGATGCAGGGTCCGTCATGCGGCGGCCTTCGTCGAATACGTCTGACATTGAAATAGATTTTGTACTTTTGGTGAACAAATTTAATCAAAGTGGAAGAGATTTTTTTCAACACCATCCGCAGGTTAACCGTTGGACCTGTGAAGACCGGCTTTAAATTCATTGTTGGCCGGAACTACGGGTCTGAGCAAATGCCGCTCTACCTGGTTTCCATTGTTCCTGACTTCATTTTGTACGAGAAGAACAAGAGCGGAATTTCTTTTTCGCTGTATTGTCGAAACTCCAAAGGCGAAGAAATCATTTGGCAGGTGAGCTACCTCCCATTCACAACTGAGTTTCATGTAACCATTGAGGGAAAATCTTTTACAAATGAAAGCACTGAGGTCGGTTCGCAGGAGGATTTTAATTAAGCTTGAGGGCGACGTTGAGGTAATTGACCACCTGAAAACAAAGTCAGGCGTTAAAATTTATCTCACGGAAAAGTACGGCGCAGACGAAAGGACGAATACAAACGGCCTGGTTGTCGGCACTAATCCTGAAATGGAAAAGCTTGGACTTAAGTATGGCGCTCGTGTTTTCTTCAGCCGATTTGTTGTTGGTGCCTACGACAAGAACGCTCAGTTTGCAAGCAACTCATTCATGCATGAGGGGGTCAAGCTTTATGACGTTGATGTCACTGGCAACATCTACGCTATCCTTGGTGACGATGGGATTGAGTCTTTCTCAAACTATTGCTTACTCAAGGTTACAGAGATTCCGAACATTGAGACAACAACCTCTGGGATTATTTTCTCAGCATCCGGATATTTCAATGAGGGAACTACAAGGCTTAAGCACACGGCGAGACTTGAGTATCTGTCCAAGAGGATGGTTGAGCTTGGGTATAAGAAGGGAGACGTTGTTTCTTTCCGCAAAGACCACGACACCCCAATCGATATTCTTGGCGAGAGTTACATTGCCGTAGAAGATAGGGATATTACATGCCAAGTCCATGAAGGAGAACTACAGCGAAGCAAGGCGTGATGCGGCAATAATGGCCGTGGCCACTTTAACAGAGGCACTTGGTGTTCCGATTAAAAGCGGCACCAAGTTCGCTGACGCCAAGGTTGTGCTTGATGGCCGGGTAAGCGCGATTCAAACAATCTCTAAGATTGCGATAGGCTTAAGGACTGACGACCTTGTGGACGACCAGTGGATTTCTGATTTAATTGAAAGCCTTGAGCAGAGAACCCTTGACGTTCAGGAGGCGTTTATCGGAACGCTTGCGAGCCCACTGAGCCCTAAGTTTGCAGACAAGGAGCTTAAGAAAATTGCAGAGGGCAAGCTGTATGCTTTTCAAAAGATAAGCGAGGTTGAGCTTGCCATGAGCGACATCCGCGAGAGGCTTAAGAAACCGGGGGTTGAGGTGAAAGAAGAGGCCCCCACACCTCAGCGCATAGAGAACTTCGCTAAAAAGATTTCGTGAGTTATCTAATTGAAAACGCTCCCAAGAATGAGCACGAGTTAAATACTCGTGAGACGGCTATTTACATTGGCCCGGAGAAGTCAAAGCGGGGAGAGGTTTTCTGCGTGAGGGGTGTGTGGATTCAGCTACCCAAGGCTCCGCGCCGCTCTCAGATTGATGGCAATGAAAAAAGGAAGAACGAGCAGAGGTGGGTTCCAAAGCCTGTTCGAGATAAGGACGTTGAGCTCCAGCCCAAGGAGCGCCTAAGGGTAACCGAAGATGGCCACTGGTTCTTCAACAATGGAGAAGAAACCTGGCTACCCCCTCAGTATTACTACTACCTCACCTACATCAATCTTGACATCGGTCTTCCGGAGTTTCGGTATCGAGACCTTTACTTCATGTATTTCTGGGAGGCAGCAAAGCGTCACCCAAAGTGTTATGGCGTAACCCTGGTTAAGAACCGACGCATGGGGGCATCATGGATTGGTGTGGGCATTTTGCTTTACGACATTACCCACCACTACAATGCGCTTGGTGGCATCCTATCTAAGACGGGTAAGGACGCTCAGAAGTTCTTTAAGCGCAAGCTTGTGTACGCCTGGCGTAAGCTGCCAGCTTGGTTAAGCCCCGCGTGCGCCTCTGGTACAAACCCTGCGACCAGCCTTGACTTTACCGTGGTTAGCAGCCGGGCGCACGATGCGCTAAAAGGGGATGCTCCAATAAGTCTTGATAGCTACATCGAATGGCGTAACACCGACGAGAATAGCTTTGACTCTGAGAAATTGTTCCGCCTTTTCTATGATGAGGTTGGGAAAATTGACAAAGAGGTTGACCTGAATGACCAGATTGAAACCCTTAAGAAGTGTCAGCTTGACGGTAAAAAGATTGTAGGTAAGACCTTCGCTCCATCAACGGTAAATAAAATGAAAGCCGGTGGCGGTCAGTATAAGAAATTCTACTACGACTCTCGTTTTGAGTTGGCCGAGAAAGAAGAGACGCCTACCGGATTCTGGGCCTATGCCGTGGCCGCCTATGATGGCCGCACCGGGTTCATTGACGTGTTTGGCCGCAGCATCATTACTATTGAGCCTGGCAAAAAAGTAATGACCAGTGATGGGGTGTACATAACCGAGGGCGCAAAAGATAGCACCGACTCAAAGCGAGTGCTTGCCGAGAGGCGCGGCTCTTCGTACCTGATGGAAGAAAAACGCAAGGAGCCGTATACGGAGGAAGAGGCGTTTTATTTTGGAGCGGAAGACGCCGCCCTTGATGTGTCCGTAATCCAGGCCCAGCTTGACTTTGTGAAATCAAAGTTCATAGCAAACCCTTATCGCATTGGCGACCTTGAATGGGTGGATGGGTTTGGCTCAACAGTTCGCTTTGTCCTTAATCCCAACG
>JACCDR012208274.1_pt1 | contig 14686 bp, 19 predicted proteins | sample 7446431 | NCBI WGS metagenome assembly JACCDR01 (sample SAMN15323443, study PRJNA562643) | freshwater metagenome | isolation source: river surface water | place: USA:Blue River Watershed | collected 2017-08-17 | reverse complement strand
TTTGAGAAGCTCCCAGATGTCCGCGATTAGCCAGAATGTTAGCAATGGTAGACTTACCCATCAAATCAGCAGCTTCCTCAGCCTTAGTTTTTCTATTGTTCAGGTCCAGCATTCCTAGCTGATACTTACTATTGGCCTTAGCCGCATCAGCCTGAGCTTTAGAAGCTTGCCAATTACCATACATACCTAGGGCCCCTAACCCCGTGGATAACAAACCACCCCAGTTATTACCGAGCCAACCCAGACCTGAACCCAGGGCTCCTAAAGGATCACCAGCCCCAGCTGAGAGGTAACTCAAGTAGTCAGGAGAACCATTAACCCAGTCAGTGAAGGCTCCTGGATCATTATAGTCCGAGAAACTATTACCAAGGGGCATAGTACTTCCTAAAGAGCCCCAATCATCGTAGTATCCATTGGTGGTAGGCATATCATACAGAAAGTCCGTGGAACCTAGATCAGACCCAACACCATAGTCATCAAAGAAAAGATCGTCACCCATTTTTAGCTCCTAATGTCCCCGGTTTCTAAGTGCATGATAACCCGCCCCATTTGGTAATTGCCCCCAAGGACGTTTGATTCGAACTTAAGTCGTATCTGACGACGTTGTTCCCGCATATCTATTTTACCTGTAGTTTCATCGAAAGTAAACAAAACACTGTCTTGAGAATCAGTTGATTGAGCAAATGCCGACCCCCGAACTTGAACAGTCATATCACCACTCATGATGAAATCAGGTTCAATTCTTTCAACTCGGGTATAGTAGTCATTTCCGTGAGTAGATTCCTGCTCAGCCCCCCCAGTGGGATACCCAAAATCTGAAGTTTCAAAGTAAGATGGGATAGCTACTTGATCCCCATCAAAAACTGCATCTACCCCAAACTCATGAGCAAAGTTAGAGTAGTCACCCATTGAGTTTTCGGTATTCCCAAACATGATAGGAAACCTGAAAACTTGAGAGGCAAAACCTGCACTACGTCCTAGCTCTAGGTCATACCACACATTCTCTCGAATATTATAGATAATGGCGTGAGTACATTCTTCAGCTTCTCCATATGGAAAGAACCACCAAATCTCCCCATATCGGGTATTACGAACCCCCCAGATTTTAGCTCTTTGACGATAGTTTACATTGTCAAAGAACCAATTAAAGTTATTAGTATTCTTAACCTCACTGACCGTACCATTGAACATGAGAAACCTATCAACACCAATCCAGTAATAGATTCCATCATACTCTACAGCACTATTGGGGGCCAAGATGGATGTTTGAGCTGAAAGGGTATCATATCGAAACTCAGTTCCTACTCGAGAAACCCTAATCAGTGAGTCAAGGGACCAGAACAAGCCGGCTGGACTATTAGCTCCCGCTCTAAGAGGAAGTCCCTTTACAATCTTAGTTCCAGCAACATTAGCCTCATTAGCATCATTTCCTACTGCAATAATCCAGTTGTTGGGGTCATTCTGATTACTATTCTTAATAAGCCCATTATTACCATAAGCAAAAACGTAGGGTTGAAGAACTACAATGCCTCCAGATACCGATACCGTACCCCCATTACCATCATCAACAGTACTATAAGCCGGAGGATTCAAACCGGCCTCAGCCCAGAGAATAGGAGTGTTTACTTCACTGGCGATATCCATAATATTACTAGCCCCATGAACTAGAATATTGGTATTTCCAGAGCCATTAATATCGTATATGGAATCAGTTTGAAAGGTATAGTCATCTGAATTGGCCAGAGTGGGGAGGGTTACCTGAGAGGCTACACAACTCGCCCCCTCCTGAGTTGTTACAGATAGCCATCCTATATTTTTACTAAAGCCGTACATAAACTCAAGCTGATCTTTTGGATAGACAAAGCTTCCTCGAACAATCTCGGTTAAGTTTCTAGAAATCTCCTTATAACCCCCTACCTTACGAGGACGCCCTCTTTGAAATCTTACCCACTGTCCGTCTACAAAACCCGGACGATCCAGGATTGTGCCATCCCTAGAGAATCCAGACTGGGTAGTAAGTTGATAGATAATGCGAGGATCCTTGTCAGCCATCACACAAACTCCACATCATCAAAATTGGCTCCATACCCTCGAAGCCTATTCAAACCCCCCTGAACCCTATCTTGAGCATACTGAGGAAGATTGCTTAAATGATACTGTCGTTTAGCTAAAGCATTTTGTTGAGCGGCTTGAGCCTGAGATAACTCCCCTGATTGACCCCTATTATTGGTACCTGAGTTAGGTGAGAATAAACTAGAGCTAGCAAGTTTACCTAATTGTCCCCCCGCCAAGTTAGCTAAAGTGCTATCCGCCCCCATACCCTGAAGATAACCTCCCAGACCCCCAGAGATACCTCCAGATAGAGCCCCGGACAAAGCGCCCTTACCTATATCCCCCCCACCTATTCTAGCCATCAGTCCTCCGGTTAATCCCTTAGCCAGGGCACTATCTACCCCCCCTGAAATAGCTGAATTAAGTGCAGCTTCACCAGCCGTATTACCCAGGGGGGCCAGTGAATTAGCCACAGAGTTTCCAAAGCCTAAGGAATTAATACCTGAGCTGATCCCGGAACCAAGAGCTCCCCCTAAAAACCCCTGTCCAAAGTTACCCCCCATAGCCGAAGTTAGAGCACCTTGAGCAAGTCCAGATAAACCAGCCTGAGTTAGTCCTGTAGCTAGTCCTGTAGACATTCCAGTAGCTCCGGCTAAGCTACCTCCCAGTGATGAGGCCAATGGGCCCAGAGCTGGTCCTAGCATCATTGATGCCATCATTGCTAATGGAGCATAGTCAGCAGCCTCACTAGTATCTTTCCAGTTGGAGATAGGTAAAACTCTCCCGTTATAATCATGGAGTTTAAAGTAACTACCCCCCTCTCCCTTCATGCTAGAGCCGAACTCGGTTGGAAGAAGAGTGCCGGTAGTTTTATTATAGAAAACGCTTTCTTCTTTTCCAGTATAAGGGTTCATCATCTTTACAGATGATAGATCATTTAGACTCTTAACACCGTACCGAGCCAAGTCCGGAGCAAGACGTTGAATCTGTTTAGCTGTATTCCCTGAGGCATTTTTGATATTATACCCTTGCCCCGAAAGAGTATTAAGCTCATTAATTAAAGCTTGTGTGTTTGCTCTGTTGTCATAACCTAGTTTTTTTCCATATCCTTTACCAGCTACTTGTTGACTTAAAACCTTTTGTGTTGTGGGGTCCAAGGTTGATGTATAGGCTTTAAGCATTAAATCATTGATATTAGGTTGTCCACTTAAGGCATTTTGTTGTCTACTTAGCGTATCAAAATAACTTTCTTCATTTCCACCACCACTTAGACCGTTAGCTACCTTATTTTGGTCGTACAAAGCTTTCGCATACGTAGCAATCGGGTCATTCGCATACTTTCCCCCCATATAGTCCTGTAGCTGTTGGGGTACAACCATAGTCCCATATTTTTTAACCCCCATCGCCAGCCCAGGGGTTTGGCGATAAAGGGCTTCTAATTGTTTTGGTGACGCTTTTGGATTTTGAGTTGCAATATCTTGTCTTTGTTTCTGGTAGTCCATATACCCAGAGTATTGGTTAAATAATTTAGACCATGGATCAACTTGATTTTTATAAAAGTCAGAGTTAATAAAGGCCTTATTTGGTCCCCCCTTTGCGATACCTAGACCAGTGCCTATCGCATAGCTAGGTCCACCTAAGATCTGCCCAAGACTTGTGTAATTTGCGGCCACGTCAGTGACTCCTTTAATCGATTATTGCGGCTCTAATATTTAACATTCTCAGAGTTTAATTCCAGTGACTATAAAACGGTTCATAATCATTCCCGTAAAGTTATCATTTAAGGTTACAGAGATTCGATCAGAATTAATTCCAATTAGTTGAATAGGGGAATTTAGGTCAGAGGACAAAAGAAAACGCGCTTGAAGAAGTGGACGATCTTTAAGCATCTCTACAAAGTGAAATGCCGCACCTGACCCCATTATGTCAAACCCAGTCTTTATCTTGTTTCCCCTAAGAATACCTGTAGTCACGCCATTAATCCGTGTAACTAAATCATACCCATTAGTTAGTGCATTGACCGCCCCGTACTTAGTAGGGTCAAAGGTACTATCATCAGCTATAGTAAGAATCAATGAGGTAATTAAAAGGGTTTCATCACTATTTGGCTGAATAAATACTTCTGAGGGCGTAACGCTATAGTTCCCTACGTGATCAATAGTACCAGAACCGTTTCCAGTCGTAGTCAAAAACTGATAAAAGGGAGAGCCGTTATTAAAAGGAGGTCCAATGGAAGTTGTCATTTAGTATATCTCTCGCCAATTAATCGCTGCAGCCACATTGCATGTCCCAGTCATTGATGTACCAACAAGCGTATGACCGGCCTGAGTACTGAGTAGAGAGTCTACACTATTTGGAAACCTGCCAGCCGCCTCTGCAACTGTTTGCCCACTGGCCGCACCTACGCCAGCAATACCATATCCTTTAACTACTGAGGTTCCCCCAGTAATAGCCGTGGCGGTTGTATCGAACTCTACACAAGAATCCGCTGCGGCCGCCCCGAAAGCCGCTCCCGTAAGTGTTCCGCCAAACACAATCTCCCAGTACAAATTGTTGGTTCGAATCTGCATTACAGCTTCGATCAAAATATACCAGGCTCGATTAGGGATACCATTGAAATTAGCAGCAGGGCGAACTGAAATAATGGGTCTACGAGTCGTTACGGCTACCTCACCCGTTCCGGTTGCAGCAGAATTCAAATTTCCGCGTTGAAAAGACTCATCTCCTCCCTCAGACATGACTGATGAGCAAATCATCTTCATGGTATTCGTACCAGCAGCCACCCCTATGTTCTCTATTTCTCCTCGCATTGGCAAATTAGCTGTGGTCATGTAGACTAACGTCAATACATTACCGTTATCAAACTCATGTGCGACAATAGGTACGCCATCAATAAAGAAACCACAACGAATCCGGCCTACTCCCAACCATTGAAGGTCAATAAACATCAGTTGCGCTTTGGTGATATCTAGCGTCTTACCACTAGGACCAGTACCATCTAACTTATCCTTGCTCCAATCCACCTGAGTGGCAAAAGTCGCATCACTTGGAGCTCCCGAGGTTGCTGTGCGCTGAACAAATCGTAAGTCCGTTAAAGTTTGTTCAAGGAATACCCCATTATTAGTGTCATAATATCCAATCCGCCTACGAACGTTAGAAACAGCAGTACCAAACAAGAATGTCTGAAATACCTGCTGGGACTTTCCAGATTGGTAACGCCAACAAATACGGGTTTGACGAACCGCATTAGCCCCATTACCAGTTCCCCCAGTACTAAGCTGAACTGAACTCTCGTTAGGTAAGTGAGTAATTGCTCCAGTCCCTGTAACTGTTCCAGACCAGTCCCGGGGACCAGTATTGTACTGGGACTGATGATCAAACAGAGTAGTAACTTGACTTGCTCGTAGACGACCGAAGGCATCCAGGATTGGGCCATCTTTGAAACCAATCTCTTCCAGGTTAATATAGCTCATGCAAGAGACCTCATAATGGAATATACCCAATTCCAACTCGGGCTTTAAGGTGAATACTAGTGTAGAGTCCAGAGAAGGTAATCCCCATAGTACTACCTAAAACAGTGTCTGGACTCATAGGAACTACGTACACTGGATTACCCCCCGCCACCTTAATCACTTGAAACTCTCTACCTTTATTGGCTAATGGTAGAATTACTGTAATAGCCCCCCCAGTGGTATCCACTGCTATAATCTCATCCTTATTAGTAGCAGTATAAGGAGAATTAGAAACATCGATAATTGGAGTAGCGTTAAACAGATCCAGTTGATCCTGAAACCCTAAAGTCTCCTTCGGGTGAGTATGGATGAAACACTCACCAAAGCCAACTAGCTGGGCTAATTGGACTTCAGTGAGTTGAGGTTCAGGAGTCTGTTGTATCATTGTAACCTACCATACCTATCTTCAATAGAACAGATTACTCTAGTCTCCGAGGGAAATTCAGCAAGTTCGTTACAAATACAAGGAGCTCCAGCCCCACACTGACACCCATCCCCATTCCAGGGCTGATCTCTATGGTTTTCACACACCCACAATTCACCCCCACAAATCTCACACATTACTTACTCCTCTGCTTCAAACTCTTAATACAGTCATCATGGAGATTACGACAGTCCCCATATCCCTTTAGTAAATCTACTTCCCATAACCTACGAGCAACATCGTCTCCCTCAGCTGGGGGTTCTGCTGCTGGGAGGCACCGGGTCAGACATACAAGAGGCGGCGTCAGGGAAGGAAGCACAGTAGGCGACATTAATTGACATGCGCTCATCGTGAGTGAGACCGCAATCGCGGACAGGAAGTTTGATAATTTCACGTTGCACCCTCGTAATAGTCCGGGTTACTACTTTGATTGATTCTGCCCTTTGTTCCACAACTTGTTGATCAGATTCTTGAGCTTCTTTAATCTGCTGCACACCCTTTTCTAGAGAGGCCACTTTTTCTGCCTCATATTTAGCTTCGGCTACCTTTGACCCGGCCCTATAAGCAAAGATACCATAAGCAGCTAGAAGAGCAATGAGAGCAATAATCTTAATCTGCTGTAGAGTAATCATGATTATTGTCCAGCTTGAACGACGGTCATTACTACTACCCCAGTGCCTCCAGTAACTACACACCGAATCCCACGAATAGGAACGGTATAACTACCGTCAGTATCTGCAGTCTTACCCGTTACTGTAGCGTTATCATACCACAGTGGGGTTACACTAGAATTCAGCACATCGTCATAAGTATGCTGAACCTTAAAGGTAGGAGTACCACTAGTAACATCACAGGAGAATCCTACATTAACTGGACACTGCCTAAAATCTAAAGGAACTGTAGGACTATTACCACTATTGACGCCATTTTGAGCAGTTACTGAACAGGGACGCATCTTAATCTCCTTCTCGGTTTAGATCCACATAATGATTCCAATTCTCTAGCTGTATATAATCACGGAAATCACAGCCAGGAAGAGTACAAGTTACTAAAGGTAAAACTTTTCCATGATCCATAATCTGGTGATTAATTAGACTCATGGGATTACCACAATTCGGACACACTACTATTGCACTAAGATGTCCTTTCTCCACCTTATACTCTTTGTAAGTACCTTTGGCCTTTGAGTATCCTCGTTGAAAAATCTCCATGATTATCTCCTTAGTTCATGGAACATTGTTACTGCCCCGAGACTCAGAGTAGAACTTAAAAACAAACGCCTGTAGAGCAGTAATTGGAGCTGTTACAGCTGCGATGATTGCGGCCACCTCTATACCCGGACGACCTACAACAGCATAAGCAAAGTGAGCTGCCCAATCAAAGGCATACCAGGTATTTAGTAGAGTAATGTACATAACTAAAGACCGGACAGAGACAAACTGCCGACGATCCGACCAGGCAAGTATTCTATTCAGCATTATCCTTAGCTCCGTAGAGCAGGTTTTCAGCGATTCGGTTTGACCAACCTCTACCAAATACACTGAACTTCTCTAGCTTAGTAAAGAACATCAAGCGATGAGCTAGAAAGCGGAGAAGTAAATCGTTTTCTGAAAATCCATCGTAAGCTGTTTGGCTAGCAGGCCCCCAGTGCCCGTCGTCAGCGACATCCACCGCCCGCTGAAGAATACGGGTTGCATTCCCAGATCCATGATTAAACGCTGCGTCGAAGACCTGGAAACGGAGGGAGTCATGAGAAACCCCACGAATTTTGAGCCAAAAGTCGTTGTAGTAAATTTTCTTTGCATCTTCACGAGTCAACACTCTAATATCAAGATGAGGGTAGCTACGCTTACAAATGCCCCAGTTAGTTTCACCTCCTGGATCCCGAGGATCATTAACATAGCCCCCTTCGTGACCAATTACGCGATCAAAGACTTCATCAAAGCTCACCATTTTACATGATCCTTTACCCATAGCCAACCCGTCCAAAGTATAGCGCCCCCGTAGCTAAGCCACTTCGCTACTCTAATGAATCCCTTAAAACTGGTTAGAAGATCAATTAGCTCCTTAACTTTTATTTGATGACCCTCCTCAGCCTCCATGTGAGTAGTAAGACGTAAATCCAGCTTGTTAAGTCCTGCTGAAAGTTGAGATAGATAGATCAGAAGTTTATGATTATCTACCCGGCGCTCACTGCCCCCCTCATCAGATAGTACTTCCTCAAGCTCAACCATTATGATGATCTCTTTCGTAAGGAGATCCCAAAAGCTCCTGAACTACGCCAGCCAAGATAGAATTGAAAACTCTTAGCACGATAGTTCCAATAAGGATACTTCCTATCATCCAGAACACGCATTGACTTAGACCATCCCGGGTTGTTTTCATAGAGCACCTGTGTAGTAAAGGGCCTACCAAAGATTCCAATTACATGATGCGTGAGATTGTGAAAGGGATTACGAAACCACCAGCCGAGGGCGCGCCATCTGGTAGTTTCGCGCTGGGGATTCCATTTGGTGCCCGCCCCGTAAATACCATCCTCGTCGTTACCAAACAAGGCCCAAAGACTAATTTGCCACCAGATTCTCGGGATCATGCAGCTACCCCCCTTATGACCACAAAGTTCACAACCAAGGCTTCTGAGAGAGGTCCGCCAGTTACATTCGTAACTCTAATTTGTACTGCAGCTCCGCCCAAAGCGGCAACTTCTACCCGATAGTTAGCATTGGCACTTGGATTAACCATTACACAATCCGTTGCAACAATGACGGTGTTGTTAAGTTGAAAGGTTACGCTTGCCCCGGCAGCCAGGGCTGCGTTGTTCATAGTTATTTGGCCAGTAGGGCGATTAAGGGTTACTGCTGTAGCCTTGTTGGTGAGTTGAGTTACCGCACCACCCGCACCGGTACCATAACCCAAGCCCCCAGTCGTGTTATTTAGTACAAAATTCCCACTTAAATCCAGACGACCTTTTTCTGCGCCGTTAGTATATAGCGTTAGCGGTAGAAAAGCTGCCGCCCCAGCGCGCCCCGCTTCAATACGAGAATCCGTTGTGTCCTGTCGAAAACGCACAAAAGGTGCATTAGTTGAATCTACCCCACCATAAACAATGGCTGAGGATACGCCAGACCCCCCAAAATTCGAGCAGGATATGTTACCTACACCCATCAATAGAGCGCCAGCAGCAATGGCCGGAGGAAGTGCACTAACCCCTATTAGAAGCTCGCCTGAGGGCGTAGCCCTCATTTTTTCCGTATTATTGACTAGAAAAACAATAGGGTGGTTAGTTGCAGTGCCAATATACCCAAGTGATGTTGATGGATTGATAACAAATCGCGTCGTGCCATCAAAGACCTCAAACTTGAAGCCTGCCGGCGCCCCAGTGCCAATAGTTAGATTCCGAGAATTATCAAATTGAGCGGCCTGTACACCTCCTAAGTTAAAAGTCAGGGGCAATACTGTACCGGCGCCTCGGGCCATCGAATTTATCTGGACAGCACTTCCAGGCACCAAAACCATCTGACCCGCGGACCCATTACCCGTTGTCGTGTTTTCGAATTGCTCGACACTGAGCGCAGCATTGGTACCCGTCGCCCCAGGAAATATACTCCAGGCAGTTCCTACCGCAGCAGAATCCTGTACTCCAAAACGATTACTTACAATAGCGTTTTGGGTGTCCCCTTTAACCCTCAAGCCATTACCAGAAAACACCAGAGTTCCAGTCATGGTGTCACCAGCTTTAGCAACTTTCTCAGTATCCAGCTCGGCCAGCGCCCCTGCAACCGTGGTTGCAGCAATTCCTCCAACAGGAGTAAAGACTATACTTCCAGTTAACCCAAGAGAGTTAAACTCCGTAACTTGAATCCCCCCAGTTGAGATCCCTAATCTATTACTCCCCGGCCTGAAGAATCCAGTATCGGTATCCAGTGAGAAATTAAGTGACGGGATCGCCGCTGAACCATCATCTAAGGAGATAGTAGACGTAACTGAGGTAGTAATAGCGGAGTTAACATTAGTACCATCACAATACAGAACAGTCTTCTGACTGGCCAGAAGAATTACAATTGCCCCACTACCAGTAGTAAAAGTTGCATTGAACCCCCCTAGACCAGACTCAATATTGATGAAGTAGATATTGTCTACCGTAGGAAGTGTTACTGTAAGGTTACCAGCCGCTGTACCAGCCAACCGTATCATCCGACCCGCTACATCAGCACTAGTCAGAGTAATATCACCTCCGGCCATATTTACTACAAACTCACTGAAGACAAAAGTAGCATCACGGCCATACCCTACAGTAATCCAGTAAGTACTGTTACAGATAAAAATTGCTGACTCACCAGGAGATAGAGTTTTATTTAGTCCACCGTCGATTTGTTCGGTACCAAACCCCTCAATAACAGAGGAACCGGCTGCACTGTTCCTAATTAGAACATAAAACCCATCAGTAGCTACACTGGCCTGGGGCAGAGTTAATGTAATACTTCCAGAGACAATTTCAACTGATTTAGCTCTATCAGTCAGAGCAATAGTATCATTAGAGTTAATACTGCGATAGCTAGATTTAGTATGAAGTTGTCCACTACCGGCTTCTAAACCTTCACCGGCTAAGGCACTAGCGTCAGCTGAGGAAGTTCCTGTTCCATACGTGAAAAGGTGCCATAACCCCCCAGCAGTAGTATTATCTGCTACATATACATATCGACTCTCTCCAGGAACAATGGTAGCAATTGCCCCACCACTATAATCCACTACATCAAGGTTATTAGCCCCAGTATTTCTAATCAGAACATCATACCCCACTGAAACCTGATTAGCCGGGGGGAGTGTAAGAATTAGTCCAGGTAATGAGGGATCAATCTCAAGGATTGAGGCTGCTAACAGTCCCGTTGTCCCATCATACTGAAACGGCCAGTATAGCTGTTCATTCTCAGTTAGGGTGTATGCCGCATAAGCGTACTCAGCTGGCGGGATCGTATCTCCGCCAAAAGGGTCAGTAAAACTAGTCATCCCACATTCCTCTGTAAAGCGTCGTCACCATTTACCCGACGGGTAGCCTCTTGAGTTACCGCGGCCGAAGCCCTATCAAACATAGACTGAAAGGTAGCTATCCGCTCATCCAGTTTTAACCAGGGTTGGGCCTCGAGTAGTGAGGCATATAAAATCAACTGAGGAGCATATTGTGTAGTCCAATTAGTCTGATTAGTGATATCCAGTGGAATAGGACGCTCATGGTAGGCAATTTGAGCAGAGTAATCCTGATCGGGAGTCGCGACCACCAAGGTATGTTCATAACTGTAGTCACAGTAATATTCCGGAACCCCCTCTTGAGTCTGATCAGGCCAATAAGTTCTACAGAAAGTAAGTCCTCTCCCCTTCAGAAACTGAATCTCACTATTAACAATGATATAAAGGAAAGAAGTCTCTCGCCACCTAGCGGGCTTAGCAAAAGTTGGATTACTCTGATTTAGTTGAAAGTTCCCGAATTTCAATAACCCCAAACCGTGAACTTCAGAAGCAATCCTATTCTCAGCCAACATAATGAATCGAGGAATCTGTGCAATAAACCCAGAATCGGACCGTTCGGCATAGGTCTGAATATCAGTGATCAGAGAGTTATAAGTTAGTGATTCAGCCATGGTTTTTCCCTATAACTATTGGTTACCATCCCAGCTTGTTGACCCAACGGGTTTTCCAAAGGGGAAGGCAGTTGCACCAAAATTGGCAGTTCCCGCCGTACCATTTGATGATGAGGCCCCCACATGTGGGAAAAAATCCCCACTTAATCCACTGAACGCAATTCCTTGACTAACCCCATTTTTATAAAAGGTCAGCACCCCCGCATTTAAATGAACCCCAATAACATCCCCCAAAGCCCAGGTGGCCCCATAAACTGTTTCCACCCCGTTATTGTATTTTCTACCATTAAACTTCCAATAGCCATAACCAAAGGCATTAACCCCAGGATATCCAACCCCATTACCTACGGTTGCATTAGATGTTCCAACCCCCAAAATAGGTCCAAATGTCTCGGCACTTGTTAGTGTGAACTCGTAGTACCTGTTTTCTGAGGCATTGCGTGACAGTGTGGCTTTTACACCCGCCACATCCTGCATGGTAGCAGTAAGATTTCCATTACTTAAGGACGTAGAACTGCCTTTATTGGCTGGATCCCACGTGACAACTACCGCGGTCGGGGGCGACACCATTAAAAGACCCTGTTGATGAGACGCCATTATGTCAGCCCTGTTCCAGAAATAATCCACTTTGTTGTAGTAATTTTCAAAGCGGTAGCTACACCATTCTGAGCAAGACTTCTTGTTCCTGTTGTAGTTGTTCCAGCCAATGTAAGTGTATCACTGGTAATTGCAATACTGACTACCTGAGATGTTTCATTTACAAACGTAATTGCTGCTCCTACGGGCAAAGGAACATTCGCATTACTGTCTATTGTAAATGTCCTAGCATTAGTGTCTGCCGCAGGGTGCAGAATATGTTTTCCACTATCCGCCGCCACAGTCGTATAAGCAGCCGACTGACTATTCTGAGGTATATTACGAAAACCTACCTGACCCGAGGTGAGTCCATCCCCTTGAAGAATAACAGCCGCCTGAGTTGCCGTACCATCCTCTGGGTCCCCCGTCCCGGCGGTTGTTCTAAGCTTAAATGTGCCATTCGCCATATTCGCCATCTTGGCATTAGTGACAGCATCATTAGCTATAGTGACTGCAAGTGTTCCACTAGTAGTAACATCACCACTTAAATCACCGTTAGTGACAGAAGTAACCCCTGAAAACCTAGTAAGATTTCCATTAGCAGGAGAACCAGTGGTAGTGACAGTCCCTGACCCACCTGAAGCCGCGATCGTAATACTATCCCCACCAGCATCCGTGGTGATAGTAATGTTTGTTCCGGCCACCAAAGTAAGCGTATCACTTGTAGTATCAGCTACAACGTCTGACTGACCAGAAACAGCAATAGTGCTAAAGAGGTTTTGATCTCCAGTGTTATTTCCACTAGTAGAGCCAGAGAATGTTCCACTCTGCGTAGCAAGCGTTCCTAACCCAAGTGTGGTTCGCTGAGTAGCAGCGTCGGCATCATCGAGAAGAGCTTTACCAGCTATAGTAATATCCCCCCCTAACTTAGCTGTAGATATAACTCCGCTATCAACGGTCCAAACAGTACCACTACCAGAAACTATAATGTCTCCTTTATCCCCATCACTGATTCCTGGCCACATTCCCAGGATATCACTAATAGTAGTTTTACGGGTCAGTGGACCTTGAGAAATAGGAACAAAATCACTCAATGCTAGAGTAGACGCTGGAGTAAAATTGTAGATCGTCTTATTTGCCATGATTAGATTGTAATCTGTTCGTCATCAATAATTACAAACTCACCACCATCAGTAATCCAGAATGAACCATCTTCCAAAATAACCTCCTCTATTCCTGAGATCTCCAGATCCTCATCAGGACGAGGATACTGAAGATTGAACCTATCCCCAGCCCTAGCAGGTAACCGATAGGGGTCTAATTGATCCTGACATTCAGGACAAACCATCTGCTGAGTGTTAGGATCCTTTACTAAATCCTCATACTTAACCTTGAACTTACACCTAGGGCAGACGGCAATGGCTAGGTTACTGCATCCCTTGGTTTTGAGGTACTTACTCACCGATTGTACCTCCCAATATCAGGGGCGATTCTTAGTGGTGCACTATCAGTCTCATCTTTCTCAACTTGAAGGAAGGTTCGCTCTGCCTCCCCCATAACCAGTTGGATTCTAGAGTCAGGAATATCAGGCAACTCAAAACAGAGATTTCTGGCTAGTTGCCAAATAATGGACTCCTTCCACCGATTTGGAATAGCCACTTCCTGGGTCAAAGAGCCGATATCTTCAACCTGACGATGGATAATTGGGTTTAAATGGTCATAGTTATTGTTGGGTACTACCCAGAGGGTAAGTTGAGGATTGATTAGCTTCTCAAAGTAGTAGTTAGTACAAGGTCTCCCAGGGGTGAACTTGTTGACCTGGTTAGCGTAGTCATCACGATTGAAGGGATACAAGGGAAGATCAGATACCCGAGAAGCCAGGTAGAACTCAGTAAGAGTTATTGGGTTAGTAGCTGAAGTAACTCGGAAATTCAAACTGCTAATAGTGGGATCTAGGGCTATCCAGTACCACTCACCGGTAGCCCAGCCCGTCTTAGTTAGAACTGAAGCAGTATTCCAGGTAAGACCGTCATCAGAGTACTCAAGAGCGACGGTCTCCGATGTACTAATTACAGAAAACTTTAGACCTATCCTAACAATCTCAGTTTCACTATCCAATGCAGTAGTTAGAGACTGTGCTCCAACTGTGTCAGTCCCAGTAGTCCGAGTGGGCATACTGTAGGTAACACTTAGAAGGTCCAGAGTTCCTGAGGGAAGAAGATAGGTAGCTTTTTTCTCAGTTAACCCAATAAGGGGGCGTTGAACTGCCCAAAGATTCAGGCCCTCACTAGCCAAAGACAATAGCAGCAGATACAAGTTGGTCCTAGCGATCTGTACTGTCTCATTGGTGAGTGAAGCGGGATTTTTTCCACAGCGACGAATAGCATGCTCCAACATAGTTGAAGTCTTTATCGTCTGAGTATATGTTCCACTAGTAGTCATGATGCCTCATTAAGCAAAAAGGGGGCTACCGCGCAAATGCGCAG
>JACCDR012206711.1_pt1 | contig 14686 bp, 20 predicted proteins | sample 7446431 | NCBI WGS metagenome assembly JACCDR01 (sample SAMN15323443, study PRJNA562643) | freshwater metagenome | isolation source: river surface water | place: USA:Blue River Watershed | collected 2017-08-17 | reverse complement strand
GTCAAGGCAACGGTGCTTACCGAGCTCGAGTGGTTCACGCAGAGCATATCGAAGGGCGCCGCGAAGTCCCTCGTCGCCCGAGCTCGAGCGCGCCTCAAGGGCATCGGGCGCAAGCTCTCGGGCCCCATCAGCGCGGTGGCTAAGGGCACGGTCGACCACACTGGCAAGGAAGCCGAACGACTCGGGCTCAAGTCGCGAAAGGCCAAGCGCCAGACGCGCACCGATGCGGCTGACGGCGACCCTCGGCCTCCTCCCAGGGGGCGCCCACGTGGCATCAAGATCCGCGAGGAAGAGCCGAAGTTCGGGCCGCTCATCGAGCGGTGGCGGGTCGACAACGTCGACAAGATCCAGTCGCTCGTTGGTCTCGAGCTCACCGTCATCGAAGGGCTGCTCGCTGGTGGCGAGGGCAGACGGGTCGAATCGCTGCGTGCGGACATCGAGGCGCGCTTCGACGTCACGCGTTCGAAGGCGGACGCCCTCGCGCGCGACCAAGTCCTCAAGCTGAACGCCGCGATCACCAAGGAGCGGCAGGTTGCGGCGGGCGTCGAAGAGTACGTCTGGACGACCAGCAACGACGAGCGGGTTCGCCCCATGCACGAAGAACTCGAGGGCAGGCGCTTCCGCTGGGATGACCCGCCCGCGACGAACATCGCCGGTGACAAGAACCACCCCGGCGAAGACTACGGCTGCAGGTGCACGCCGTTTGCCGTGCTGTCGGAGCTCGATGAGGAGCTGTTCGACGTCGCGGCGGAGTGAAGGAGATCACATGTTCCGAATCAAGTCACGACTCTCGCAAGGCGTATCGTTCCCGCTAGGCACCTTCAACGCGAAGGGCCAAGAGCAATTCCTCGAGCTGCCCGCGGGCGCGTACGAGGCCACGGTCGACACGCTCCCGGAGAACGTCGAAGCGGCTATGCGCGGCATCTATGCGGGCCAAATCGAGATCGAGGGTGGCCCTTCCCGCCCGCGTCCCCAGGGTGGCGCACCGCTCACGCCCGAAGAGGCCGACGCGCAGATCGCCGCCATTCGCGCGCGCGTCGTCGACCCGGAAGATCAGCGCACGGGTACCAGCCCGATCAAGGGCACGCCGCACGATCCGCATCTTCGTCCAGCGCTCACCGAGGCTGACTCGCTCGCAGACCTCCGGGGCGAGCCACGCCCGGACAACCCGAGCGTGCGCAGCGCGCAGACGCCGCCCGCGAAGCCGAGCGAGACCGCTCAAAGGGCGGCCGAGCAACAGCGCGCCGAGAAGGCCAAAGAAGCGGCTGCGACGGGCGAGCCCAAGAAGCCCTGAGCATGGCCGACCATACGCCCCCGCCGATCCTGAAGTACTTCGCGTTCGAGCACCTCCCGTCACACTTGCGCGAGATCTCGAAGCCGTTCGCAGAGCTGGCAAACACCTTGGTCGCGACCCTGCCCCCTGGCCCCGAGCTCTCCGCGGGTCTCCGCAAGCTGCTCGAGGCGAAGGACTGCTGCGTGCGCGCCGCCCTGCCCTGAGTTCCGCCACCCATGCCCGCCTCCTATCGCCTGCGCGACTGGAACGACGCCGAGCGCTCGTTTTGGGTCACCGCCTCGACGGCCAACCCAATCAAGTGCACCGACATCGTTGACGGCAAAGAAGTCGAGTACTGGGAGGCGCTCGAAGGCTGGGACTTCACCCGGTTCGAGAAGAACCCGCTCATCTTCGAGACGCACGCGACGGACAGCTCCGACGCGGTGATCGGCACCGGCTCTCACTTCAAAGAGACAGCGGACGGTGGGCTCGAGCTCAAGGTCACGCTCGCCAGCGTCGCGTCCAACCCACGCACGGAGGTGCTCGCCCGACGAATCAAGGACGGGCTCCTCCGCGGCGTGTCGGTGGGCTGGGATCACGGCGAGCGCACTGACGAGAAGCGCGGCGGTAAGGAAGTCCGCGTCTACCGGAAAAACAAGCTCAACGAGGTCTCGCTCGTGCCCCTACCCAAAGACGAGAACGGGCTCATCGAAGCGGAGCCCAAGAGCCCCGAGGAGAAGCGACGCGAGAAGGCGAGCAACGCCGCCCGCGAGCTCGCCCGGTCTCGCTACAACCGCACGGACGCGGCCGACGACGACGTTCACCGCTTCGACTTCGTCGGCAACCTCGGCAAGTTCTCGCGCACGCCGACTGGTGGCCTCAAGGTCCCGGCGCGGCTCACCCGCACGGGCGTCCTCGAGTACCGCAAGCCCGACGGCACGATCCGCCGCGAGCTGCGCCTACCCGAAGAGGTGTTCAACGCAGACAGCCTCGCGTCGCTCGAAGACGCGACGGTCACGAACCTCGACAACCACCGAGGACTGATTGGCCCCGAGAATTGGAAAGACGCGACCCTCGGGCACGCGCGGAATATCCGCCACGACGGCAAGTTCGTCGAAGCTGACCTGCACATCAATGATGCGCAGGCGATCATCGATCTCGAGAACGGTCGCCTACACGACATCTCATGCGGCTATTCGTGCAAGCTGGACATGACGCCCGGCCTGCACGAGGGGCAGCCGTACGACGCGATTCAACGGCGCATTCGCTACAATCACGTGGCGGTGTTGCCCAAGGGACGAGGGCGAGCGGGGACTGACGTCGCGCTCCGCCTCGACGCCAAAGACGCTGTGTGCGTCGAGGCCGAAACAACCGACGGAGAAGAATCCATGACTGTGAAAGTGATTCGCCTCGATGGCCGTGACTTCAACTACGGCTCCGAGGAGCACATCAATCACCTCGAGATGTCGCACAAGACGGCGCTCGGAACGATCCAGGCTGAACTCTCCAAGTTCAAGACCGAGCACGCCGAACTGACCACCCGCTGCGACAAGGCGGAGGGCTCGGTGCGCGCCTTCGAGAAGAAGGCAGAGGAAGAGAAAAAGAACGAGGAAGAGGCGAAGCGCGCGAAAGAGGCCGAGGGCGTCCGCGCCTTCCGCAAGCGCGTCAAGCTCGTGCGGAACACCATCCGAATGCTCGAGCTCGATGAGGACGACGAAGAGAAGATGGACGCGCTCGACCTGAAGAGCGACCGCGATCTGATGCTCGACGTCATTCGCGCCGACGCGCGGTGGAAGGACGAAAAGTTCGACGGCAAGTCGGACGAGTACGTCGGAGCCATCTACGACAGCGTCGCGAAGGCCTTCGTGCGCACCGACGGAATCGACCACGTCGTGGACACCATCGAGCGCGTGAAGCGCGTGGACGCTGCAAGCGGAGACAAGGATCCCGCAGCGAAGTCGCGCGCCGAAATGAACAAGGCCGCACGCGAGGCCTGGCAAAAGCCGCTCTCCTGATCTCTAGCGAGCCCAACAACTAAACATCCCCGCGAGCCTCGTAGTCGGCAACGCCGCTGTGACGCGGTCGTGTGTCCAGCGACCGCAGTCTCGCCCACTGAAACCCCAAAAAAGGACCATAGATCATGGCTACCGCAGTTCAGACGGCAGTCGCCGTCAAGCCGGCCGTGGGCATGCCCGGCATGGAGTACGACAGCTCGTTCTCCGATGTCGTGACACTGATTGCCGCGACCGCGATCCCGTTCGGCGCACTCGTCTACGAGAGCACCGAAGGCAAGGCGTCCGTCCCCTCCGCAACCGGTCACGTCACCGGCGGCAGGACCGGAATCGCGCTGATCGACAGCACGAAGGCGACCGGCATCGGCTACGAAATCGGCGACCCCGTGCGCGTGATGAAGCGCGGCCGCGCCTTCGTGCTCGCCGACGAGACGCTCGCATTCGGCGACACGCTTTTCGCGCGTTTCGCGAGCGGCGGCGGTGGCGCTGTGCTCGGCGCATTCCGCAACGACGCAGACACCGCCACCGCATCCACACCCACCAACATGCAGCTCTACAAGGGCGGCCCGATCGGCAGCGCTGTCGTCAGCGTCGGCGACGTCTCCTGAGGGAACACCACACCATGAACAACAACGCAATTCGTCGGTGCCTTCAGCAGTTCGAGGCGCAAAACGAGGACCATCGCTTCGACGCCAACGACACGGCTTGGACAGAGCGACAAGCGACGCAGGTCCGATCGAAGCTCTTCGAGGTCAAGTACACAGACCTCAAGGCAATGGACCTCATCCCGCTCGCGACCGACATCGCGGCAGAGCCGGGGACGTACGTCTACAACGTGCTCGACATGGTCGGCGAGGCGAAGGTGATTGCCTCTGGCTCGGACGACCTGCCGCGCGTGGACGTCTCGCAGACCGAGCGCAACGGTAAGGTCGTCCCGGTCGGGGCGTCCTACGGGTGGGACGTGTTCGAGCTGCGGCGAGCCGCCCGCCTGCAACAGCCGCTCTCTGAGCAGCGCGGGCGCGCCGCGCGTCAGGCAATCGCACGTCAGATCGACAAGCTCCTCGCCAGCGGCACGACGGACAGCCAGACGGGACTCGGGCTCGAGGGCTTCATCAACAACGCCGACGTGGCCGCGCTCGGGATCGCCGTGCTCGACCACTGGGTGCTCGGTACGACCCCCGCGTCGCAGATGATCGACGAGGTCAATGCGATCGTGAACGGTATCGTGTCGGCCACGAGCGAGGCCTGGATCCCCGACACGCTCGTGCTGCCCACGAATCGCTACACCGTGTTCGCCTCGGCGCGGTTCGGAACGGACTCGGAGAGCACCGCGCTCACCTGGTTCGTGAAGAACAACCCGCACATCAAGAACGTCACGTCCTGGTACCGCCTGGTGGGCGCGGGCGCGTCGAGCAAAGATCGGCTCGTCGTGTACAAGCGTTCCCCCGACGTGCTGGAAGGCGTCGCGCCGGAACTCTTCGCGCAGGAGGCTCCTCAGGCGCGCAACCTGGAGATGGTCACTCCGTGCTTCGGGCTCGCCGGCGGCACGAAGATCTATCACCCCGAAGCCATTCGCTACGGCGACTTCGACGCGACCTGATCGCGCCTTCGCTCAACTTACGCAGACGCGCACGCGCACAAGCAAGAGAACAACGATGAACGAGAAACCCGCAACCGTCCGCATCGAGAGCAACCTCCGGCATGGTCTCGATGTGGGCATCCGAGGGCCCGGCAATTCCATCCTTGGTTACGAGCGCATCCCAGCTGCAACCGCGGACGGCGCGGGCGTGCTGGAGACCGACAAGCTCGACGCCATCACGCTCCGGCGCCTGCGGTGGCACTACGAGTGGCGCCCGACCGACCCGAAAAACGCGGCGATGAAGAAGGAGGATCTGCAGCCGAGCCAGATCCAGGAAATCGGCCTTCTCCAAATCACCGTGATGCCCGCTGGCACCAAGCCCAAGGGCACCAAGCCCGAGAGCACGGGCGACCAGAGCGAGGGCAAGGGCGGCGGCGCATCCAAGCCCAGCACAACCAAAGCGGCCTGAGTCTGCGCCGTGAACCTCGAAACCTTCGTTAACCGATACCCCGAGTTCGACCGGGCGTCTTCGGATCTCGTTCAGGCCACCCTGACCGAGACCGCGGCGCGCCTTTCGACCGAGGTGTTCGGCGCGCGATGGGACGAGGCTCACGGCGCGCTCACCGCGCACACGCTCTGGGCGAGCCCGTTCGGCGTCGCGCTGCGGCTCGACGGCGACACGCCAGACGGCGAGTCGAAGTACTGGAAGCACTTCGAGAAGGTCCGGAAAGAGGTCACGGTGCCCCGAACCTTCATGGTGCTCTGATGGCGGCGGCAGACGGTGGCGTCGTCGACCGCGATCGAGGGCTGAAGGCGCTCCTGCAGCGCATCACCCCGAAGGCGAGCACGCAGCCGGCTGTCGATGTCGGCGTGCTCGAAGGCGACGGCGAGCGCCAGTACGGGAACAGCGAGGCGACCGTCATGGACGTCGCCCTGTTCAACGAGTTCGGCACGGAGACGATCCCGCCGCGCTCATTCCTCCGGGGATGGGCTGACGAGAACGAGCAGGCGAACATCGAGCGCATGCGGCGCATCGGAGAGGCTGTCATGCAGGGCAAGCTCCCGAGCGTCGAGGCGGGCCTTGCACGTTTCGGCGTATTCGCGGTCGGAAGCATCCAGAAGCGGATCGCAGACGGCATTCCGCCGCCCAACGCCCCGAGCACGGTCGCCAAGAAGGGCAGCTCAACTCCGTTGGTCGATACCGGGCAACTCCGCTCGAGCATTTCCTCGCGAATCGCCAAAGCCAGCAAGTGATCCCCTGGACGACGCTCTACCCGGCCCTCTTGCGGCTGTTCGGCAGACTCGCGTCCAACGACGACCAGTCTTTCGAGGCCGAAGACCGAGACCGGCCCCGGAAGATCATGAGCGACGCGCACCGGTTCACGCTGACCGTGCGCCTGCTGAGCGTCATCGGGCTCGGCGAGGACGAGGAGCGCTTCGACCTCATCCCCGGCAACGCCACTGGAGCGGATCGCAAGTACGCCGGGCAGCTCCGCCCGAACATCACCGGCCAGCGCAAGCTCGTCCTGCAACTCGAGTGCGACAGCATCGAGAACACGGACTCGGGTTGGGCCTGGACGATGATCGAGCGGGTGCGCACACGCATGCGGCGGCGCACCTCAATCGAGGCCCTGGACGCGGTCGAGGCAGCGCTCATTCGCGTGGGGCAAGGCGTGCAAGCGAACTTTCGCCACGAGGGCCGCATGCACAGCCGCGTGCTCCTGGACATCGAACTGGGCTGCGTCGTGAACGACCAAGATCCGATCCCGACGGGGTGGATTGAGCGAGTCGAAGTCACCGGCCACCTCCAGGACGTCGACGGGACCGAGCTCCCTCACCCGCCGAATCCCACCAATCAACTCATTCCGGCGCCCTGAAAACGGCGCCGTTCGTGTGACCACCCATGGGCCTCCTGCTGCTCTCGGAGGGACTGGACGCCGGACCCACGCCTCCGGATCCGGACCCGCCGACCCCCACACCTACGACAGGAAACAGCATGTCCGATCTGGACTTTATCGATCTGCAGATCGCGATCGCGGACAAGGCGCCGGAGAAACCGGGCTTTGGTGTCGGGCTGATCGCTGACTACCACACCGCCTGGCCAGACCTCGTGCGCGAGTACTCGGCAGCCGACGACCTGCTCAGTGATGGCTTCACGAGCAGTTCGTCGGTCTACCAGAAGGCGGTCGATCTCAAGAGTCAGATTCCTTCGCCTTCGACATTCAAGGTCGGCAGGCTCACGACTCCTTATGTCCAGACGGTTCGCCTCCTGCCGAGGGTGACGACCGAGGGCTTCGTTTACAACGGCATGATCGGCTCGACCGCCATCACGTACACGGTGCCGGTGAGCGCGACGCTCGCTTCGATTGCCACCGCGATCGAGCTCCTGGTCGAGGCCGTGACGAACGTTGCCTCGTCCGTCGTGAGCACGACCATCATCGAGGCGGTCGTCACGGGCCCGGCGCTCGCGTTTACGTTCGATCGCGGCATGGATGTCATCGACGTCACGGCAGCGCCCGGCACGCTGGCGGACGAACTGAGCGCCATTGCGAACGAGGATGACGACTGGTACGGGCTCCTGCTCGTCCCGCAATCGAAGCCCGTCATTCTCGCGGCGGCCGCTTGGGTCGAGGCTCAGCGCAAGATGTACGTCCCGCAAAGCGCGGACTGGGACGTGGTGGACGCGGGACAGACGTCCGACATCGCGACCGCGCTCGTCGCGCTGGCGTACACACGCACCGCCGGCATCTGGCATCGGCCCATCCTAGGCGCCGAGAACGCCGACGCGGCATGGCTCGGCCTGCAGCTCGCGCTGGACCCCGGCAGCTACACCGCGGCGTTCAAGACGCTCGCGGGCGTGTCCGTCGACGATCTCCGCACGGGCGAGATGACGGCACTCAAGAACAAGAAGTGGACGCGCTACAAGCGGCAGCGCGGCGCGAACATCACCTTCGAGGGACGCACGCCGAGCGGGCGATTCATCGACGTGGTGCGGTTCGTCGATTGGCTCACGGTCGAGATCGAGACGGACCTCTTCTTCCTGCTGATCAACAACCCGAAAGTGCCCTTTACGGCCGCGGGCATCTCGCAGGCCAAGGGTTGCGTCCTCGGTACCCTGCAGCGCGGGAAGAAGCGCCCGAACGACGGCCTAGACCCGGACTTCACGTCGATCGTGACGGCTCCCACCGTCGCGGAGACGAACGCGACCGACCGAGCGAATCGACTCCTCAAGACGATCCAATTCACGGACCGCCTCAGTGGCGCGCTCCACGGCATCACGATCCGCGGGACCATCTCGGTCTGACGCGCGACAGAAAGGCACCCTAGATCATGGGCTCTCGCGCGACAGTCTACTCGGCGAACGCGGTCACCTTCACGCTCGCGACTTTGGCCATCGAAAGCGGGCGCGGCGACAGCGAATTCCTCAAAATCACCCAACCGAACGACGACTTCTCGTACAAGCAGGGGCTCGACGGTGAGGGCGTCTTTAGTGAGATGCGGAACAACTACACCGAGGTCGAGGTCACACTCATGCAAACGAGTGCTGGCAATGACGTCCTCTGGGCGCTGCATCTCGCGAGCCTCAAGGCGGGTGGCCTCCTGATGCAGGCGTTTTTCGAGGACCGCAAGGGCAACTCGAAGATGGTTTCGGCCGAGGCGCTCATCCTCAAGAACCCTGACGAAACCTACGCGCGCGAGGCCGGCACGGTCGTGTGGAAGATCGGTGTGCACGCGCCCGAGCGCCAGGTGGGCGGGCACTGATCCATGGCTCGTCAAACCAGGGTGTTCGGGATCGACGGCGAGTCCTACGAGGTGACGCAGCTCGGAGCTGAGCGCGGGATGGAGCTCTACCATGAGCTCGTGAAGGAGGTCGGCCCGCTCCTCCAAGAGTACCTGGGCGCGCAGGGCGCGCCTGCCGGTGCCGACGCGGAAGAGCAGGACGTGAACCTGACTTTCGGGAAGTTCCTGGTTAGGGCGATTGCGCAGGTCTCGAAGAGCCTTTTGCGCGACCTGCGCGTGGCCTTCGCCGCGAACTGCAAGGTGCACGTGTCGGGCATGCCGGTACCCCTGAGCACGGGAGACACCTTCGATCAGCACTTCGCGGGCCGCTACGGCCTGCTGACGAAGTGGATGGTCGAGTGCCTCAAGTTCAACTTCCTCGGTTTTTTAGCCGACTCCAGTCCCGGCGGGAGCCCGCGGTAGGCGGCCCAGACGCCGTCACGGTCCCGATCCCCGAGGGGCTGAACTGGTGGGTCTATCGCGTGTGCACGCACGCAAGAGCGCCCGTGAGCCTAGTCGAGATCCAGGAAAAGCTGAGCATCGTGGACCTGCTCGAGTGCCACATGGCGCTCGACGTTTGGGACGAACTCGAGCGACGTGCGCACGAGCAAGCGAACGAGAAGCGCTGAATTATCATGGCTAGTTTGCGAGAGGTACTCGCGTCCTTCACCGTGGACATGGCGCCCGCGGCGAAGGAGCTCGCGCTCGGGAGTTCGCTCGTCGATGGCCTGGTCGGAAAACTCAAGGGCCTCGGTGGCGCACTTCTCGCGGGGTTCGCTGTCGACACCGTCCTGGGGAAGTTCAACGAGCTACTCCAGGAGGCAGACCAACTCGCAAAGGCCTCACAGGGCCTCGGTCTCGAGACGGCCGAGCTGCAGGAGCTCGAGCACGCGGCGGGACTATCGGGCGTCAGCGTGGGGGCGTTGCGAGCGGCTCTGCAGCGGCTCCAGCGCACGGCGGCGGACGCTGCCTCGGGCGGCGGCAAAGGCGGCGAGGCGTTCAAAAAGATGGGCATCGAGCTCAAGAACGCCGATGGCACCATCAAGACGAGCGGTCAGATCTTCGAGGAAGCCGCGACCGCGATCGCAGGCATCGAGAACCCCACGGAGCGGGCCGGTGTCGCATCGAAGCTCTTCGGCAAGTCGTACGCGCAGCTGATCCCGCTGCTCGCTGAGGGCGGCGACGGGCTCCGCAAGCTCCGCGCCGAGGTCGGTGAGCTCGGGTTCGCGTTCGACGAGGCGTTCCTCGAGAACGCGCAGGAGTACAACGACAACATCGACCGGTTCAAAGCCGGCCTGAAGGGGCTGTACATCTCGGCGATCGGCCCGCTCTTGCCGCGCATGGTGCAGTTCTCGCAGTCGCTGGTCGAGGGGACGAAGAAGTTCGTCGCGATGTTCAAGCAGAGCAAGATCCTGGAAGCGGCGTTCGGAACACTCGGAGTGCTTGGGTTCAGCAAGCTGATCGGACTGGTCGGCGGGCTGCGCGCCGCCGTCGGAAAGCTCATCCCGTTTCTCTGGCGCACGGTCGCGCCCCTGCTCGCGGTCGAGGACGTCCTCGTCTTCCTCGCGGGTGGCGAGTCCGTCCTCGGGGACATGATCGACGGCGCCTTCGGGGACGGGTCGCAGCAAAAGGTGCGCGACTTCATCGAAGCGACCAAGCGGGGTTTCGCTGAGATGCTCGAGACGGCGCGCACGAACAACGCGGCGTTTCGCAGGGATTGGAACGCTACGCTCGCCGATGCGCGGGAGGAGTTTCGCGGGACGTTCGGTGGTGGTTTCTTGGGCGAAGTGCTCGCAGCTGGGCTCGACGCCTTCTTCGTGTTCGTCAACGGGGCATCGAACGGACTCAGGGGATTACTCGACACCGCTATCGGCATTCTGCGTGCCATCAACTTCAACCTCCACGTCGTCGGCGAGGACATGCGACACATCTTCTACGTCGCCGTCTCGCACGTGCAGGACCTGTTCGCGCGGCTCTGGAACTCGATCGGCGAAGGCGCGCAGCGCACGGCCTCGGTTCTCGAGACTATCCTCAGCAAGATCCCTGGCATGGGAGGCATCGCGAAGGACATCGGCGAGGCGATTCGCATGACGGGGGAGCTGTCGGTTTTCGGTGACAAGTTCAGCGCCGACAACGTCGAGAAGGAACTCGCTCGGCACAAGGCCGTCGGGGAAGAGATCCTGGCGTACGGCGAGGAAATCGAGAGCCAACTGCGAGGGCCTGGCCGCGAAGAGCGCGCCCTGGCGAAGGCCAGGCGCAACTTCCGCGCAACCCCCACCGAGCAACCATTCCGTTTCGATCTCGCGAACGGCGCGACGGCCGTTAGCGCTCCCGCTGCACCCGTGACGAACATCAAGCAAGAGGTGAGCGCCCCCATCCGGGTGCAGAACACCTTCGTGGTGCCAGCCGGCACCGAGATCGACCAGCAGAGAGCGATCGGCGCCGCCGCGACGAAGGGCACGACGAAAGCGGTCAACACCGAAGCGCTGCGAGCGGCGCTCGTTCCGGCACCCGGCTGACGCCATGGCGACGATCCTCTACTGGCAAGACCCCGATTCTGGCCAGACCGAATTCGTCCAGTTCGACGCCGTGCTCTCCGAGGTGCACGAGGACACGGTCTCCATCACGGAGCACCCGGTCGAGATCGGCGTGAACGTCACGGACCACGCCCGTCCGGAGCCCGAGCGGCTCGCGCTCGAGGTCGTGGTGACGAGCCTGCCGAACCTCGCGGTCGACACGGACCTGGTGTACGAGGCGACCGAACTCAGCGTCTCGGGCATGCGAGACCTCGGCACGAGGCAGATCCCGATCAACGTCGCGCGGTCGCCCATCACGCCTTCCCTAGCTGGGCTCGCGCGGGCGGGCCTCGATGCGCTCGCTGGCGCCATCACTGGCCCGCCGCTCGCGACCGTAGAGAGCGAACCGGAGCGCCAGACACTAGTTAGGCGCGCCTCAATGCTGCGGCAGCGCGAGCCCCGCAACCGAATCCGAGACGTCTACGACCTGCTCCTGAAGGTCGCGAACAACTCGATCGTCGTGACGGTAGCGAGCGCGCATCGCGAGCACTTTGATATGCTGATCGAACGGCTCGCCGATCCGCGAACGGTCGACAAGGGCAGCGCGGCGCACTTCGAGATCGACTTGAAGCGGATCAGCGTAGCCGAGTCCGAGACGGTCGAAGCACCGAAGCCCGCCGAGCCGCGCGCACAGACGACCAAGCCCAAGGGGTCACAGTCGCCCAAGGAAACCCCGAAACAGGCCTACGTCTCCGCCGCGAAGCGACTGAAGGACCTCGGTTACGAATTCGCCTCGGGTGAGTGATGACGACGCAGTTGGTCCCCACGAGCCCGGGCGTCGCGTACTACACGCAGCGGTCGCGGCTCGATGGGCGCGACTACCTCCTTCGTTTCGCCTGGAATCAGCGCGAAGAGCGCTGGTACCTCTCTCTTTTCGACGACGAAGAGAGCCCGCTGGTTCAGTCGATCAAGCTCGTTTGCAACTGGCCGATCCTGCGTCACTACCGGAGCGATCCGCGGGTCCCCCCCGGCGAGCTCATGGCGATGGATCTCACCGGCAACAACACGCCCCCTGGGTTCGAAGAACTCGGCGAGGGGCTGCGCGTCGAACTCCTTTACTTCCCGATCGCCGACATCACGGCGACCTGAAAGGTCCCACTCATGACGATCGCAGTTGGCACCAAAGTCTCGTATTGGCCCGACCGGGAGCCGTTCCGCGCGTCCGAGTCGTATACCGCAGAGGTGCTCGGCGAGGACGCCGCAAAGCCGGAGCACGTGCGGCTGAGCGTCTCGAACCCCCACACCGGCCGGACGTTCCTCGTGAGCGCGCGCGAGGCGGCCAGCCCGACCCCAGGCGCCTTCAAGGTCGCTGCGGAGCTTGCGTCCACCGAGCCAGCGCCGGCAGCGCCCGAGGATGCTGCCGCAGAAGAGATCGAGATCGACGACGATATCGTGATCGACTCGTCCGTTGGCTCGTGACAACGCTCTTTCGTCGCGCCTGGCGAATCACGGTCGACACGATCGAGTTCACGGGTCTCGACGTTCGGTTCCGGGTCGAGAAGACCCTTAAGCTCCAGCCGAACACCTGCGAACTCGCGATATGGAACCTTTCGCCCGACCACATGGGGCAGCTCGAGCAGCTTGCTCCGCGCGCGGGCGCGAAGACGACGACGGGGATCCCGTGCCGCATCGAAGCGGGCTACGAGGACTCGCTCTCACTCATCTGGCTCGGCGACCTACGCACGGTCGAGACGACGCGAGAGGGCCCCGACTGGGTCACGACCGTCTCGAGCGGCGACGGCGAGAAGGCTCTCCAGCACGCGCGAATCAGCGTGAGCTACGGCCCGAAGACGTCGCTCGACGTGGCACTCCGCGCGATGGCGCGAGCGCTCGGCGTCGGCGAAGGCAACCTCTCGAAGGTCGTCGCCAAGCTCCGACAGGCGGGCTCGGCGGTGTACCCCGCGGGCAAGGTACTCACCGGCCCTGTAGTGAGGCACCTGGAAGACTTCGCGCGATCAGCCGACCTCGAGGTTTCGATTCAGGACGGCGCGCTACAGTTCACTGATCGCGGCAAGGCTCTCGCCGGCACAGCCCTGAAGCTCTCCGAGGAGACGGGGCTCATCGAGAGCCCGAGCGTCGACCAGAAGGGCGTCTTGCATGCGAAGATGCTGATGATCCCCGACGTGCGACCGGGCACGCTCGTGGTGCTCGAGGCGGCGCGAGTGAAGGGCCAGTTCAAGATCACCAAAGCAGAGTACTCCGGCGACACCGCAGGCGCCGACTGGGGCATCGAGATCGAAGCCGAGAGGCATTGATGGCGACTCCCACCTTCGGCGAGGTTATCGCGCAAGCGATCGACTCGCGACTCCTCGATGTCCACACGGCCTTGCCCGGCAAGGTCACGAAGTACGACGCCGCGAAGCAAGTCGCGGATGTGCAGATCGTGATCCGGCGCGCCGCGCTGAAGCTCGATGGCGAGCAGGTGCTCGAAGACTTCCCGATCATCCCGAACGTCCCCGTCGCCTGGCCGCGCGGAGGCGGGTGCTACCTGCACTTCCCGCTCGCCGAGGGCGACCACGTCCTGCTCGTGTTCAGCGAGTCCGCGATCGGCCAGTGGCGCGAGAGCGGACAGATCGCAGAACCGGGCGACCTCGCGCGGCACGACCTGAGCTACCCGATCGCGATCCCCGGCATTGCGCCGAACGCGGGCAAGTTTGCAGACGCGCCAGCGAGTAGCGAGGCCGTGCTCATCGTTCAGGGCGGGCGGCTCCGCGTGTCGACTTCGGGGGGCTCAGCCGAGTTCGTCGCGCTCGCGAACCTCGTGCAGCAGGCGATCGATGCGATTCAGACGACCTTCGACGCCCACACCCATCCGTACACGGACACCCCCGTGGGCCCGTCCGTGACGCTCGTTCCAGCGAGCCCGATCGGTCCGCTGGGGCCCGTTGCGTCTGCAACCCTCGCAGCCGAGTGATGCCCGCCGCCTACCGCGTCATCCCCGCAGGCGACCTCGCTCTCGTTGGCGGCACCTTCACCGAGCTCCGCGCCGAGGTGCCCGACGAGCGGCTGCAGTTCCTGCGCCAGAAGCTCGCCACGCGGTTCCAATTTTTCCTCGGCGAGTGGTTCCTCGACCTCCGCCAGGGCATTCCCTACTACCGCGACGTTTTCATTCATCGGCCAAACGTGGACGTAATTCGGTCGCTGTTCCGACGGGTGATCCTCACGACGCCCGGGATCGTGCGGCTCGCGAGCTTTTCCCAGCGCTTCGTGCCGGGGGAGCGGCGCCTCTACTCGGCCTTCGAGGCGGTCGCGGACACCGGTGAGACGATATCCGTCACCGAGAACGACAAGGATTTCATCGTCGACGTATCGGTCGCGGCCTGAAATCGCGCGCAGTGGCGCGCCGAAGCAAGGCGACTTAGTCTGGCCCGATGCCCAGGGGCCTGTTGCTCGGATTCGCACTCTCGCTACTCGCATGTTCGGCAGGCACCAACCCCGGCGGCGACGGCGGTGATGCGGGGGCGTC
>JACCDR010381006.1_pt1 | contig 14686 bp, 21 predicted proteins | sample 7446431 | NCBI WGS metagenome assembly JACCDR01 (sample SAMN15323443, study PRJNA562643) | freshwater metagenome | isolation source: river surface water | place: USA:Blue River Watershed | collected 2017-08-17 | reverse complement strand
GATATCGCCGCTGCGCCGGGAAGAGACTTTTTAGGTCTTGAAAATCCTACATGAATCTTAATCATAACGTCACTGCAAGTATAAATAGCCCATCAATCTGCGCGGAAGTCAGTCCCAGCGCCGGGGCCATAGCTGATAACAGAGGATTATTCCGTTGTATTTCTGTAGAATACTCCCAGGTAATTTTTGCAATAGAGCGGTCTGGCTCAGGAAGTGCATTAATTACGGTCTCGATAGTTTCTAAAGAAAAACCTGAAATCACCAAGGCAATCCGAATTTGTCTCGGAGTTACTGTGGGGATTGCAACTTTAACTGTATTAGGAACATTATTAAAGTCATTACGTATATTTTGTTTCTGCTCTTCACTTAAATCAATGATCTGAGCTTCTACTTCTTCAATAGTAATGCATTTGACGCCATTGATAATCATATTAGTTACTCACTTTTCGTAGTACCAAAGAGGAATTAGGACGTATGGAAACACCTGAAGCGCCTACTTCAGATCGGAATTGGATAATAATCGTGCCCCCAGCTGAGATTCGAAGAACTCCGTCACCTGCCACAGGAAAGTTTGCGTTTGCAGTAACAACTCCTGTTGAAGTAACGTTATCTCCAACAGCTAATTGACTATATTCGTAGTTTTTGTCAGTCCCGTTTCCAGCCTGAGAGAACGTCCAGTTGATATTCAATTCACTAATAGTTGCAGATCCGTTTAAAACCTTAAGACCAACTCCAGTAGTCAACGCTGTTGATTGCATAATTCCGCGAAGGCGCAATAAATACAGTCCGGGTTCTAAAGACGCAGTTGTAAGTTCAGTTATGTTAGAATACGTGGCCGAGGTTGTGGTCTGAATCGCTGTGGTAGCAATATCATATTCAAAAGTCCAATGGGTACCAGCATAAACACATCTGCCACCTAAGTTAGTATCGTAGACCATAAGACCTGCGGCAGGAGAAGCAATGGCTAGTCGCTGTGCAGAAGTCATTCGTGGCAGCAAAAAACCCTGGGTTGTAGAGTCTATCTGAAGTTTAGCAGAAGCAACAGGCGCTCCAGAGCCTAGTCCAAATTGTCCAGTAGGAGTAATTCTTGCGGCCTCGTTCGCAGCTAAAGTCCCACCAGTAAAAAAAGTTATTCTATTAGCGGTAGCAGAACCGATAGATAGATCGCCGCCGTTACTGTACACATAAGAATCATTAGGACCATTAATAGTGAATGTGGGATCTGCGTAGGCCGAGCTATTGATGCCTACATTTACAAAATTGCTCGTGTCAGTACCATTGTTAGCTGTGGCAACAAGATCAGAAGATGCACCTGTTCCAGCGTTTAGATTCTGAACATTCGATTGTAAAAAAGAATCTACATTGCCGTTAACCGACAGAGGATTGTTTGTTAGAGCAGTTCCTGTAGGGCCTACGGTAAGATCATTACCTGTCATTCTCATTACGGAATCACCTGCGGTAGTTCCGAATAAGAGGCGGCCCGTTTGATTTCTATAGGCAACATCTCCAGCTAAAGCGTCTCCAAACCACTGACCGCCGCCTTGTACGTAAGCTATCCAAGGGTTTGCTCCAGGACCTCCGGTGCCGATCCCTGATGGTCCAGTGGTGTCAAAATTTACCCAAGTACCAGTATTGCCGCTCCAGCCTGGAGTAACTTGTAAGTTTGCTGTTGCATTTGTCGCATTAGCAATTGTCTGATTTCCAGTGAAGGTATTTCCGCCGACCAAGTTGGCTTTTGTAGCTAAGGACGCAATGGCCGCTGTTGCCTGAGCCTGTAATTTACCGATTGCAATTAAAATTGAATCGGTAGCTACAACTGCAGTTCCTGTGGCAAATGAAATTCCAGTTAATACAGTGCTGAGTGCCGCGTTTGCAAAATCAGAAATTGTAGATGCTACCTGCGTACCAGTGTGGTTAGTACGATTGCGATTGTTGGTATCACGAGTATTTAGTTGAGCTGGAGTTTCAAATCCCGAAGGATTGGAAGCGTCATATTTTAGGGCAAGACCAGACGTTAAGGCTGTGTCTGTTGCATATTGTGGATGTGGATCAAGAGCTGCTTCGTGTGTAGTAACAGCTGTAGATCCTCTGTCGGAGTTAGTAACTTGCGGGTTACCAAATACTCCATCGGAATTAGCCATTGTGATGCCGGAACCAGCAGTAATAGACCTTGTAGCCCATGTATTAGTTGTGGTGCGAACAGCAAGACCAGCGCCAGCTAGAGCTGCGATAGCAGTGAGATCACCATCTAATGGTTGATAAGCTGCGTTACCTTCGGTTGAAGTTAAGTACTGAGGATGCGGATCAGAAGCAGCTTCGTGTGCTGTTCTAGCTACCGAACCTTTATCAGTGTTTGTTAGTGCTAGAGTATTTCCAGCATCATTGTATGTTACAGATACGCCGTCATGAGTCGCTCCAGTTATCATGGATGCGGCTGAGTCTTGAGCTGCTTCTGTAAAATCAGAGATAGTTGTACTAACCTGAGTCCCGGTATGGTTTGCTCTAGCTCTATTGTTAGTATCTCTAGTATTTAATTGAGTAGGCGTTTCATATCCGTTAGGATTAGAAGCATCATATTTTAAATTTAGCGCGGTTTGAGTGGCTGTTGAGACAGGTTTATCTAAGTCACTCGTGTTATTTACGTTTTGTAAATCAACGTTAGTCTTTGCATTTGTTTTTTCAGTGCTATTCAAACCTTGAGCAGCCGTATCTACACGCAATCTATTAGCTAAAGCCGCAGCGGTAGTAGCAGCAAAGTTAGGATCGTCGCCTAATGCGGCAGCAAGCTCATTAAGAGTGTCTAGAGTGCCCGGAGCAGCATCTACTAAGGAAGCTACGACACCGTCTGCGTATGCTTCAGCATTACTTTGAGCAGTATTAATTGCAGTTTGCTGTGCTGTGGATACGGGTTTGGCTAAATCGCTAGTATTGTCTACGTTTGCTAGCCCAACATCAGCTTTAACCAGAGAAACAGCGCCTACTTTTCCAGCAACACTTTGTACAGGGGCAGCAGTGCTGGCTGCTGTATTGAAATCCGATATCGTACTGGCTGTTTGAGTCCCTGTATGTGTAGCACGATCTCTTAGCGCAGCATCGGTACTGTTAGCAGTAGCTCCAGACTGCACAGAGTCTAGTTTTGTTTTATCTGTGGGGCTTTGCAATCCTGCCACAGAAGTAGTAGCCGCCGGGGCTACAATCTGACTTTCTACTTCTAACGTATCAATTTTAAAATCTGACATAAATTACTCCACTGTCTCGCCGTAAGATATACAAGTCCACGTAACTTCTCCAGACAAAGCTCCATTGGCATTGGAGTTAATAACAAACGACCCCGCAGCCTTAGACTGAAAAGACCAAGAACGAGAGTTAGCTCCAGTTACGTGTATTGAGTAGTTGGTATTTGGAAAAGCAGTTCCAAAAGTTACGGTAGCAGTACGAGGCGCTCCTGTAAACGAACCTGCAGCAACAGAACCACTCTTAATGATCCGTGCTCCACCAATTCCATCAAGCTTAGTTTTATCGGCAGCAGACATGAAGCCAGAAACTGATGTTGTAGCATTGGCATGTTGAGTTCCGCCGCTCCCAACGTGAGAGATAGGCGTATAGGCTGCGTTACCCTCTGTAGTAGTTAGATATTGAGGATGTGGATCGACGGCGGCTTCGTGCGCAGTTACAGCTATCGTCCCTTTATCAATGTTAGCGATGCTCAAAGAGTTGGCTACATCATTGTAGGTGACTGATACACCATCTTGAGTACCTGCAGAAAACGCTGCGGCAACAGAATCTTGAGACGCTTCTGTAAAATCAGAAATTGTACTAGATAACTGTGTTCCTGTATGGTTTGCTCTAGCACGATTATTAGTATCTCGTGTGTTTAATTGTGCTGGAGTCTCATAGCCATTGGGATTAGAAGCATCGTACTTTAAATCTAAAGCAGCTTGAGTTGCAGTTGAAATTGGCTTATTGATATCAGAAGTGTTATCAACATTGCCCAATCCGACTTGTGCTTTTGTAACGTTGTGAGGATTGTTAGTCAAGTTAGCATGAGCATCGACTTTTGCCTGAGCCTCTGCTGAGGTTTCATACTGTGGATGGGGATCTAATGCCGCTTCGTGAGCAGTAACTGCTGTAGAACCCTTATCTACGTTTGCAATACTTAATGAGTTCGCTACATCGTTATAAGTTACAGTAACACCATCTTGCGTTCCAGCAGCAAATGCCGCAGCCGTAGCATCTTGCGCAACTTCAGTAGCAGAAGCAGAAATCCCATCTACTTCTGTTTGCAATTCGTTTAAGGCAGCCTGTACTGTTGAAGCAATTAAATTACCAGAGGGTACGTTTACGATATTTGCAGCAATCGTTGTATCGACATTCTGTACGTTGCCTAATCCAACTTGAGCTTTAGTTACGCTATGCGGGTTGTTTGTAAGATTGGCGTGTGCATCTACCTTAGCTTGAGCTTCGGCAGCGGTTTCATACTGAGGATGTGGATCAAGCGCGGCCTCGTGCGCAGTTACAGCCACAGATCCCTTATCAGTGTTGGTAAAAGAAAAGCTATTGGCCGGATCGTTATAAGATACGGAGATGCCGTCTTGTGTTCCAGCCGAAATAGCATCAGAAATTGCGTCTTGTGCTACTTCTGCCGCCGTAGCTCCGATAGTATCAATGCTGCTCTGAAGTTCATTTAGAGCATCCTGTACGTTTGTTGCAGATAAATTACCAGACGGAGTATTAGGGATTTGGGTAATATCTAAAGCAGATTGAATAACGTCCATAGTGGCAACGTTACCGCTATCATCATACGTAAAATCTATCGTACTTGAATCTCCGAAAAAAGTACCAATAACGTCTTGAATATATTCCGGAGTTACTGAAAGTACGATTAAACTTCCATCATCAAGCTTTGCCTTAATGAACCCGTCGGTATCTAAAAAAATACGGGCTCTGCCTGCAGGCGGAGTTAAGACAGCTGATGCTGATATCTCATAAATTCTAATCATTTTACGGCTCCACTACCAGTTCGCCATCTAGTAACAACTCGGCATCTTCTTCTACTTGAAATTCTTCGTGAACAATCATTTGCATGTTCTCTGGAACTTTAAGTTTTTTATTTGTCGGAACACTCTTATAAGAAAAGTTATTGTCTGTTATTAAATCAAACTGGCCCTCAAGAGGATTAAATGCGATTTTTTTCTTTGGTTTTACAGGCTTACTCATAGATTACTCACCACTAGTTCTTGAAAGTCGCCATCAATGTCATATGTTATAGTTGCCAACTGAACATCGGTAGCGCCGTCGCTTGTAATAATAGTTAAGGGATCGCCGTCATCATTTTTTGATGCGATTCGAACTTTATTCCACGGTTTTGTAAACGGTTTTGCTAAATCTACGGTATCAGCTGCAAATTTTACAGAGCCTACTGTAGGAGTAAGTGTCAATTCTCCGACACCGTCTCCAAGACGCATAGAATCATGCACGTCTCCAGGATTCGGACTGTTATCTAGGTGCGTAGTTTGCACTGCAATGCTGCTAGAAGACGATAAAACTACAGGAACTGGATTAAGAGCGGTTACAGGACTACCTAAAACTCTTAAATCTGCGGCCACAGAATCTTGCGATGAATCTAAGTTTCGAATATCTAGATCTGTAGCGGTGACAACTACGTTTATCGAACCGTCTGCATTAATAGTCAGAGTTTCAGTGCCATCTCCAATAGCTACCGTATCCTGAGTAGCGTTTAGATCGCGAATATCCTACTCATTAGTTACATTAACGTCAAGAGCTACTTTTCCACCAGAAGATGTAGACGTAATAAGCTGCGTACCGTCGCCAAGCGCAACGCTATCTTCAGTGTGGTCAATATTAACTTCAATACTTCCAGGCGCAACGATTGTAGCGTTGGCCGAAGTACGTAGTGTCTGTGTTACTGGATCGTGTACGTCCCGTAAAACATTCTCTTGACTAAGAGGACTTGCAGGAAATGGCATTATTTTAAGTTTCTTTCCTGTTTAAAAGTGGCCAATACTTCTTGCGCTTTTTCTAATGAATCGTAATAGCCCAAGCTATGACGTTTTCCTTCAAAAGTACAGCGAACACAGAACTTATTATATTTTTTATCGTGCCGAATACCACCAAGAGATCTAGATTTGTTATAAGCTAGTATGAATTGTTTTTGTTTTTCTGATCCCTTTTTGCCAAACATTCCGTTTTTTTCTCCGCTTAACTGCTCAGATAATAATTTCCGAGTATAGGGAGAGCAATAACGAGGATTATCGGATAGCTTAAGGTTATATCCGTTTGGAGCAAGGCTGTTTAATTTTAATATATACTCTGTTTCTTTTTTATACAACTCAATTAAATCTTTTGCAGTATCAATAACTTCTATTGTAAAATTATCAATCCCATGTTTTTTCATGGAGGTGTGTAAAAATCTACAGATCTTTCTATTAGATTTTCCCACGTAGGTTACTTGAGATTTATGTTGCGCCCAGCGTTGAGCAAGACTCTTTTGAGTCACACCGACATAGATCTTAGAGGTGATTAAATTAGTGATTTTATACACTAGCAATTCCATTTTCTCAATGCCTTATTTATCCTGCTGTCGGGATCGGATGCCGTCTTTTTCGACGTCAACTTTTTTTTCATTCCTCTAAATCGAGCGCAAAACGAATCTCTGCGCTTGCCGCCTTCAGGCTGCGGACGCTTAAGATTAGATCCAGTAGCTTTATTGTAAGCTTTTCGACCGGCTTCGTTAAGCCCGCCTTCAGGATCTTTATGTTTAGCCAGGAGATTAAAGGTCTTCTTAGACATTATTGGCCTCCAGGAGGGGCTTGTTGCGCCGCTAACTCCGGATTAGGAAGAAGGCTGGGATCTACCTGCGGAACCTGCGGGAGATTCGGTAGGTCTCCAGGTCCGGGAGGAGGTCCCATTGCGCCGCCTTGATCTTGAGGAACAGCGCTTTGATTGAGATCTGCGCTCTGATCAGGTCCAGGCGGTGTTCCACCGACAGGTCCAATAGGCTGCTCTCCAAGCATAGACAACAAAGCAGGATCTGTAGTGCGTAACAGAGCAACGTGCTCTTCAATGTGACGCAATACCATATCAGTCATAGCAGCATCCTGACGAACGCTGGGATCTGATAACAAACCTTTATGTTTTTTGATGTGTTTGTGGTGCTCATCCACCGCAATAGCAATGGCCGGAATACCACGCAGCATATTTTCATTTTCGCGGCGAATCAAATTCAATTCGTTCTGCGCATCATCAGTCATACCAGACAGCTGACCTGTAGATAACACGGTAAAGTAGTCTTCAGGAGTCTTTACGATGCCATATTGAATAAGTTCTGAGGCCATCTGCATCTTACCAGCAGTAGTTTTAGATACTGCGTTACCAACATCCACTACTACACGGTTAACTAAACTAAGATCGTCGCCGCTAAACTCAGTCTCGACGTAGTTAAGATTAGTTTCTCCAGCAATGACGGCAATGCGGGGCACTGCGGCAAAGTCTTTCAGCATGTTAATAAGACCAGTACCCACATCTTCGATAGTATGCACGTACTGTTGCTGCAATCCAGAGATAAACTGCAAAGACATGGATTGAACTAGTGCAAGCGCAGCACCAGACTTCAACGAAGCCTCGGGATTACCTCGTGTAACTGAACTAATCCCAGAGATAGTTTCCATTTGCTGTTCAAGCTTCGCTAAGAAGTTGAATACTTCCGGGGGAGTATTAGTAAAGTTCATAGGTTCAGGCTTACCTGCTCCGCTATTACCTTCAATAATATTCAATCCGCCTTCGAGTGACTTCATCTGAATATCAGCACCGCGAGGAACGTAGATATTTTGTACGCCAAACGTATGCTGGTTAGTCAGAATAGTGCTATAAAGTGAGTTGACAGCTTCTTGTAGGGGAAGCAAATCAAACATTGGGGTATAACCGTATGAAGTTCCGAGGATATCTGCAGGAGATAAACGATAAACTGGTAAGTTACGGTACGGCATGGGAGTGTCCATGAGCACTAAGTCACCAGCTAAGAACAAAAGGTAACGACCCTCGGTCATTGATTCAGTACGTTTATGGAAAAACTCATAAACAGGTACGTCATCAGTGTCTTCTTGAGAAGCCATATCTAGGCGGTAGCGGAAAAGCTCGCTCTTGGTCTGCAGATTCTTAATTCTATCGCCAAGTTCGGGGTATTTAGCAGCCAGATCATACTTATTCTTAAAGGTACGGCAAAGTACCCAATCATGATCTGAGCTATTGTTCTTAGATGTATCAAAAACCACATCGTACGGAGACATGTTGCAGAATTCGGCGTCTCCTTCGTAGATCGGGTAGCCGGTTTCTTCGTTAATCTCATAGATTTCACCAGTAGTGGCGTTCCATGTCATCTTAATGTAGCCGCTACCTAGGACTACTGCGTACTCAACAGCTGTGCGCAGGTACTTCTCAAGGCGTTTTTCACGCATGTAGTAGTCTAAAAGGTCATTGGCCAGTTTTGCTTGGATAACTGACTTACTATCACCATTTGTAGCCCGTGCTTGGAACGCCGGACGATTGGTGGTGATCATAGTGATGATGTGCTGAGCAATGTTACGGAAATGGTTAACTGCGATTTGAACCAGCTCGCCCTGTTCTCCAGCAAACGAGATCTGGTGCGATGCGCCCGTGCCGCTAAAGTGAGCCCCATGGTAACATAACCAGGTCTCCCGGACTTTATCCAGATATCCGTTAGTTCTTAGCGAACTATACCAAGAATTGGCTTTTGTCAGCAGAATATCCGCTGTGTTCGTTGCTTCTTTGGCTGCAAAATAAACATTCTCTGACATGTAAGTCCTCTGAAATTATATGTTAATACCGTTTTAGCTTTCGACCTGGTTTCCAGGGCTGATCCTTAATTCTAGAGACGAGAGATTTCTCAAATTGGGTAGTTCCAGACTTAGCTACTTCAGTATGAAAAACAGTTGTGCCCTTGCCGATAAAGTTGTAATTGTCGGGATAAGGATTGCGATGAAAGTTAATATTACGGCACATATACACAAGGGAGTCTACGGCGTCGAAGTGGCCCTTGTCAGCGCTCCTGGCATACTTAGTACGTTCTTTGTTCCAAATAGCCGATTCTAGGTGGAAAATGAGGGTTTTACACCTGGGGTTAATAATAATGCGTCCGCTCTTAATAAGCATACGCATGTTATTAAGAGCCGCTTCTTTATTGTCCTTGAGCGTAGGTACGAAGGTTAGCCCGTGTTTGACTGCCAAATCGTTTAAAAGAACCTGATTGTTGTTATCGGCCACCCGAAGGGCGGGAGCCTTGACTTCGCCTGTAAACGAATTTATCCACAAAGCAGCTTCTTTTTGACGGATGCCCTCGGCCAGGGAGTCTGTAAGCATCTTCTTACCCTGGTAAACCAGCTCGTCCTCGATTATTAACTTGGCTTCCCTAAAGTCATAATAACCGAATAGGACCACTGTTAAGTCTGTTACCCCGATATCCATAGATTCGTAAGCATCGTAGAAGTCAGGCCGCTTCCATTCCTTGATAGTTTGAAGCTGCGTCTCCTTATTGAACTCGGGCACCACAGCATCGTCTTCTGAGGTGATCTTTTCGACCATATACTCGCGACGAAAGTCTACGGAGTCATAGCCTCCAAGAGCTTCGGCTAGTCCGTCAATATCTTTTTTAGATAAGCGGGGGTTGTCAAAGATAGTCTTCTTAATGAAGCGATCTTGCAGCTCGGCCTCTTTCATAAACTGCATAAAGTCATGATCAGGAGATCGTGACGGAGTTGAGGCCATAATAATCTTACCATTTGTCGTAGTTGTGGTAGGAATTAAGATAGAGTTGACAATGTACGATAGATCATCGCAGAACCCAGCCTCATCAATAATACAGAGATTTGCCTTGTTACCACGAATAGATTCAGCATGCCCGTTATCAGTTCCGGCCAATTGAATTTCGCTACCGTTTTTAAATTTAAAGATGTTCTCTTGAGTTTTATACGAGGGTTTAAGGTCCTCGGGACAATCGCTGGTAATTTCTCGGATCAAGGGGGCAATAATTCGTCGAATATCCTTTGCTTTAGGAGCAATAAACTTTACAATGGCATGGGGCTGCCGCAAGCACTCTTCAATAGCCAAAGTCACTAGGAAAAATGACTTACCTAGCTGCCGACTGGAGCCAATGACAATGATCTTATCTTCTTTTTCCCTAGCAAATTTATACATTTCCATCTGGTTGCGGTCAAGCTTCCAATGGAGAACAGCCTTTTTCCACAAGGCTTTAATAGCTTTTTGCCTCTGTACTTCCTCATTCTTGAGGTCGGCTTCCTTGCGCGATTCTGACAAGATCTTCCTCCCGTACATCGGTATATTCTTTAGCGTCAATGACCTGAGTCGATTGATCCCTAATTAAGCGAAGATTTTTTACGAGAATATCTAGGCGTTTAACTTCATCTAAACTTAACTCTCGACTAGCCGACTTACCTTTTAACAAAGCAATCTGCTCAATACAAATAAGCTCCTCGGCATCCATAGGAATCTTAAATGCATTTCCCTGCATCATCATGCTTTCGGCATGGGCAAGTTTATCTTTGAGTGTTTGGTTTTGTACGCAAAGCTGCTCGATTAGCAGCTGTTGAGAATGAGCAAATTCTTTTAGCTCTTTGCTCTTTACTTTTTCTTGGAATTGTTCGCGTAGTTCCTTGATATCGACTATGTCTGACATTAGAACAACCTGACATTATCGTCAGGCGCACGAGTTTTGCTTCTCGTCAAAGTCATGGCGCTGACATAGGATTTAACCTGTTCTAGATCTTTTTTGACCTCTGCGCCAATATCCGGAGTTTGCTGAATCTTAAGCCACGAGGCAAAAGACATGTAAGCAGCGAACACCAAAGACGTGGTAGCGAGGGCAAAACTGGCATTAAAGAGAGCTACGATCCCGGTTAATAAGAATATAACCCGTACGTAGTCCAACTGCTTGAGTTTTTCCATCATACTTCCTTTGAATGTTAAAAACAGAGTTTGATGTTGGTGTTATGGCCTTAATAATATATTGTCATTGTGACAAAGGGCCTATTACCGCAATCAGTCTCCTTATAGTATATGTTAATATCTAGCTTGACACACAAGTTAAAGGCTGCTAGTATAGGTGAAAATGAAAGGAGCATCAATGATGCTTAGTACAAAAGTTGTGAAGGGTTTCTTATTGGCAGGTTTTACGGTACTTGTAGCGGGGGCCGCTTTCGCGTTCTCTTCTCCCGACCAAGAGTACACTGAAACCATTAAAGTAAAGGAAGGGGCTTTCCAGTCAGATAAGGAAGGTAATGTTACTGCCAGCGTAGAAAGTATTTCTGGTAAACGCATCGAGGCTTCTCCAGAACAGGTCATTATTTTTGATGTTCCGGTCATGGGCGCAAGTGTAGATTTGCTTTTGCAAAATCTAGAGCGTATTCGCGCTGCTGGTTACAAAAATGCCTATCTTATTTTAGATAGTCCCGGAGGTTCGGTGCTGGACGGCGGACGAGCCATTGCCTACATGAAGACAAGTAAGTTGAATGTCATCACTGTTTGCGCAGGCTTGTGCGCTTCTATGGCGGCTCAAATTCACCAGCAAGGCAAGCAGCGGCTTATGTATCCTAAAAGTACCCTGATGTTTCACCAAGCTTTTGGAGGATTGTCGGGCAGCTTAGAGCAAATGATGCAGCAACTTAAGTGGATTACTGCTTACGTTGATCGTTTGGACTTAGAGGTTGTAAGTCGTACAAAGATGAGCTATACTGAGTTCAAGGCTGCAGTTGGTAATGAACTGTGGATTGAAGCGCCGGATGCACTGGCAAAAGGATTCTCAGATGGACTTGTTTACGTTAGCCAAGATAGCTTGTTGCCGGAACAAAGTATCCGCGCTCAAGGTTCAAAGCTTCAAATGCGCTTTGAGGTTCCTATTCTTGATAAACGGCGTCATACTTTTATCTACTAATATTGTACAGGCCGCCCCTCCCTACGAGGAGGCGGCTAAAAAAACGTTAGAAGCAATTTATATCCATAATAAAATTGACGTAATGCTCACTCGGTATGCCGAGAACAACCTACCTCCAGAGCTAAGAGATATAATTGCGCAATGGAGTTTTTACGGCAAATTTATTATAGAAAAAAAGGTTGAGTACACATGGAAATTCTAAAGAAATGTCAAGAGTTGTTTGACGAACTTAAGGCTTATGATCGAGAAATTAAATCTTTAACGTTCAAGTTAGAGAACAAAGAACTGCCTTATGAAAAACGAGTTCGCTTGTATGAGCGAGAATTTGCGCTTGTTATCAAGATTTCTGGGGCACATGATGACCTTATGAAATACTTACAAGAGCTAGAGAAAAAAGAAGATATGCGTTTTATAGCTAATAGAATGCGCAAAACTGCAGAACATATTCTCAAAACCGAGGTGATTGATGTCTCTTCTGATGTTTAGACTTTTAAGTTTGACGGTAGTTTTTATTCTTGTCATGCTGGTAGCAGCTGCAACTGGAATTCGAATTATTGATGGAATGGCCATTACAGCTTTTATCTATGCCGTAGATACTGCTGCAAAAATTGGTTTCATTCAGATGGCGTTATCTTATCTAGACAAAGGAGAGAAGAATGGAAGAGTTGATCAATAATCTTAATACTCAATTCCGTACTCGCTACAGCAAGATGTTTGCAGATCTAAATAAAAATGTGTATGTTTCTGCTAAAACAGACGCGGGCTACGAGGCCCCTGTTATTCAGCTAGGCGCTGGCGGCGGTACTGAAATTAAAGAAGGTGGCACAGATCTTAATCCTCCGGCCAAAGTGAGCTTAAAATTTAAGCAGCTGAAACAAACTGGGTTGATTTACAGAATCGCCATTCCTATGAACGAGTGTGAAGTGGCGGCTAAAAACCCTGCATACTTTAATTTTCTACTGGATACAGTCATCTCTTCAGCTTTGGGTAATTACAAAAAAACTGTTGGCGATGAAAAAATTGTACGCTTTGGAGAAAACTACTGCGAAGCTGATATCAATGGTACAGTGTTTCGTTATTTGTCAGACGATGAGCTAGAGATTCGTCTTCAAGGCAGCTGGGCCAGCAAGGAGATTGCGAATGGTTGAGATGGGTAAAAAAGACGCGATTGGCGACAGTTCTAAGCCGCGCCTTAGCCTCATTCCTAAAGAAGCTTTGTGGGCCATGGGCGGGGCTCTGACGTACGGAGAGAAGCACTACGGAGCGCACAACTGGCGTAAGGGAATTAAGATCAGCATTCTCCTAGATGCGGCCATGCGCCACATCAACGAGTTTAACGCTGGCGAAAACATTGACGAGAAGAGTCAGAATCATCATCTAGGTAACGCAATGGCTAATTTGGCCATGGCAAGTACGCTCCAGCAGACAATGCCGGAAATGGATGACAGATTTAAATCGGAGTAACTATGCATTATTTAAAAACGCAGCACATGGTGTATATTGATGTTGACGATACGCTAGTTATGTGGAATAAAGATCATTCTTTTTCGCGGGACGATGAAGGCGTGACAGAATTTGCTGATCCGTACCGAGAGGGAACGAGTCTTTACTTAAAGCCGCATAGAAAGCACTTAGAACTCATGCATACATGGAAACAAAGAGGCTACGGCATCGTAGTTTGGTCAGCAGGCGGGGCTCCATGGGCAAAAGAAGTGGTAGAAACTCTAAAGCTTGAGCATTTAGTTGACGTTATTTTGACAAAACCAGAAAAATACGTTGACGACCTCCAAGCAAATGCTATACTGGGGACGAGGGTTTACATTACGCAGGAGGAATGACATGCTAGCTGAAATTTTAACCACTACTTGCCTGGCTATCGGCGGTTTGTGCGTAAACTACGTACAAGAAGGTTCAAAACACTACGTTGTCGTAGAAAAACCTGGCTTTAAATCTGTTATTGACGTAACTAAAGAGACAAATAGCGGCGATGCAGCTGCGGTTGTAGCTAAAGTTTGTACAAAGGTGCGTTGTAATGGGAAATAAAGTGTTTGTTTACGGTACACTTAAGCGCGGCCAGGCAAATCACCACTATCTTGAGGGTGCAAAATACTTAGGCGAGCATTTTACAGGCAAAGGTTACACACTCCACGTAGACGGGTTGCCTTTTTTGGTTAAAGATGGTCGCGGTCCCGGCTGCTTTGGTGAATTGTATCTCGTCGATAATGAAACTTTACGCCAGCTCGACAAATTAGAAGGGCATCCAGCTTTTTACACACGCTCTTTGATTGCAATTTATGATTCAGAAGTGGGAATGTCTATTGAAAATGTATACGTATACCTGTACAATCATATTCGGGAATTAAAAAATACTCGGATCACAGGGAGATTCTAATGCAATTTCTAACTCAGGAACCCAACTCTGCTGATTGTATGCCCATTGCTGTAATTAATTACGTTCGGTATGCTGGCGGCGACTGGGATTATTCTGATGTAGCTTGGTTGAAACAAGCAATGGATACGCAGCACGACGGCACCCCCATGTTTAATTTTGTGGGGTTCGCATCATTACTAGCGCCTCGCGCTGTTGTTACTTTTGTTAAACAGCCAGCTCCGATTTTAAAAGATCTGCGCAATGGTAGAAGTATTATTTTGGGATTCTCTTATTTAAAAAAAGGCACCCACTATTCCCATGTAGCTTTTATT
>JACCDR010528790.1_pt1 | contig 14687 bp, 16 predicted proteins | sample 7446431 | NCBI WGS metagenome assembly JACCDR01 (sample SAMN15323443, study PRJNA562643) | freshwater metagenome | isolation source: river surface water | place: USA:Blue River Watershed | collected 2017-08-17 | reverse complement strand
GAATATTTTCATTATCCAACAACTCTTTTTCCTTGCTTCTTGTTCTCCATTTATTCATCTTGTTTTTGGTTTACATAAACACCAAAATTAAAATCACTTTGATTGGTGGTTTTCATCCATTCATTTTCTATTTCAAACAACTCATGTAACAAAGCGGTTGTTTCGGGTTTATTAAAATGATGAGCAATATCTTTTAATAAAAAGGTTAATAAATTACCCCCATAAGGCTTTAGTTCAACCACCGTAAAATGATTATCTAAAGCCGATAGAATATTAGCCGAATCAGCAGCTTCTGATGGATCTGATAACACCATTCTTAAATAACCCGGGAAATATACTTTGCGTTTTATTTGTGTACTTAATTTTCGTGTTTTAAAAACATCAGGAACCTTTTCGTCATATACTTTTTGTACTTCACTTTTTCTATGGGCATTAAACTGAAACCTTGATGCTCCTGTATATTCATTTATAATCAAATATCCGCCGGGCTTTAACGTTTGCTTTACTTGTTTTAACAAATCATTGATAGCTGTAAAATGATGAAGTGAAGAGTGAAATAAAACCACATCATACGTATTTTCAGAAAAAGGAAACCGATAAACATCATCAACAAAAAAATGACAACAGTTTACCTTAGCATTCGCAGCATTTTTGATGGCATCATTTATTGCAGTTGGAGAAATATCAAAGGCATCAATATGTGAAAACTGTTTATGTTTACCGAAACTAATTTCTTTCATTCCTGTTCCACACCCGATACTTAACATCGATACATTATCGGCGGTTTTAAGGTATTTGTTAACTACATAATCAGGATATTCTAATTCGCGATTACCTGTTATTAGTGCATTCCAGCGACTTCTAATTTCATCAACTTGCCACCAATTACTACCGGGTACTTCATCAACCTGCCAAGTACTTAAAACCCGTTGATTAGCTGAACTAAAAAACTTTTTAATTGCATATGACGAACCTCGTTCTTTAAGTTTATACCACAGGTCAACAAAATCATTTACATGAATTAACCCCATTATACTAATGCTAAAAATAAAACCTTTTCCATAGTTGATGGCAGTTTAAACATTCCTTTAATGCTAATCCATTGGTAGTTTGGGTTAGGTTGATAGGATTCTTTCAATAATATACCTTCTTTAACCTCAAATGATCCGATGATGTCTTCTTGTTCGGGATTATCAGGATTGGTAGAGCGTTCATCAACAATATAAGCTATCGGATTATTTAATTGAGGCACATGTAATTCAGTAGCATCGGCAAAAAGCAACATTGTTTTATGAAACAAGTCGATAAATGCCGGATTATAAGCGATATTGCTGTGAATAATCTTCTCACTATTATCTTTAAGCATCCCAACAATTGCCTTTTGATTTTTAATTTTAGCTAAGGTTGCTCCATCAAAAAGCGATAATAAGGTTACTTCTTGTGATTCAATTTCGGTTTTGATGCTATATAAATTCATCATATTGCACAAAGGTATAAAATCATTCCTTTTTACCTTGATAAGAAATGATTGGTTTAGGTTGTGCTGTTTCCAATAAACTTTTACCTTTGCGCTGCATTAAAATTTAACAAAATAATTATGAAAGTTGGCGTAGTAATTTTTCCCGGGTCTAATTGTGACAAAGACGCACTGTATGCATTCAATAATCAATTCGGCTGCGAAACAGTTGAATTATGGCATAAAGACACCGATTTAAAAGGCTGCGATTTAATTTTTCTACCCGGTGGTTTTAGTTATGGCGATTATTTGAGAAGCGGCGCCATTGCAAGATTTTCACCAATTATGCAATCAGTAATTAACTTTTCGGCAGAAGGTGGTTTAGTTTGGGGCGTATGTAATGGATTCCAAATTTTGTGTGAAGCCGGTTTGTTGCCTGGCGTGTTATTACATAATCAACACCAGCAATTTGCTTGTAAAAATGTATATATAAAGGCAGAAACTAATAACAGTTTAATTACCCAAAACCTCATCAAAGGGAAAGCACTAAAAATTCCGATCGCTCATGGTGAAGGTCGCTATTTTTGCGATGAACAAACCTTGACTGAACTAAAAAATAACGACCAAATTTTATTTCGCTATTGCGATGAAAATGGCGCATTAAACAGTGGTGCAAACCCTAATGGCTCATTAGAACATATTGCAGGTATTACTAACAAAACCCGCAATGTATTCGGGATGATGCCGCATCCTGAACGTGCCGTAGACCAAGACATCTTTAATACCGACGGAAGAGGTTTGTTTGAAAGCTTGCTAAAACTTCAAACCGCTTAAACTAATCTTAATAAATTAGTAAGACAAAATTGCATTCGGCTTTACCAGTTTAACTTTTTCAGCAATAGTTGCTTTAAGTTCATCAATGTTTAAGGCTTTTTGAGCCGAGACAAAAATAACCGGAGCATTCTCTTTTGCCATCCACGTTGATTTTAATTGTAGAATATATTCAGCAGTTGTTGGTCCCTGTTCATCAGGCATTGATAATGGTGCTTGTAATTTATCAATCTTATTAAATACTAAAATAACAGGTTTATTAGCTGCATTAATTTCAATCAATGTTTTATTAACTACTTCAATATGTTGCTCAAAATTCGGATGCGACACATCCACCACATGAATCAATACATCTGCTTCCCTGATTTCATCAAGCGTGCTTTTAAAACACTCAATTAATTGGTGTGGCAATTTTCTAATAAACCCAACGGTATCAGTTAATAATAAAGGGATATCGTTAATTACCACCTTTCTAACAGTACTGTCTAATGTTGCAAAAAGTTTATCTTCAGCCAATACATCACTTTTACTAAGCAAATTCATTATAGTTGATTTACCAACATTGGTATATCCAACTAACGTGATGCGTGCTTTATCATCCCTGTTTTTTCTTCTTGTATCAGCCTGTTGCTCTATTTCTTTCAGCTTATCTTTAAGGCGTCCGATGGTATTTCTAATGGCACGACGGTCGGTTTCAATTTCAGTTTCACCCGGACCCTTAGTACCAATTCCCCCTGCATGTTTAGTTAAGTGTGTCCACATGCGTGTTAAACGAGGCAACAAGTATTGCGACTGTGCCAGTTGCACCTGCAACTTTGCTTGGGCTGTTCGTGCACGTGTAGCGAAAATATCCAAGATTAAATTACTTCTATCAAGTATTTTACATTTAATTTCATGCTCTAAATTTCTAATTTGTGATGGACTTAATTCATCATCAAAAATTACCATGTCTATTTCATTGTCTTTCACAAACAATGCAATCTCTTGTAATTTACCTTCGCCCACAAAAGTACCACCATGTGGTTTAGGCAAACGTTGCAAATAACGTTTAACCACCCTGGCGCCCGCAGTTAACGTTAGAAATGAAAGCTCATCCAAATATTCTTCTGCTTGCTCCAATTTTTGATTGCCGGTGATTACCCCTACTAAAACTGCTGTTTCTTGTTTCTTACGTGTATCGTATAATTTGCCTTTAGCCATAGAATGATTCAAAGATAAGATAGTTTGTTCCAAATTGCACTTACCATCACCTGTAAAGTACTACATTTGTACCGCTACGATGAACAACACATGGAAAGCATGGATTAGTGCCATGCGCTTTAGAACTCTACCATTAGCTGTTTCAGGTATTTTACTTGGGAGCGGGCTTGCAGAAATAAGTGGTTATGAAAGCAACCATTTAATAAGCGGACTTGCTTTACTAACTGCTGTTTTACTTCAAGTATTAAGTAACTTAGCCAACGATTATGGCGACTTTACCAAGGGAACAGATAACGAAAACAGAATTGGAAATGTTAGGGCTTTGCAAAGTGGTGCCATTACTCCCAAAGCCATGTTAAGGGCTATTATCATTTTTGTTATACTCAGTTTGATCTGTGGTTTAACTTTGTTATACGTATCATTTAACGGAAGCATTAACCTGCCTTTTGTTGGATACTTTTTAATGGGATTGGCTGCTATTGTTGCTGCAATTAAATATACCGTTGGAAAAACTGCTTATGGCTATAAAGGATTAGGTGATGTATTTGTATTTATATTTTTCGGCCCCGTTGCCGTATTAGGTATTTATTTATTACACCATGGATTTGTTTGGTTTTGGCCTACTGATAATTGGGTGACACTACCGGCAACTGCAATAGGCTTGCTTAGCGCAGGTGTGTTAAACACTAATAACATCAGAGATATTGAAAATGACAGAAACTCCGGAAAGATTACAATTGTAGTAAAAATGGGGCTAACAAATGCTAAACGCTATCATTTGATGTTATTAGCAACTTCTTTTGTTTGTATGCTGATTTACCTGTGGTTTAATAACAATTACAAACTTGAATTAATTGCTTTGCTTGGATTTTATCCCATTTTTAAACAAGGATATCTAGTATTTATAACTGAACCTTCTTCGACATATAATCAATATTTAAAACAGCTAAGTTTAGGAATATTATTTATGGTGGTGGTGTTTATGATAGTTAAAACGGTTTCTTTAGGATTCTATGCCTATCATTTAACAAATTATTTTCTAAACTAATATGATGTATTCAGCTTCTTTTGTTCCGTACACCTTACTCTTTAAGAAGCCGGCAAAAACTTCGAGAAATGAGTTAGCTGAACACCAAGTTTATTATCTTAAACTAACACGCTTAATTGATGGAAAGGTAGGATATGGTGAGGCCGCGCCCCTAAAGGGGTTGAGTATTGATGATGTTCCTCATTTCGAACAACAATTACAATTCGTTTGCGATAATTTACATCTTGGATGGCAAAATCTTTATGAAGATTTAATTGCTTTCCCAAGTTTACAATTTGCCTTAGAAACTGCCATCCTTAGTTTGCAAAATGAAGATTCGTTTTTATTATTTAAAAGTAATTTTACAGATGGAAATTCTGCCATTCCAATCAATGGTTTAATATGGATGAATGATAAAGAAACCATGCTAAAGGAGGCTTTAGAAAAAGCATCACAAGGTTTTAATACCATTAAATTTAAAGTTGGTGCATTAGATTTTGATGACGAATGTAGAATGCTGGAGGCGTTTAGAAAACAATATAATGCTTTTAAAATAACCATTCGACTTGATGCCAATGGTGCATTTAACGGAGATGATGCAGCAGAAAAATTGCGTGAACTTGCTCGCTTTGACATACACAGTATTGAGCAACCAATCAAACCTAAACAGTGGGATTTAATGGAAATGTTATGTGCTACATCTAAAATTCCTATTGCATTAGACGAAGAGCTGATTGGGGTTTCAGTAAGTAATCATGGAAAAGATGTATTACAGAAAATAAAGCCTAAATACATCATCTTAAAACCAACTTTAATTGGTGGATTAAGAAACAGTGATGCATGGATTAAACTCGCCGAACAACATGACATTGGGTGGTGGGCAACCAGTGCATTAGAAAGTAATGTCGGACTAAATGCAATAGCACAATGGACGGCCACTAAAAACCTTCAATTACCGCAAGGATTAGGAACAGGAAGTTTATACCTTAATAATATCCCTTCTCCTTTATCTGTTAACCAAGGTGTGCTAAGTTATCAGCGTCAAGAAACCTGGGATATTGGTATTTTAAATCAAACAACATAAGTTGGTAACTTCTAATTTTTTTGAATTAAACTCAACTTTTTAACTCGAGAAATATCTTATTTACTTTGAGTAATACATTTACCTTCTAACGAGCAATTCAATAGTATTATCTACTATTATTTTTAAAGCTTCTAGCCCTTAGAGCAATTTATTTAAAAAAATAGGCTAAATTTTCGATTGTTGTTTATACTCATTCAACTTATAGAACAACCAGTTTTTTAAAATATTTCTTATCATCTACAATTATTTCCAACCAATAAATTCCTTGATGTAAAAACTCCATCAACTTAAAATTTTGACAGTTTATACATTCTTTGGTTAACACTTTATTTCCACTAGCATCATAAATAATTGCTTGAACTTGTGAATATACCTTGTCTAAGACAACTGTTATGCTACCTGAATTAGGTTGCGGAAAAACCTGTATTTGGGCATCTTCAATCAATTTATTACTAGTTGATGTAGTTGAAGAAAGATTAAATATCCTTGCTTGTCCCGACTCCATTCCATTCGTTGCGTGAAATGGAGCTCCGGCTGCAATGTTATTTTCATCAGGCATGCTTATTGACCAACCAAAACGGTCGCCGGCTGTTTGTCCATATATTTTATTTGCATAAGGCTGCCAACTCGTTCCATTCCATTTAACAATCCTAACCTCTCCTGCATCTACTCCATTTGCATCACTTCCTGAACATCCGAATGCGAGTAAATTTTCGTTCAACATCATTACAGTCCATCCGGCACGATCGCCGGCATTATCGCCATACAAATCACTTCCTTTTTGTTGCCACGAAACTCCATTCCATACCAATACTTTAACTAAACCTGCATCCATTCCATTGGCATCGTGATAAGGCGACCCAACAGCCATTGTATTGGCATCGGCCATGTGCACCGACCAGCCTAAGCGGTCGAATGGTGCTTGTCCCACAACCTCATCACCTTTTTGTTGCCAATTAATTCCGTTCCATGTAAACACACGAACCTGGCCAACATCTGTTCCATTATCATCATGTTGAAGAGCACCTATTGCAACTGTGTTTGCATCGGGCATGCTTACCGAGTTGCCTGAAAAGTCGCCGGTTGCAGAGCCATCAATATCAGCGCCTTTTTGCACCCATGAATTATTTTTCCATTCAAAAATACGTACATGACCGCTTGCTGTTCCTGAATCGCCGGTATTTGCGTAGGCACCAACGGCTAAGGTATTTGAATCGGGCATTGATATTGAATTACCGGAATTGCTGCTGTCTGATTCTCCATTAATATTATTCCCCTTTTGAATCCATTCAACACCATTCCAACGATATACGCGAACATGTCCACGATTTATTCCTCCTCCATCATTTAATACAGCACCAATCGCCAATGTGTTTGCATCAGGCATAGATACAGCATTGCCAAAACGATCATCAGCCGCTTCCCCTATAATAGCTTTTCCTTTAATTATCCAATTATTATTAACCCAACTAAATACCCTCACCTGTCCGGCATCTGTGTAAATACTATCATGATAATAGGCGCCAACCGCAATGGTAAAAGCATCGGGCATACTAACTGAACAACCGGCTCGGTCACCCGGATTTAAACCCAATATCGCATTACCTTTTACCAGTTGCGCATGTATGATTGTATTCATACTAAAACAAATAAAAAAAACGTACGCCTTATTTATCATCTAAAATTTTTGGATTATAAGATGGAATTTAAACATCACTTCTATTAATTAAGATACTCATTATTGCCTGTTCAATTTACTTATACCTATATTCAAGATTTGAAACCCTTGTTGCGCTTCTGCGTTTTCCATCAATGATTATTACTGAACAAGGCTCGGTTTGTTTTATGCGTTTGTTAACTAATTTACCATTTTTATTATAAACATACGTTATTTCATCACATAAGGTTCCATCTTCCGAGCAAAATGTTTCTTGTTTAATTGAACCACTTGGTTGATTATAAATAACACTATAAAAGCTTTTGTTAGGCAATTGTAGTTCGTGATGTGTTTTTTGTTTTAAGTCATCATATCTTTCTGTGTACAAATACTGAGGGCACCAATTGGTATATTTTCTATACTCTCTGATATCTCCATCATTAAATCTGTTGATGTATTCGTTGAATAAATCATCAAATTGGTTATAAAAATATTCTCCACCGGGTAGTGAGCAACTATCAGCAGGAAGGGTGGTAATATGAACCAAGTGCTCGGCAGTATTGATTTTTTCTACGTATTTATTAAAATAATAATACATATAGCCATCTGTTTTAATATAATACTTTGTACGTTCAATCATTACAATGGTATCATTACTTCGCTTAATCTTTAATAAACAAACGTTGCTTAATCCACCCGCACTTGACATAGCTTGTTTTCCATTATTTGGAAGTTCTATTTCAGTGTGTTCATAATAATTATAAATACTATCACCTTGTATAATTCCTTTTGGATTATAGGTTAGCCTAAGTTTATAAACCCCGGCAAACAAGGGAACACCAAAACTATGATGTGATGCTGTTTGTGTGTGATAACTAAAATAATTTTCAAAATCATTAAGATAAATGGGAATGACTATTTTTTCTAGTGGTTTCAAATATCTAATCATAACTGTTCCGGTATCATGCACCATCATGTTTAACATTTTATCCTCTGAATACCGTAATAACCAAGTATTATTTGCCTTACCATATACATTTAAACAGAACAATTTTTGTCCTACATTTTGTGTATGTGGCAACAATACAGGATGGGCATTCTTTGTGTCGTTATTAGTTATGGTGATGTTAAAGGTAATTTTTTCCCCTTCATAATAACTTTCTTTATCCGTACTTAAGGTAAAGGAAATTGGCTGATATTTTAGGTCGGCAAAAACTAAATCCGACTGTTGAATTAACAGAAAAAATAACATAACTCTTGGTAAGTATAGTTTCATCATTATTCATTTGTATTTAACTTCTACTGAAAAAACAGTGAATTTATCAACCCATTAATAGGAATGTAAATCTACTTAAAGTTTATTCATATACAATAATGAAAATGATGTTTACCTGCAGTTATAAATAATAGTACATATCAATAAAATGTTACTGCGGATGTTTGATTTAAATTAAGCATTAATGCAAGTAGTATTACCCTTTGTTAATCCTTAAATAACACTGTAGCGAATGTATTATTCCTCTGAACTATTTTTGAATGTTCATCATCATCAGTGCTGTAAATATGATAATATCTTGAACCAAATGAATTAGCCATGCCATTACAATGCCTTTAGTTTCAATGGTTAATTTACACAACATATAACCTAGCATTGCCGACATTATAACACCTATTATTCCTCCAGGATTTCCGAAAAAATGGGGCAATCCAAACAAGGTAGATGATATTATTAAAATGTATGTTTTAGGGTACTGATTTACAAGTCCGGCAACCACTGCAAACCTAAAAATAAGCTCTTCAGAAAAAGCATTAGTTATAGAAAACAATAGAATAAAAGGAACAAACCACCATTGAAAATTATTGATACTGTTGGTGTATTTAACACCTAAAAACATAAATATACTTGTTGCTAAAGAAACAACGATTAACAACTGCAGGCCATTTTTAAACCAAGTAGATGTACCATTGATACCGAGCCACTTTTCTTTAACTGCTATGGCCGACCATTTACCAACACCTAAGTAACTTATGCTTGTTGGATTTAATTTTATAAAAACAAAAGCGGTTATTAAACCAATGATTAAAGCATAGAGTTGAAATTTAATAAGGTTATTGACGAATGGATTTTGATGGACCTGCAGCCCAACTTTACTCAGTAATTGATTGCCGAAAACAAGCATTAATGCTGCCGTGATAACAGTTGAAATGGTAATAAACATTCGCATACTAAAAATTTTATGCAAATTTTTCACTTCACGTGTTTATTTCAATTACCATAGGGTAACTAATGCTTCTCACTAATCTTTTTTCTTATTCTACTTAAACTTTGTGGTGTTATGCCTAAGTACGAAGAAATATGTTTTTGAGGTGTTCGCTGAATAATTCCGGGATAACGTTCCAGCATTTCTACATATCGCTCAGTTGCTGTTTTTGTTAAAATATCTATCTGTTGCTTTTGTTTATGAATAAAAAGAGCTTCGGCAGCATAACAGCGGATGCTACTACCTAAAGTTGTTTCAGTACTGATGTTATCGAAGTTGGTTTTTGAAATTCTAAAAAGTTCAACAGGTTCAAAAGTAACGATGGATAAAGGCGAAGGTTGTTGTGTTAAAAATGACATATAATCACCAAAAAACTCTCCTTCATAGCATAAATCAACACAAACAAAATTGTTATTGTTCCAAAGTAAAACACCTCCACTACCTTTGAGTATAAAACTTAAATACTTTTCGGTTGTGTTGGCTTGTTTAATTGTTTCAGCAAAAGGCACCTTAACAATTTCACCAAGTTTAACGAACGACTTCCAAGCATCAATTGAACCGTTAAAATATGGATCAAAGGCTTGTTTTATAATTTCTTCAACTTCCATGTTAATGCATCGAAATTACATATTCCTGGTTTAACATGGCAAAATATCATTTATGATTTTTTAGCGTTTAGTAGTTGAATTGTGGGTGTGATATGAGATTGGTGCGGTGAGAAGAAACAAATAATTCCTTACAAAATCATCAAGCCTAAAGAGTAAATTTTAGTGAATACTTACCTCATATAGTTTTATTGCTTAATAATCCGCTTCTCGATACAATTGCCATGCACACGGCCTTTGCAGCAATCACTCGAAGTGGCTTTGTGGTTCAATTGAAAAATACATCTCTTTCAGCATTTTTTAAGGTAAAATCTAAAAATAATGAAGAACAAAATCAGGATAATCATTACTCCGCAAAATTGATTGATGCTACTATAAGAAATCATTAAGCATTTGATAAAAACTAACTAAATTTTTTTAAGTATTAAACGGTAAAAGTGTTGCATGGATAAAATAAAAAGTTGTCTGTTTTTAATATGTAATTAAGAAGGGAGATTATATAATAGGTATCTTTATTATGTGCCATTTTCATTGTCAAGTAGTGTAGTTAATTTGCTATTAAAATCTCTTGTATTCTTATCAAGTGAGCCGAAAAATTTTCTGTCAAATTGTTCAACTGTTTTGATAGCTTGTTTGATACTTTTTAATCCAATTTCAGTAAGTCCAACTGTTTTTGCTCTTGTGTCAGTTTTACTTTCTTTTCGTTTAATAAGTCCTTTTGTTTGCAATGTTCTTAATACAGTAGAAGTTGTCATTGGGTCAATTTTAGTATGATTAGATAACAAAATTTGTGTTACGTTTTTTTTGTTTAATGTTAACCAATGAATACTTGCAAGTAATACAAATTGAGAATGCGTCAATTCGTATTTCTCAAGTGCCCTTTTAATTTCACGTTGCCACAAGTTCGTGACTTGCCATAATAAAAAACCTGTACTTTCGTCGGGCTTACCAAAGCTAAAATCCGTCTTTGCCATTTTGTTCAATTTTTTTCAGCAAGTTCAATTAATTTATCAACTGCGATCGGAAGGCCAACCTTGACTTTGTTACCAATTAATTTTGAAAACAAAAAAGTCATAAAACCTGTCATCACAACTTTGTGTGTAATTTCAAGTCCACCTTTAGCTTCAGTTATGGTATGGATGAAGTCCATTTTACAAAGAGGTAAAAAACTTCTGTCTGTAAATGATTTGAAGATAGTACATTCAATCATTTCAAATTTTGTTTTCGGTCCACCTGTAGGTTTTAAAACTCCTTTTGTTCCCTTCTGGAATTGTCCAAAAATTTCAGAGGTTTCAACTTCTGCATCCCAAACATTCCAATTAGGAACATCCGCCCAAAGTTTCCAAATTTGCTCCTTTGTTGCCGTCGTTTTACGACTTACTTCTGTTGTCCACATATTAAAATACATTATTTAATAACTTGATATGTGTAAATATAATATGTTTACTTATTATAATACAAATTATTTTTCTGTTTCCTGTTAGTTTGAGGTATCTCTGAACAACGGCAACTAAAATTATTACTAAATTGACAACTGAGCTATTTATTAAACCGGATGAGATGTGTGTTGTAAGTATTGCGTTTTGCGGATTTGCCATGGACGGGGTTTTCAGCACAAAAGTTAATTCGAAGAACTGAACTTTCGGCTACGTAAACACCCGCTAAAGTACATGTTTTAATAAACTAAAACAGTGTTGACCTTTGGTGCATGAAACACACAAAGGAAATGATGTTGCATCATTTAACACAATGGCAACAAAGAGGATTGAACAATCGGCAGTATTGCACTAAAGTAGATTTATCTTATCAAGCATTATGCAAGTTTTGTAGCAGGCAGAATGAACCAAGAGGTTTTACACTGATTAAGCCTAAGAATGATAAAGGAGTAATTAAGTTCCATTTACGTAATGGTTGCTATTTTTCTATCCCGGTAGATTGTTCTATGCAGCTTTTGCAAAAGTTAATAAGCTTGTGTTAAGTTTAAGTGTTCACCAACAATATTATTTGTTTCAGGGTTATGCTGATATGCGCAAAGGTTTTGATAGCCCTTGTGGCATGGTTAGAGAACATTTACAAAAAGATCCATTAGGTGGTAATGTGTTTGTTTTTATTAGTCGTAGAAGGAATCAAATCAGACCGGTTGCCGTTGGTCGCAAAAACTATCTCTTATTTGGTTCACATGAAAGTGCTGAACGTGCAGCTATTATTTACTCCCTACTTGAAACTTGCAAACTACATCATGTTAATCCTCAGCAATGGCTGTTAGATGTACTTCAAAAACTACCGACTCGTATGGCTAATAATATTGATGGCTTACTGCCTCAAAATTGGATAGCAAATATACAAGATGTAGTTTAGCGGATGCTTACGTTGTTATAACTATATTTTTCCTTTATCTCATTTATAAAATAAGCACTTTGAGAAGTCGAACTCATTAACTCTTTATATACTTTTTCGGGTACATCTACATACTGATAAACTGCTCCGTGATGAAACTCTATTTCTAAAATGTGTGCTACTTTGTCATACCCAACAGATGCAATGTTTGAAGAAACTACAGGAATTCTTTTAATTCTTGAATTACTATCTATAGAAATTATGTCGAGCAATTTCTTACCTAAATTGGTAGTGTAATATTTTTGATCTCTGCTTGTAAGCTTGTTTGGTAAAGTTAAATGTAACCAACCTAATTCTATCAGTGGTTTTATATGGTTTTGGAAATTTTTGGTGTTTTTATAAAGCCCAATTTCATCAAATATTTCATCTCTTGATTTTGGTTCCTGACAATCATTCAAAACCTTTTTTATTATATCACTAATTCTTTCTCTGATGGCTTCTCTATCTCTGTCTCCAATTTCAGAGACAGAGAGACTGAGATAATTGTGTTGTAAGCATCCCATTTTGAGTACAAGTCAAAAGTAGACAATTTTTTATTTTATCATAGCAGGATTCTTACCAATGCCTTTCTAAGAATCTTCTCTGCCGTTCCCAATCTCCACTCTTCAAGCAATATTCAATTTTTTCGTTTATATACTTCTTAATAGGAATTAACTTTATTCCAACAGTTGATTTTTCAACTATTGAAAGAATATTTCTCCAGTCTGCTGCTTCGATGTCAGCAAGTATTACATTGCCAAAACCACTTGTGCCATTCCCACGCCACCATATTTTTGAGAAAAGTTCTCTGTCTTGGCTTAATGATAAAAACAAAAGCAGTATTTCATCAAAAAGTTCTCTCATTGAATGTCGCACTATGTCGACAATGACATTCATTTTATCACTGCTGGTATAATTTTCTTTGCAGTAGTTAATTAGAAAGATCGTGGCTTTCTCCTTTGACTCACCCTGTAAATGTCGAAAAAACGAGTTGCAAAAGTGATCGAGAATTCCAATGTAGGGTTCTTTTTCGATAACCAAGTTGAATACATCTTTCAAAACTTGTTCAATATCCTCGACTTGCCAAACGAATCCCAAGTTTCTTTTGTCAGCTGAAAGTCCAATTTGTTTCTCAGAATACAACGCTTTAACGTATTCCAAAAGGAACGATGTATCTTTTTTTAAGATATTTAGAAATCCTTTGCCTTCGTAATCAAAATGATTATGAATACTATCTTGTTGTAAATAGGCTTTCTTTATAAGTTCAATATCCTCACCTAACTGATCAAAGCAAGTGCTGAAAAAATCCATCCACACTTGCAATCGTGTCCCCTCTTTTTCATTTTTTTCAACAATTATCCGTAGTATGATTTGAAATAGATTAGGCTCAATTTTTAAAAAGCGCTGCAGACGGTCAAAATGAATCGTGTTTGCATCTTTCATACTGCTAACAGTACTAACTAGTGCTTTGACATATTCATAGCTCAAGAGTGAGTCTTCCAAATAGTCATAAAATGAAAGTTCCCACAAACCTTTGTGATTAAAATCCTGATTCTGTATGATCTCCCAAATCTGTCTAGCGGATTCAGTCGACCTTAAATGATTCCTAAATACAACTCTAGGAATGTAATTTACTTCATTGTTATTCTCGATTATTTCACGAAGTAGCAAGCAACCTAATTCAAAATTTCTTGAGCAGTTTTCATCAATTACGTGATCCAGGGGCGTGTTGTAATTCCATTCATTCTTAGTCACTTTTTTAAGAGTTGTAAAGACCTTATAGAACTCCGCTACTTCAGATTTATTCTTGAAAACAAATGAACTCCTGACCTCCGCTTCTTTTAGTCTTTCATACTCCCGATAATCATCAAATTCGTACATTTCCTTATCTCTCAGCCTGTCCCAGTCAATCTTTAGAAATACTTCATAAGTAGGATTTGTAAACTTGCGAACTAATGATGCGAAGGAAAGATGTGTTACCGAGTTTCTTTTGCACCATCTGATCTAATCCTGAACATATTTACAATGCTCAAATGAAGTAGGTGTTAGATTCTTTTCAATTATGTCGACTAGAAATGGAACATCATAATCCATTATTTCTTTTAATACGTCCGGGCTTACGCGGGAATAACTCAATAAGAGGTCAAAAGATTCTTCTGGATTTTGCTTAAAGCTGTTTTCAATCGTGTT
>JACCDR010958571.1_pt1 | contig 14689 bp, 18 predicted proteins | sample 7446431 | NCBI WGS metagenome assembly JACCDR01 (sample SAMN15323443, study PRJNA562643) | freshwater metagenome | isolation source: river surface water | place: USA:Blue River Watershed | collected 2017-08-17 | reverse complement strand
CTATCATAGTAAGACATGCGTATTCAGTTTTTATTACTACTGGTGGTCACGGCAGTATTTTCGGTGGGGTATTGGTACACCGCCACTGCCCAGGTGTGCCCCATTCCACTTCCGTACCGGCTCGGCGTCTATGACGAGCGCTTTGCGCTGCCGCCCGAGCGTGTACGTGAGATTATTGCTGAAGCCGAGGGGGCCTGGGAGCAGGCGCTTGGGCGCGAACTCTTTGTGTACGACGAGTCGGCCGACTTTGTAATCGATTTTGTCTTTGATGAACGGCAGCGACGGGCCGTGAGTGCAGCGGTGACGCGAGAGCGACTCGATGAGCAGGCGGCTGCCACTGAGGAGACACGTCAGACGGTCGAACGCCTCTCGGCTGAGTATGAGCGCGTGCGTTCTCAATATGACGACCGGGTGACTGCCTATGAGCGGCGCCTTGCGCGCTATAACACCCGGGTGGAGGCGCGTAACGCTGAGGGTGGGGTAACACCAGCGGAGGTGGAAGAGTTTCGGGTGGAGGAGGTGGCGTTGCGCAGCGAGCAGGAAGCGTTGGAGGCGATGGCTCGTGACCTCAATCGTTTGGTTGATGAGCTCAATGAGGTGGGGGAATCCGGTAATGCGCTGGTCGAGTCGTACAACGAGGCGGTGGCGCAGTACAACGACCACTATGCGGAAGCGGGAGCGTTTACGCAAGGCGAGTACACCGGCGACCGTATTACCATCTACAAGTACACCGATGAGACAGAGTTGCGGCAGGTCCTTACCCACGAGCTGGGGCACGCCCTGGGGGCTGACCACGTTGAGGAGGAGACTGCTATCATGTACTATTTACTTGAGCAGCAACCCGATGCGCTCACGATAACCGCCTCTGATACGGCCGCGGTAACGGCAGTATGTGGGATGGGCGACGAGTGGTCGCACCGCCTGCGGCAGGTGATTCGTACCGCGCTGTCCTTAGTATCCTAAGTAAATAAACGTATGAACGGAACATTCTTTAGCAGTACCTACAATCGGGTGTTGGGTACCCTCGCACTGGTCGGCCTGGTGGCCGCTCTCGGTGCCTACGCGTACTACACGCTCAAGCAGGCTGAGTACCTGTACATGGGTCCGACCACCATCTCCGTCGTGGGTGAGGGGGAGGTGCTTAAGGTCCCTGATATTGGTCAGTTCACCTTTACGGTAATCGCCAACGCTCCTGATGCGACTGCCGCTCAAAACGATGCCGCGAAGCGCAATAACGACATCATTGCGTACCTTAAAGAGCAGGGTGTTGAGGATCGGTACATAAAGACCGAGCAGTACTCACTCTATCCAAAGTACCGATGGGAGGAACGCCCGTGTGTCTTTGGGCAGATTTGTCCACCGGGTGAGCAGGTTGAAGATGGATTTGAGGTGAGTCAGACCGTCGCGGTTAAGGTGAAGGATCTTGCGAAGGCCGGTGACCTCATTACTGGCGTGGGTGAGCGTGGTGCCACGAATCTCTCTGGTCTCAACTTCACTATCGAGGATGAGCAGTCGCTCAAGGCCCAGGCACGTGCGCTCGCTATCGAGAACGCCAAGGAACAGTCAGAGGAGCTTGCCAAGCAGCTCGGTGTGCGTCTCGTGCGTATGACGGGTTACTTCGAAGAGTCGGGTAGTCCAATGCCCTATGCCTCGGCACGTCCGGTGGCAATGGATGCGATGGCGGGGAAGGCAGAGGCGGCACCAGTTTTGCCGACAGGTGAACAGTCGACCAAGAGCCGGGTGTCGCTGACCTTCCAGGTTGAGTAGCGACATTGTCTGCAGCGATGGGTGAGGAAAGCCACGCCGGTCCCGTATGGGGCCGGCGTGGCTTTGTTTGACACCGCGGTAACCCTACGGTACTATGGTGAGTAATCCGCCCCCGAGGCGTTTTTATTTTGGTTGATTAATCGCGTTATCTCTCTTATTATTTCTCTTGTATGGATGCATTAAGTAAATACTTCCGTGACACCTTCGCTGAATTGCGTCAGGTAGCATGGCCGACCCAGTCGCAGGCGCTCAAGTATACGGTACTCGTCGTGGTGATTTCAGCGTTCGTCGCGCTCTTTGTGGCGCTCTTCGACTACGTGTTTTCACTTGGTATTAACACTCTGGTAAGTCGCTTCTAATCGTATGGCCAAGCAACTAGGAACCGGAGAGCGTCGCTGGTACGCCATTCACACGTACTCGGGCTACGAGAATGCAGTAACGCGTAACCTCAAGCAGCGTATTGATTCGCTCGGGATGAACGACAAGATTTTTAATGTGGTCGTGCCAACTGAGAAGAAGATTCGTGTTAAGGGTGGTAAGCGCGTAATGGAAGAAGAGCGCATCTACCCAGGCTACGTACTTGTAGAGATGATTGTGGATGACGAGTCATGGTACGTGGTGCGCAACACTCCACGCGTCACTGGCTTCGTTGGTAGTGGCACGCAGCCAGTACCGCTCACCCAAGCCGAGTACGACTCGCTCATGAAGCGCATGAGTACCGATACGGTCAAGCACAAGGTAGATGTCTCGGAAGGCGATCTCGTGATTATCACCGATGGTCCGTTTAAGGATCTCGAAGGGAAGGTGGGTGGCGTAGATGAAAAAAGCGGCAAGGTCAAGGTGCTGGTCGCTATGTTCGGACGGGAGACTCCGGTCGAACTGGATTTCTTGCAAATCAAACGCGTGTAAAATCACCGCATCTGCTTTGTTGCGCTGCGAAAAAATCCCCACACCGTACAAACAGTACGGCTTGGGGATTTTTTCTTGTGCGCCGCGCAGCTACGACAATTTTCCAGTCACTAGAAGGTAAGAATGCTTCACGATGTTTTTTGTAAACCGCTCCTCGTTCACCCGATTCCTAATTTTTTAAGGGTAAAGGAATGATGTTGTTTTCCATAAAAAGATGTAGGCGGGGGCTCTTGGCCCCCGCCTGTGATACCGCAGTCTGCTTGCTGCGGTCAGAAGATGCGGAGCTGATACGTCGGTCTGCCGAAGAGGTTGGGGACGGCACCGTTGCCGTTCCATCCCACCAGCGCGACGCGGTCGGTCCGCACGAGTACCCCGACGGCTTCTTCCAGCGCCCCTTGCGGCAGGGACGGCTCCGAGAGAGCGGGGTTGAACCCGCGAACCTGCGCCAGCGTGGTGGGGACCGCGAGGTTGACCATATCTCGGCGGTTCTTGGTCGCGACGAGTGCTTTGTAGAGCAGGTCCGGCTGATTCTGGCCGGTGGTGAGGTCGGCAACCGTCATGCCGTCGATGATGATGCCGGTAGTCGCCTGCTCGGGTGCGGAAAGGCTCATGTGCTTCTCCAGTCTGGCCAGCAAAAGCGCTGGCGGATGCTATATCAGCATAAAATCTGCATGGGTACAAGAAGCCGATGGTTGCAAAACCCTGATTTTCTTGTACAATACGCGGGCTTCAAAGAGGGAGGGGTGGCTATGGAACGCCCTAACCGCAATTCAACAATAAACACACATGGCAAAGAAACTCGTAAAGAAAATCAAGGTCCAGGCCACTGGTGGTAAGGCTACCCCAGCCCCACCACTAGGTCCGGTACTCGGTCAGGCCGGTATCAACATTGGTGAGTTCGTAAACCAGTTTAACAATGAGACCCGCGACCGTATGGGCGAGGTTGTCCCGGTTGAACTCTCAGTCTACGACGCACGTCGCTTTACCTTCATCACGAAGGTGAGTCCAGCCTCACGCCTTATTCTCAAGAAGATGAATAAGGACAAGGGTTCAGGTAAGAACGTGGCTTCAAAGATTGGTACCATCACCCGCGCTCAGATTCGTGAGATTGCAGAGGTCAAGATGGTCGACATGAACGCTGCTTCAGTCGAGGCTGCTATGAAGACCGTTGAGGGCACCTGCCGCTCGATGGGTGTCACGGTGGTTGACTAAGGTCAGTCACGTAACGCAATAAAACCCACGCACCCTATGCGTGGGTTTTATTGCGTTCGGCAAAGTAAGCGTGCTAGGCTGGCGGTTGGCTTGTTCAACCTGGGGGAAACATGGCCGAACGTCCAACTGTTGGCTCGGTGGTGGTCCGGCTCACTTCCGAAGGACCAATCTGCGCCGCCCATTTTCACCCGCGCTGCCTCGTTGATGGTGAGTTGCGACTCACCACTGCCGGGGGCGGCATCGACATGGGTGAGCCCCCCCACATCGCCGCAGCGCGTGAGGTGGGGGAGGAGTACCGCCCCATCGGTACTGACGGGAAGCCGCTTCACATCGAGGCGCGACCGCTCGGGCTCGGTCCGATGAGGAATGGCAAGAAGACCTACTTTTGGTGCCTGGTGCTGCTGCCGGCGCCAACTATCATCATTCCCAACCCGGACGAGGTCTATGCGCCGGGGTGGTATGGGGGTAGGGGTGGGCTCGACCACATGCTGGGCCTCATGAGTCCGGTCAAGCGGATGATGTTCCGTCTGGCACTCGCTGAGGCGCTGCGTGATCCGCAGCTGCGCCCGTACGCGGGCCTGCTGCAATAAGTGGATGGTACGTTACCATCGAAATGGCGGGCCCTTCCGGGACCCGCCGCTTTCGTACCAGGGGAGCAGGCGATATAATGCCTGTCATGAGAACTTTATATGTCGGCTGCGCACTCCGAGGGGCGCCTGCTGAATTTGTGGCCAGTGTCGAAGCGCTAAAAAGGGAACTCGAGCAGTACTTTGAAGTTTTGCATTTTGTTGGTCTTTCTCCGACCGCCAGTGCTCGAGAAATATACAAGACTGATATCGACCACGCGACCAAGGCCGACCTTATGCTTGCTATTGCAGACCAGCCATCAACGGGATTAGGGATGGAAATCGCCAAGCGTACAGAGCTAGGTAAACCGACAATTATTGCCTATCACCAAACAAAAAAGATCAGTGCCATGGTGCTTGGAATAAAACAACCATTCGATAATGTTGAAATTATTCCCTACGAAAGTCACGAAGAGGTGTTAGAGTACATGAAAGACCTTCTGCCCCGTAGCCATGTTTCTTTCCGACACTGATATTAAAAAAGGGGTAGCGAGCGGAGCGATTATCATCGAGCCGTTTGATGAGAAGCAACTGCAGGTTGCCAGTTACGACGTTGCCTTGGGGAATGAGTTTGAAGTGGTCGACCGTCACCAGGTCGAGGCCTCTGATCCAGCCAGGAAGATATTTCCTACTACGCGCAAACTCCGGATTGAGGACGGCGAGACGTTCGTGCTCCACCCTGGTGAAAATGTACTTGCTAAGCAAAAGGAGTTTATTGGCGTTGATAACGAGCACCTGATTCTCCTCTCGGGGAAGAGTAGTCTCGCGCGCATTGGCCTTGTGGTCCACAACACCGCCATGCTGTTTAATCCGGGACACAAATTCTTCCCGACCTTTGAACTAGTGAACGTAAGTAACATTCCGATTATTCTCCGACCGGGCATGATGGTGGCGCAGCTCCTGTTTGCTCGCCTCACCTCACCAACCAGCCAGAACTATGCCGAGACCGGTCGCTACGACAGCGAAAACTCTAATCACTTTGCATCACCAAAATAGTTATGTCCGAAAAACCTTCTTTTAAAAAAGACTCCATTGTTCCGACCGAGATTGGTTATTCGATGCCGCGGTATCTTGATGTAGAGACAAAACGGGTTCGTGGAGAGCATCATTTTGATGCAGACCCCCGCGCAGGACGCACCTTACAAGAGTACCTGAGTGTATTCGGTCTGGAGATGAACGAATTACGGGGTAAAAAAATACTGGATCTCGGGGCTGGACGAGATGTGCTTCCGGCACAGGAGCTCACTGGTATTGCTGATGTGACGTCGCTCAGTCCGGATTTTGGCTCCGAAGCACACCGATCACCGCTTGAAAATGAGGTTCCTCGAGTCGCGGCTCTTGGTGATCAGCTTCCGTTTGCCGATAATACGTTTGATATGATCTGGCTCTTTCACGTGTTGGACCATGTTGAACGGCGTGAACAAAAAAACACTGGCCAGTCAGCTCGAATGGAGGTCATTAAAGAGGCGGTACGGGTGTTAAAACCAGGCGGTGTGGTATACGTTGCGCCAACTACGTACGGCCTATCGAAATACGAGGTAACCAATGCACTACAAAAACTCGATGTAGAAATTAAAGTAGAAGACACTGGCTTTTGGGCAATCTTAACCGACTATGATTTCAATTACGATTACGAGGTCGGTATCGATCGAATGAAGATCACAAAAAATTAGACCAGATAGAATTTTCTATGACACTGTTGTGATATCGTGCTCGCCACGCTTCACGTTAAAGCGGCCGGGTTCAGGGTCGAGGTGGAGGGTGAGGCCAAGGTCCTTGTAGGTGGTGGACAGGAGTGCTGCCATCTCTCCGGCGCGGGTGGCAAGGGTTTGGTGGACAAGGCTTGTTGCGCGGAGTTCGACTAGGTACACCAGCGCTGGGAGGTCACCGGAGAGGCGGTTGCTTATGAGGAGTCCCATCGGCAGGTAGTACTGACGGACAGCCACGTCGCCGGTGAGACTATTAGTGGCTGTGAGCTGCGCCGCAATCAGTGCCTCGGCTTCGTTTCGTAGTTCGGGGGTGAGTTCCTCGAGATACCACGGGTGAAAACCAAGGGCGGGGGAAAGGAGTGGCATGCGCTGTGTAACTGCGCGGTGGCGCTGCAGGTCGCGGAAGGAGCCAAAGTCGAGCGTAAAGGCAAAGGCGGCTTGCCCGTACGCGCCAAGCCACTTGGGTAACTCGGTCTTGGGTGGGCGGGATGCGAGGAGGTCGTGATACGGGGCGAGGCCAGCGCGGTCTACACCGTCGTGGACGAGCGCTAGGTCAGGACAGGTTGGGTCGTGATGGTAATACCGGTCGGCGGTAGCGGCCATGTACTCTTCGGTTTTTTCGTAGCGCTTCTTTTCGGTATTAAAGGAACTAGGGTAGGTAGCAATGAGGGCGTCTTCGAGTTTCTCGGCAATCTCTCGTACTTCAGAGAGGGGGTGGTGGCGCAGGGTGAGTACGCGGTCGGCAAATTGGCGGAGGGTGGTCGTCCAGGCGAGGTTGGTCGAAGCGCCGGCCGGCAAGAAGCCGCGGCAGATATCAAAGGCGCGGGCAGCGATGGCCTTGTCGTAGGTAGTTTCTTTTTCGCTCTCGCCGCGTGGGTAGCGGGTGGGCAGGGCTTCCTTCATGGCCGCTACGGCTTTGAGGTAGAAGGCTCGCCAGGTCTCGAGATAGGCGCCGCTTTCATCGGTGCCAACGGGATCTATAAACGGCTGGGCGGCGAAGTCGATGTAGCGGGTCGAGGCTTCTTGGCCGTTGTAGAGTGGGGAGTCTTGGATGGCTTTGGCTGCCAGCATCGAAATACCCTCAATGAACACCGTGGCAAAGCCACAGTCACCAATCGACTTGTGACCATAGCCGACGTAGTAGGTACTCATGAACTTTTCTGGTCCCTTCTCGGCCAGTACCTTGAGGTGTTCGCTGATACCACCAACCGAACGGGAGTGGAGTGCTTGGAGCATCGAGGTGGCCTCGGGGGTGAGAATGGCACCGGGGTCGAGGATGACAATTTTGCCGCCGCCACTGAGGGTGGTGGTGTGGTGGTTAAGGTCTTCCAGGGCGGTAGGAGTTTTCATACTCTCGTAGTGTAGCAGGGGCGTGGTGCCGGGCGGCGCCAAAATTCCAGAAACTCACCTGCTACAAAATAGAGTCACCGTTTTGTACAGATGGCCATGACCCGACGGGGGTAGAAGCGCGTGCTACCCTAGTGAGTATTAAGTACGGTACCTATGACACAAACGGGAAAACTAATCGTGATTGATGGTGCAGACGGGGCAGGAAAGGCGACGCAGACAAAGCTATTGGTAGAGCGTCTACGTGCGGAAGGGCAGCTGGTAGAGACCATGTCGTTTCCAAACTACGAGGCGAATGTTTTTGGACAGCTTATCAAGGAGTGTCTCCAGGGCAAGCGCGGCGATTTTCGCAAAGATGGAAAGGTGGGTGATTTTGCTTCGCTTGATCCCCGTATCGCTTCCACGTTGTATGCAGTTGATCGGTTTGAGTCTCGGCCACAACTCACGGCGTGGCTCGCGGCAGGGAAGGTGGTTATCCTTGATCGGTACGTGAGTTCGAATATGCTCCACCAAGGGAGCAAGATGGTAGGTGATGAGGCTGGACTGCGTGACTTCCTGGCTTGGAACGACCGTGTCGAGCATGAAATCTTTGGTCTGCCACGGCCTGATCTCATCGTCTATCTCGACGTACCGTACCAGGTTCGCAAGAACCTCATGCACCACGACGGCGTACGCGGCGAGCTCGATGAGGTTGAGAAGGACGTGGAGTACCAGTTGGCGGCCGAGGCTTGTGCCCAAGAACTGCTCGCCTCACTCAATAACTGGCAGCGCATTTCGTGTGTGACCGACGGCGCCCTCAGTAGCCGTGAGACCATTCACGCTGCCGTGTACGAAACGGTACGTGCTCACCTGGCCTAAAGTCGGTATACTAGCCTTCATAATTCTGTTGGTATGAAACTACTCATCAAAAAACTTCACCCCGAGGCCAAGGTGCCTGCATTTGCCCACGTGACTGACGCCGGACTTGATCTTTGTGCAGTGGAGACGGTGACCATTGCTCCGGGTGAACGTACGTCAATTGCGACCGGTATCGCTATGGCGATTCCCGAGGGGCATGTCGGGTTGGTGTGGGACAAGAGTGGGATTGCACATAAGGGTGGACTCAAGACCTTGGGTGGAGTGATAGACGCCGGGTACCGCGGCGAGATTTTTGTTGGTCTCCTCAATACCGGTGACGTGCCGTACACCTTCGAGGCTGGACATAAGGTGGCGCAGATTCTTATCCAGGCCATTGTGCAGCCAGAACTCGTAGAGACAGACGAGTTACCTGAGGCCGATCGCGGCGAGAAGGCTTTTGGCAGTACTGGTAAGTAAATTTCTATGAATTTTTCTGAGTACGAACAGCGAGCGATGGCTCGGGCCATCTACCCGGAGATTGGAAAGAATTTCGTATTTCCCACACTAGCCCTTACTGAAGAAGCTGGTGAGGTGGCAGGGAAGATAAAGAAGCTCATGCGAGACCGGGGCGTTTTTCAGCCCCGAGACTTAACTGATGAAGATCGGGGTGCGCTCATCAAGGAGATGGGGGATGTCTTGTGGTATCTTACTGCGTTAGCACAGGAAATCGGGGTGACTTTAGAAAACGTAGCCGAGAGTAATTTGGCAAAAATAGACAGTCGTCACGAGCGAGGCGTGCAGCAGGGTAGCGGTGATAATCGATGAGCGGTTCCATTATGCGTAGGCGTGTACCAGTCATTGCCGGCATAGTGCTCGTGTCACTGTGAATTGGTGTAGTTGTTGGGCCGGGTATGTGGCGTGGGTGGCGTGACTCGCAGATTGTGTCTGGGGGAGAGCGAATAACGGCTGTGGTGCAGGCAGTTGAGCCGGCTGATGAAGACGATCCGTCTGGTTCGCGTTGGCGCTACACACTGCTGGTGCAGCCAGCGGGAGTGGTCCCGTACCGGGCAACAACCGAGATTGAAGGTTTTTTGGTTCCAGGCGATACTGTAGTAAATGTCGCCGTTGATCCCCAGGACCCACGGGCGGTAGTCATTATTCCGTAGAGTTTTCTATTTACCTATGAGTCCGTATCACTTTATTCAAGCCCAGGACCCGGAGGTGTTTGCGACCCTGGTGGGAGAGGAGGAGCGCGAAGCACACGGTATCGAATTGATTCCGAGTGAAAACTATGTTTCGCGGGCGGTGCTTGAAGCTAATGGGTCGGTATTTACCAACAAGTACTCCGAAGGCTACCCGGGTAAGCGCTACTACGGTGGCCAACAGTACACTGACATCGTTGAGAATATTGCAATTGAGCGCGCAAAAAAGCTTTTTGGTGCTGCGTACGCCAATGTGCAGCCACTCGGCGGCGCTGCGGCTAACGTCGCTATGTACTTTGCGCTCATGGAGCCAGGCGACACCGTGCTTGGTATGGACCTCAGTCACGGCGGTCACTTGACGCACGGGCATCCCACGACGGCTATCAATAAAGTCTTCAATTTTGTGCGCTACAAGATGAAGGACGTTGATACCGGTGAGATTGATTATGACCATTTGCGGGCAGTGGCACTGGAGCATAAGCCAAAGATTATTCTGGCTGGCTTCTCGGCGTACACTCGTGAACTCGACTACGCCAAGTTTGTAGCAATTGCCAAGGAGGTAGGGGCGTACACCGTAGCAGATATGGCGCACATCGCCGGACTTATTGCGGGCGGTGCGCTTAAGAATCCGTTCGACGCTGGTTTTGATGTGATTACGACCACCACCCACAAGACGCTCCGGGGGCCACGCGGTGGTATGATTCTTGTGCGCGAGAGTGCTGAGATTGCTAAGAAAATCAACAAGGCTGTTTTCCCTGGTATGCAAGGTGGGCCGCACATGCACCAGATTGCGGCCAAGGCGGTGGCGTTTGGCGAAGCCCTTCATCCGAGTTTTAAGGTCTACGCCGCCCAGGTGCTCAAGAATGCCAAGGCCATGGAAGCGGTCTTCAAGCGTGAGGGTGTACGACTCCTCTGTGGTGGTACCGATAACCACCTCTTGCTGGCTGATGTGTACGGTTCGCTCGGGGTAACAGGGCAGGAGGCAGAGGTGGTGCTCGATGAGGTTGGGATTACGCTGAATAAAAACATGATTGCCGACGAACCACGTACCGCCATGGACCCATCCGGTATTCGCTTCGGCACGCCAGCGATGACGACGCGCGGCATGATGGAAGGAGAGGCGACCCGCCTGGCGGAACTGATGATTGAAACCCTGCGTCACAAAGATGATGCGGCGAAGAAGGCGGCAGTAAAAAATGAAATAAAGGAAATCTGCCTCGCGCACCCGGTCCCCGAGTCGTTCGTCTAATAATTTACTTTCGTCTCTGCGAGTTTACGAAGTAGTCCAGAGTTGTGTTACTTAACTCTAGATTGCTTCGCTCCGCTCGCAAAGACAGCACACAGTCATTGGCAGGTGCCCTGTAGGGCAATGATCTTAAGCAAGCCTTGTCTTGTGGTGATGTCATATATTGGTGTACTATCGAAAGTGGACTGTACCCCGACCGTACTGCGGCGGGCATATAGTCCTTTGGAGGGTTCTGCCCTTGACCCACGTCGCCTCCTTCGTCCTCCGCTAGGCCGCGCTGCGCTAAGGGAGCTAAAACTCCCGGAGGACACCTTCGCCGCGGTGCAGAAGCCTTCGGCTTTGTCCATGCATCGCCCCTGTAACCCCGAGTCAGGAAAGGATTATCGCCCGATGAAACTCGTGCGCCTCGCTGCCACCCTCTAGCCGCCGTCGGCGCTGGAAGAGAGGGAGGTGCCGGCGACCGGTCTCGCCCCACCGCGCGACTGGCCGCTTCGCCCGTTTGTCCCCGAGCCCGGGGACCCCACCCACAGCCGCTCCCTTCCACCGGAGCGGCTGCAACTATTTATATTGACGCCAGGAACCGTCTTTGCGAGCGAAGCGAAGCAATCCAGGGTTCTATAACTGAACTCTGGACTGCTTCGTAAACTCGCAGAGACGGAAAATAGGGAATGGCATTGTCTCCATGCGGTACAATGACACCATCATGAATTGGCGGGCGCTTCTTCACAAACCAGCAGTGCAAGCGGTGCAGAAGCACTGGCTGTCCTTGGCCTTTGTGCTCGGGTTTGCGAGCGACCTGATTCTCCTCAATCAGATTGATAGTCTGTTTGATAATCTTCTCCTGGCGTTTTACGTTACGCTGGCTACGGTCTCGCTGCTTCTGTTTTACGCTGGGGTAGCGCAGCGGGGCGGGGAGCGACTGGCGCCGTTTTTTGAGCGGTACATGCCGGTCCTCATGCAGTACTCGTTTGGTGGTCTCCTCTCCGGTATGCTCATTTTCTACGGCCGCTCGGGAGACTTTTTTGTGAGTGCACCGTTTCTCCTCCTTATCATCGCGGTGGTGTTTGGGAATGAGCTTATAAAAAAGCGGAGCAACCGGCTCCTCTTTCACCTGGCACTCTACTTCATTGGTACCTTTGCGTACCTTGTCATGCTGGTGCCACTCCTTTCGGGGATGATGGGGGATGTGATTTTTGTCGGGTCGGGACTCTTGGCGCTCGCGCTCATTGTGCTGGTCGTCAAACTGCTGATTCGGATTATTCCGAACTTCGTGACCATGCAGATTCGGTCGATTGTGGTGGTGATTGGTAGCATCTTTGCACTCTTCAATGGTCTGTACTTCTTCAATGTGATTCCACCAATCCCGCTCTCGCTGACCGAACTTCATATCTACCACTCGGTCGAGAAGACTCCGGCCGGCGGGTATCGGGTACTCACCACTAACGAGTCGTGGTGGCGACAACTGCCATACTTGCCCCTAACCTTTACCCCGGTGAAAGGGGGTGGCGCGTACTGCTTTGCGCGGGTGTACACACCAGTGCGACTCCATACCGATATCTATCACCACTGGGAGTACTACAACGAAGCGGCAGGCGCCTGGCAGACGCGCTTTCGAATCTCGTATCCCATCTCGGGTGAGAATAAGCGCGGCTATGGTGGGTACTCGCAGTCAAACAATCTGGTAGACGGTACCTGGCGTTGTAGCGTGGAGACCGAGCGGGGGCAGGTCTTGGGCCGCCGCACCTTCACTATCGATCTCGGTGGCGACCCGGGCACCCTCGTGACGCGGGTGGAGTAGGAGGATGGGCGCTTTGCAGGCTTCAAAATAGTGGTACTATGCGCTGGTGCGCCTGATATGCGCACTACCGAGACAGAAACCGTCTCGGCATGTCTGATACACATAACTTTAATTTCATATGAGCAAACTCCAAGGTCGTGAGAACGATACGGTCGCTGTTGATGCAGTGGAGAAGAGTGAGGTGGCCCTCCGTGAAGAGACTATCCAAGCCTTTTGGGCCGAGCACGACGTTTTTCATAAAAGTATTACCACCCCGGCGGGTGGGGAGCCCAAGGGCGACTTCGTCTTTTACGATGGGCCGCCGTTTGCCACCGGCACCCCACACTACGGTCACATTTTGGCGGGCACTATCAAGGATGCTATCCCACGCTTTTGGACGATGCAGGGCTACCGAGTAGAGCGGAAGTGGGGGTGGGATTGCCATGGGCTCCCACTCGAGAACCTGATTGAGAAGAAACTTGGCCTCGCCACCAAGCGCGACATCGAAGCCTACGGGGTAAAGAACTTCAACGAAGCGGCACGTGCCGCCGTGATGGAGTACGCCGACGATTGTGCTAAGGTGGTGCCGCGTATGGGCCGCTGGGCGGACATGGAGCACGACTACAAGACCATGGACAGCACCTACACCGAGAGTGTGTGGTGGGTCTTTAGTCAACTTCATAAGAAGGGGCTGGTGTTTGAGGGCTTCAAGAGTATGCACCTTTGCCCACGCTGTGGGACGACGCTCAGTAACTTTGAGGTCAACCAGGGCTACAAGGACATCAAGGATATTGCCGTGACGGTGAAGCTCCCGCTCCTTGATGAGGCAGGGAATCCGACGGACACGTCGCTCCTGGTGTGGACCACTACGCCGTGGACCCTCCCGGGCAATATGGCTGCGGCGGTGCATCAGGATTTTGAGTACGTGAAGGTAAAACTTGAAGATGGTTTCGTGATCCTAGCTAAGGGGCGACTCGCACAACTTGGTGACGTGGCGCATGAGGTAGTCGAAGAAATGAAAGGTGGTGACCTCGTGGGTCGCTCGTACCAGTCGCCGTTCCCCTACTGGCAGCAGCAGGAGTTTGAAGGAAAACAAAACGCCTGGAAGATTTACCACGCCGACTACGTCGAACTCGGTGAAGAGGGAACGGGTGCAGTGCACTTAGCACCAGCCTATGGTGACGAGGACATGCAACTAGCCAAGGTTCACGGCGTACCCATCATGCACCACGTTGATGAGGGTGGCCACTTCATGCCGTTTGTCACCGACTTTGCCGGACAATTGGTAAAGCCAAAGGATGACGACGAAGCGGGGGTTGACCATAAGGCGGCTGATATTGAGGTGCTTAAGAAACTCCAGGAGCTGGGAAAGGTGTTTAAGAAAGAAAACATCACCCACAGCTACCCGCACTGTTGGCGCTGTGATACGCCACTGCTTAACTACGCGACCACGTCGTGGTTTGTGAATGTGCCCAAGATCAAGGATGAACTGGTCGCAGCCAACAACACCGTAACCTGGGTCCCTGACCATGTGGGTAGCAATCGCTTTGGCCGCTGGCTCGAAGGAGCGCGCGACTGGGCGGTGTCGCGCCAGCGCTACTGGGGTGCACCACTTCCGATTTGGAAGAATCCAACCACCGGTGAATACAAAGTGTTTGGTTCACTCGCGGAGTTACAGCAGTACGTGAAGAAGAGTGGTAACACCTATCTCATCATGCGTCATGGTGAGAGTGAGAGTAACGTAAAAGGAGTTATTAGCGCTGATGCACAGGCGGCTGACGGGTTAACCGAGCGTGGCCGTGCGCAGGTGACTGAGCGGATTGCGGCACTACAAGCCGAGCACGGTGATATTGGGGTGATTGTTCATTCTGGTTTTCAACGCACCAGAGAAACAGCTGAATTAGTGGCCATGGCACTGGGGGTGTCAGAGGTGGTAGTCGGGCCTCGTCTTGGTGAGATACAGGTTGGTGCGGCCCTTGAAGGGGGACACTGGAATGATTACAATCAGCCGTATGGTACCTGGGCGGGGCGGTATGAGAAGCGGTTTCCAGAGCAGG
>JACCDR012441859.1_pt1 | contig 14691 bp, 11 predicted proteins | sample 7446431 | NCBI WGS metagenome assembly JACCDR01 (sample SAMN15323443, study PRJNA562643) | freshwater metagenome | isolation source: river surface water | place: USA:Blue River Watershed | collected 2017-08-17 | reverse complement strand
GTTCCGGCTTACTTCAACGATGCTCAAAGACAAGCGACGAAAGATGCCGGCCGTATTGCTGGTCTTGATGTTAAACGAATCATCAACGAGCCAACAGCTGCAGCACTTGCTTACGGTCAGGACGTGAAGAAAGATAAGAACATCGCAGTATTCGACTTAGGTGGTGGTACATTCGACGTTTCAATTCTTGAAATTACTTCTGATGGTGTATTTGAAGTTAAATCAACTAACGGGGATACATTCCTTGGTGGTGAGGACTTCGATTATCGAATCATCAACTGGCTTGCTGAAGAATTTAAGAAAGAAACTTCTATCGATCTTAAGAACGATAAGATGGCCCTTCAGCGTCTTAAAGAAGCAGCTGAGAAAGCGAAACACGAACTTTCTTCAGTTACTCAGACTGATATTAACCTTCCATTCATTACGATGGATGCGACAGGTCCTAAGCACTTGAACCTCAACCTTTCACGTGCAAAATATGAGTCACTCATTGCTGACCTTATTGAGAAACTAGTTGGCCCATGTAAGACAGCGATCAAAGATTCAGGTCTTTCTCTTAATGAGATCCAGGACGTGATCCTTGTTGGTGGTGCAACTCGTACGCCAATCGTTCAGCAGAAAGTAAAAGAAATCTTCGGTAAAGAGCCACACAAAGGTGTGAACCCGGATGAAGTTGTTGCCGCTGGTGCAGCTATTCAGGGTGGTGTTCTTGGTGGTGACGTTAAAGATGTACTTCTTCTTGACGTAACTCCGCTTTCACTCGGAATTGAAACTCTTGGTGGTGTTTTCACTAAGATCATCGAGAAGAACACAACTATTCCTACGAAGAAATCTCAGACGTTCTCAACTGCTGTTGATAACCAGCCTGCAGTTTCGATCCACGTACAACAAGGTGAGCGTGAATTCTCATCTGATAACAAAACACTAGGTCGCTTTGATCTTGCAGGTATCACACCAGCTCCACGTGGTGTTCCTCAAATTGAAGTTACTTTTGATATTGATGCTAACGGTATCGTGCACGTGTCTGCCCTTGATAAGGCGACAGGCAAAGCAACTAACATCGTGATCACTTCTAACTCAGGTCTTTCTGAGGAAGAAATCAAGCGTATGGTTGCGGATGCTGAGAAGAACCGTGATGCAGATAAAAAACGTCGTGAAGTTGTTGATGCAAGAAACAACCTCGACTCTCTTGTATTCGCCTCTGAAAAAGGCATTAAGGATGCAGGCGATAAAGTTCCAGCTGATAAGAAAGCGGAGATTGAAGGAGCCATCAGTGAAGCCAAAACAAAACTCACAAGCGAGTCTTTGGACGAAATTAAAGCAGCGACTGAAAGATTACAAAACGTCGCTCATAGCCTTGCCCAGTTCATGTATCAAGGAACTGGAGCAGAGGGAGCTGGTCCCGGTCAAGGTGCCGGTGGGCCACAAGGACAGGAGCAGTCGGAATCGAAGAAGAAGGATGATGGCGACGATGTAGTCGACGCTGACTACAAGGAAGTTTAATCCTTATTAAGATCTAAAAATGAAGGGCTCCTCGCAAGAGGGGCCTTTTCGCATAATGTGGATGGCAAGTTGATATGAGTGATAAAAGAGACTATTACGAAATTCTAGGCATCGCTAAAAATGCATCGAAAGATGACATCAAGAAGGCCTACAGAAAACTAGCGATGCAATACCATCCGGATAAAAATCCAGGAAACAAAGAAGCAGAAGCGAAGTTTAAAGAAGCTTCTCACGCAGCTGACATTCTCATGGATGATCAGAAGCGCGCGATGTACGACCGCATGGGACATGCAGCTGAACAAGGCGGCATGGGCGGGGGTGGATTCCAGGGTGGAGGATTCTCAGGAGACTTCGGTGACCTTGGTGATATTTTCGGCGATATCTTTGGTGATATCCTGGGCGGTCAGGGTCGCGGTCGCGGCGGTGGTCGTGGCGGAAGACGTTCACGTGCCATGGCAGGTGACGATCTTCAAACTGAAATCTTCACGACATTTGAAGAAGCAGCTTTCGGAGCTGAGAAAGAAATTCAAATCACGCGTTCAGCAGTTTGTGAAACTTGTCACGGTTCTGGAGCGAAGAAAGGCTCAGGTCCTGTGACATGTGATATGTGCCAAGGGCACGGTGAAGTCAGACGTCAGCAAGGCTTCTTCACAATTGCTCAGCCATGTCCTAAGTGTCATGGCCAGGGCCAGATGATCAAAGACCCATGTGAAACATGTTCAGGTCGTGGTCGAAACAAGAAAAAAGAAAAACTAAGTGTAAAAGTTCCTGCCGGTATTGATGAAGGTCAGCGCCTGAAACTTTCAGGCCAGGGCGATTCAGGTCTCAACGGTGGTCCGGCCGGAGATCTTTACGTTCTCATTCACATCGAGCCACATGAGTTCTTTAAGCGCGATGAATATGATGTTCACTGTGAAGTTCCGATCAGCTTCTCACAAGCAGCTATGGGAACTGAGGTGGAAGTGCCGACTTTAGGCGGGCGCGTATCAATGAAGATTCCTGAAGGAACTCAAAGCGGTCAGAAGATGAAGCTTCGTAATAAAGGGATCACTAAGCTCGGTGGTTACGGATTTGGTGACCAGATCATTACGATCCACGTTGAAACTCCGACAAAACTTTCAAAAGAGCAGAAGGAGCTTTTCACTCGACTCTCTGAGCTAGAGCAAAACTCTTCAAATCCTATGACGAAGGGTTTCTTCGAGCGCGTTCGCGAACTATTTCAATAAACTATTGATGGCCGGAGTTCATCCGGCCATTTCTTTTTATCCCTGTCTCTATTAAAATCTTCTCACGATCTTTTTAATCAAAGGAACTTATGCGTTACCTTCTCTTGCTATTGCTTGTTGTTGCTTCCTGCACTCAGATGAAAACGAAGACGATTGATGAATCTCAGATCTCTGAAGTCGCTAAGAAGAAGCTTGATGAGGCACGTGTGCTCATTAAGGACAATAAGCCGAAGCTTGCGATCGCTAAGCTTTCTGAGTTGAATGACAACTCAATCACTCCAGTTGAAAAGGCCCTCAAGTATAACTTGAAAGGCGTGACTCTCTTTAACCTCGGGGAAGTTGAAAAAGCGATTCTGAATTTCGAAGTTTCAGAAAAGTATGCTCCTAAGGATACTCAACTTTACAGTCAGGTTCAGCTTAATACAGCGAGTGGCCACTTCAAGTTGAATCAATTTAATGAACTTAAAGATCGCCTCGGAAAAATTGACAAGAAACAACTCACTGAAGCCGAAGTAAAAAAATATGCTCAATTGGTGAATGCTTACGCAACGAAAGTTGAAAATCATCCGCAAATTGTAAGTTCTTCACTTTTACTTTTAGCTGACGCCAAGACAATTGCAGAAGTCCAAAGCTCAAACCTCTATGAGCCGATGAAAAAATCTTTTTCACTCATGAGTCAGGGTCAGAAAATTGATCTCCTTGAAGAATTTAATAATTCTAAAAATCTTGGTGTTGCCCAGCTTGCAGTTCTGGAAGCGGATCAAAGATATTTGAGTGGTGACAAATCAGGTGCTCAGGATGTCATTGGCTGGTTAAAAACTGAATTCTCCGGAAACGAAGACGTGAGCAAGTTCATCAAGGACTTTGAACTTAGACTTGAGAATTCTTCACGCATTTCGATTTCTGATATAGGTCTTGTTCTTCCTCTCACAGGTGAGAAGGCAAGTTTCGGTCAAAAAGCTTTGTCTGGAGTTGATACAGGACTTAAAGTTCTTGGCCTTTCTGAGAACGTAAAAATCCATACAAAAGATTCTATCGATTCACCTGCTCAGGGTGCTCAGGCGGTTCTTGATCTTATCCGTGAGAAAAAAGTTTCATTCATCATCGGTGGATTGTTTCCTGAAACGGCCAAAGCTGAATATCTTGAAGCTAGAAAGTACGGTGTCCTTTACATCTCTCTGGCGCAGATCAACCTTCCAAAAGAAGAAAAAAATCACCACCTCATCGAAGTTCAGGGTTCCATTGAATCTCAAATTGAAACACTACTTTCAGAAGAAATGGTGACAAAATTTGGCCCACGTATTGGCGTTATTTTCCCGGATAATGAAGGTGGCAAAGCATACGTGGATGAGATCTGGAGAAGAGCCTCTCAGAAAAATCTCCAGGTGACTTCTGTTGCGAGTTTCCCAAAAAATACTCATGACTACCGTGATACGGCCCAGTTGTTTCTAGGTCTTAAATATCCTCGTGAACGTTCAGAGGAATTACGCATTGTGGATGATGTTTATTCACTCGAAAAATCCACAATTCGTCGCGTGCAGACCCTTCCACCAGTGCTTGATTTTGACTGGGTTTTCCTCGCTACTTTCCCGCACGAGGCGACTCAATTGATTCCTACTCTTGGATACTATGATGCCAATCGCATTAAAGTCGTGGGCGGACCTAGCTGGGTTTCCAAATCCATGGTGAAAGAGCAGAAGAATCTCGGAACTCTTTATTTTGTTGGAGACGATCCAAAAGATATCAACCTTGAGATGCTTAATAAGTTTCAAGAAATTTACGGCAAGCCAGCAAGCTTAATTGAAATCATTTCACTCGATGCCATGAAGCTTGGTGCTGAAGCACTTCATGCTACAGGCGACGTTTCTTCTCGGGAAGAATTCGATTCTAAGCTTAAAAATCTGGCCAAACTTAAAGGTCTTACGACTGAATGGGATTACAAAGACGGCGTGTGGATCAAGCGCATGCACGGAATGGCCATCACCCGTGGAGAAATCGTAAAATTATTTGGAAGTGAACAATTGCAATAAATAAAAAAGGCTCCTTACGGAGCCTTTTTTTTAATTTGGGTATTTCAAATAGTAGAGTTGTTCGAAGTTTCGACCATAGTCTTCCAGGTCTAGTCCATAGCCAACGATAAACTGATCATCAATCTTCTTACCTGTCATATCAGGCTGAATATTCACGGCACGCTTATAAGGCTTATCGAAGAGCGTAATAACTTCGAGAGAGCGTGGTGAGCTCAGCATGATTCTTTTCTTTAAAAAACTTAATGCACGGCCGGTATCCACAATTTCTTCGACGATAACTACATTGCGGTCCATCAGATTCGTCGTGAAGTCTTTTGAAATAGTAATTGTCCCGTGATTTTCTTTGCTGCGACCTACCGCCTGAAGCTTCACAAAATCAATATAGACTTTTACTCCCTTAATTTCCCGAGCCAAATCGGCAAGGAAGACCATGCTGCCTTTAAGCACGCCGATCAGAACCAAATCCTGACCTTGGTATTTCTGAGAAAGGGTATTTCCGAGGGCTTCTACGATCCCCTTAATCTCTTTCTGGTCGATATATTTTACGAACTGAGAAGAGACGAAGCTCGAGGGGAATTTGTTTTTTTCATCGCTCATTTGGGGTCCTTGATAAGAAAAATCCATCTTACCGTTTGCGATAGTCAGGCGCAATTTGAACATAGCCGATGCTTTTGATCGGAAAAAGAAATCTCTTTAAATTCTTGTTTATAGTGCCCCTAAGTGATAAATTTTTTAGATACTATTGCCTCTTGCTAAGCCGTTTCTCGTTAAAGGATATGTATGTTTAAAAAAATGCTTGATTGGTTCTCAAATGATTTGGCCATCGATCTAGGTACGGCCAATACTCTGGTTTATGCTAAAGATCGTGGGATCATTGTGAATGAACCTTCTGTTGTAGCTGTTCACCAGGGATTCCGTGGCGAACAAAAAGTTCTCGCTGTAGGTAAAGAAGCTAAAGAGATGCTTGGTCGTACACCAGGTTCAATCAAAGCTATTCGTCCAATGAAAGACGGAGTTATCGCTGACTTCGAAGTCACTCAAGCGATGCTTAAATACTTCATTCAGAAATCATTGAATGGTTCAAAACTTATTAAGCCAAGAATCATCATCTGTATCCCTTTCGGTATCACTCAAGTTGAGAAGAGAGCGGTTAAAGAATCTGCTGAACAAGCTGGTGCCCGTGAAGTTTACCTGATTGAAGAGCCGATGGCGGCCGCAATTGGTGCTGGTCTTCCGATCACTGATCCATCTGGAAACATGATTGTTGATATCGGCGGCGGTACAACTGAAGTTGCCGTAATTTCTCTCGGCGGTATCGTTTACTCGAAATCAGTACGTGTTGCTGGTGATAAGTTCGATGAGGCGATTGTTTCATACATTAAGAAAAAATATTCTCTTCTCATCGGTGAAAGAACTGCTGAGATGATTAAGATGTCTATTGGTAACGCTTACCCGTTCGACGATGAAGTTAAGACTTACGAAGTTAAAGGTCGTGACTTGATCGCAGGTGCTCCGAAGACAATCGAAGTTACTTCTGACGAAATCCGTGAAGCTCTTGCAGATCCTATTTCTGAAGTTGTTGAAGCTATCAAAATCTCTCTCGAGAAGACTCCTCCTGAGCTAGCTGCTGATATCGTTGATAACGGTATTATCCTTGCTGGTGGTGGTTCTCTTCTTGCTAACCTTGATATCCTTATCAAGGAAAAAACTGGTCTTCCTGTTTCGCTAGCAGAAGATCCTCTTACTTGCGTTGTTCGCGGATGCGGAATGGCGCTTGAGTCTCTGACGCTTCTTCGTCAGGTGACGACTCTTAGCTAATGTCTCAAACCTTTTTCAGTAAACAAGATCCCACTGAAAAACTCAGCAGATTATCTCTGCTGGGTTCTTCCAGAGGGGTCGTTACTGTTTGGCTGAAAGGTTCTAAAACCAAATACGACTATACAGTTTTTAAATACGATAAAGAGCGTGAAGAGCTCGTGCTTGATACAAAAGAGCGCCCTTTCAAGTCTGGAGATACGATCCTCTGTACCTTCGAACTTCGAGGAATGAATTTTTTCTCAGAAGTCATCTTTCTCGAGAGCATCTCCGGTTTTGCCGTTCTTCAAATTAAGAATACTCTCTTCAAGTCAGAACGTCGTAATAGTTACCGTCTTCTTACATTCCCGCTTTATGAAGTTAACGCTGAGTTTGATCTCGGTGAAGTTTATGAAGGTGGAAATGTCATTGATTTAAAAAATAGAAATAATCAAACCGGCCTTTTCAAAAACTTTTTGAAAATTGTGGGAGATAACACTCAAGAGGGTGATGTTTCTAAACTCAAAATCAGAGTTCAAGATTTATCAACGACTGGTATGGCCCTTCATATTGGCGAACTTGAACACAAGTACTTCGAGAAAAACCTCGTCTATAAGAATGTGGGTATTAAATTTTCAGACGAAACTATCACAGTTCCTGATGTGAAAGTCGTTTATGTTGTCGACTTTATCTCTAATGACAAAAACCTCAAGCGCTACAAGGTTGGCCTTCATTTCGATAACCTTCCTGAAAAGCTCGATGATCATATTGGAAAAAAGATTAATTCTCTTTTAAGACAGAATGATCACAACAAAGATTTTGAGAACTTCATCAAGTGAAACTCCTCGTTTTCCTATTTTTCATTTCTTCTTGTTCTTCGACTATGTTCAAGGGTGCGCCTAAGGAAGGTAAGACGAATTATTCTTACGTCGACGAAGGTGGGACATTTAAACTTGTCCGCGAGTTTAAGAATATTAAACAGAAAATTGTCACCAGGACCCAAATCCTCGACACGAAAGGCTCTGGATCTCGGATTCTTGAAAAATCAATCACTGTGTCCCAGATCGGGTCCATTAAGAACAAACGTTCACGTCTTTTAACGGTCAGGCCTTTGGCGTCTGAATTTGTCGTCTGGCTTGAAGGGAAGAAGTATTCAAGCAAGATGAAGATCAACACCGCCACAAGATCAATGAAAGTGACCTTGGAGAGCCCTGAGACAAAATGGAATGGCACTTCGGAGATAAAATTTCCGAAGGCGAAATTTTTCTGCTTCTATAATCAAATACCAGAGTGCCTTTATCATAATAACCTTCTCGCTCTCGCCAATGAGCAAGAGCCTAAGGCATTTGATTTTTACGTCGTGTGGGATTCGTATCCTTACATCCAGGATCAGCTGACGAGAGTCGGTCAGAGTCTTTTTGCACCGGCCTCTGTTAAATTTGATGGGGTGATTAAAAATCATTTCCGTTATATTGTAGAGATAGAAGGGCAGACGCTTTTCTATCAATTCACGAAATCATTCGATCTTGTGAAGGTTGCCTGGGTCAACCAGGGAATCACGATTGCTCCTCCGGGGCAGGAAATAGTTGAAGATGAGTGAGGTTTCTTTTGGATAATTACGGCCAGTTGATCATTTCAGGAATCAAGGGAACTTCGCTTTCCCCTGAAGAGATTCAATTCATTAAAAATGAAAAGCTTGGCGGGATTATTCTTTTCTCTCACAACTTTGAAGATCCGGCCCAACTCGCAGAACTTGTGAATTCAATTCAAAAACATCGTGACGAATATCCTCTTTTCATAGCTGTAGATCAGGAAGGTGGGAGAGTGGTTCGTTTCAAGAAACACTTTACGCAGTTTCCTTCGATGATGGATCTAGCTCAAGTGAATTCCCCTAAACTTGTTTTCGAGGTTCATGAGATTCTTGCTAAAGAGCTTGCAGCTTGCGGAATCAACCTCAGTTTCTCTCCGGTTTGTGACATTCTCACAAATCCTGAAAATAAAGTTATCGGTGACCGTGCTTATGGCACTGATGCTGAGACAGTTGAAAAATACATTAGTGCCGCCATTCGTGGTCTTCAGACTAATGGTCTTCTTTCATGTGCCAAACATTTTCCAGGTCATGGCGATACATCAAAAGATTCTCATTTTGATCTTCCTTTGGTGAAGACTTCGATTGAGACCATGCGTAGTCGTGAAATGATTCCTTTTATTAAAGCTTCTAAGTCACGTGTTGAATTCATGATGATGGGACACATGATGGTGGATGCCATTGATGATAAGCTCCCGACAACTGTAAGCCCTAAAGCTTACGAGTTCCTGAGATCAGAAACAAAGTTCACCAAGATCGTCATCACTGATGATATGGAAATGAAAGCAATAGCTGATCGTTTTAGTATTGAAGACGCTGCCGTTATGGCGATCAATGCCGGCACAGACATGCTTCTTTATAGATTTATGGAAGATGCTGACAAGGCCTTAAAAGCGATTCGTGAAGCCGTTAAAAAGCGCACGATCAAGAAAGAAGCAATGATCGAAAAACTTGGACGGGTCGAGCGCTGTAAGAAGGAATTCCTTTCTAGCTATCAGCCAATTTATATTCCTAAAATAGCCGACGTTTTCAATTCGAATGAAGCGAAAAAGGTGATGGATCAATACAAATCCTTCCAGACCAGTAAGGCATAAAGCACCGGGACATTTTTTCCCATTTCCTGAAAATTTAAACGCTTAGCAATTTATTGTTACTCTTAGAGTAATGAAGAGTTTTTTCCTTCTCACTATAATTGCGTCTTTTTTGCTGAGCATGTCTGCTTGGTCGCAATCCGCATGTGGTGATGAGTTCAAAGACATTACAGCAAGTTGTATTTCGAATAAAACTTTCGGAACAACAAAAATCCCGATCGGTAAAATTCTCAACGATACAATTCTCGTTTATAAAACACCCGGTGGAGATTTCGGTAAGATGCATGTTCTTACTGTTATCAATAAACCATCTCAAGAGTGTACCGTTTTTCTTGATGCCGTCACTTACAGTGGTGGGTCTGCATTCATTCCAAATTCATCTCTCTCAATTAGTGCTTCTAAAAATCATTGGTTAAGAGACAGAATCTATCTCGATAGAGAAGGTCTATCAGCACTTGAACTTGTGAAGACTGAGAAAGAAGGACAATGTGTTGTCGTTCTTACTGAAGGTGCTGAGTTTGGAATGTATAAAAAAGGTTCCAACGAAAAGAAAGGATTTAAAGAAGATTCTCCCGCGCTTTTCTGGGCACCACTCGTTCTGATTTTTGTAGCGATCTTCCTCATTGTTCGTGTGTTCATGGAAGACCAGGATAAATACAAAACTCAGGAAGCTCTCGAAGAAGCTGAGAATTCAACGAAAGGAAAAGAACAAGCGTTCTTCCTGAAAATTACAAAACCATTTTATAAGCGTTACTTCCTTCCGATTGTTCAGGGCTCAAAGAACAAACAAGGATTCAGGAATAAATACCGGCAGAAGCTCGCCAATGCAGGTCTTACTAAAGACATGTCTCCTGATGAATTTATGGCGTTGAAGTTCTTCATGATTATCGGAGGTCCATTCGCTTTCCTTGCTGCGAGATGGATTATGGAAGCTACTTGGCCAGTGTCACTGACACCTGTCATGGGTATTGTGGGATATTTTTATCCTGATATGTGGCTTGATGGAATGATCAAGAGACGTGCCGATGCAACTCTTAGGGCTATGCCGTTTATCATTGATATGCTGGCACTCTCTGTTGAAGCAGGTCTTGATTTCATGGCAGCCATTCAACGTGTAATCGAAAAAGCACCTGCTAGTCCTTTGGTTGAAGAGTTTGAGACTCTGATTAAAGAAACGAAAATTGGTTCATCACGAGCTGAGGGTCTTCGTCAGTTAGGCTGGAGAGTAAACATTATTGAGATTAACTCATTCTGTGCAACACTCATTGCCGCTGATTCAGTCGGTGCTTCAATTGGACCACTCTTAAAACAATTATCGAATGAATTACGAGTAAAAAGATCATCAAGAGCGGAACAACAGGGTGCTACTGCAGCTACAAAAATCCTGATTCCGATGATTTTCTTTATTCTTCCAGCGGTGTTGGTTGCGATCTTCGCACCGATGCTCCTGAAGATGATGTCGGGGAAAATGTAATGGTACAGATCGAATATAAAGGGAAAGTCATTGCTTCGAATGTGTCACTTGCTGACAACTTCAAAGATAAACTTTGCGGATACATGTTTCAGAGAAAGCCTCATAAGCCAGGGATCTTGTTTATTCATGCTCCGGGCATTCATACTTTCTTCATGCAGTTTGATCTGGATGTGATTTTCCTTGATGGAGAATCAAAGATCCTGAAAATCTACCGCAGCATGAAGCCGTGGAGACATACGTGGTTCCATTACTCTTCTAAGAAAACACTCGAGCTTCCTGCTGGTCAATTCCCTCAGGATATCAAAGAGGGCGATGTTCTGGAGGTCCGGAATGTTTAAACTCGTTGTTGTAGGCGGTCGCCTTCGCGGTAAAGAATTCATTTTAAATGATGGTGAGAACGTTGTTGGTCGTGCAGCGGACAATGATGTTTCAGTTCCCGTTGAAGGAATCTCGAGGAAACATCTAAAAGTAACAGTTAATGGTGAAACCGCTTTTGCTGAAGACATGGGAAGTTCTAACGGAACTCTTATTAACGGTAAAATCATTAAACGCCTGACGATCAAAGATGGCGATAAAATAGCGCTTCCTAACCTTATTCTTCAGGTCGTTTACGTTCTTGAGAAAAAAGTAATTGTTAAAAAGAAAGTCCTGAAAGGTGAAGAGAACGAAGATTCTTACGATGAACTCAATCAGACTGAGCCGATGCCAGACAGTATCATGGCCAAGCCGATCTGGATCTTTAAGTATAAAATCATGCCGATCATTTACAGCTTCAACGAGCAGTATGAGTGGTCTGCGTTGGTCGGTATTCTCCTGTTTGTCTTTATTGCGATCAATATTTCACTGACGATTGTTCCGGTTCTCTCGGATTCAAGACGACTTCTTTTACGAGAAGTTGGATACCGTGCCAAACAATATGCAGCAGAAGTGGATAGATTAAATAACGTTTCTCTCCGGGATAAAAACCTCGATCAGGTGAAGACAACTTTCCTCGAGGGTGAAGATGCGGAAGGTGTGCAGAGTTATAAGCTCTTCGATACTGAAGGACGCGTTTACCGTCCGGTAGCTGAGCTCAATACGATTGTGAATGATCCATTCGCGGTTGATGCACTTAAATACTTTAAAGTTGAAAAGAACCAGGATCAGGAAAAGATCATTCGTGAAGGGAACATTGTAAAAGTGGCCCGAGCTATTAAGGCACACGACAAGACCCTGGGACGTGATGTCGTTGTTGCGATCATTGCTCTGAGTTTTGCACCTACTTCTCTTGCGACGGAAGCTGCTAACAATTCAAAAGCCTATCTAGAGTCTCTTGTAACATCGGGGATGGTGGCGATTATTTTCTTCGGCATGCTCTATTACATGACCGTTCGTCCTCTGGAAGAAATGAAACATCAAATCGAAAGAGTTCTACGAGGTCGCCAGAAAGAACTCGAAACGAAGACATTATTCAAAGAATTGCATCCATTGCGAAATACGATTAACAGTATCCTCACCCGAATCAAAGAGTTGCAGAACACGGATTCCGGGGAGGTCCAAAGCATGGAAGAAGATGGACCTTACCTCAGGTCACTGGAAGAATTCATGGCCGGTGCTCAAGGTCCGGTGATGATTTTGAATTCTGAAAAAATCATCCATAGGATTAATCCTGAAGCGGAAGACCTGGTAGGTATCCGTGAAAACGCATCAGCGGGGCAGAGTATTCTAGATACCGCTCGTGACCAGGGATTTGCAGCAACGGTGATCGATCTGTGTGATCAGTCAGCGAATAATGAAGGTTGTAACCAAAAAGAAGTTTATGAAATTGGCGGTAAACAAATGAGAGTGAATGTTACTGCTCTCATCGGAAAAGATAAATTTGCGAAAGGTTTTTACCTGCCATTTGTGAGAAATCATTAATGGCAAAGAACGTTCTTGTTCTTAAACATTTTGAATCGCCTAAAGAAGCCGGTGTTTATTACCGTCTGATTTGCCTTACTGGAGGCAATAAGGGTGAGTCGTATGTTCTCATGGGGAACAGGATCGTCATTGGTCGTGGTGATAAGACTGATATTCGCCTGAATGATACAAAAGCCAGTCGTGAGCATGCCGAAGTAACCAAAGTCGGAAATGACTGGGTCGCGACAGATCTGGGTTCTCAGAATGGAATTGTTCTTAACGATAAAAAGATCAAACAGGAAAAACTCACTGAGGGTGATAAACTCATCATCGGTCAGACTGTTTTTAAATTTGCTAAAGTTGAAGTTGCTTCGAAACAAAAAGTCATCAAAGAGGATACCGATGAAGGATCCAAGACTAGTTCGAAGTCCTTTTTACCTTTCCTCATACTTCTTATCATCTTCGGAGGGCTCTTCCTTTTCGACGATAAGAAACAAGAGTCTTCAGGCGGTAAAGAGAAGAAGACGCCCGGATTCCAGAACGTGACTGATGAACTCACAACTGCAATTCAGAAGAGGCAGGCCAACGAGAACAAACAGATCAAAGAAAATCTAAATGCCATCTATCAGAGGGGATTAAGAGAGCTAAGAGAAAGGAATTACTATCGCGCCATTCACGAATTCAATCTGGCGCTGATTATTGCTCCGGGGGACTCACAAGCGGAGTATTATTTACGTAAGACGAAAGAGGAGCTGGATAAGGAAATCGAAAGTTACCTGGTCCGCGCTCAGCGAGATGAAACCTCTTTGAAGTACAAGAGTTCAATCATCTCATATTGTTCGATTATTAGACTTTTATATAGTGTGCCTGATGATCCAAGACATAAGAATGCAGTTAAGCAGATTAAGGATCTTGAATCTAAATTAGGATTGGAAACCGGTGAAACTGATTGTCTTAAAAAACAACGTACCTCTTCATGAAGTAGCAGTCGATACTGCTGACTTTGATGAGATGTATGAAATTTATGTCGGTCGTTCCGAAGACTGTCACGTGCAAATTGATGACCCGCTCATCTCACGTCACCACTTTGTCCTAAAGAACCAAAATACGAATTGGTATTGTGAAAAGTTGTCTCAGCTGGGTGTAATCACGCTTAACGGAGCACTTGTTTCAAAAAATCCGGTAAATACTGGTGATGAAATTAAATGTGGTGCCTATTCCATCATTGTTGCTGATCTCCCCACTCTTCAGCCTAAGCGTGAGCCTGAACCAGCTTATGCAACTGCGGCCATGGCAATGCCATCCTATTCAGCACCAATAGAAGAAGAATCGATCACTGAAATTATTGCACCTCCAAAACCTGTCGCAAAAGCAGCACCGGTAGTAGAGCCTGAACCTGAATTGTCTGAAGAACTTCTTTCCGAAGAACTTGCAGCTGAGACTGGTGAGTCTCCGGAAGATCTAAATAGTCTTTCGAGTCTTGATTCTCTGGATGAAGCGCCAGCGGATAACAATGACTTTAACTCCGGGGAATCTAATGATTTCGGTGGAGGCGGTGATCTTGTTGAATCAGATGGTTTTGGTGAACTCACAGATGCAGAAGGTTCCGAGGGTGGTTTTGATGTCACTACCACTGAAGACGGTGCCGACAGTAATGAGAGCACGCGCTTCTTCAAAGCCTTTGTTAATTATCAATTAGTCCTCTTCGGGGAACACGCTCCTTACGATAGATTCTCGATTGATCAGGATGAAATTTTCATTGGTCGAGATCCAAAAAAATGTCAGATCATTCTGAATGATCCTGAAGTTTCTTCTGTTCACGCTGTCGTGAGAAAGAAGATGACTGAGATTACGCTTGAAGATTTAAATTCTTCAAACGGAACAATCCTCAATGCTGAACGTATTAACAAAGCCGTTATCCAGACGGGTGATGAATTTGTTATCGGTAGTACGAGTTTCACGCTCGAAGTGAAATCTGATCTACTTGATGCTGAAGAAGATCGTTTAATGCCTGTTGAAAGCGGGCAGGTGATTGAGACCGAAGAAGTTGAAGAAGAGATTATCTCTGCGGACGAAGCTGATCTCAACTTTACGAATGAAGGCCCAC
>JACCDR011072447.1_pt1 | contig 14691 bp, 14 predicted proteins | sample 7446431 | NCBI WGS metagenome assembly JACCDR01 (sample SAMN15323443, study PRJNA562643) | freshwater metagenome | isolation source: river surface water | place: USA:Blue River Watershed | collected 2017-08-17 | reverse complement strand
CCCATCCTGAGCCCCACCCGATGAAACCCCGCCACCCCGTGCTGCTGTGCGGCCAATTCGACGACGACGAACACACGCGCTGGCAAGCTGCGCTGCAGGCCGCATTGCCCCAAGTGGACTGGCTGACCGTGGAACAAGCGCGCGCCCAGGCGCCGGCCGTCACCGCCGCCGTGGTGGCCAACCCGCCGCCCGGCAGCCTGCAGGGCCTGCCGGCGCTGCGCCTGGTGCAAAGCCTGTGGGCGGGTGTGGACCGCCTGCTGGCCGACACCACCTTGCCGGCCCACGTGCCGGTGGCGCGCATGGTCGACCCCGCGATGACGGCGGCGATGGCGCAGACCACGCTGTGGGCCGTGCTGGCCCTGCACCGGGGTTTTTTTGACTACGCCGAACACCAACGCGCCAGCCGCTGGCAACAGCACGACCAGCAACGCGCCGACGAGGTGCCGGTGCTGGTGCTGGGCCAGGGCGAGATGGGCCGCGCCGCCGCCGCCGCACTGGCGCAGCAGGGTTACCCGGTGGCCCACTGGCGGCGCGACGGCGCCGCGCTTTCCACGCTGCTGGCGCGGGCGCGGGTTGTCGTCAACCTGCTGCCGCTGACACCGGCCACACGCGGCCTGCTGGACCAGCGTTTTTTCAACGCGCTGCCCCGCGGCGCCGGTGTGGTGAACCTGGCACGCGGCGCGCACGTGGTGGACAACGACCTGCTGGCGGCGCTGGACAGCGGCCAGGTGCAGCGTGCGGTGCTGGACGTGTTCAACACCGAACCACTGCCCGAAAGCCACCGCTACTGGCAGCACCCCCGGGTGACGGTGCTGCCCCACGCGGCAGCCATGACCGACGAACGCAGCGCCGCCGCCGTGGTGGCGGCCAATCTACAGGCGCTGTGGGCGGGGCAGCCGCTGCAGCACCGGGTGGAGCGCGAGCGGGGGTACTGAGGACGGCGCGGGTACGGGCGCGGGTACGGCTGTGAAGCGCGTCGAGGTCTACAGGCGGGGCTTCAGCCCGCGCGCAGCGCCAACCCCTTCAAGCCCGGTCGCTGCACGGCCAGCGCCTTCATCACCAGCAGCCGCAGTGCATCCCACGCGTCAGGCGGCCAGGCCGGGTGCACCAAGCCCTTGAGCACGCCGTCGCATTCGCTGGCGGCGCGCACCAGCGCGGCCAGTGGGGCGGGTTTCAACTGCGGCAGCAGGCGTTCAAACAGTTTTTCCTTCACGCCCCAGCCCCGCGCCTCGCGCAGCGCCATCGGCATGGGCTGGCCGTTGTCCAGCGCCTGGCGGCCGCGCAGCAGGCCGCGCAGGTCTTCGGCCAGCATCCAGTGCAGGCGCACCGGCGCTTCGCCTTCGGCCTGCAGGCCGTCCAGCACGCGCAGCGTGCGCGGCACATCGCCGCTCCACAGCGCCTGCGCCAGTTTCACTTCGTCAAAACGGGCAACATTCAGCACCGCCGACTCCACCTGGTCAAAGCGCAGTTCACCGGCCGGGTGCAGCAGCGCCAACTTCTGAATTTCCTGGTGCGCAGCCAGCAAATTGCCTTCGATGCGGTCGGCAAAAAAGGCCAGCGTACGCTGACCTTCTTCCCCGTCGCAGACCCGCTGGCCTTGCAGCGCCAGCCGTTGCGACAGCCACAGCGGCAACGCCGGGCGTTCGATGGTTTCCACACGCACCGTGGTGCCGGCGTTTTCCAGCGCGCCGAACCAGGCAGTTTTCAGTTGCTGGTAGTCCAGCTTGGGCAATTGCACCAGCGTCACCACGTCGGATGGCAAAGCCTGGCAGTAACGCTGCAGCGCGTCGCCGCCGTCTTTGCCCGGCTTGCCACTGGGGATGCGAATCTCGATCAGCCGCCGCTCGGCAAACAGGCTCATCGCCTGCGCCGCGCCCAGCACGCCGCTCCAGTCGAAGTGCGCGCCGCTGACCGTGAACACCTGGCGTTCGCTGCAGCCGCTGGCGCGCGCGGCGGCGCGTATGGCGTCGGCCGCTTCTTGCGCCAGCAGCGTTTCGTCGCCGTGCACGGTGTACAGCGGCTTGACGCCACGCGCCAGTTGCGCGGGCAGTTGTTCGGGCTTGACCTGCATCGGCGGCCTTTGTGCTTCTCACACCACCACGGTGGCCAGCCGGCGCAGCACCTGTGCCACCACGTCGGTCTGCATCTCTCGGTAGAGCTCGGCCTCTTCGGCTTCTTTGGCCAGCGCGGCGGTTTCGCTGTAGCTCAGTTCACGCTTGGCCAGCAGTTCGGCGCGGGGCAGCAGTTCGCGGCCGGTGGGGGTGGCAACACGGAACCTGAACAGCAAGCGCAGTTGCAGGTCGCGCACCTGCGCGGCCGAGGTCTGCGCCACCACGCTGCGGTCGCGCCGGTCTTCCAGCACCTGCAGCACCACGGCGGCCTTGCTGGCGTCTTCCAGCACCCGCACCTGCGCCAGCAGTTCGCGCTTCAGTTGCACGGCGAAGGTGGAGCCGGGCGCAAAACCCTGCAAGTGGATGCTGGAAAAAGCCAGTTTTGGCGCCTGCCGCAGTTGAAAGCCGCAGGCCGACAGCAGCGGCAGCATGCCCAACAGCGCGCCACACCGTGCGCCATTCAGCGTGCCATGGGCCAGCCAAACGCGCCGGCTGCCGCACAGCGGCACGCCCTTGGGTGCAGCGGCGCGCCCAGCGCCGACGCTGCCGTCAGACCACCACATTGACCAGCCGGCCCGGCACCACCACCACCTTCTTGGCCGCTTTGCCGTCGGCAAAACGCAGGAACTCGGGGCTGGCCAGCGCCGCTTCTTCGATCTGCTGCCGGCTGGCCGTGGCGGGCACGCGCAGGGCGCCGCGCAGCTTGCCGCTGACCTGCAGCACCAGTTCAATCTCGTCTTGCTGCAGCGCCGTTTCGTCCACCTGCGGCCAGGGTGCACAGATGATCTCGCCGGCCGCCGCCGCAAAGCCCAGGTCGCCCCACAACTGGTGCGCGATATGCGGCGCCGCCGGGTACAGCGCGCGCAGCAGCAGACCAAAACCTTCGCGCATCACGGCGTTGTCGATGGCGGTGTCGGGCAGCTTGGCGTCTTCCAGCGCGTTGAGCATCTTCATCGCGCCCGAGACCACGGTGTTGTATTGCATGCGTTCGTAGTCGGTGCTGACCTGGCGCAGCAGCAGGTGCAGTTCGCGGCGCAGCGCGGCAGCCGGCGAACCCGACGGCACCTGCGGTGCGGTGGTGATGCCCGCAGCCCCGGCGCCCCCGGCGGCGGACTGCCGTGCCTGCAGCTTCACCGCCGCCGACCACACGCGGCGCAGGAAGCGGTAGCTGCCCTCAGCGCCCGAGTCTGACCACGCTGCGCTCTGGTCGGGCGGGCCGGCAAACATCGTGAACACACGCGCGGTGTCAGCGCCAAAGCGGCTGATGATGTCGCGCGGCTCCACCACGTTGTTCTTGCTCTTGCTCATCTTCTCGATGCCACCCATCTGCACCGGCAGGCCGTCGGCCTTGGCGGTGGCGCCGGTGGGGTGGCCCTTGTCGTCGGTCTGCACATCGACCTCGCTGGGGTAGAACCAGCGCTTCTTGCCGGCCGCGTCTTCGCGGTAGAACGACTCGTTAAGCAGCATGCCCTGCGTGAACAACTTCTTGAAGGGCTCGCTGAAATTCACCAGCCCGCGCGGTTTGCCGTCAGGCCCGGTGACCTGGATGTCGCGCATGGCCTTGGTCCAGAAGCGTGCATACAGCAGGTGCAGCACGGCGTGTTCGATGCCGCCGATGTACTGGTCCATGGGCATCCAGTAGTCGTTGCGCGCGTCGACCATGGCGTGTTCGCTGTCGGGGCTGCAGTAGCGCATGTAGTACCAGGCGCTGTCGACAAAGGTGTCCATGGTGTCGGTCTCGCGCCGCGCCGGCTTGCCGCATTGCGGGCACGCCACGTTCAGGAAAGACTCGCACTTGTTCAGCGGGTTGCTGCGGCCGTCGGGCAGCAAGTCGGGCGGCAGCACGACGGGCAGGTCTTTTTCCGGCACCGGCACGCTGCCACAGTCTGCGCAGTGGATGATGGGTATGGGCGTGCCCCAGTACCGCTGGCGGCTGATGCCCCAGTCGCGCAAGCGCCAGGTGGTTTTTTTCTCGCCCAGGCCCTTGGCTTGCAGCGCAGCGGCAATGGCGTCAACCGCCGCCTTATGGGCCAGGCCGCTGTAGTGGCCCGAGTTGACGGTGTAGCCGCGCTGCTTGTCGGCGTACCAGTCTTGCCAGCGGGTGTAGTCGAACTGTTCGCCGTCGACATGCACCACATCCAGCACGGGCAGGCCGTACTTGATGGCAAAGGCAAAGTCGCGTTCGTCGTGCGCTGGCACGCCCATCACGGCGCCGTCGCCGTAGCCCATCAGCACGTAGTTGCCCACCCACAGCGGCACCTCTTCTTCGGTCAGCGGGTGGCGCACGCTCAGGCCGGTGGACATGCCGGCTTTTTCCTTCACCGCCATCTCGGCCTCGGTGGTGCCGCCCTTCTTGCATTCTTCGATGAACGCGGCCAGCGCCGGGTTGCCCTGCGCCGCGTGCGTGGCCAGCGGGTGCTCGGGGGCGACAGCGCAGAAGGTGACACCCATGATGGTGTCGGCGCGCGTGGTGAACACATACATGCGGCCGTCGCCGATGAGCGCGCCCGCCGCGTTGCGCACGCCGTGCGTGAAGGCAAAACGCACGCCCTCGCTCTTGCCGATCCAGTGCTCTTGCATCAGGCGCACCCGCTCGGGCCAGCCTTCCAGGTAATGCGGCGAGGTGCTGTCGTTGACGCCCGCCAGCAGTTCGTCGGCGTACTGCGTGATGGCCAGGTAGTAGCCCGGTATCTCGCGCTTTTCCACCAGCGCGCCGCTGCGCCAGCCGCGGCCGTCTTCCACCTGCTCGTTGGCCAGCACGGTTTGGTCCACCGGGTCCCAGTTGACGATCTGCGTCTTTTTGTAGGCGATGCCTTTTTCCAGCATCTTCAAAAAGAACCACTGGTTCCACTTGTAGTAGCTGGGGTCGCAGGTGGCGACCTCGCGGCTCCAGTCGAAAGCCAGGCCCAGCGGCTGCATCTGGCTTTTCATGTCGGCGATGTTGGCGCGGGTCCACTTCTCCGGCGCCACCTGGTTGTCGATGGCGGCGTTTTCGGCCGGCAGGCCAAAGGCGTCCCAGCCCATGGGCATGAGCACGTTCATGCCCTTCATGCGCAGGTAACGCGCCATCATGTCGTTGATGGTGTAGTTGCGCACATGGCCCATGTGCAGCTTGCCGCTGGGGTAGGGCAGCATGCTGCAGGCGTAGAACTTGGGGGCGTCGCTGCGCTCGCGCACGCGGTAGGCGTCGGTGGCAGCCCAATGGGCCTGTGCAGCGGCCTCGACCTCGGCGGGGGTGTAGGTGTCTTTCATGGCGCCGATTGTAGGTAGCGGCGCCACTGGCGCGGGCTGTGTGTTGCAGCGCACAAGGGCCTGAACAGCCCCGCGCCGCAGCCAGGCTCAGCGCGCCGGCACTTCGGTGACAAAGCCGATGCGCGTCAGGCCCGCCGCCTGCACCGCGCCGATCAGCTCGGCCACACGCCCGTAGGGCACACGTTCGTCGGCGCGCAGTTGCACCTCGGTCAGCGGCTGGCGCGCAGCGGCGGCGCGGGCGCTTCGCAGCACCTCTTCACGTGTGCTGGGCGTGTCGCCCAGGTAGAGCTGGCCACTGGCGTCCACCGCCACCAGCAGCACCGCCGGCAGGTCGGCGCCAGCGGCAGCACCTTCGGCCTGGGGCAGGTCCAGCGCCAGGCGGGCGTTCATCAGCGGCGCGGTGATGATGAAAATCACCAGCAGCACCAGCATGACGTCGATCAGCGGCGTCATGTTGATGTCGCTCATCGGCCGCGAGCCGGGGTTGCGTTCCAGGCGGCCAAAAGCCATGTCAGTGCACCTCCGGCGCCAGGCGCGCGGTGCCGGGTGGGGCCTGGTCGAGCACCATCTCGCGCAGGTCGTGCGCAAAACCTTCCAGCTCGGCCTCGCAGGCCGCCACCCACTTGCCAAACACGTTGTAGGCCAGCACCGCCGGCACCGCCACGGCGATGCCGGCGGCCGTCATCACCAGCGCCTCGCCTATGGGGCCCGACACCTTGTCGATGGTGATGCTGCCAGCCGCCGCCATGCCCGCCAGCGCACCGTAAATGCCCCAGACGGTGCCAAACAGGCCCACAAAAGGCGCCGTGCTGCCCACCGAGGCCAGCAGCACCTGGCCCCATTGCAGGTGCGCCAAGCCGCGGTGCAACGCGTCGCGCAGACGGCGCGTCAGCTGCGAGGCCGCCTGGCCCGCACCTTCCAGCGTGCCGGCCCCGGGTTGCGCCAGCGCGGCGTCCAGCAGCGGCAGCAGCACCCTTTCGCGGTCCAGCGCGCCCAGGCGCAGGCGCCCTTCTTCCAGGCCGGCCGCCGCCCAGAAAGCGGGCACCGCGCGCTGGATGTCGGCCGCCGCGCGGCGCAGCAGCCAGGTTTTCCAGATGATCAGCACCCAGGCCGCCACGCTCATGGCCAGCAGCAGCAGCGCCACGGTGCGCCCGACACCGTCGCTGGTGGCCCAGAACTGCAGCATGCCGTGGTTTTGCATCGGGGCCTGATGGCGGTCGGGATGGGGCGGTTTCGGGAAGTTTGGCAGGCGGCGTCAGCGCAGGCCCAGCACGTCTTGCATGTCAAACAGTCCCGGCGCGCTGCGGCCGGCCAGGAAGCGGGCGGCGCGCAGGCTGCCTTCCACGTAGTTGGCGCGGCTGCTGCTTTTGTGCACCACTTCCACACATTCACCGGCGCCGGCAAACAGCACCTTGTGTTCACCCACGATGTCGCCGCCGCGCACGGTGGCAAAACCGATGCTGCCGGGCACCCGTTCCCCGGTGTGGCCGTGGCGGGTGAACACGCCCTGGCCCTGCAGCGTGACGCCACGTGCACGCGCCAGCACCTCGCCCATGGCCAACGCCGTGCCGCTGGGCGCGTCGACCTTGTGGCGGTGGTGGGCTTCGATGACCTCGATGTCATAACCCTCGCCCAGCAAATGCGCCGCTTGCTCCAGCAGCCGCAGCATCACGTTCACGCCCACGCTCATGTTGGCGGCAAACACCACCGGCACGTGTGTGGCCGCCGCAGCAATGGCCAGTTTTTCGTCGGCGCTGAAACCCGTGGTGCCCACCACCGCGCACACACCCAGGCGCTGGCACAGGGCCAGGTGGGCCAGCGTGCCTTGCGGGCGGGTGAAGTCGATCAGCACCTGCGCGCCCTTTAGGCCGGCTTCGACGTCGGCGGTGATGGGCACGCCACTGATGCGGCCCAGCGCCAGGCCGGCGTCTTGCATCAGCGCCGGGCTGCCAGGCACATCGAGTGCGCCCGTCAGTCGCAGGTCGTCAGCGGCCAGCACGGCCTGTATCAGTTCACGGCCCATGCGCCCACCGGCGCCGGCCACAGCGATGTTCAAGGGCGTCGTCAACGGCTGCTCCGGATTCAGGCTCGGGTTCTCATGGTGCACTGCAAGGGACCGGTGCGGACCCTGGCGCTGTGCTTCAGCTCTTTTCCAGCGGCGGGTAGCTGCGCACCGGGCCCACGGGCTCGGGCGGCGGCAGTTCGCGGCGCACCGGCGGCGGCAGCGCCCTGCGTTCTTCTTCGCTCAGTTCCAGCTTCGGCGCCCGCGGGTCCTTGAAGCGGCTGATGCTGGCCACAAAGTCGCGCTCGCTGGGCAGGTCGGGCGCCGTCACCGACTTCACCACGTCGCCTTCAAACACCACCACAACACTGCGCCGCTGCTCTTGGGCACCGGGGCGGCGCAGCGTGAAGATGTAGTCCCAGCGGTTGGCATGAAAGGGGTCGGTGACCAGCGGTGTGCCCAACAGGTCGCGCACCTGCAGCCGGGTCAGGCCGGGCTTGAGCAGCGCCGCCTGCTCCTGCGAGATGACGTTGCCCTGCACGATGTCGATGCGGTAGGGCGTGATGAAGCCCAGGAAGCTGTCGGTGCGCTGCAGCGACTCGCAGCCCGCCAGCGCCCCGGCGGCAACCAACACAGCAAAAACACGGGCGGGACGGAACGGTGGGTTCATGGCAGTGACCGGGTTGGGCGACAGGGGCCCTCGGGCGCAGGCCGCAGGTGCCGCAAAACGCGGCGTGCCGGGGGCGCGCAAACTCTGGGACAAGGCGGTTGCCATGACCTTGCAACGACCTTGCAGCGGGCTGGCTATCATCACCATTCTATCGGCGGCCCACAGGCTGCCACACGCCACGCTTGGCCGGGCATCCAGCCGCCTGCCAGGCCATCGTCAGCCAGGCAAGGGCCCGCGTTTGAAACATGCCGACGAACTGAAGAGCAGCGGCCTGAAGGCGACGCTGCCGCGCATTCGGATCCTGGAAGTCTTCCAGCGCACCGAGCGCCGGCACATGACGGCCGAAGATGTGTACAAGGCGCTGCTGGCCGACGACTCCGATGTCGGGCTGGCCACCGTGTACCGCGTGTTGATGCAGTTTGAGCAGGCCGGCTTGCTGACACGCAGCAATTTTGAATCGGGCAAGTCGGTGTTTGAGCTGAACGCAGGCGAGCACCACGACCACCTGGTGTGCCTGGACTGCGGGCGTGTGGAAGAGTTTTTCGACCCCGAGATCGAGGCGCGCCAGCGCGCCGTGGCACTGGCGCGCGGCTTTGAACTGCAAGAGCATTCGCTGTCGCTGTACGCACGCTGCAGCAAGCCGCAATGCCCGCACCGCAGCAAGGCCGGCGCGCCGGGTTGATGGTGGATGGTGGGTGGTGTTCAGGCCCCGGGTTCGCCGCCGGCCTCCATCGCGCGCTGGTGGCGTTTGATGAAGTCCTGATACGTGTCGATGCCGCGCAACTGCAGCACCGTGTTGCGCACCGCGGCTTCCACCAGCACCGCCAGGTTGCGGCCGGCGTCCACCGCGATCACCACCTTGCGCACCGGCAGGTGCAGCACGTCTTCATACAGCGGCTCGTGCGGCAGGCGGTCAAAGTCACGCTCCATGGTTTCTTTGCGCACCAGGTGCACGATCAGCTTCAGGCGCATCTTGCGCCGCACCGCCGTCTCGCCAAAGATGGCCTTGATGTCCAGCAGCCCAATGCCGCGCACTTCCAGCAGGTTTTGCAGCAGTTCGGGGCAGCGCCCTTCCAGCGCAGTTTGTGAGATGCGGTAGATGTCCACCGCATCGTCGGCCACCAGCCCGTGGCCGCGTGACACCAGCTCCAGCCCCAGCTCGCTTTTGCCCAGGCCCGACTCGCCGGTGAGCAGCACGCCCAGGCCCAGGATGTCCATGAACACACCGTGGCGCGTGGTGCGCTCGGCAAACAACTGCCCCAGGTAACCGCGCACGACGTCGATCACGTGCCCGGCCGATTCGGCCGTGACAAAGAGCGGAATCTCGGCGCGGTCGCACATCGCCACCAGGCGCGGCGGCGGCGTCTGGCCGTCGGCCACGATCAACACCGGTGGCTCCAGCGTGACGATGCGCGAGATGCGGCGCTCCTGGTCTTCGGGTGTGGCTTCAAGCAGGTAGTTCACCTCGCGCCGGCCCACGATCTGCACCCGGTAGGGGTGGATGTAGTTCAGGTAGCCCACCAGGTCGGCCGCCGAGCGGGCGTCGCGCACCGCCGCTTCGTCAAAGCGGCGCTCGGGGTGGCCCTGCCCGGCCACCCAAGACCAGCGCAAAGCCTGGCTGTGCGCTTCAAACAGCGCTTCGGCGCTGATGGAGGTGGGTTTCATCGGCCGTTGCGGCGCAGCACAAAAACAAGCCGGTGCCGCCGCGCGGTGGCGTTCATGCCACGGACTTCAGCGGTTCCCAGTCAGAGATGAGCTGGTGCAGTTTGGCCGCTTCGGGCTCGCTGAGCAGCCGTTCGCGCAGTTCGCGGTCGGACAGCATCTCGGCAATCTCCGACAGGATTTCCAGGTGCCGCTGCGTCGCCGCTTCGGGCACCAGCAAAAAGATCAGCAGCTTGACCGGTTCGTCGTCGGGCGCGTCAAAACCGATGGGCTGGCTGACCCGCAACACCGCCGCCAGCGGGTTTTTCAGGCCCTTGATGCGGCCGTGCGGAATGGCCACCGCATGCCCCAGACCGGTGGAGCCCAGGCGCTCGCGTGCAAAGAGGTTGTCCGTGACCAGGCTGCGCGCAATGGCATGCTGATTTTCAAACAGCAAGCCGGCCTGTTCAAAGACCCGTTTTTTGCTGGTCGCGTCCACATCCAGCACCACGTTAGCGGTTGGCAGGATTGCTGCGAGTCGGTTCATCGGACCATTCCTCAAAGGTAAAGCGGCCTTGCTTGAGCACGGTCGCAAGCACGGTGGCAAGCGCCCTGGCGCGACAACAAGCAGCGTGCACAGGCTCTTTTCATCATAGCAATGGCAGCCCGCGCCAAAACCCGTCGGTGGGCCCCGAAACAGGTGGAATTGGAGGTATCAGTCCACAAATTGCGGCGCTGCAGCAACAGCGCCTTCACCATGCAAAACGGCCCCGGAGGGCCGTGGGTTGACGGGTCAATTCACCACTGTCACAAAGCGGGCATGGCCGCGCGCTTGGGCGACGTGTGGTGGTGGTCCTGTACGCGGTCTTTGTGGCGCATCACCTGGCGGTCCAGCTTGTCCATCAACTGGTCGATCGCGGCGTACATGTCTTCGTGCGACTGCTCGACGAAGATGTCTCGCCCCTTGACGTGCAATGTCACTTCGGCTTTTTGCCTGCGTTCCTTCTCTTTGAGGTTTTCCACCGTCAGCAGCACCGTGATGTCGACCACTTGGTCGAAATGTCGCTTCACGCGATCCAGTTTCGCTAGAACATACGCTCGCAGCGCAGGAGTGACTTCAAGGTGATGGCCGCTGATCGTCAAGTTCATCAGAACCTCCTTTACGGGGGGATGGGACACAAATACCGGCGGCCTGAACCGCCGGTCACGAAAGACTCGGGAAAACGGTAGAGGGTTGAGGGGTTGTAGAAATGGATGGAGAAAGAAAGTGCGATTCATGAAACCGCAGCCCCAGTGTGCTACCGAAGCCGCAGGCTGACAAGCGCGGGCCGTGATAAAGAACACGCCGTTTCCGGGCTTACGTCGCAGACGCGGTGGGTCAGCGGCCGCCGTCGGGGCCCACTGGGGTTTTCACCCCGTGCAGTTCGCACGCCGGGCGGTCGCAAGCACACCACACCCCCATCGCTAGAATGGGTGAGCATCATTTTTCAGCGGCCCATCCGCAGGCCATCGCTGTTTTTCCACCTGCCCATGAAATTGATCGGCTCGCTGACCAGCCCCTACGTGCGCAAAGTGCGCATCGTGATGGCTGAGAAAAAACTCGACTTCCAGTTGGTGCTTGAAGACGTCTGGGGCGCCGACGACATCTTGAAGAGCAACCCGCTGGGCAAGGTGCCCTGCCTGGTGATGGAAGGCGGCGAGGCGGTGTTCGACTCGCGTGTCATCGTCGAGTACCTGGAGACCCTGTCGCCCGTGGGCAAGTTGATCCCGCCCGCAGGCCGCCAGCGCATCGAAGTGCGCACCTGGGAAGCCCTGGCCGACGGGTTGTTGGACGCCAGCATCGCCGCCCGGCTGGAATCCACCTGGAGCGGCCGCTCGGCCGAGCAGCGATCACCGGCCTGGATAGAGCGCAACCTGTCGCGTGTGCAGGCCGCGCTGCGGGCCATGTCGCAGGGCCTGGGCGACAAGCCCTATTGTTCGGGCACCTACTTTTCACTGGCCGACGTGGCCGTGGGCGTGGCGCTGGGCTACCTGGACTTCCGCTTCTCGCACATCGACTGGCGCAGCCCCTACCCCAACCTGCAGCGCCTGCACGACAAGCTGGCCACGCGCCAGAGTTTTATCGACAGCGCGCCACCGAAGGGCTGAAGGACTGAAAGGCTGAAGGCCTGAAGGGCACGGACGGCCTACTCGGCCGGCATGAAGCTGCCGGTCTGCGCCAGCGGCCAGTACAGCCTGAAAACGTTGTGCGGCCAATCGCCGCGGCCTTCGATGGCCGCCAGCAGCGTGCCCGGCTTCACAAACGGCAGTTGATTGGCCAACAGCCGCACGTCATGGTTGGCGGCGCGGCGCATGATGTGTGAGGCATTGATCTGGTTGGGGTGGTCCAGCCCGCAGGCCTGCACCAGTTCCTGCAAGGCCTTCAGGGTGTTTTGGTGAAAGCGCCAGACACGCTCGGTTTTGTCGGGCACCACCAGCGCCTTCTGGCGCATGGGGTCTTGCGTGGCCACGCCAGTGGGGCAGTGCCCGGTGTGGCAGGTCTGCGCCTGCAGGCAGCCCAGCGCGAACATGAAGCCGCGCGCGGAATTGCACCAGTCGGCGCCCAGCGCCATGGCGCGTGCGATGTCAAAGGCGCTGATGATCTTGCCCGCGCAGCCAATCTTCACCCGCTGCCGCAGGCCCAGGCCGTTGAGCGTGTTGTGCACCAGCAGCAGCCCTTCTTGCAGCGGCGCGCCCATGTGGTCGGTAAATTCCAGCGGCGCCGCACCGGTGCCGCCCTCGCCACCGTCAACGACGATGAAGTCGGGCAGGATGCCGGTTTCCAGCATCGCCTTGGTCAGGGCAAACCACTCCCACGGGTGGCCGATGCACAGCTTGAAACCGGTGGGCTTGCCGCCCGAGACGCGGCGCAGGCGCTCGATGAAATGCATCATCTCGGCGGGTGAGGAAAACGCCGTGTGGCTGGCCGGGCTGACGCAGTCCACCCCCACCGGCACGCCGCGCGCCTGCGCGATCTCGGGCGTCACCTTGGGGCCGGGCAGCACGCCGCCATGGCCGGGCTTGGCGCCCTGGCTGAGCTTGAGCTCAATCATCTTGACCTGCGGGTCGCGCGCGTTTTCGGCGAAGCGCTCTTCGCTGAAACTGCCGTCGTCGTTGCGGCAGCCGAAGTAACCGCTGCCGATCTCCCAGATCAGGTCGCCGCCGTGCACACGGTGGTGCTGGCTGATCGAGCCCTCGCCCGTGTCGTGCGCAAAACGCCCTTTGGCCGCACCGCCGTTCAGCGCCAGGATGGCGTTGGCGCTGAGCGCGCCAAAACTCATGGCCGAGATGTTGAAAACGCTGGCACTGTAGGGTTGTGTGCAACTGGCACAACTGCCGCCGATGGTGATGCGGAAGTCATGCGAGGACAGCACCGTGGGCGCCAGCGAGTGGTTGATCCACTCGTAGCCGATTTGCCCCACGTCCAACTGTGTGCCAAACGGCCGCTTGTCGGCGTCGCCCTTGGCGCGCTGGTAGACCAAGCTGCGCTGCTGGCGCGAAAAAGGCGCGGCCTCGTGGTCGCTCTCAATGAAGTACTGGCGGATCTCGGGGCGGATGAATTCCAGCAAAAAGCGCAAGTGCCCGATGACGGGGTAGTTGCGCAGCACCGAATGCCGGCGCTGGCGCGTGTCGCGCCAGCCCAGCGCCACCAGAAACACACACAACAGCGCCGGCAGGCCCGTCGAGCCGCCCAGCACGTAGGCCAGGCTGAACAGCAGCGCCAGCACGGCACACAAGATCCAGGCCGTGTAGCGCACGGGGAAGTGCTGGTCCAGGCGGACTAACCAACTGTGCATGGTGGCTCCAAGGCAGGCGGCATGCACCATGCCGCTGGACTTGCATGCTAGCCGTCACCGGCAGCACCCCTACCCGACGTCAGCGGGGGCCAGACCCCGCTTATTCGACGCTCATTCCGCGCCCCGGCGCCGCCCCGCCTGCTGTGTATACTTTTGTTCAGCGCTGATTTGCTCCGGCTTGCGGGCGCTTAACAAATGCCGCTAAACAGGGGCCACCCCAAGGTTGCACACAACCCGGTGGCCGCTTGAAGAAGCGGCCACCGGGTTTTTTCCTTAGACCATGGCCTCGTTGGGTTTGATCACACCACAAGACATGCACTTCAGCGAGCCGCTGGCGCTGAAGAGCGGCGCCGTGCTGCCGCAATACGACCTGCGCTTTGAAACCTATGGCACGCTGAACGCCGCGCGCAGCAACGCCGTGCTGGTGTGCCACGCGCTCAATGCCAGCCACCATGTGGCGGGCACCCATGCCGACGGCAGCGTGGGCTGGTGGGACAACCTGGTGGGCCCGGGAAAACCGCTGGACACCCACCGCTACTTCGTCATTGGCGTGAACAACCTGGGCTCGTGTTTCGGCTCCACCGGGCCGACCTCGCTGCACCCGGACACCGGGCGCGCCTGGGGCGCCGACTTCCCGGTGGTGACGGTGGAAGACTGGGTCGAGGCCCAGGCCCGACTGGTGCAGCGGCTGGGCATCACACAACTGGCCGCCGTGCTGGGCGGCAGCCTGGGCGGCATGCAGGCTCTGGCCTGGGCGCTGCGGTACCCACAGCGCCTGCGCCACTGCGTCGCCGTGGCCACGGCGCCCAACCTGAGTGCGCAAAACATCGCCTTCAATGAAGTGGCGCGCCGCGCCATCGTCACCGACCCCGACGTCCACGCGGGCCACTACCTGGCCCACGGCACCGTGCCCAAGCGCGGTCTGCGCGTGGCACGCATGATCGGCCACATCACCTACCTGAGTGACGACGCCATGGAGGCCAAGTTCGGCCGCGAGATGAAAGGCGCTGCGCCGGGCTACAGCACACAGGCCATCGAATTCCAGATCGAGAGCTACCTGCGCCACCAGGGCGACAAGTTCAGCGAGTACTTCGACGCCAACACCTACTTGCTGATCACACGCGCGCTGGACTACTTCGACCCCGCACGTGAACACGGCGGCAGCCTGGCCGCCGCCTT
>JACCDR012491627.1_pt1 | contig 14692 bp, 18 predicted proteins | sample 7446431 | NCBI WGS metagenome assembly JACCDR01 (sample SAMN15323443, study PRJNA562643) | freshwater metagenome | isolation source: river surface water | place: USA:Blue River Watershed | collected 2017-08-17 | reverse complement strand
TCTTCTGCTCATTGGATGCCGCGCCATAATCCGGCAGACTGTCGGGGCCGATGTATGCGTATCGGCCATCGAACTTTGCTTCACCACAGGTGTAGCGGAATTGATGGCCGGCCTTGGTCTCGACCACCTCCAGCACCTGCAACTGCGTCGAGACGCTGGCGCCGGTCGCGTCCTGGATCTCGCGGCACGTCAGGTCGCAAATATCACCGGTGAAGAGGTCTCCGTCTTTCGCGTCGAGCGCGAACGTCACGGTCTTGGGATTGTCGCGGAATCGGTTGAGCAACCGCGCTCCGAGCGTGATTGCCTGCCCAAGGTTCGCGTCGGTGAACCAGCGCGAGAGCACGGTGCGCACGCGCGTTTCGTCGTACTGATCCGGTGCCTCTGCCGCGAGGTCGGCCGTCACGTAGAGCAGGCTGTAATTTTTCAGCTCTTCGCGGTCGAGCATCGGCGAGCGCAGGCCGTAGGCGACCCATACTTGGCTGATGCGATTCTTCGGATCATCGCTGACGCTCACGCTGTCGGCCACGACGTTGGCGCTGTCGAGCTGCGCTACGGCGTCGCGCTCTGGATGGAGCGCGCGCAACCGCAGCTCCTGCGCTCGCTCGTCCCACCAAAGGGAAAACAGGCACTGTTCGCTCAGCTCTTGCAGCAGGTCGCCCACGCCCGTCGGTTCGACGATGCAGGCGGTAAGCACGTGGTCGCTCAGCCATTCCGCGGCCTCGGCATCCCATGCCGCCGACGGGATAAGAGCGGCGTCAATGCCAGCGTAGGTCGTGCAGAGGTCTTCGACGATCTCACGCACCGGCACAGCGTCGTAGCGCAGGCAGAGCTGGACCTTCTCGTTCGCGCCGTGCTCTTCCGCCACGGTGCCGAGCACGCCGCGCGCGACAAACGTCAGCACGTCGCCGCTGCGCGTGAAGGTGGCTAGCTCCTCGCCAATCGCGACCGTGCCGGACGCTGGGTAGCTGGCGCCGGCGCCGGCGGGAACGAGGGTCGCGCTGGTCGCCACGTCGGTGATGGCGGCGGCGAGCGAGCCGGGCGAGGCCGCGGGCGCCTGCGCTTTCTCGCGGTCGGTCAACCGCAGCACGTCGGCGCCGCTGATCTTAATCTGGCCTTCCTTCGTCGGCCCCTCGATCTTGTCGATGACGTACGTGCGACTGACCATCAGCGACAGGTCGATCGTTCCATCGGCCGCCAGGTAGCCGGTGCGCACGCGCATCGTCCGCCCGTTGTAGTACGGATTGCGCGCCAGCAGCTTGCCCCAGTAGGTGCCGCGCGTCTCGGGATCGTAGCTGCGCAGTCGCGCGTAGCGGTCAACGTCGCGGTCGGCCCACGGGTGATCTTGCAGCGTGACCGTCACCGACGACCGGACGCCGAGCCCGCGGCCCGGATCGATCTTCGTCGGCGCGTTGCTCACGCTCTTGATCGACGGCAGTATCACGCCGAGCGATCCGCTTGGCTTGGTGATCTGCACGTCGGAGAAGCGATAGGTTCGCGCCGCCGGATCGTAGTTCGCCGCGTCCTGGCAGGTCTTGCGCGTGTTGAAGCAGCGGTCCGAACCGGTGACGCCGACGGCGGCCGTGCATGGCGCGGTGCCGTAGGTGAGCTGGCAGTAATCTAGGTCCAGCTCGACCAGCGTCACGACCTGGCGGCCGGGCTCTGCGCGTGCGGCGGCGAGTGTCATTCTGTCACCCCGCGATAGCTGATAGACGCGCGCATGAATCCGACCTGCGAATACGACGGCGCCGGTATGCGGCCGTCGCTCCAGCACAGCGCGCATTCGTCGTCGTGGTCGGTCGGATCCCACAGGAAGAACCACGGCCGCGACTCAGCGTGCCGCATGAACGGCAGCCATTCGGCTCGCATCCACGTCGGCGTCAGCACGTCCAGCTCAATCGATCCCTCGGCGTTGATCCGGCGGATCGTTCGGCCGAGGAAGCCGCCGTTGACGCTGTCGCTGTTGAGCACGTCGGTATCGCGACCGAAAACCGGCGGGACGAATCCGGGTTGCAGGCCGCGCTCAAGGTCCATGCGCATGCCGAACGCGGCGACGCCTAGGACGGACGCTGGCGTGCTGGTCAGCAGGATGCGCCAGTTCGCCGCGCTGATCGCGTCAAAGGTACGCATGAACGGCGCTGCGCTAGCTGGTGCGAAAGGCGCGACCGCATCTTGCCAGACCGTGCCGCCATCCGTCGAATATTGCAGTCCGATGGTGCCGATATTCGCCGCGACATCGGTCGCATACGCGGCAAAGTAGTTGCATTCGACCGGAGCGGCGAAGGACGCGCGCAGCCAGGACGCTCCGGGCGCGCTTGGCTTCCACCAAGTGAACGGTAGCCAATCAGCGGCGAAGGCGCGTTCGTATCCTACCGCCTCGGACGATACCGTCAGTGTCACGCCGGTATCTCGTAGGCGATTACGCCAGCCGATGCAGGGCGGTGCCGGATCATTTGTGGGCAGGATGATGCTCGGCATCAGGCCACCCGCAGTTGCACGCCATCGCCGATGGCTTCGTTGATCTTCTCGATGAACCGTCGCACGCCGGCCTTGCCGACCAGCACCACGTCATCGTCGCCGAGGTTGATGTCGATCGAGCGCGGGCGCACCGGTTCGTTATTGCCGGCGCTTCGGTTTGCGTTGTTTTCAGCGAACGCATCGACAGCCGCGCCAGGTCCGGCGCTGACGGATCCGCCGCCGCCGTTGAACGTCTGCCCAGCAATCGTGGCGATCTGCACCGCGCCAGCCGCAGCGATTGATGCGGCAAGCGCGATGCCCGGCAGGCCGAGCGACAGCGCGGCGGTCACGCCCTGTGCGGTGTTCACGATGGCCTGCGCGTAGGCGGACGCCTTGCCGATCTCAAACATCTTGCGGCTGTTGGTGTTCATCAGCGACGTGAGGTTTCCAAACACCTGAGACGCAAACTGCATCTTCTGCTCGCCGGTCATCCGCTCAAACTTGCGGTTGCGCTCAGCCCATGAGTCACTGATGCCGGCCAGGTTGGCCTCGTGCTGTGCGCGAAGCTCCTCCTCTAGCAGGTTGTGCTCGCTCTCGGTGATGAGCTTGTCCTCGTGGTATTGCTTGAGCGCCTCGATCTTCGCGTTGTAGCGGTCGATCTCAGCTAGCTTCTCAGCATTGATGCTGGCGCGCATGCCGTCGATGTCGTTGGCCAGCGGCGCGCGTCGCACGGCCTGCGCCTCCATCTGCTCGCGCGTCTTGGCCATGCCCTCGGCCAGGGCTGTGCCGGCGCCTTCGCCGAGGCGCTGGACGTAGTGATAGGTCGTCTCCCAGGCTGCGCGCACCTTCTCGGCCTCTGCCTTGTTCGCGGCCTCGACGGCCGCGGCGCGCGCGGTGGCATCCGCAACTAGGCGATTGTCGGCCTTCTTCGCGTTGGTCTGCGCCAGTGCCTCAGAACCGGCGCGCGCTTTCTTAAAGAACGCGTCCAGTTCATCCGAGTTCCACGCCTGGTCCTTGACTCGCTTGAAATCCATAGCCGCTTCGGTCGCTGCGGCGTGCGTCTGCGCGATCGCCGCGCGCGAGGACTGCACGATGCCGCTGTTCATCACGTCGATATTGGTGATCGCGTGCAGTGCGGCCGCCATGTCGCGCGCGCTCTCCTCCGCGCCGCGCTTGCTCGCCGCGACGCCGGCGGCCGCGCTGTCGCGCATCGACTGGACGCCTGCCGCAACGCGATTTGCCGCGGCGCGCATGCTCGCCGCCGTGTCGTCGCTGATGATTTCGACGGCACTTGCCAGCGTGCGCTGGAAGCCGGCCCACTTATCGCCGAGGAAGGCGATCATCTCGGCAAACGCCTGCTTGACGTATGACCAGGCGATGGACATGCCCGCCGCAGCCGAGCCGGCCCCCGCCTTGAGAATATCCCAAAGCGCGGAGCCGTATTCCCTGAGCGTGACGAATGCGATTATCCCACCATGCACGCCGTATTGCACGGCCTCGAACAGCAGGAGGACAGTGGCCTTCGCCGCGTACCACCCCATCTGCAAAACCTGCCAGGCGTCGGCGAACTTACCAACGGCCTTAAGCACCCATTCAAAGGCGTTGAGCGCTGTTTCGCGGAAGCCATTGCTGTCCTTGGATGCTTGGACGAAGTGCTCGGCCACGCCTTGGATGATCGGCGCAACGGCGACGGCGAGCGTATTTGCCACGCCTTCCAGCGCGGCGCCGGCGGTAGTGATGGCGTCGTTCGCCTGCACGACCTTCTCGGAATCGACGCGGTTCATCGCCAGGCCGAGCGCTTCCGCTTCCTTCACCTGCGCGCGAATTGCCTCAGCGCCGCTGATAAACATTGGCAAAAGCTCGGATCCACTCTTGCCAAAGATCGATTGCGCCGCGGCCGTGCGCTCGGCCGCCGTGCCCATCTTGTTGATCGCGTCGGCGACAGACAGGAATTGTTCGTCAGGCGCCTGCGCCGCGAGCTTGCCGAAATCCAGGCCAAGCTGCTTGATGTCGTCGCGCGCGCTCTTGCTGCCGTTGACCGCCTCGCCGATCTTGGCCGACAACTTGGTCATGCTGGAGCCGAGCTGCTGCGATTCAATTCCTGAGAGCTTCGCCGCGTAGGCCAGGCCGCCCATTGACTGCGTCGTGATGCCGATGCGATCGGCCAACTTGACGTTGGCGTCGATCGCTTCCATCGAGCGGCCGACGAACTCGCGCACCTCGTTTACTGCCCATGCGCTCGCCAGGCCGGCGAGCGCGGTGCGCATATTCAGGACTGACGACGCCATGCCGCCGAGTGACAGCTTAGCGCGCGCGATGTCCGCCGCGAATTGCGCCGTCCGCGCGACTAGGTTGACGTTGACCGTTCCGGCGTTGGCCATGGCGGATCAGCCCTCGACCACGCCGGCGATCATGCCGAGGATGGCCATCTGCTCTTCCGCCGTCTGGCGCTTGGGCGGCTCACCGAATCGCGGCATAAACTCCTCCGGTTTGAACTGGTGCTTGCTGTTGCCGCTCGAATTGGCCACGGTTGCCGCGATGATTCCGGCACGCAGGTCTTCGCGCTGCTGGCCGATGGGATCGATCTGATCGTATGCCAGCCACTCGCTGAACTCGGCGCTATCAATCTCGCGTTGAGCGCGCGCGACCGACATGCCGAGCGCCAGTGCTAGACGGAACCAGAAGCGCCGGGCGCCGTCGGCGCGGAGTCTTTTCCCAGGTCGGCCACCTGCGCGGCGCCGATCTGATTGAGCCGGACCGCCGCGGTGAAGATGCGATCCAGCGCGTCGGCGTTCTTCGAGCCGAGCGCGTCGGCGTCTTCGTCGGCGAACAGACGCGCGCCTGCCTCATCGCAGGCCACGCGCACGACCAGCCGGGCGCGCAGGTTGCGCATGTCGCGGCTCTTGCCGTCAGCGCCGACAAGGCCCGATTCGTAGCTGTCGCGCTCAGCGCCCGACATCACGCGCACGAACACGCTGCCGCCCCACTCAGGAACATCGACCGGCGTCAGCGGCCGATCATTGGCTGCCAGGATCGCAGCACGGGAGAGCGCACCCATTACGGCACCGCCGCGATCACGGGCTTGCGCGTCAGCTTGAAGCTGACCTTGGCCGTCGCCTTCTTGCCGCTCTCCAGTGACTCGGGCTGGAACTTCGTGCAGAAGCTGTTGGCGAAAGTCCACGTCTGCGGCGCCGTGGTCTTGAATAGGATCACGAGCGATCCGACTGCCTCTTGAATCGGCGGCGTGGCCGATGGGTCGAGTTCGATGGTGAGCGAAACTTCGCCCGCCTCATAGAGCTTGGCCGGGATGTAATCCTTGGTGTCGGTGCTGGCCAGGTGCGTCACGTCGATGGCCGCGCGGGCGAACTCCGGCGGATCGATCGTGATGATGTTGGCGGCCAGACCAGGGAAGGTCAGCGAGCTGCCGTGAACGTCAGACGGGGCGGGAATGGGCATGGGCTCCTCAGGTGTGGGCGGGGATTGATTCGCTGGCGGACACGAAGTAGTCGTGCATCAGTCGGTAGGTTCCGGCGTCGCTGCCATCGGTCGGCGGCACGTAGTCGTCGCGCTCGTCGCGCAGTTCGACGCACGACAGCAAGACGGAATCACTGCCGTTCGTGACCGTGCCGCGCCAGCCGTCGAGACGAAGGCGGAACAGCTCGCTAATGGCCTTGGCCGTCGCGTATTCGCTGGCGAAGATGTCGAACTGCACGCGCGCCTGATTGAGGCCGGAGGCATTCAGCAGGTGGTGGTGGTGGTCGGCCGCCAGGAGCGAGAAGACGACGAACGGCTTGACCGTCAGCATCGTTCCGGCCGACGGCAACAACCGGTCGCCGATCAGCGCGACGATGGCGGAATCGGCCATCAGGCGCAGGCGCATGGCTTCGGCTGGAAGGATCATGCCGCAGCCTTCTTGGCGATGCGCGCCAAGTGCTTTTCGATCTCTTCGCCGAGCGCGCCGGCGAAGCGATCGACGATCGCATTGCGGTGGCGGTGGAAGGCCGCGCGCAGGAAGCCGGCCGGCGGAACGAATCCGCCGCCGCGCGTGACGTGGCCGTATTCGACGGGAATGCCGTACTGGAACGGATCGCGCTTCTCGCCCTTCACCTCGTAGGCGAAGCCGCGGCGCGGACCGACACTGACGACGATGTCGCCCTTCTTGCTGCGCCGTGGCGCCTTGATGCCGATCGATTGCCGCAGTGTTCCGGTGTCACGTGGAACACCGCGGCGCGCATCGGGAACGACCGGGCGCATGGCCTTCCGCGCGGCCGCACGCGTGAGCCGGCGCTGCGTGCTCTCCTTGAGTTCGTCGAGCGCGCGCACCACGTCGTCAATGCCGGTGATAGTCATTTCGCCGATCATGCCGGAACCTCGATGGCCAGCGCCTCAACGAAGATGCCGCGCTCCTGGTAGTTGCGCGCGTGCTCGACCTCAAATGACCGGCCGTCGTGGACCACCCGGTCGCGCGGACGCAGCGTCGTGCGGCCGCGGATCTTGATCGCATGCGTCACGCGCGGCGCGACTTGCTGCGCGGTGAAAAGCTCCTTGCCGCCGAGCGGATCGACGCTGCCCCACACGATGGGGCCGTCGGTGTAGCTCTTCACCGGCTGGCCCATCGATGTTGCCGTCGGCGCCTGGGAATAGACGCGAATGCGCAAGCGATGGCGAAGCAGGCCGGCGCGCATTACCAGACCTCCATGCAGGTGTGCGGCCAGCACAGCGATTCGACCGCCATGGCCAGCGCGCTGTTGATCGTGCCGACAACGACGGCCTCGCGGTTCTCGTACCAGTGCGCGGCCAGCAGCAGCACCGCCTGCTTGAGCGCCTGCGGCACGCTGGACGCGTCGGCGCCGTAGCCGGAAACGTAGGTGATTTGCACGGCGTTGATGCGGTCGGCCTGCGTGTCGGGCCAGTCGCTGCCGGGCGCCAGCGCGATGCGGCCCGGCTCTTCGTCGCCGCTGACGGTGTAGCTGCTAGGCGAAAGCGTCTGCGCTGCTCCGGCTGCATCGAGGTAGGTGATCGATGTCACCGATTGCAGGCGCGGGCGCGGCAGCCGGATGTCGGCTCCCTCGGCGGCGGAACGAGGCCAACCGCCGACATGGCGCGTCACGCCGGGAAAGGCGTCGAGCGACAGGCGCCATGTGGCGTTGATGAGCTGCCGGCGCGTCAGCGACTCGACGTGCTGGCGCGCGGCGACGATCAGGCCGCCGAGCAGCGCGTCATCATCAGAAATATCGACGCGACAGTGCGCCTTGATCTCGACGAGCGAGACCGGTTCAGCGGCCGGCGGCGTGGCCTGCGCGAAGACGAGACGATCGGTGCGCATGCCGCCTCATATCCCGCTCAGGCGTGCAGGACTTCGAGCACCGTTGCGGTGACGCTGGTGCCGGACGAGAAAGCGACCGTGGTGTTGCCGGCGGCATCGTTGTAGAGGCCAGGCGCGAACGGCCCGATGACCTTGGTCGCACCAGCGGCGACGGCCACGACGCGATCCGTCACGGCCAAGCCGTCAGGCGGCGCGAGCGTCGAGCCAGTCGGGTAGGCATCGACAGTCACATTGATTGAGCTGCCGCCGCCGTTCTTCACGACCAGCAGCTTGCGGCCATCGTTCCTGAAGCTGTTTCCGTTGGCGGCGTCCACCGCCGTCATCGTGGTGATGTCGATGCCGGCGGTGGTCGTGACGGTCGCGGTGGGGAGTGCGGTGGCGGGCATGGATCAATCCACCTTGGCGTCGGGCATCGCCGCCTCGGCGAAGCGGGTGTTGCTCAGGAGGTACGTCACGCCGAGCAGGTCGGCGTTCGCGCCCGGCGAGGCGATCTGCACGCGCACGCAGTCGAAGCCGTTGTTGGTGTCGAGCTGGTCGGCATCCATCTCAATGACGGTGACGGTGTTGGCGGTCGCCGGCAGGTTGAAGGTATCGCTTACGACCGCGGTCTTGGCGAACTGGCCAGCGGTGACCGCGGCCTTGCGCCAGAAGAACGGGATCGGCGCGGACTTCGCGCCGGTGCCGGACACGTCCGACGCCTGCTGGAGCGTGACCGCCGGCGTTCCGCCGGCCCACGCGCCCTGATGCAGCACGACCGCCAGGTGGCGGAAGTTCTTGAGCGACACCCAGGTGCCGTTCTGCGCGGCGCCCGTGATGTCCTTGGGCGCGATGGCCGCTTCGATGCCGATGTTTTCGACGATGAGCATGGCTTGTCCTTGGGCTCCTGTGGATCAGCGCGCTTCCAGCGCGACGTGGCTGGAGAGGGTGTTGCTGCCCCTGTACGGCGTCAGCGGATCCTTCAGCCAGGGCTGGCCGTCGATCTCGAAGATGAAGCGGAACGCCTGTTCGGCGTAGTCGAAGCGCAGGTGCATCGACACCGCCGATTCGATGGCCGAGCGCAGGCCAACCGCGTAGCTCTTGAGGTCCACCAGGATGAGGTCGCCTTTCGACCCGATGCTCGGGCAATACTCAATCGGCATCAGCGGCCGGCCCTTGAGCAGACGCGACTCGGCGCTCCACACGTTGTTGCCGATGCCACCGACATTCTCGGTGCCGGCCACATTTTTGACCGGCGTGCTGAGCGCGTCGAGCTGCGGTTCGATGTCCACGTTGTGCAGCCACACAGCGTTCGCGCGGCAGCGCGGATGCAGGCGGGCGAACATCTTGCTGATGTTGGCCTGGAGGATCGTGCCGTTGGCCTGGCCAGCCTCTTTCGAAACGGTGACGAGCGAGTTGGACGCGAGCAGGCCGAGCGGCTTGCCGACGCCATCGCCGTTGACGATCGCATCGCCGACGACGAACGAAATCTCGTCGGTCGCCGCGCGCGTCAGGTAAGCATCCATCGCACGCGCGTTGCGCAGCAGCTTGTCAGTCACGTAGACCAGAGCGGCCAGGCCCTGCGGCTCCAGCTTGACCTGCCGGAACTTCGGCTGGCTCTTGGCGATCTGCGCGGCCTCGCTCAGCCAGTAGGCGCGGACGCCGCCGTAGCGGCTGCCGTTCGCGCGGCTGGTTTCGGCGTTGGCCGGGAAGGTGAGCGAATCGCCATCCACCGGGTATTGATCGCACATGCCGTAGAGCGATTGGTTGGCCTGGTTCAGGCCGTCCCAAATCTGATCGCTGAACTGCTGCGGGACGAGGAAACCGCCCTCGCTGCCGACGGCCTGGTTCATGCCCTGGCCAGCGGAGAGCGGCGCGAGCAGCGCGCTCGGGCCGCCGGCGCCGGGCGTGCAGGCGCGCATGATCTCGGCGGCGAAGTGGCCGAGGTTGGCGAAGCCGCGCGTCGGATTCTCAGCGGCGAGGTCGCGCACCGCGCTGATCTGCGGAGCGCGCGGCACATCGACGGCGCCGGCCTGGACCGTGCGGGCCGGGCGCTGCGCGCCGGCCTGGGCCAGGCGCGCAGCGCGCGTGGCGGCCGCATCGGCAGCCTCCTGCTCAGCCTTGGCGTCGGCGTCGATCTTATCGACCGCAGCCATGGCGTCATCGAACGCCTTGGCATCGCCAGCCGTGTTCGCGGCCTCGGCTTTGGCCAACCATTCGGCGCGCTGCTTGATCTGCTCGGGGGTCATCGGTGGTGCTCCGTTGAGAGGATGCCGCCACCAGTACGCACCGGCACTATCGACCGCAAGAAACTCTATGATCGTTGAGTCAACGACGCGCGTCCGCCTGTTGAATTGCTGTCTTGATGGCAATCACGTCTTCGTCGGTGAAGCCGTAGGCCATGCCAATCTTCGCTCTCGGTTCGATGTGCTTGGCGCGCAAGAACCACTGCACGCGATGGACCGGCACGTTCAGGCGATGCGCGATGTCGTGCGAGCTGAGGAAGGTCTGCATGGATTCCTTCAACGGCGTTGAGCGAGCTTGAGCCGACGGGCATTCGCGTCCGCCGCGGCGGCGACGGAACGCACGTGGTTCCCGATCTCGGCAATTGCCTGGTCCATCGATTGCACGGCGTCGATCAGGCCGAGCGCCTGCGCGCGCTCGGCGACATGAACGCGGCCGTCGAAGAGCGCGCGCGCCTGGTCAAGGCTCAGGCGGCGGCCGCCGGCGACGGCCTCGACGAACAGCGCATTGAGCGCATCCACGGTCGCCTGCATTTCGGCAAGCTGCGCGTCCGTTACTGGCGCGCCCTCAGCGCCGGCACCCTTGTGCGGTCCAGTGCTCAGGACATGCACTTTCACGCCGGCGGCCTTGTACGCCTCGCTGCTGTCCTCAACGACGGCGTAGGTTCCGAGACTGCCGACCAACGCGCTGCGGTTGGCGGTCACGCGTCGCGCCTGCGATGCCGTCCAGTATGCCGCGCTGGCGCCGAGGTCTTCGATGTGCGCGAAGGTCGGCTTGATCGCATCTGCCGCGCGCACTTCATCGCCAAGCGCTTGCGTGCCGGCGACGGTCCCGCCGGGCGAGTCGATGGACAGCAGGATCGCGCGCACCTCGCTGTCTGCCAGCGCCTGCCGCATGTAGCGCCGGACGTTGACCGTGCCGCATCGGGCGTATTTCCCTGCTGATTTCGCCATCGCGCCTGCCATTTCGATGATCGCGATTCCGTCATCGGTGCGCAGGTAGGCCACTTCGGGCCAGTCGCTTCCGGCCGTGGCTGGGTCGAGCACTGGCGTTGCCACCACGGTGATACGGCTCGGATCGCGCTGGCCAGGCGCGGCCGCCTGCCAGACGCCGGCGACGATCGCAGCGTGCGCCCGACGAACGAACGATGGCTCTGCCAGCCAGACGCCCATGTGGGCGGCGAAGCAGGTCGGCGTGTGGATCGGATCAGGCATGGGATTCATCCTTGGTTTCTGCGCTGGGCTGGCCGGCTGCTGGCGCTGGACTCGTGACGATGCGATCGACCGGCGCCATCGCGCCCTGCATGAAGTGCCGGTTGCCGATGTCGGGTGAAATTGGATTCAAGTTCTCCATCGCGCGCGCTTCGTTCAGCGTGAGCATTCCGGTGGAAATCATCGTGCGGTAGTAATTAGAGCGGCTGGTAGCGTCACCGCGCAGCGCGGCGGATACGTTGTGCTCGATGATGAATTGCGCGCGGTCGCGATCGTCGAGCAGCTTGCGCTCGGCCTCGCGCTCGAACCTGACGAGCCAGGCAAGCAGTGTATCCTGAACGTATTCCAGCGATTGGTGCTCGATGTTGGAGAAGCTGGATTTTGCCAAGTGGCCGATCTTGTGCGGCGGAATGCGGAACCAGCGGGCGATCTCTTCAACCTGGAATTGTCGCGTCTCAAGGAACTGCGCTTCGTCAGGCGGGATGCCGGTGCGCTCGTATTTCATGCCCTCTTCCAACACGCCGATCTTGTTGGAGTTCTCTGGGCCGCTATGCATCGCCTGCCAGCTTTCGCGCAGTCGTTTCTGCGCGTCCTCTTTGAGCTTGCCGGGATGGACGAGGATGCCGCCGGGGGTGGCGCCGTTACCGAAGAACGCGGCGCCGAAGTCCTGAGCCGCCAGGCCGAGGCCAATCGATTCGCTCGCCAGCCGCAGGACCGACAGTCCGCACGGCCCCTCGTCGCCAAGGCCGCGCAAGTGCAGCATGTCGGTCGCCGGTAGGCTGACGGCGCGGATGCCAACGATTCCTTCCGTCAGGCTGATGTCGTAGAACAATCCGTTCTCAGCCCGGCGGACGCGCACGCGGCTGGGATGGATCGGCCAGAGCGCAACCGGACGGCCGGCTCCAGCGCGTTGAATCTCTGCGTATCCATTGCCCCAGCCAAGCGCGTTGCCGGTGAGCGTTTCGCGTAGGGTTCCAGCGGCCATTTCCGGATTGGCCTGACCGTCGATCAGGTTTGCAACAGGATTGCCAAGCACGAGCTGCCGGCCGTTTACTCCGACGCGCTGGTAGAGGCTGCACGGTAGCTTGCCGACATCCTCGGCGATGTTGCGGATGGCGGCGAAATAGGCGGACAGCGACATGGCGGACGACGGCGAGACGCGCGTTCCGCTGAGCGTGCGCGCGACGACCGCGCCTGTGCCGAACGACGGGTGATGAACGTCGGCCGTTCCAGCGGCGAAGATTTGACGAAGGAAGCTCACGGCGTTCCCTTGCGGTAGAGGTCAATCAATAGAATCAGGCCCGAGCAAATGAACGCCGCGGGCGGATATATCAACCAGCAACCGACGGCGATTAGGGCGAGCGGCACAAAGTAGACGCAGGCGAGCGCGAGACGGTGTTTCATAGCGTCAAGATTCCTCGCTCGGCGTAGACGCTGTCTCCATCAACATGCGAAACGGCGGCGCGGCCCAGCGCCATCACTAGCGCGACTATGCCGTCTATCTTCTCGGGACTGCGCCTCTTGCTCGGCTTCATGTTGCCGGCCGCGTCCTGCTCAATGGCGACGTTGCTCGCCATCCAGGCTAGCACAGGATTCCCGCCGTGGCGAATGCGCTTGCTGAGCACCAGCGCCTCAAGCTCTTTTGTTGGAGCGGTCATTGATGCGAAGCCTTGGCCGAACGGGACGACATCGAAGCCGTCGCCCTGCAACTGCGTCGTCAACTGCGTGGCGTTCCATCGGTCGATGGCAATTTCCGCGATGGCCATTTCATCGCGTGCCTCGTTCACGTCGCGACGAATTACGTCGTAGTCTATGACATCGCCATCGGTTCCGGTAATGAAACCATCGGTGATCCATTGGCTGTACGGCACGCGGTCGCGCTTGGCTCGACGGGCCGCGCCTTCGCGTGGCACCCAGAACTTCATCAGTAGGTCGTAGGTGCCGTCATCATCCGGGAACAAGAACGCCGCGGCGGCAATATCAGTCGTGCTGGCGAGGTCGATTCCGATGAAGCACCGCCGGTCGGCAAGCGGACGCAGCGGCGCAGCGCAGGCGGCCCATGCCGCTTGGTCAAGCCAGCGTGTTTCCTGCTCGGTCCATTGGTTGAGGTACAGCCGTCGGAAGGCGTTTTGTAGCGCTGGCACCTGACGCGCCTCGGCCGCCATCCGGCGCATTTCATCGATCGACCGGAACGGCGTCTTGCCGCCGAGCGCAGGGTTAGCTTTTCGCCAGGTTTCCTCAGTGGTCCAATCGTCGGTTGGCGCTGCCTCGTAGACGATCGCGAGGAAGGTCGGGTCGCGGATGATGCCATCGCGCACCTTGCACGCGTAGTCGTAGCGCTCGTAGCAAATCGACTTGCGATCGAAGCCGGCGGTAGTGATTACGATTAGCATCGGCTGCGAGCGCGCGCCCTGGCCGGTGCGCAGCGCGTCGTACAGTCCGCGGTTCTTCCAGGCGTGCAGCTCGTCGCAGACAACGAGCGATGGGTTCAGGCCGTGCGCGCCGCCCTCGTCCGACGGGATGGCCCGCAGGAACTTGTTTGTCCCCGGCACGGTGATCGTGCGCGTGGCCGGAAGAGGCTTCGCGCGTTTGAGCAGGTTCGCGTCCTGCCGCACCATTTCCTCGCACGCGCGGAAGACGATAGACGCCTGGTCCTTGTCACTAGCTCCAAGGATGACCTCTGCGCCGGCCTCACCCATGAACAACAGTTCAAGCAGGGCAATTGCGGCGATCAGTTCCGACTTCCCGTTCTTCCGAGGAAGGAAGATGAATGCCTCTCGCACGATGCGCTTGCCGGCGGCGTCGGTCGCGTAAAGCCCACGGATGATGTCTTCTTGCCAGTCGTGCAGGTTGAATGGCTTGCCAGCGAAATCGCCCTTGGTGTTTTTCAAGAGCGATATCAGCCGAACGGCCTTGTCGGCCATGGATTGCGGCGCGGCCATTTTCTTCGATCTACTCACGCGCCGACACCACTGAGCGCGTCGTCAAACGGATCAGAAGGCTTGGCCGTCGGCGCGCTGATCTTCGCGCGGTCGGCGGGCGATAGACCGAATCGCGACATCAGCGCAAGCATCTGGCGGTGCGCGTCGTTCATGATCTGCACTTCCGGCCGCCGAATCACTACCTCCTTGCCGGCGCTGTTGACCGATTCCATGGTCTCGCCCTCTTGTTGGATTACGATGCACATGCGCTTCCACGTGCTATACGCCTGGCAGTATGTCGCGAATCCATCGGCGTCTGCGCCGGTCAGTAGTCCGACGCGCGCCAGCCGGTCGGCATTGCGCCGCCAGCACTTCTTGGCCTCCGCGTCCAGCCACTCCGGGCAGCGCGCCTCGCCGTCAGGCATCGGCTCGTCCGCTGGCAGCGGCGACTTGCTGCGGTTGCCCTCTAAGACACGCAGCGCTGTGGGCTTCCTTGGCCTACCGCCTGGCATCGGTTTCTCCCTGGATCGCGCCGAGTTTCCCGAATTTATTTTCAGAGG
>JACCDR012478270.1_pt1 | contig 14693 bp, 26 predicted proteins | sample 7446431 | NCBI WGS metagenome assembly JACCDR01 (sample SAMN15323443, study PRJNA562643) | freshwater metagenome | isolation source: river surface water | place: USA:Blue River Watershed | collected 2017-08-17 | reverse complement strand
TTTACTTTGTCATAGAAACAGAACGCTGGGCATTTGATAATATTGACGACTTAGTTGCGATATTGCAGGACTTTAAAAAGAGATTGGATCTATGATCCACGCATATTGAAATAGAGTATAACATGATAACTATGCGAGCACTATGAAAATAATAGTAAATGGGTCAATAATAGAAACAGATTGGATTATTGAAGTTGGTTCAATAAAGGAATGGAAGGATCAAATGGGCTACCAATTCACAATTAAATATGTAAATGAAATAGAGTCTTTATTTAGATTTTTCTATCAAGACTATGGAGACTTTGATAATTTTACACCGCCAAAAGGCGAACCGTATAGTATTCTTCTAGAAAGCGCTCTTAAAGAAAGAAATGAAAGAGCATACACTCTTGCTCTCGAAGATGCCACTAAAATAAGAGATTTCATAGTCTCTCATTGGAGTAAAGACAGTTTAAGAAATATCCCACAAATAAGCCAAAAAGAAAAGGATTAATGTACAACCCTAGATCGTTATACCTAAAGAACTTCGGCTCATATAAAGAAGCCATCTTTGAATTCCAGAACGGGAAGGCAATCCTAATAAGTGGAACCAATGAGACTGATACGGGTCAGAAGTCAAACGGCTCAGGCAAGTCCTTCCTGATAGAGGGCTTGTCCTATGCGCTGCTAGGCTCCTCACTAAGGAAGATTAAAGATAGCGAACTCGTCCGAGACGACGAAAAGCAAGCAGAAGTAACGCTCTTCCTTGAAAACAGCGTCGCCAAACACACCCTATCAATCACTCGAAAGATTTATACTAATTCAAAATCGAGCGAGTTGACCATAGAAGGCGAAGCAAATATCACCTCCGTAAATGAAGGCAACCAATACATTCTAGATAAGTTAGGACTAACACGAGACGATATTCTCAACTACTTCCTACTCTCTAAGGAGCGCTACACTTCGTTCTTCAATTCTTCTGACACGGCTAAAAAGGAGCTAATCACACGCTTCTCTAAAGCCAACCTAATCGATACAGTACTTGAAGAAATAGAGTCCGAGAAGAAGTCCCTAGAAGTTCAACTTACTTCTACCGATAATAAGTTAGCCGCACTCACTCTTAAAAAAGAAGCACTCAGCAGCATTGACAACTCGTCAGAAATTGAACGACTCAAGCAAGAAGCAGAGCAAGAGGCTCAAAAAACTGAGCAATTAGAGGCCTACTTTGAAGAAACACTTTACAAGATACTCGACCTTCAAGAAGAGCAGGTACTAGTCGAAGCGAAACATGAAGAAGCCAAGACCAAGGTAGAAGCCATAGGAGCGAACGCTAAGGAATTCACAGACCTACTAGACGAAATTGAGCGACATCTAAAGAATGAAGTGGAATGCCCTAAGTGTGAGCATAAGTTCTCACTAAAGGATAATAAGTACTCGCTAGAAGAAGCTAAGCACATCTACCCTGAAATCAAGTCTTCACTTGAGGAGCTATCCATAGAATCCAAGATAAGAAAAGATGAGTTAGCTAATCTTTCAGAAGCGCTAAGGCTGTCTAAGCAAGAAACACAAGAGTACGAATTCAAAGCCAAGAGTCTGCGCAGAGAAGTTGACCAAATACAAAGAACAATCAAGTCAAACGAAGAAAGGATTGAGAGACTCACTAAAGCAGACACTACAACCTCAAACCTAGAATCATTGACCATAGAGGAGCAAGAGCTTCAAATAATGAAGCAGACTATACAATCTCAACTCTCATTAGAAACAGAGTGGTTGTTGCGCTTTAAGAGGTTCAAGGGGTGGTTGGCTAATAAATCCTTAAAGAGCATTCAAGACCAAGCTAACTTCTATCTTGAGAAGCTAGGTTCAACTCTGAGCGTGTCATTGAGCGGATATACGGCTGTCAACAACGGCAAGGAGTTAAGAGAGAAGATCAGTTCATCAGTCTACCGCAACGGCTCTGAACACACCTTTTCACGCTTCTCAGGAGGAGAGAGAGCTAGAGTCGAAGTTGCTATCATATTGGCTATGCAGCGCATAATCAATCAGAGCACGGACGGTAAGGGTCTGAATCTGCTTGTCGTCGACGAAATCCTCGAAAGCGTCGACTCACTAGGCCTAGAAGCCATATTGAAGTCACTTAACTTGCTGAATATCAATGTGCTTATCATCACCCACGCCACAATGGACACGAACTATGAGAATACAGTGTGGATAAAAAAAGTTGATGGGGAGAGTAAAATTTTTCAATAAAACTTTTTTATTTAGAGAAATGGTTGTATCTTTGCCTTAACAAAACGAACAAAACCATGAATAAGAAATCAAACACTCAAAAATGCGGTATAGGATTTGTTTCCTCTTTCCTTCAAGGGCTACAAATGTTATCGTTTTTTGGCTTTATATTTATACCATTTTATTTTTTAGATAAAATTCTTACAGGGTCATCTAATTCAACAATTTTAATCATCGGTATTTCTTGTTTTATATTTAGTGGGGTTTGTTCTTTTTTGCCAGAAGATTTTAGATTTGACAATTGAACAAGGCACTTAGAGTACGGATTACCGTCCTGAAAGAATAGGGAAAGGGCTTCGAAAGCCCACTGTGCCTCAAATAAGTTCTTTGAGTGATTATTGAGTTGTGGCGGAATTGGTAGACGCTATACAGTTGGTGCAAAAACTGGCGAAGATTGAGTAACCTTGCTTGAGGCGGTAATTCGCATATACAGCAAGCGGCAATGTACCCCATCAATCATACAGGTTCGAATCCTGTCAACTCAACAATATTTTACACAGCGAGGTGGTAGCAGTGGTAGCTCGTCGGGCTCATAACCCGAAGGTCGGAGGTTCGAGTCCTCCCCTCGCAACAACATGGCGATCTCTTGGTAGAGTATAGTGATCTTAAGCTATACGCAGAGGCTAAGCAAAGTAAGAATTGCGAAGCAATAGGTTCGAATCCCTCAATCGCCACAAAGCACCCACCTAAGCAGTGAATTAATTTCCGAAAAAGGGTTTATAGTAGGAAGGCGTCTCCAATTGCACTCAACCAGAAACCCTGAAAGACCTGAAGCTTAGGTGGTGTGCTTTTTTATTTCAATAAAATTAACCTATATTTGCCCACATATGACTTGGCTCACCAAAGACAACATAATAATCGCCACAGCTGAAGACCTTCCTGAAGGCTGCTTCGGCTTTGTCTATCGCATAGACAATCTAACCAATGGCAAGTTCTACATCGGCAAGAAGCAGTGCTTTTCTAACACAAAGAAGAAGTTCGGTAAGCGCAAGCTAGAAGCTATGACCGACAAGCGTAGCAAGAAGTACGAGTTCATTCAGAAGGAGTCTGACTGGGCTAAGTACAACGGCTCAAATAAAGAACTACTCGAAGACATCAAGAAGGGCGACCGCATCAACAAGACCATCCTTGAATTCGGATTTACAAAGTACCATCTTACATACCTTGAATTAAAGCACCAGTGTATCGAAGGCGTCCTTGAAACAGAATATTGCTACAACGACAACTTGCTAGGTAAATTTTACCGAAGCGTATTCGATTTCACGAAAAGATAGTTTATATTTTACTATTAACAGTAAACAGTAAAATGCCAACATACCTATACAAGTGCAGTTCTTGCGGAAAAGAAAGCGAAGTCACACACCCAATGTCTGAGTGTGACGACCCGTCAATAGAAACGCAAATAGAAACTTCCTGCAACGAGAACACCTGCGACAACCCTCTTGAAAACAATGCCTTACGTGGAAATAAGTGGAATAGAGTGCCTCATGCCAATCTCATGTACTTTGGTACAGGAACTAGTGACAAGGGAGGCCTAAAGACCTTAGAGGAGAAATCTAAGTACGCTAAGCAGCGCTCTAGAGACTACGGCAACAAGCAAGGCGTCGAAGAGCTAAAGAAAGAGCATATCAAGTCAATCAAAAAAGACTTCGAAGGAAAATGAAAGACAAATACGTAATAATTGACCTCAGAAACATGGACTTCATGAAGGATGAAGACGGTAAGATTAATTTCTATGATACCGAAGATGAGGCCTGCAATACTTGCGGGATGTATGAATTTGAAGACGCTTGGGTGATGAAGCTAATATACAATCACAAAGAGCGAGATATTTGGCCAAACAGATGACTAAAGGCGAACTCAAATCAAAGCTAAAGTTCCTAGTCCTTGACTATGACCCTGAGCTAACTATACAAGATGCTGTTTGGGATAGAACCTATCACTTCTATGAAGGGTACTACCAATGCTTTCAGGATATAGTCAAGTTCCCTGTTGAGGACTCATACGCTCGTAATTTCATTCTGGAAGAAACTTTTAAACATCTTCTGAGGATAATTGGAAAAATTTGATTATATTTGGGCATGCTTACAATCACAATCAACCGCTCTGACCTCTACCCATTTTGTCGCAAAATGAGCATGGAGTTGCTTACCCTACGAGAGGTTGACGAGCAGAAAGTCACAGGTCGCAACTTCTTTATGGCCGATCTAGTCTACTTCATTGACGACGACGGCTCCACCAAGGTGCTAAAATCGAAGAAGAAGCCTAAAAAATGAGTGAAGCTCCTCAAGCTCATATTGCTCCTACTGACCATAGTCCTGATTGCTTTGCTGTTGCGCTAAAAGTTTTTTAAATAAAACTTTTTTATTTCAGTTTTTCTTTTTAAGTTTGCCCTACAAACAACAACAAAACAAACACGACCATGAAAACAAAACACACACGAGAGTACGCTAGAAAATTAGCTTTAGAAAGCAAATCAACAAGCGACGGGGCTACACAGCTAGCATATTTAGACGGCTACATGAAAGCCATCGAAGAAACCAACGTTGCGGAATTACTTGAGGCGTTGATTAAGTCTATGAAGTTTATTGACAACATGAAAATAATTTCAAGTTTTGTATCAAGCGGTGCACAATACGATCATGTTGAGATATACAAGTGGTCAAGAGAATTGCTAGAAAATAACCAACAAGCCATCAAAAAAGCAACCATTTAATCCCTAACACAATGAACTGGCAGCGAGCAAGTGAAATAGCTGATAACAAGCGTGAGAAAATCGAACAGATATTAGCGAGTGGCATTCACCCTGAAACGGGCGATGATTTAACCGATGAAGATATTGATTTACTGAATGCCGTGTTTGATAGCGCATTTGATGACGTGTATTATCATGATTCAAATTGAATTGTTATGATAGCAATAAAAACAATCACACTCTTCCTTGCGATTATATTTACATTTTCGTATTTCACAACAGTATTTCAAACAATTATAGATAACAAGGTCAGGAAGACTTCTTCTCACCTCATCTCATCAATTCTTTGGAGCTTATTTTACTTAATGACACAAATACAATGAAAAAGATCGAATTCAACTACAGAAACAAAGTCATAGGCTGTGAGCTAATAGGTCGAGAAATCGCCTCAATCTACATAGGCCATAATGGGCAAGCCCTACTCCCTGAGAGCACTGAATATAACTCTCACAAGGCACTGATACAAAACCATCTCTCAAAGCTATGATAGTCAGTGCCGCATTCTTCTTCGTTGCGCTGATAAGCGCCTGTGTGGCTCTGAGAGCATATCACAAGTTGTGCAAGTACAGATACAAACTGAACTACAACACGAACATGCGCTTTAATGAGTACGAGACAGTAATGACTATATTTAAGGCCGTTGTGATTTCCGCTGCCTCTGTTATATGCTTGATAATATCGACACTATGACATTCAACCAGAACTCATCGGTTCAGAAGAGAGACCGAAACGACTACCAACCTTGGGCTAAGGGTTTTATGACCAAGCGCCACGGACGTGAGTTTCACCCCTACACGCACAAGGATTTTAAGTTTGAGTCAAATAAGTAAATTTTTCTTTCTGACAAAACCTTATTAATTTCGCCTCCACGATTGAACGCACAAATCAAATATCTAGAAGGAAGTTTCGCACTGGCGCATAAAAACAGAGCGGACTTCCTTTTTTTATTGCGGCTCAAAGCCCACTATTCTCAGGGCTACGTGAATGAATCTTTAGGCCAGATAGGCCAACGTGTAGGTGAAAGCAGAAACACCGTCTTAAACCGTCTTAGAGGCTGTGAGAGGCTTGGGTGGACAACCAAGTACACCAAGGAAGGTAAACACACCTACAAGCTCATTTCTTATGACGACCTATACGTCTCATTAGGCTATGAGTTAAAAGCCAACGGAGTGGGCTTTAAAAACTGCCACTCCTTCTACAAGATACAATTAGAGAAATGCACAGATAAAAAACAACTTCTCCTTTTGATACACGGGTACGACCACCAGCGTCGCCTACAACGCATGCAAATAGAGTCAGAGCGTTCAGAAGCCCCAAGCGCAATCTTACCTCTATCATGTGAAGGATCGGCCAATATAGCTGGTTATAAGTCCGCTACAAAAGGATGGCAGATACAGAAGCAACTAGAGGCTGCTGGTCTTATCAACATAAAGCGAACCCTAGAATGTAAGGGCAGAATGCACATTAGAGAATATTGGAAAAAGAAGAACTTCTCATCAGTGTTCAATAATTGTCGTTTCGTTCTACAAGAAAAGGGGTTCGGCTTTGTGATTGAGCGCAAGTGTAACTTGGTTGGAATAGGTTCTATTCTTCCTTTGTTGCCTGATTATTTACAGAACCACCAAGGCAAAGACTTCAGCCTAAAGGCCAAAGCTATGCTTGGTTTTTAACAGTTTGACAACCGTTAAATTCCGTAAATGATTAATTAAAAAGTATTACCTTTATAAAAAATCCCTTTAATTCAAGGGAAAGTATATATGAATATAAAAGAACTAAGAATAGGGAACCTGGTTAATACAGAAAGACTAGGTATATGCACAGTAGCAGGCTTATCACTAGACAAAGGCGTAACGGTAAGGCCTCATAAAGATACTACACCAGACTTCTTCAATGTAGGCGAAAGTCCTGTCAAGCTGACACACGACTTCCTTTTTAAGAAACTAGGAGCGAAGAAGTTTCCTTCAGGAGGCTTTGTAGAAGTTGACAGTCTTTTGTTATCTTATGCTGAGTGCGAAGAAGCCTTCGTCCACAATCATGTGTACCTGAAACACGTACACGACCTGCAGAATTATTTCTTTTACACACAAGGCAAAGAATTGAAAATAATTGATTAAATTGCCCAATGATTGGAAAACATTTAAGCCCCATACTCGCTGACATAGAAAAGGTTCTATGGCAATACGAAGCACTAGAAGGTAAGAAGCCTAACTACACTGATCAAGCCTTTAGAGCCTCAATAAAAATCTTTATGAGTGCTCTGCTAGACAAGATGTACGACCTACAAGAAGACGAACACCTATCCTTTGAAGATAAAATAAACATGGCTAAAAAAGCAGGAGAAGACCTCCGCAAGTTAGTCAAGATCTACACCGACATAGACACAGTTGAACTTTACAAGGAGATATGAAGAAACGGAAGCCACAAGCCTCTAAGCGCAAGAGAAAACTTCTTAAAATCAAAAGAATAATAAAACATCTCAAAAAGAAATAACAGATTGAAACATTCACCCTACCAACAAGCCTTTTATGAGGCCGTGCAAAGCACAAACGACAACATCATGCTACAGGCCTGTCCTGGGTCTGGTAAGACCACCACAGGCCTAGAGGTAATGAAGTTTATACCTCGCTACAAGAAAACAGCCTTCCTTGCCTTTTCAAAGGCGATACAACTAGAACTAGCTTCTCGTGTGCCTGAACATGTAGAATGTATGACTATGCACTCAGCAGGGTATAAAGCCATCTACAACCATTTTAAACGTCCGCTAAAAGTAGACGCACTAAAAACCTTCAAGGTAGCTGAACCATTCGTAAAGAACATCAAGACAAAAGACGGCAAAGACCTAACAGACAAGGACTCCTACTCTGCTCGCTTTACAATAAGCGACATGCTTGACATGGCCAGAACTACACTTAGAACCTCTACTAAGGAAGAATTCCTCACCGTTGAAAAAGAGTTTGACTTCGTAGGTAAAAATGGAGAATCAAACATAGCTTGGGACGTTCTAATGCACCTAAATAAAAGAAACAAGGCTTACGGCAAGAACTACTTCATAGACTACACCGACATGGTGTATCTTCCGCTTTATATGAAGCTAGAATTGCCTCAATACGACTACATCCTTATTGACGAAGCTCAAGATTTAAGCGCTGCACAGGTTGAATTGATTTCAAGAATGAAGAAAGCTAACGGTAGGATTATAGCAATAGGCGACGAACTCCAAAGTATTTACGGCTTCGCAGGGGCACTAACCGACTCCATGCAAAAGATAAAAGAGCGCTTCAATATGAAGCCTATGCCTCTGTCAATCACGTACAGAGTGCCCACCGCTGGTGTAGAGTTACTCAAAGAAATAAATCCACTAGTTGAGCCACAATCTGATGCACAAGAGGGTATAATAAGAGAGGGTAGCTTATCTGATGCACAAGAAGGCGATCTAGTAATTTGCCGTAACACAAAGCCACTTATTTCAGCTTACTTCTACTTACTTGGGCAAGAAAAGAAGTCGACCATAGTCGGCTCAGAAATGGAAAAGGGTTTGGACAGGTTAATAGGCTCTGTTGCTCAATTGAGTGTAGAAGGAGCGCAATATCGCTTCGGACAGGAGTTGAGTGAATTATCCGAGCTACTTATCTCTCAAGGGATTTCGGAGCCTAAGAAGCACTGGAAGTACCAGTCGCTAAATGAGCGCATAGAGATAGCTAACATTTTCCTTGAAAAGTACAGGTCACCTGCCCTAGCGCAACAAAAGATACACGAAGTCTTCGCTCCAGACAAGAAAGCTATACAACTCATGACGGTTCATAAATCAAAGGGCTTAGAGGCTGATAGAGTGTTCTTTATAACACATTATGACGACGTTCAGTTGATACCTTCAAAATACGCCATCACCGACGAGCAAAAGAAACAAGAGCGCAACTTAAAATACGTAGCCCTGTCTCGTTTTAAAAAGGAAATGATTTTTGTTAGATTGTGAAAGTTATTAAATTTGCCCTCAATGAATAAATTCAAAGAACTCACACAGACAGACATTGACTACATACGTGTAATGTACACGAATAAGTCACTTAGCTTTGTAGAAAGGGTTTTCAGTATTTGCAATCAATTCGATATATCTGAGCGTACAGTGAGGCGATGGGCTAAACAACTCAAGCTAACAGAGTCCCCTACAATGAGCCAAGAGTATAATGATGCGGCAAATCGTAAGTTAAAACGCAGCCAGACGTACTTACTCACTTGGGCGCAAAACGCAACACCTGTTCACCCTGAGATGTGGAAGAATATGTTGGCCTACGCACAAAAACTAGATGCTGAAATTCACGTAATAGCAGGTCGATATCAAAACCCTACTTCGGTTTTTTCAGACAATCAAAAAAAGCAAGACTGGTGGCACCGAGACGTCGCACCCTACCTTGACGCAGGCCGTCACAAGATACACGAAGAACTTACTGTACTCTCTGACCTAAAAATACATCCTACAGCCATATACCCACTCTCAGGACTAGAAGGTCTTTCTAAAGGCGGCTCAATAATAGTAGGGACACCAAAAATACATTTACAACCCTTCCCAGTACTTTCAGGTGAGAACCCAAAGTTCGCTATAGGAACAGGCGCAGTTACTTTACCTAATTACACAGATTCTAAAGCAGGCAAGCGAGGGGAATTCTTCCATATGTATGGGTTTACGATAGTAGAGGTTGACGGAGACGAGTTTTATTTCAGGCAAGTTCCTGTATGTGACGACGGCTCATTTATTGATTTAGACGTAGAGGTAAAAAATCAAACAATATCTCCTATAGACTCAATCGCAACAATAATACTAGGCGACGTACACGAATCAGAAATTGACGAGGATATTGAACATAAGACATTTGCCTTCCTTGACATCGTTAAGCCTAACTACACCATACTACATGACCTCTTTAATGGTCGCTCAATTTCACATCACGACAAAAAAGACCCTGTCAAGATGCACCAAAAATACTTGAAAGGAGAAGACTTCTTGCAAGGCGAAATTGAAAACATGTTTTGGTTCATACAACAACGCTTAAAATACAATCTAGTGGTTGTACCTTCGAACCACAACGATTGGCTTGATAGATGGATATCCTCAGAGGACTGGAAGAAGGATTTAAGAAACTCTCTTTGGTACGCCAAGCTACTTACAATAGCATTAGAAGGAAGAGCAGAACACGGCTTAATTCATTATCTAATAGAGGATAAATTCGGCAGCGTTGTAACTTGCCTAAAGAGAGACCAGTCTTTCAAAATAAAAGGATACGAATTGGCTTACCATGGTGACCAAGGTCAAAACGGAAGCAAGGGTAATTTAAAGCAATTTGCTCGTTTGAATACAAAGGTAGTAGTAGGAGATTATCATTCAGGAGCACGCATAGACGGAGCCATAGGTGTAGGCACAATGACACCCTTGAGGCTCAGCTACAACAAAGGAGCTTCAAGTTGGAACAATTCACACGCTATAATTCACCACAACGGAAAAGTTCAACATTTAATTTTCAAGAAGAATAAACGATTCAGTAAGCGATATGAGTAGCAATACACTTGACATAGCGATAGATTTTGACGGGACTTGTGTGACGCACGAATACCCATTTATAGGAAGAGATATAGGTGCGCAAAAAGTTCTAAAGAGATTGGTGAATAAAGGTCATAGACTTATTTTAAACACAATGAGGAGTGGTGTTCCTTTATTGGAAGCTGTAGATTGGTTCAAGAAAAATGAAATTCCATTATATGGAATACAAGAGAATCCTCAACAGAAGAGCTGGACATCTTCGCCTAAATGCTATGCTCAAATTTATATAGACGATGCAGCCTTGGGGTGTCCATTAATCGGCAAGGGAGATCGCCCATTTGTAGATTGGATAAAAGTTGAAGAATTTTTAGAAACAGACAGATTAATATGAGTAACCAAACATTCTTTCCAGAGAGAGGCCAATTATTTTGGTATGTAAGAGACACCATAAGAAACAAGTTGCCTGACCTTGAGATTGTCAGCGACAAGTTTGACCCAAAAAACAAATTGCACCAAGAGCTACTAAAAGCTGAAAATTGTTATCACACTAGAGAAGAAGCAATAAACTCACTACTATGAATACAATCCTAAGAGCTATAGACGAAGAAGGCAATGATTTTAGAATTTCTGTTGACCTCTCCTTGTTTCACATTGAAGATGAGGGAGACTGTAGAATACTGATAGGAAAAGTTGATCCTACACTTCAATATAGCGTCTTAGATGATTTCATGAAGTTACATATGCTCTCAAACGGATTCAATATAACAGCACTTAATTGAGTGGAACGTAATTTAGCCATAGAACAAATAATATCGCATCGTTTAGAAGGCCTCTCTTCTGCTCAAATAAAAGAAGCTTCGCCAGAGCTTGCTTCTTTAAGCGACCAACAATTTTCGCTGTATCATTGGCAGGCAGGTAATAAGATAAGAGAGATTCAAGAAAGCGAAGTTCTTTCCACTCGTGTTCTACATGCGCAACGCTACGAGTTGTTGTATCAGTGGTTTTTAGAACACGACTTTGACAATTACGCCATGAAGATGCTTGAAGCCTCTGAGCGCTTATTAGGGCTACACAGCAATACAGTGGGTATCTCTATACACAACCTAATCGAAAAAAAGAAAACACCAAACATATACGACCATTCGAAACTAACCGACGTAGAGCTAATTAGGCTTAAATCTCTTTTAGAAAAAGCACAGCGATGAATATTGACGAAGGATTAGAGCTAGAGCTAAAGAGAGAGCTATACAGGGAGAGTTACTACGAATTCTTCAAGTGGTGCTTTTCTATCTTATTCCCCAATGAGGCATACCACGATTCTTTTCATGTGAAGTATCTGTGTGACGTATACCAAGCGGAGATAGAGCGAATAATAAGGAAGGAACCGAAGCAAAAAGACATCATAGTCAACATCCCACCTAGAACATCCAAGTCACTAATAACATCGGTGTGTTTGATACCTTGGGCTTGGCTTAAAGAGCCTACCATACCATTTATTACAGTATCTTTTGACGAAGAATTGACCAACGTAAACTCTACACTTTCAAAGGATATAATCACCTCAGACGAGTTTCAAGAATTGTTTGGTGAAGAATTCACTATCCGTAAGGATGTGAATAACAAAGGACTCTGGCAGAACAACAAAGGAGGGTTCAGACTCAGCAAAACAACAGGTTCAAACATAACGGGACACAAAGGGTGCGTTTTGATAGTGGACGACGCGCAATCGCCTAAAACAGCAGCCTCTGAGGTGCGCAGAAAAGAAACTATAGATTACTACACAAAAGCTCTTTACAACCGTCTGACACCAGTAGAAATAGGTGTGAGGATTATTATAATGCAGCGCCTGCACAGTGAAGACTTAACAGGCTACCTACTTAACACAAATCCAGACCAATATCACCATATCTGCTTACCAGCAGAGGAGTCAGACGAGGTAAGGCCTGCAGAGTTGAGGAAGTTTTACAAAGACGGCTTACTTGACCCTATCCGCTTGGGAGCAAATGAACTTTATAAGTTCAAAAGAGTTCTTCGTTCTGACTATTCAGGTCAATATGAGCAGATTCCAGTAAGCAATGAGAACTCAATCATAAAACGAGAGTGGTTAGACGTACTAGACCCTCATCAAGTTTCATGGAACAGAGAGCGAGAGCCTGTCATGTTCTACTACGACACTGCCTACTCTGAAAAGAACTCAGTCAAGAAGAACGATCCAACCGCCCAATTGGCCTGTTTTAAGAGGGGCAATGAGTTGTATATTCTAAATGCTCACGACGATTGGATGGATTTTCCAACTCTTTGTAGACATATTCCTTCTTTTGTGAATTCAAATGGATACTCGGCTCAAAGCAAGATAAAAATAGAAGGAGCTGCATCGGGTAAGTCCGTCATACAACAACTCAAGGCTACTACAAATCTTAATGTCATAGAGTATCCTAAGCCAAAAGACGACAAAGTCACTCGGATGAATGCAATATCTGCCCTAGTGGAAGCTAGGAGGATTAAGTTGGTGAAGGGTGCATGGAACGACCATTTTTTACAGCAGTTAGAGGCTTTCCCGTTAGGAACACACGATGATATGTGTGATGTTTTTGTGATGGCGATAGAGGATTTGCTAGTGAATGAGGGATTCTTATTTGACTTTTTTTAATAAAACTTTTTTATTTCGGGCTTTTTTATTATCTTTGCCTAACAAAGTAGAGAATTTAGTGATTTGCGTTGTACTCAATATTAACGGTTGCAGATATACACGGTTTGGGATTAAATAGTAGAAACTTTAAATAATAGATAAAATGAGTAAAGAAGGTAAAAGTTTAAATGAAGCACTAAAACCCAAATTGGGTATATCAGGTGTTAGGCGTAGTTTTCATTCTTACTATGCTATATTTGAAATACAGGATAAAGGCATAATTAAAATGGTTTATCCAAAACTTGAAAATGGTAATGAACATACATTTAAAACAAGAGATGAAGCGATTGAATGGCTTGTTGATTATGCCGATGATTTTAGGCGATATTTTATAATGGAACAGATAACGGTCTATTAAATTACGCCTAACGTAAAATGATATGAAACGTGGCGTGAATAGCACTAGTGCTTCTTAAATGAAAGTTACTTTGATGGTGCGAAAGCCTCACAAACAATAATAATCTAAGCCATGTTTTCATATCTATTGTTAGCTGCTGGCACGGGCTAAACCGATAAACTAACTATGAAAAACAACACTAATAATTAAATATTTTGAGCGATGGAAAAAATCAATTTTAAATCAGAAGCAGAAAGGTTAATCAAAAGATTTACAACCTTTATAAACTTTGACCAAACATTAGACTCAACTTGGCATGACCCAAGTCCAGCTAATGAGAAAAGACACAAACTTGTAAGGCGAAACGCTACAAGACTTGCTATTATTTGTGCTGATGAATTGCTAATGCAAAGCGTTGATGAAAGCGTAAAATTTTACGCAATGGTTAAATCTTATTTGGAGGAACAATTATGAAAACAGCAGTAGAATGGTTAACAGAAAAACTCGAATTTAGCGAAGCGTAGTTTGTAGTGAAACGGAGAATTAAACATAACGGTTGGGTGTATGAGAAGGTTTGCTTGTAAAAACTTTCAAATTACCACCGAACTTGATAGCAAACTTTCTTATACACCTTGTTATACCACGTTTTTAAATTTAAAATTATGGATAGAAATATAACTGAGATCCCTGAAAGATGGGTAATATTAAAACTACCAAACAACTGCTATAAAGTTTTTGGAACTTGGGCTGGTGGCTATCTTGATGGTGATAGATGGAAATTAAACTCTGGAATTAATAAAGTGGAGCAAGACGAAAACTTTTATTATTTTATTGGATTTAGCGGGAGTTGTTATAAGTGCCATAAGAAAGGATATGGGACAGCAACTTCTTATGGATTAGGTATTTTAAATAAAATAATAGAACAAGGAGAAGGAAAGATTGAATTAATGGAAGATACTAATGATTGGGTAAATGTGGTATAACGTATAGGTGGTTGTTGTCAGTGGCGACAATTTACCACAAAACTTGATTGAAATTACTAACTTTTAAATAACGATAAAATGTCAAACGAAGCAGGAAATAAGCCATTGCAACAACCACTTGTTAGCGG
>JACCDR012413540.1_pt1 | contig 14694 bp, 13 predicted proteins | sample 7446431 | NCBI WGS metagenome assembly JACCDR01 (sample SAMN15323443, study PRJNA562643) | freshwater metagenome | isolation source: river surface water | place: USA:Blue River Watershed | collected 2017-08-17 | reverse complement strand
TTGTCTGGGCGCTAATAATGTCATTTCCGAGTTTTACGAGTTCAGGACGCTGTGTCTTCTGAAGAAGAATCTCTGCCATATCTACAGCTCCTTCGTGGTGAACAATCATTTCGTCAATAAATGCCTTTTCAAATTCTTCGCCGGTCTTTCCCTCAAGCTCGGCATTCATGCTTGCCATCATGTCGGCCATGCTCATGCTCTGGCCATTGTTTCCCATCATGGTGCCGTCCGGCATCATGTGCATCCCAGAGGTGCTGGTGTTAGTGGCGACTGGTGCGGGAGCTTTGTTTGCACCCACTGCGTAGCCGAGGCCAAGGCCTACGATAAGCGTTACGACTGCGATAATAATTCCTGTATTTTTTTGCATATAGTTTTTTGAATGATTAGTGAGTAATTAGAGAAATGATGCGGTTAAGGAATTTTGGGATTAAGGATGCCTCGTGAGAAAAGCTGTTGGTAGAGCGGAACTAATGGTACTTTCGCTCGTTGCCGGTACGTTACGGAAGCAAGAACCAAATCGGGAGGCGGATACCACAGCCGCCACGTGAACACGAATGCCAGAGCGGTAAAGAGGGTCAGCACAAAGACAACGGGAAGCGTGGTCGTAAAGGTGCTCTGCCATGCGGCAATATGATCAAACGCATTCATCTCACACATTGCCTGTTCGCCTGGCATGAACGGACAGCCGGGCGCATGGTGATGGCCGCTTACCGCCACGATCCCAGCACCTCCTATGAAAAGAAGTGCGGAGATGGAAAGTAAGGCGATTGTGTTCTTGAGAAGCCTCATGGGTAGATTATATAAAAATCAAAAGCATGAGCGCGAGTGCCGCCATGCCGAAGTCCTCGATGAGCGTAATCTTGGTTAGCGGCACTTTAAGAAATGTACCGAGGCAGGCGCAGATGAATTGCTCTCGTTTTGCTATCTTGATTGCTACTCCAATGCCACTAAACGCCATGAGAGCAAATTCCGTCCAGAGAAGCCAGTCTGGGTGATATCCAGCGAGCATGAGGAGACCGAACGCGATTTCGATAAATGGATAGATGTAGCCGTAGCCGAACCACTTTTGCGCGAGGAGATCGTATGTCGAATATCCCTCGGCAAATCCCTTGAGGTCCATGAGCTTGAATGCGCCGAACACCAGGAAGAAGCCGGTCATGAAGGAAATGATAAAAGGCTCGAGCGCGCAGCGTGAGACGATGCCGGACGCGATGGTGATGAGGCCGATGATGACTATGAGCGGCAGATAGCTTTTCCACGTGAGCACGCCGAGGCCTTTGTCCTCGCCGTGGTGAACTTTCGGCTTAGATTCGCTCTTAAGCACGAGGGCCATGCCACACTTTGGGCATCGTCCTGGCTTGTCGATTACTATTTCCGGATGCATTGGGCAGATATATGTGTCGTGCATGCTATTTCTTCTTCTGCGCTAATTTATAGACTTTCAGTATTTCTTTCGTAGCCTGATCTTCTTTGCCATGCTTGATCTGATGGATGACATGGGTAGTGAGGTGGTTTTCAAGGATCAAATCTTCTACACCTGAAAGAGCCTCTTTGATTGCAGAGGTTTGCGTGATGATGTCTACGCAGTATTTCTCATCCTCGACCATTTTCTGAATGCCGCGGATTTGGCCTTCGAGGAGTTTGAGGCGGCGCGTTACTTTTGCTTTGATGTCCTGTCGCATATAATGGTATAATACCCCCAGGGGGTATACGAGTCAAATATCCGCGCAACGCTTTTAATAATTAATGGAATAGTATTTATCTATGGAACACACAAAAGACCACAAGACGATGTATATAAAGTTCGTGGTCATGATCGCCCTCTCGTTCGTGGCGATGTATGCCTTTATGTACGCGATGGTGGACGTATTTGCGAACGTCTTACCGAACTACAATCAGTTTTATATGGCAGGTCTTATGACCGCACCAATGATCATCCTCGAAATGGGACTCATGTGGATGATGTATCCATACAAGAAGCTGAATGCCTCGATTATTGTCGGCGGCATGGTTTTGCTCGCACTGTGCTGGGTGGGCATCAGACAACAAGTAGCTATTGGCGATGAGCAATTTTTGAAATCAATGATCCCTCATCATGCGGGAGCGATCCTTATGTGTGAAAAAGCTGAGTTAAGTGATCCAAAAATTAAGCAGCTTTGCGAGAACATCATTTCAAGTCAACAGGAGGAAATTGACTGGATGCGAGCGATATTAGATCGCATTGATTCATAATCTAATCCCTTGAACACAAAAAGTACCGATTCTCGGTACTTTTTGTGTTCTCTAGGTTACGACGGATCTCGTGCGGGATAACCTCGCACGACTTGGCTGGCCTCCTCGGTCGCGGAAACTTTCCCATCAAGCCCCACAAGGCTTTTTTAACGAAAATTTTCAGCTCATTTCGACCCTTCTCGGAATGGGTCAAAAGCGACAAATGCGACACTATCTGAGCACCGGACCTATCGCACCTTTCTGAATCTCACAACCAAGATTAGAGGACTCTCGTGGGAAGAAGCTACCCGTCATCTTTTTACTGTCTGTATCGATTGGAACTATCAAAGCTGTGGTTTGGTAGAAAGCTGGAATCAAATATGTGATGCTCTCCTGACCACCAAGGCACTCTTGCGGTATGAACTGGAACTCTGTTTTTACTTCTGCGATTTTGTTACCGAAGTTATAAAATCCAAAAAGAGAGAGTCCCGTCAGTATGAACAAGCAAATTGTTAAGAGTACTCCGCGAATTATCTGGAATGAAATAAGAAACCAAACAATCAGTGTAAGGAATACCAAAATCACCCATATCCAGAACGAGAGACCTTGTGCAACCTGACCAGCGATTCGGGTTAGATCGAAAAAGAAAATTATGTTGTCTCTGATTGAAGGCTCTATAAAACTCGCAGGGATGCCAAAATAAGAATTATGTCCGTACTGAAAAAGAATTGGTGCTGCGTAGAAATATATTCCTGTTCCAAAAATTGCTGTTAAAAACTTCATACGAATAATTAAATCTTTTCTGCCATATACTTTTGCTCGCGCTTCCTGAACGCGTCTTCTCCTCCTTCCAAGATATCTCTAATATTCTTGTTTATTTCAGGATTTTCTATGCTTCCAGACAAATAACCCTTTCCTTGATCTATTTGCGCTACAATCACCTGTTCCGCATCAGCGTTTACAACCAAGTTTGCATTATGAGTAGACATAATGATTTGGCGCGATTTCTTTGCTCTACGGATCAATGGAACTAGCTCGTGCATAATAAAGCTGTTGTCTAAATTATCTTCTGGCTGATCTATAACAAAGACCTGCTTGGCTGTTGAGGTCGCTAGATAGACCTTAAGTAGTAGTGTCCCTCGCTGACCAATAGACAACACCTCAGTTGCTTTTCCATTCAACCTAGCGACCGCTTTAACCCCCAAGAACTCATCCCAACGAGTGAAGATGTAGTCAGTCACACCATCTAAACCACCCTTATTAAACTTTACAGATGACAGATCCGACTGTATCCATGCAAACAAATTATCTATTGTTATATCCTTAGCAGTACCATCAGGATTTTGACCTGCAATTATTTTCTTCAACTCAGTCTCATTTTGAATTTTTCGATTATCGACAAATTCTGCAAGCACTTCCTTTATAAACAGTCGCTCCTTAAACTCAATCTGTCCGACCACACTTATTCCTTTAATGATCCCTTCAAACAGCTCCTTTTCTTCGGCTGTCGAGTCTGCTCTTGATTGTTCAAAGTTTGTGAATTCAGAAGTTATTGCATCTCTCAGCGCCTCAAGCGAAGACTTTATTTCAGTCAAGATTTCAGACCTCTCTGTGTGGAGCTCTTTCGCCTTCGCTAGAGCATCGACATAATTCTGTTTATCTTTTTCAACAGCAGTAATCTGCTTCTGTAGATTCTCACTTGCTTGAAGCAAGCTGTTCACGTCTTCCTTTATCCCTTGTTTTATTAATGCCTGCTTCTGCTTGAGAATATCTGCCCTCAAAGCATCCATGTCCGTCTTGATCTTTTGTTTTAGGGCTGTCAACGCCGCAACTTGACTCTCAGCATTCAAAAGAGCTATCGGAGTTGCATCATCATAAATTTTCTGAAGATCCGTATTGAATCTAGTGATGTCATCATTGGTGGGAATTTTCCTTAACCCCAACTGGAGAGCCTCCGCCTTTTCAGCAAGATCTTTTAACTTCAAACCCTGTTCTGTCTTTTTGTTAATATCTTCCAATATCTCTCGAGTTTCTTTAGAAGATAGGCGCTTCTGCTGTTCGGTGAGCTTCAAGAGGTATTCGGTAATCCATTTTTCAATATCAGTTTTGCCTGAATATCCAAGTTCTGTGTATCGCTCAACAATATCGTCAACGAGTTTCTGATTATTTGCTATATCACTCAAAACAGAACGCGCCTTTGCAATCAATGCCTCCTTCCCAATTTCATTGATATCAATACCAATTAACTGGCATACAGTTCTTGTGAGTTCAAAATCATTGGTGGCAATACCACTTAATTGTTCCTGGCCCAAATACAAGAAAGGTAGTTCAAAATTTGAATGGTCTGAAAGTTCCTTTGTAACTTCAGTAGTATTACCGTCCTTATCTGTAATTGATGTAGTCAAATTAAAGCTCGGTACAGGTTCTGATTTGTTTTCATTCTCGCGATAATACTCAATGATTTTATTCTTCCCATTTTGGTCGTGTTTAACGTGCTCTTCGTTTAGAAACGCAAAGGTGTCCAACAAGGCAGTCTTTCCCGTACCTCTTCCACCAATAAGAGCCACTAGCTCTCGGTTAAGTGGAAGTTCAAAATCTGGGATAATAAAATTTGTACTACCTGCTAATTTCAAGGAATTGAAAAAGACCTTGCTCCTATCCTCATCTGGGATATTTTCTTGAATTTTAACCCTCTCTTCTGGTTCAAAGATAATTTGCTTCAATCCTTCAAATGTAGGATCGGCTTTAATCCAACAGAATCTCATTTCGCAGTCAGTCGCACTTGCACAATCATGTCCAACAACAGCTCTTTTTGCACAAGGTTTACCTATCCGTTCCAATTTATGAGCGTCGCATCCATGCACACAAGGTTTTAGCGAGCCATACTTTCTTATGACTTCATCCTTTGAGTCAACTCCATAACCCAAGAAAAACTTACAGTCAGATGGGTTGCTTGAGAATATTGCCTGGGAAAATCTATAAATCTCTTCTCTCGTAGAAGCGACACTAGAATGTTGGATGCCGGAGTTCCCATCATTACTACTATTCGAAACAATTACTATCGATTTCTCTTTAAGAGTTTTATTTTTATCAAATATTTTTGTCAGATCAGTAATCGAAGTCTTGAATTGTTCGACGCCATCTTTATAGGCTGCCTCTTCCTCAAGAGTTGAGTTGTTCCTAAACTTTCGACCCAACTTAATCAAATCAGCTCTTGTGCATTTATACGTATCTCCTGAGTACGTATATTCAAGATTTGAAAAAAACTTACTATCCAAATCATCAACGATTGATGGGTCAAAAATTATATGAATATTGATTGGAGTTTCTGATCCTGTGACTGGAAGAATTCTTAACTCCACATTTGGAAGTATGAGGTCAAAATTAGTGAGACCTCCCTCCGCTATCGTTTTCTGATAACCCTCGATAGAAAAGTAGTCAGTTATACCAATAACCGCCAAGTCTGTAAGGGATTTTAATTTTGCAAAATAATTACTCCACTTTTCTTCATTCGTAGCACCCTCAAACTCATTCGCCAAAGCTGATGCGGGGCTATGAACATGCAAATCCCATTTCCGCCATTCTGAACCTCTTTTGTATTCTGTATCTTTTGCCACAATATGGGCATTTTAGCATTTCTGAGCCACATACTCTACGTCAGTCAAGTAGGCGCTGTAATAAGGCTCCGTTAAGGATTCGATGCTTCTTTAGCCCATTACACTTCCTGCACGCCAAGGTCAGATTGCGTGGGTGGTTCGATCCGAAGCTCTGTGGTTCCACCTTTGCACTTGAGAACCGCTTCATGCCTCGAAGTTCCTTATTCAGGACGTTCGTAGAAAGAGGAATGATATGGTCGGGCTCCATCCGCTCCTCGTTAGAACACTCGGGGCTAATATGTAGCTGACATTCTCCGTTATACCTTTCGATAAGTTCTTTCAAGACCTTGTGTTTAGTCTTATTGAACTCCCATCGCTTGATTGCGGGGTGACGGAAATCAAAGAGATCTGAATATGCAACGTCCAGTTGATTCACGTCTCCCTCTGCAAGAAGATTGGCAAAGAATTGCCTATCCTCTGGATACTCAAACTGCATTTGCGAAGAGTGTGATGACCGTAATCACCACAATCACTACAACGCAGATCATTATCTTCTCTCCTTTGGAATACTTCCGTGGAGGTTCTTTCTCGTTCATCGCTTGTTCCAAAGTCTTTCCTTGGTCAGCGAGAAGCTTCTGCCCTACGGGCGAGTCGAGCGGAATGAGATTCGTCGAGCCGCACTTCGGACAAGTCTTGTGCCTTGAACCTGATCGCCAGAGTGAGTAAATCAATCCAGGAATCAGGAAGAAACACCAGAGAATTATTTCTATTAACAAACTTCCTTTAACAGCAGTCTTCGAACTGCCAATATGCCCACATGCGGAGCATATAAGTTTTTGTGCCATTGTTGTTGATCGCGTTTTGGCTAGTAATGCTCGATGTTCAGGTACACAAAAACCCGGACACCAAGGTGAGCCTTGCGGCCCCTACCAGAGTTTCCCCTGATAACGCGATCAACGCCCCTGATGCCGGGGTTTTTACGTTGATCGCGTTTTTCGACCATACCTTAAGAAAAATTCCTAAGGGTTAGGTCTGCATATTCAGTTGTACAAGTACATGATATCAAAATCAGTACCTTTTGGCACCCTATCGCACTTTCGGTGTTCTGCGAAGGCTTCCAAGCTATGGACGAAGTGGACAATGTGTTTTGCACTCATTTGATATCCACAGGGACATTTTTGAGTCCAATTTACACCCCTGACATACCCAAGACTTTCACCAACAAGATCAAGAAAATTTCAATTTACAGTACTGACAAAATCTGTGAAAAACGAAAGCGTTTTTGCGATTGCCAGCGCATATCTGATTGCTAGACTTCAGATACCGAACGAGAAGCTTCGAACACTTCTCTATAGGATCCCTAGACTGACACCTAAACGGATTTAAAAAAAATAATCCTTTGTTATCTATGGATCAGACCTCCTCTGCTCTAAGAATAGAGCATGTAAAAGTTAGTGCATTAAAAGCAAACGGGTATAACCCGAAGGTTTTTGACGACCGTGCCAAGAACCAGATCGAAGAATCGATCAAACGATTTGGATTCGTTGACCCCCTCATCTGCAACAGCGCACCGAACAGGAAGAACATCCTGATTGGTGGACACGGCAGATTAAAGATCGCGAAGCGGCTCAAGATGAAAACTGTTCCTGTGGTCTATGTCGATATCCCTGATATCGAGAAGGAAAAGGAACTCAACCTGCGTCTCCATAAGAACCAAGGTGAGTTTGACCTTGGGCTTCTGGGTGAGTTCGATGAGTCTCTGCTTTCTGATGTCGGATTTAGCAATGAGGAACTCGAAGAGATATTTACCGAACTCGATACCAAGTCTGACGGCTTCAATATCGAGGAAGAGCTGAAGAAGATCAAGAAGCCTAAGAGCAAGTGTGGTGACATGTATCAGCTTGGACCACACCGTTTGTATTGCGGTGATTCAACCGATATCGAGTCGGTGAAGAAGGTTGTTGGCGATGAGAAGATCGACATGGTCTATTGCGACCCCGTATACAACATCGGTCTCTCGTATTCCTCGGGCATCGGTGGCACCAAGAACTACGGCGGATCAGCTAAGGACAATCGAAGCGATGACGAGTACGAGAACTTTGTCGGGCAGACCATCAAGAACGCGCTTGAGGTCTGCAACAAAGACGCTCATATCTTCTACTACTGCGACGAAACATATGTTCCTACGATTGCTAACCTTTATCAGAAGCTTGGTATTAATTTCAAGCGAATCTGTTTATGGCTCAAAGGAATTGCTAACCCTGTGCCGCAAGTCGCATTCTCCAAAGTGTATGAACCGTGTGTATACGGCACTATCGGCAAACCGTATCTATCCAAGAATCACACCAACTATGATGAAGTGTTGAACAAGGACATCGGCACGGGAGTGGAGATGATTGAGAACTTCCTCGCGATGGTAAACGTCTGGGCAGTCCAGAGGCTCGGTGGGAACGCATACGAGCACCCTACCGAGAAGCCCGTCACGCTCCACGACAAGCCGATCAAGCGGTGCACGAATATCGGTGGGAGTATATTGTCCCTCTTTGGCGGAAGCGGTGGCGAACTGATCGCGGCTCACCAGCTCAAGCGAAAATGCTTTATGGTCGAGATTGATCCCGTGTTTGATGACCTCATCATTAGACGATACGAGGAGCACACCGGAGATAAGGTAGTAAAGATCGACTAAACATGAGGTTCGGGCCAGACATTATTGACCGAATTCTCAAAGAGCTAGAGAAGGTACCAAATATCCGCTACGTCTGCTCCAAGGTCGGCATTGACCACAGCACGTTCTATCGCTGGCTCATGCGATACCCCTCTTTTAACAAGAGGGTGACGATGGCTATCTTCTTAGGAAAACGAGCGATAAGCGGGACCGCTGAGACGGTCATCATCAAGGGAGTTCAAAATGGCGACTACAGATCCGCCACATTCTGGCTTTCTCACAATGACCCTCAATACATGCAACGCGATAAAGGAAGGTATCACGGTGACCTCCTAGAGATGCAGACGAAAATGCTCAAGAAGCCAATCAAGTACGACGGCTCAAACTTCGAGAGCTTGTTCCAAGTTCTGTACGAATTCGAGAAATCATTCGGGGTTGATACTGAATCCAATCGGACCGCAAAGAAAGTATTCATCGATCTCTTCTGTGATGATGACAAAGAGCTTATCGAGCTTTGTTATGCGTCTTATGAGGACTGGAGGATCACCAAGATGAATGAGGAAGCGAAGGAGGAGATGATCAAGGAGGATCCTTGACTTCCCCAACCAGTCCGTCATCAATCAAGGCATGGTGACGCGATCAACGCCCCAAAATGATGCCACAGGGACTATTCCGCCCGAGCGGGTGCGGTATTGCCTGTATGCTCGAAAATCGACTGAATCGGACGAGAAGCAGGCTCTTTCAATTGATTCCCAAGTGAAGGAGATGCTTGCCATAGCCGAGCGAGACAATCTTGAGATTGTCGATATTCGGCGTGAGGCGCATTCCGCAAAAGCGTCAGGTCAGAGACCTGTATTCAACGAACTGATTCGAGATCTTGATTCAGGTCGGTATACGGGTATTTTGACGTGGGCACCAGACCGGCTCTCGAGAAATGCTGGAGACCTCGGAACACTGGTCGACCTTATGGATGAGAAGAAGCTCCATCAGATCAGGACATACGGACAATCATTCACAAACACGCCAAGCGAGAAGTTCCTGCTGATGATCCTATGTTCTCAAGCGAAGCTCGAGAACGACAACAAAAGCATCAACGTGAAGCGCGGACTTCGTACCAGATGTGAGATGGGTCTCTGGCCAGCTCCTGCCCCGATGGGATATCTCAATGAAAAGCGTGCGGATCGTAAGGGGTATGTGTATATCGACCCAGAGCGAGGACCGATCATCAAGAAGATGTTCGAGAAGGTCGCATATGAGAAGTGGAGTGGTCGAAAACTGTATCACTGGCTCAAGTTCGATCTGAACTTCAAGACACCGAACGGCAACAAGGGGCTAACGATGAGTAATATCTATCTCATTCTTCAGAATGACTTCTATTACGGATCGTTTGAGTATCCACGCAAAAGTGGTCTTTGGTACAAGGGCGTACATGACCCACTTATTACCAAGGAACTGTTCGATCAGGTACAGGAACAAATACGAAGCCAGATCATACGCACAGTCGATAAGGAGTTTGCCTTCACTAAGCTCATGGAATGTGGATTATGTGGATCTGGTATCTGTGCTGACGAGAAGTTCAAGAAGCAGAAAAATGGGAACATCCATCGCTACTGCTATTACGGGTGCACCAAATCTAGAGACAAGCACTGCAAGTGCGGATACATTCGTGAGGATGAATTGATTAAGCAACTTGTCGAGCTTATGGAAAAGATTGATATCGACGAGATCGGAATTAAAGAAAAGATAAAGGCGGAAGTTGAACGTATTAAGAAGTTTCAAAAGACTATTCTAGGCACCAAGGAGAAGATCGAGGTGAAGGATATCGATATACGAAACTATGCAAAATACGTCCTTTTAGAAGCTCCTGACACAGAGAAACGGGAGCTTCTAGGGTGCCTTAATTCAAGAATCAAATTATCTAATAAGGTAATTACACTCTGAGTAGAACAAATCCACAAGACAAAGCGTTTATAAACATTTATAATGTTCACATATGGGCAAACCTTATAAAGAAAATCCTACTGAATCTAATTTACTTACTGTTAGCGAGGCGGCTTCTGTCTTCGGTGTTACTCCTACAACCATCAGGAACTGGGATAAAAGCGGTAAACTAGTGAGCTATCGACATCCTCAGAACGACTATCGGCTTTACTCTTTCTCAGATCTGGCGAAGATAGTCCCTGCAAATCAAAGGCCGCTTTTTGTGCAAGAAAAAGAGTCAGAATCCCCTACAGAAGCAGGAGTAGTGAGCCATGACAGTTTGAAGGATTTTAGGTCGCTTGTCCGACAGATGAGCAAAGCTTTTCGCGATTCTCAAGGTGGAGGATTGATGGATCGATTCGAGGAAATATCAAAAATTCTATATACAAAACTCTATGATGAGCGGAACGGTGACAAACTTTTTATAATCCGATCAGATGATCGGGATGACGATATTTACAATAGGATTTCGGATGCTTATAGCAAAGCTGTTGAGGCCCTTCCCTCATCTTTTAGAGACCACGAAACTCATATTAGTAAGGACAAGCGGGCGGTTGTACAGATTGCCAGAAAGTTGAGTGGATTAAGCTTGCTTAAAGTTCCTACAGATATTAAAGGGACTGTTTTTGAGGAGTTAGTCAAAAATACTTTTGATAAGACTGAGCACCAGCAATTCTTTACTCCTAGAACGATAGTTAACTTCATCATCAATTTTATCGATATTAATAATGCTAAAAGTGTCTTGGACCCTGCCTGTGGTACTGCCGGCTTCCTTATTGAAGCTGCAACAATTGCAGAAATGAAAAGCACCAAGCTCATTGGTGTAGAAATAGATAAGAGAATGGCATGGATCTCTCAAATGAATCTGAACATTCATGGTTTCGGTAATCATGAAGTCTTTCATTTTCCTAATGGTGGATCATTAGCTCACCGAGGTGAAATCAGCGAAAAGATTCCATACAACAGTATTGACGTGATAGTGACAAATCCTCCCTTTGGAAGCGACTTTACCGATGCAGAAGAACTCAGACACTACAAGCTAGGAACTGATCGAAAATCTAGACGAAGGGGTGTGCTGTTTATTGAACGATGTATATCTTGGCTTAAACCAGAAGGAAAACTGGGTATTATTATCGATGACGGCGTTTTAAATAGTCCATCGAGTCGTGATGTGCGCGAGTTTATTATTGAAAACTGTATTGTTGAGGCTGTTATAAGCCTTCCAACATCCGCCTTTCTCCCGTATGCAAGCGTAAAAAGTTCTATTCTCCTCCTAAGAAAGAAGAGTAAAAAGGCAATTCAGGGACCAGTGTTTATGGCTGACGCTGAGAATGTTGGCAGACGACCAAATGGTGATCCTTACTTTAGTGAGGAATATGACGAGAATGGCAACCCAATTCTTTTAAGTGATCTTCCTCACATTCTCGAGGAGTGGGATAAGTATAAAGAAATTGGAAAACTTTCAACCCCTGAAGACAACATCTTCCTTTGCCCACCAGATATATTCCTCGATGAAACCGAGAATAAGGATTTGAGGTTGGATCTACAATTTCATCATCCATCAAAACAAATTGCTAGAGAAGTTATAAAAAACTCTCAGTTCACACTTGAGAAACTCTCGAATCTTGTTGGGGTGAGAAATGTCAGTGTAGTACCTAACACTCAAGATCCTGAAGATATTTGGACATATGCAGGACTCGCAAACATAAGCTCTATGACTGGCGAATTTGCGCCAGTACAAGTCTCAGGCAATCAGATCAAAAGTGCCGTGAAGCTATATAAACCTGGAGATATACTTTTCTCAAAACTACGCCCTGAATTGCGTAAGGTTGTTTTAGTACCTGATGATGCTGGCGAGGGGTATGTGTCATCCGAATGTTATGTACTCACCCCGGGCGATACAGTCGACAAAGACTATTTGGCATTAATACTGAGAAGCGACATTGTATTAGGTCAGTTGATTTACCAAGTCTCTGGTGTTGGTAGACCACGAATTAATATTGGGGCTTTACTAAGCACCCAGATTCCTCTTCCGTCACTTACAAAACAACGAGAGATTGTTAAGCAGATTAAGAAGACTGAAGTTGCTAGGAAGGAACTTGAAAGAAAGATTAAAGAGGATCAGGCAAAAGTTAAGCAACTCATCGGAGACATGAGCACGACCTTCAAATCTGAGCTACTTAGTTAGTATCGTCAGACTTTCCCTTGGCGCCGTTTTTCTTAAGAACAAAGCGGTTCTTGGGTGCGTGACTTCCAACCTCTTCTAAGAATTTTAGGAATGCGCTAATTGTTGGGTTTGGATTCTCTTGCTCAATACGACTTCTGTGCACAATTCGCCAGAACTTTCCGTAGTTTCCAGGGTCTGGAACATACTTGCCAGTTTTCTTACTGAAGACCATAACCTGACCATCAACGATTTTTCCTCCAGTGATAGCAAGTCGATGATCGCGCTCAGCCGCAAGTTCACCAGCGGGTATAACAAGGCTTGCAAATATGCTTGGGCATTCTGCGTAAACCTTACCGCTTTCATCAGCAACATCTTTCCATTTCCAACCAACGATAAAAAGGAGATCCTTCGCTGAATCAACTAAATGGGTTCCGACATCGAATCTTGCAGCTTGTTCATCTGACTCAGCATCGATAGCTTTCATCTCAACACGCCCAAGAATTTCCCGATCTGTATTCCTGAGATGAAAATCAGGATACTGATGAGCACTCACAAATGTGAAGAACAATTTCTCTTTATACCGTTCTTCTAAGATGTTATTTACCGACGTACAGACGGCGTACTCCAACATCGTTCCAATTCTAGTTCGATAACTTGATAGTAATCGCGGATCTGTCGGTAATGGCTCAATATTCCTAGGTAATTTAGAAAGTTCACGAAGTGCAAAGTTTGTGTTTACATCCTCTACGGCTTCTTTCAAGATTTCTGAAAAAACATCTCCAATTTGCGAGATGGTGACTTCTGTCTTTTTTGATAGTAGTGCTGTTAGTGGATCAGTCTTTTTCATACTCACAATTTATTCTCCGCGACTACGCAAATACTTTGGAAAAACATTCTGGAATTTTTCTGCTATGGCTAGTATCCAACCAAAATAAATCTCCCATTTGGTTTGATCATTGAAATCGCCAGGATACGAGATGCGAATGCGACTAGCTTTCTTTTCAGGCAACTCCATCCATTCAAGTTGCTCGCCCAACTCTTGTTCAATAGCATCTTTGTTTTGGTGGAGGTAGGCAAAGAGTTCTTTATTGTCAGAAATGTAGACCTCAACTCCAAACAAATTCTCCTTACTACGGATAGTAAATGCCATGTGAGCGTCACTGCTTCCCATGCTGATGTTTGTCCAATGCTGAGGGTAGGCTTTCTGAAAACGAATGCGAGCATTTTGTTCCTTGGCATAGTCACGAAGCATATTCCAAAATTCAAGCTGCTTGAGCTTGGTTTCAGTAACCTCACCCCGTCCCACAGACTCTTTGACCGCTTTTGCCCAATCGTTTGGCTTAGAAATTATTTCAAACTTAGGTGCGAGTGGTGAATCTTCGATCTGCCAAACCTCAATCTTCACCAAATAGAATTCAATGTCTTCGTCAGTATGTTCGTTTAGCCAGTCGATTGCCTGACGATGCTCCTCACGGACATCTTTTACAACCCACACAATAACTCCTGCATCATATCCTGAGGCATAAGTTATGAGCTTACCCAAGTGATCATGATTCGTGATCTCAAGCTGATTTTCAATGATGATCTTGCGACCTGTATTTTCCTCTTCCGCTAGAATATCCACGTTAAAGTTACCAACCGCTGCCTCTATTTGAACCAGCTTGATATCAAAGCCGATTTCATCGGCAAGGAGACGCAAATTAGGCTCTTCCGCGAGCCATCGTGTGAAATCTATTGCTTCGTGTTTCCAAGCCTCTCGAAGCTCCACTTTTTTGAGCTTTGCCAAATTCATGTATTGCTCATGATAACTTTTTATGGCCTAAAAATCCAGATAACAGAAAAAGCACCCGCGCAAGGGTGCTTTTTCTGTCTGGTACGCCTGCGGCGTCTTCCGTGACTGTATAGTGACTTTTCGATGCAGTTCGGAATCCGAACCTATCTCAAGTTGGCTGCCCGACAAGGACTCGAACCTCAATACCTTGGACCAAAACCAAGTGTCCTACCATTAGACGATCGGGCAATATTTATACGAACGCTCTCTTTTATAACACAAAAAGCTTAAATCTTCAATTCCG
>JACCDR012149205.1_pt1 | contig 14694 bp, 21 predicted proteins | sample 7446431 | NCBI WGS metagenome assembly JACCDR01 (sample SAMN15323443, study PRJNA562643) | freshwater metagenome | isolation source: river surface water | place: USA:Blue River Watershed | collected 2017-08-17 | reverse complement strand
GTAGAACCGCAGAGGACTAATAGAATTGTTTATAGTTCGTCTTTTGACAACGGAGCTTGGTCTGCTATTGATACAACCATTTCAGCTAATACAACTATATCTCCAGAGGGAATACAGAACGCTGACACAATGGCAATAAGTTCGTCAACAAGTAGAATCTTTCAGTACACGGGTTTAGGTGCGGGAACTTACACCGCTTCAGTTTATGTCAAGGCATTAAGCGGAACGCCTACAATTCAGTTTAGAATGGTTGTGGATGGTAACGACATTACGGATTCAATCCCTACAACTACTGAATGGGTTCGTCACGACTTTACATTTACTGCTTCTGCTTCAATGGACTACTTTGTTTTGAGAGGTGAAAGCGGAACGGGAAGTGTAGCAATTTGGGGCGCACAACTCGAAGCTGGAAGCTACGCTACTTCATACATCCCGACAACCTCTGCAAGTGTAACACGAAACGCAGATGTTATTTCAAAGACTGGTATTAGTTCGCTTATAGGACAAACGGAAGGGACTTTGTTCTTGGATTTAGATTTTGGAAAAATAGAAGCATCGCCATCATTATTAAGCGTTGATACTTTACTATTATTAAACAATGGCACTATAAATAATCAAATAGGTATTGTGCTAGATACGCCAAGCGGGAATCCTAGAAAAATTTTAGGTCTTGTTTCTAATGGAGGTAGTTATCAAGCATTGATTTATGATTCGTCTATTGCTACTGAAACACGATATAAAATAGCTCTAGCTTATAAGGCAAATGATGTTGTTTTGTATATAAATGGAAATTTGATAGGAACAGATACAAGCGCAACAATTCCTACAACCTCTGATTTAAGCCTATCAAAAAGGGCAGACGGAGATTGGGTAAATGAATGCCAAACTTTTTACAACGCCGCTGCCATTTGGAAAGAAAGAAAAGATAACGCATTTTTAGCACAACTCACAACGATATGACGAACATATATAAACTTACTTATTCGGACAAGGAACAAGCACTCACAGACTTGAAAGCTAAAGGCATTCTTGTAGAGGTGGAGTTCAACGGAGAAAAACACGAAGCATACGGAAACGGGGTGCAAGCAGTTGTTGAAATAGGACTAATAATGTTAACCCCTCCCGTAATGGAAGGAATGGAAGTAATCAAAGAACCTATCTACGCAGACGGATATCACTATGATGTAATGTCGGACAATACCTATGACTTCGGAGCTAACCTTGTGGAACCAAAGAACCCAAAGCACGCATTCGCTGGGCATAGTGTTAAAGAGGAATTCCCTTATGAGCCAATTTTTTTAAATTTACCGACAAATGAAAACTAAATTGACTCTTCTACTTTTCTCCCTTGTTAGCGTACTCGCCCCCATTACGCCACTTATCCTACTTGCAATCGCTTCAATCATTCTTGACACTTGTTTTGGGATATGGCGAAGTGTCAAAAAACAAGGTTGGAAATCAATACGATCTAGAAGGCTATCGCACACCATTTCAAAAACATTGCTTTACTCTGGTGCTATCACGTTTATTTTTCTACTTGAAAAATACGTTGTTGCCGATATTCTAGGCCATTTCATTGCTATTGATTTGGTACTAACAAAGGCGTTCACGTTTTTTTGTGTAGTTACCGAGGTAAAGAGCATCAACGAAAGTTATCACAGCGTTACAGGTGTCAACGTGTGGGATAAATTTATCGCATTTGTGAAACGCAGTAAGGAACAATTAGAGGAGCTGAAATGAGACCTGTACGCACAACAATAGTTTACTTCCTGATTTACGCCGCATTTGTCATGCTGTGGAGTTTCCTGATGTATGGATGCTCAGCAGAGCGACTACATCAAAAGGCAATAAATAAAGGCTACGTTCATACTATCCATGTGGATACTTTCAAGGTTGCCACCATTGACACCATGTGGAGAGATGGCAAGCCATATCCTGTAATCAAATACAAGGACTCTTTAGTTGTGCGCACTGAAATCAAATACGTTCCTAGATGGGTTTATCGTTTCGATAACGAGCGATTTGCCGATAGTTTAGCGCAAATACGTGCAATGTATGAAGCCAAGCTAAAAAACGAGCTTAAAAGGCAAAAAATCAAGTCACATGAAAAAAAGATAGTAACCAAGCAAAAGACCAAGCAAACGCAAAGCGAAAATAAAAACGGATTTGCGGATGCAATGAAGTGGGTAGCGTTGTCTATTTTTAGCACCGCTCTGATTCTTTTGCTTATTATTGTTATTAGAGCAATCAAACGATATATTGCAATCAATGGATGAAATACTTGTAAAATACGTAGCCTTTACCAAAAAATGGGAAGGCGGCCTATCAAGAGACAAAGCTGACTCAGCTAGTAAACACCCATGCCCAACGCCATACAATGGTAAAACAGGATGGCACACCAATATGGGAATCACATACGCAGCTTGGCACAATTTCTACGGCAAAAATGCGGATGCACGCTTTTTCAATATGTCACATGAAGATTGGTTTAAAGTCTTCAAAGTTGGCTATTGGGATCGAGTTAAAGGCGATTTGTACACATCTAAGAACATTGCAATATTTGTTACCGGCATGGCATGGGGAAGCGGCGCAAGTCAGGCGGCCAAATCTCTACAAGTTGCTATAAATCATTGCGGTGTCAAATGCATAGTTGATGGCATTATTGGCAACCAAACAATTAATGCGGCCAACTCAATAGAGCCTAGAAAACTTTTTGACGCTTTGACAGCAGAGCGCGAGCGCTTTTTTTACGCTATTGGCGTAGGTAAAAACGCAAAATTTCTACGCGGTTGGCTCAATCGCTTAGCTGATTATCGTAAAACATTTAGACCTTAATAAATAAAATCTAATGTATTATATATACGCTCATTTACACCCTGAATCAGGCATACCATTTTACATAGGTAAAGGCATTGGAAATAGGCTTATATCAAAAAAGTATAGAAATGACTTTTGGAAAAAAGTTGTAAATAAATTTGGATTTGAAGCTGTAATACTTGAAAGCAATTTAAGCGAAAAAGATTCATTTGATTTAGAAAAATATTGGATAAACAGGATTGGTTTGTTTAAAAACGGCGGAACGCTTACAAATATTTGCAATGGCGGAAATGGTGGAGATACTATTTCTAATCATCCAAATAGAACCGAGATTATAGCTAAAATAAGAAAATCATTATCATCTAAACCAAATCCAAATTTAAACGGAGCTTCATGCACTGATGAATGGAGGGAAACTCAATCTATTGCTCAAAGTAAAGTGTCATTAAAAATAACTGATACCATCACCGGTGAAATTATGCACTTTATAAATTCTAAGCAGTGCGCAAAGGCTTTAAATTGCAAGGCATCTAATGTCAGAACGTGCAAAGGCAAATACATGTTAATGCGACGATATATTGTAGAATAAAAGTATCTTATTGCCTGATTAACGAATTTTAAACACTTCACTTATGTTGACCTCATTCAAACGCTATTCTAAAAATGTTCATTTCTTTGAGTTCAACACTAAAAAAGTGAAGATTGCCGCTATGTCCGATTTGCATTGGGACAACCCGAAATGCGATTGGGAACTACTCAAGAAACATCTAGATTACTGCCTTAAAAACGAGATTTATATCATTTTCCCTGGTGACTTTTTTTGCCTTATGCAAGGCCGTGGAGACCGCAGGGGAAGCAAAGATGATATTAGGCCAGAGCATAACAATGCGAGGTATTTGGATTCAATTGTCGAAACGGCAGTTGATTTCTTTGCGCCTTACGCTAAAATCATGCTATTGGTCGGATATGGTAATCATGAGACCTCGGTAATCAAATACCAAGAAACCGACCTATTGCGCCGCTTTGTGGATTTATTCAATTACAAAACAGGTGCCGAGCTTCAAATCGGAGGTTATGGCGGTTGGGTAATTATTAAGCTAGGAACTCACACCTCGGTATTTGTCAAGATAAAATACTTTCATGGCTCAGGCGGTGGCGGCGTGGTTACTCGTGGTGAGATAAACCTATCCAGAGCCTTACAGTTTTACGAAAACTTCGACATCTTACTCACGGGCCACATTCACGAGAATAAAGCAACCGAGGTAGTAAGAGACACCTTAGCATCTGTTGCAGGAAGCTATCAACAAATCCTTAGGCCTATTCACTTAATGATTTGCGGAACTTATAAAGAGGAGTACGGAGATGGCTCAGGCGGTTGGCACATTGAAAGAGGTGCGCCACCTAAACCAATTGGCGGCCGAATTATCACTTTAGAGAACGTCAGAAGCCAGAAAGGCAAAAAATCTACGTTTACAAAACACATTGATTCAATGAAGTTCCCCGGAAATTTGTAACTTCACCCCGTTGTTGTGTATGGTTTCCTGCGCAATGGTAGGTAACAGCATCGGCGCGCAGGGACATCACTCACTTGGTTTTAGCAGAAAAGGCATTCATTTTTGAGTGCCTTTTTTGCTTTGCTACAAGTCAAATAAACCATACAGCAAAAAATATTTTCACTTTTTTTCATAAAATATTTGCAACTATAAATAATTATAGTAACTTCGCAATGTAAAACAACTAAAAACCAACACAATGCAACAACTAAACGCCAACTTTTTTTGGGATGAAATCCGCCAAGTTTCAGCACTTGGAAACAATCAACAAGATTTGGACATCACCAAGCTAAAGCCGTTAATCGACTCGGATTCTTACCTCATCAGACAGATTGAAATCTGTGACCATGAGCTCTATAAACTCAATCACTTGCCTAAAATTCACCGCGAGCGCATGACTGAGGAAATCAGCGATTGGAATCGCCAGCGTAGTCAGTACCAAGAAAGCCTAAAACAAGTAATTTCTAAGCTATGAACGAGCGCAAACTAATCCAAGCCTACAAAGCCACATTTTATACAGCTATCGTTGTATTCATCTTTTTACTCATCAATTTAATTTATCAGCTATGCTAAAACTAATCAAACAAGACCCCGACTTTATTGGAGGCCTCGCAGTTGCCTTAATTAGCGCCGTTGTACTCATTTACCTCTGTCGAACCAATAAACCGCCTGTAATCGACGCAAACACGATTGATTACCAAACCTATCAAGAAGTAAGCTACGAGCTCAAAGGTGATTGGGCAAAGTACGCCGAAGGAGTTTATAACCGTAAATACAATGGACAATGAAAGCAAGTGAATTAAGAATTGGGAATTTATTAAGGGATAAAGTTTCAAAAACCGAACTAGAAGTTGTTGAATTAACTGAAAATAACATTACTACAAAAGTTATTAATAGGTCAAAATTTCCATTAAAAGACGAGTGGAGACTTGAATACATCCCACTGACCGAAGAATGGTTGATTAAGTTTGGGTTTAAGAAAAGAGATATGTTATCTTCTGTTTTGTTTGATATGAAAAATCCGCGTTTTTCAATTTACCTGAATCCTCCGATAGACAAAAGTAATAAGTGGAATATACTTGGTATTGAAAAGAATGTAAATATTCAATATGTACACCAACTTCAAAACCTTTTTTTCTGTCTTTGTGGTAAAGAACTAACACTAAAGCCATGAAACGAATTGAAAACGACCGCAGGTTATTACTAGGCATCATTGCCTTTATGACCCTAATCATGATCATTAAAATCCTTTCAGATGTCTACCATTAGAACACGCCGCATTGCCGAACGCCTGGAGCCTTACCGAATTGTAGACGCGCAGTTCACTTATGGGCCCGATTGGTTCAAACTAGAAGACTACGTTTTGCACGGGTACTTATCAGGCGAGCGCATGGATATGATTAACGGCTTAAGCCTTGACCATTTTGACGAAATCCATTACATAACCCAAAGCCACAACGCTAAAAACAACCGCTTGTTTTTCCATGTGGTGGGCGTTAGGTACTCAGGTGAAAAACGACAAACAGTATTAATTTTAAGACGTAAGTGATGCAACAACCTAGCGTAAATTACGAGAAATTTGAGCCTAAATACAGTGAATGTTTGCGCGATAGACGTAGAGATTTTGCTATTCTTAAAACTCACAGAAACAGAAAAGTAAACTATTTGTACGAATTAAAAAATAGCTTTTTAGGCTTTGAAAACGAGCTTACAACCTATGAAATCAAAGTCTTGAAAGCCGAACTAATCTGGTCACGATCTAAATACATACAAACATGGAATACGGAGAAAAAGTAAAGAAAAACATGAAGCGCGCCACAATCATTATTGAGTACACTAGCGAGCAAAATTTAGATGACTTCCTTGACCACATTAAGAACCAACTTAAAGACGGCCAAAGCAAAGGAACGAAGACGTTTTACGTCAATCAAAACTCATTTGTAGCCACTTTTTCACAAGTCTATTGCGAGAATTACAAGCGTGAAAGCAAGATTGAAGTGCACAACGGCGTTTGCCATGAAATCGTGAAAAGCAATGTATAGGCGAACTTCAAAACGGGTCATTGTGAGTCCAGGACACAAGATTTCTTACCGGGAAGTTTGCAGAATTTTAAGGTTAGCAAAGCCGTGTATTGAAGAAGATTAGTATATTTGTTGACGGGAGTGCAGACCCATGATATAAAACATTATTGAAAGCTCATTAGGGAGTAACGCTGCACCGCGAAACCTAATGAGCTTTTTTGTTGCCAATAAATTTGAAATGAGCCAAGAAAATCAAGGTTACATAAGTCTACACAGGAAGGTAATGCAGAACTTTCTATTTAAGGAAAAACGCGCTTTTTCAAAGTTTGAAGCATGGCTTTATTTATTGATGAATGCCAACCATACGGACACAAAAGTTCTGCTGGGCAACCAATTGATAGATGTAAAAAAAGGCTCGTTCATTACGTCAGAAATCAAATTAATGGCTGAATTTTCATGGTCAAAAAGTAAGCTCAGGACTTTTCTAAGTCTGCTCGAAAGTCAATCAATGATTGAAAAAGTTACTGATTCAAAAAAGACCACCTTAACCATAGTAAAATATAGCGATTACCAAGAGCATCAGACCGCAAAAAAACCGCAAAAAAACCGCAAGCCGACTGCAAAAGAACTGCGTTCCGACACAGACAATAATGAGAATAATGATAATAAGGATAATAATGAAAATAATATTACTAATCCTACTGAAGTAGAATTAGTATTGGAGCCAAAACTCAATTTTCAAGATTTTAACGATCCTATTTTAGCTGAAAAATTATGGTCGCAATGGGTTAGGTACAAACACACTCAACACAAAGAAAAGTACAAGGAATTAGAAACAGAGCAAACAGCAATTAATGCCTTGAATAAAATTTGCGGGGGAAATAGCCAGCTTGCTCAAGAAATCATTGATCAGTCAATATCAAGCCTTTGGAGAGGCCTATTTAAATTAAAATCAACTCAATCAAATAACAATCAAATAACACCACAAAATGGAACACAACCAAAACAACAGCGTCACGCATTCATCCTCAAAACTCTTAGAAATTTGGAGCGCCTCGGAACATTCAATTCAAGACAAGTTGAAATCGCGGAATATTATCTTGAGCACGCAACAGGTCCAATCAATTCTGAAGAGTTCTTCGCAAGACTTGAAAAACTCGATTGGAGCAGTCCAGAGTTTCATCCTGAAAACATTGGAAGTACGCTACGGATTGGAGAGTGATAGAATATCAGATTTATTGCTAAGCTCAATCATTGAAACATTGTTGAACTCACGTGAACCGCTTTCACTCGATGACCTGAATACCTGTTTTGAGTTTACACCTGTGCAAAAGATTACCGGCCAAAAGATGACCCTTGATGAGTTCATGACGCCCATTCGCGACTACATCAAGAAAAAGCAAATACTTCGCCAGGTGATTGAACAGCAACATATCGAGAACACAAAGCAACAAGCATCAAATGAAGCTGAAGAACAGTTCTTTTTGCGCGCCAAGCAAAAATACATTGATAGCTTGGAGTTCAATGAGTGGATGGGGGATATGTTTGAAGCTCGCGTGATAGCTGACAAGTTTTGGAGGCAAATGCGCCATGAATGGGCAAACCTCAAGGATGCGTCTAGAGACGTTTATATCCGAGACGTAGCAAAAAACCAAGTAGAAGACGCAGTACAGCAGATATTGCCCAAAAAGATTTATTACTTAGCGCAGGAGACTGTAAAGCTCGCGTGCAAAAATGGGATGCAATGGTAAGGGTTGGTTCAGATTTTAGCGGTGTTGGCGCTTTTGATCAAGCATTGATTAGACTAGGCATTGATTATAAAACGATTTTTGCTTGCGACATGGATAAGTTTGCAAGAGATACATTTATTCATAACTACGGAGAACCTGAATATTATCCGACAAATGTGTATGATCGAGAGATTCCAGCTGAATCACTTGACATCTATATGACATCGCCACCATGTCAAGCGTTTAGCTTGGCTGGAAAGCGACTCGGAAAAGAAGACAAACGAGGTATTTTGTTCTTTAATTCACACGAGTTTATTCAGGTGAACAAGCCGAGATTTTTCATCTTTGAAAACGTCAAAGGTTTACTTTCTGATGATAGTGGAAGAACTTTTCAAGAGTGGTTGAATTTACTTGGCGGAAAATCAGTCAATGGCTTACCGGTTTTATTTCCTTATGAAGAATCAGTACCATATCATTTGTATTGGCAAGTGCTAAATGCAAAGCATCACGGAGTTCCACAGAATCGTGAGAGAGTGTTCTTAATTGGCATACGAGATGATTCAGACAACAAATTTCAATTCCCACGAGAAGAGCATTTATCCAAAAGGTTAAAAGATGTTCTTGAAAGTGAAGTTGATGAAAAGTATTTTTTGAGTGAGAAATTATTATCGTATTTTACAGACCATAAAGAAATGCATAAAGAACGCGGTAATGGATTTAAATTTGAGCCTCATACAGATACCACAAAGGTATCAAATGCCATCAGTACAAAATGTGGAAGTAGACAAACAGATCCATTTATTAAAATAAAATCAGCTACGACCAAAGGTTACGAAGAGGCACAAGAAGGTGATTCAATCAATTTCAGTGTACCGAATTCAGAAACTAGAAGAGGTAGAGTAGGCAAGGGCGTGGCACAAACTTTGGATACTTCTTGTAATCAAGCAGTTATGGTAAATAATCTTATTCCTATGGTAGAGTATCAACTAACTGGTGGAAAATGGGATAAAACTCATGAACAATCAGGAAGAGTTTATTCTAAAGATGGAGTTTCTCCAACTATACATACAATGGGCGGAGGTAATCAAGAGCCTAAAATAATTCAAACACAAAAAATCAGAAAATTAACTCCTAGAGAATGCTTTAGACTAATGGACTTTCCTGACACATTCACTTGGAAGGTGTCTGACTCTCAAGCATACAAGCAAGCTGGCAACTCAATTGTGGTAAATGTTCTTTACAAAATCTTAAAGCAATTGCCGTTGTAAATTATTATTGAAAAATAAACCAACTATAAATAATTATACCTATATTTACACCCAAAACCAATATACAACAACAATGAAAAAGCTAATTTTAAGCAAGTTGCACATTCGCGACTTTAAGAAAATCAACGATTTAGAGATTGATTTTGCACAACAAACCACCATTGCTGGCACCAACGGCGTAGGTAAATCAACCATCTTTGATGCTTACACCTGGTTACTTTACGGCAAGAACTCGCACGATCAACAAGATTTCAGTATTAAACGCCTAGATGAAAACGGAAACGTCATTCATAACCTAGTTGCAAGCGTTCGCGGTGTGTTTATTCTAGACAGCGATGTTATTCAACTAGAGCGCCGTTACAAAGAGAAATGGCAAAAGAAGCGCGGTAACGAGCATGAAGAGCTCACAGGGCACACAACCGAGTATTTTATCGACCAAATCCCAAAGAGCAAATCAGAGTTTGACGCATACGTCAAAGGCATGATTTCAGACACCATCGCAAAGGTCATCAGCTCACCGCTTTATTTCAATGAAAAAATGAAATGGCAGGAACGCCGCGAGATTTTAACTTCCATTGCAGGCGATACAACGCCCGAGGACGTGCTAAATTTTGCGCCTGACGAATTTAAATCAGCAAACGAACTACTTGCTTTACTCGAGGCAAGAAAGTCGCTCACAGACGAAAAAACACGCATCGCATCGGAACGAAAAAGATTAAAGGAGCAACTAGATGGCATTGCACCCAAGATTGAGGAGCTTACAAGCATGACGGTAACCGAGTTGGATGCTACGGAGCTAAGCGCAAAGAAAGCCGAGCTAAACGCAGCTAAAGAGCAAATCAATAAGCAACTCGACGACATTGCCGAGCAAAACAAAGCCGAGCAACAAAAGGTCGTTGATAGCAACAATCAGCTTTACAAATGGCAAGATGAGCTAAGCAAGGCAAAACGCGAGCTACTCAAAGACCATAACGACCGAGCACAGGCATACGAGAAACGCAAAGCAGATTTGCGCCTAGAAATCCAAAAGCTAGAGTTTGAGCAGGCTGAAACAAAGTCAAAACTTACAGCACTTGAAAAGTCAATCGAGCAGCGCCAAGCCGCATCTGATAAACTCAAAGAGGCCTGGACTAAAAAGAAAGCCGAGCAATTTACGTTTGTAGCTGAAAACTGCCCATGTTGCCACCGTCCAATGAATAACAACGAAGAGCAGCAACTAGAGAAGTTCAATGTAGCTAGAGCCAACGCAATAGCGCAAATACTCAAAGAGGCCACCGACATTAAAGAACTCAAAGAGGCCGAGCAACGCCAGGCGCAAACTATTGACCTTACATTGATCCGAATCGCTAACGACATCGAGACAAAAAACACCTACCTCAAAGAAGTTGAGTCCTCGTTTGTAGTCGAACAAGAGCCAAGCGACACGCCTGATATGCTTGCATTGAAAAACGCCATCGACAACCATAAGCCTTACACACCTGAGGCGGTTTGTAACAATGCATTGAAGCAGGAACGCGAGCAACTCGATGAGCAAATCAAAGATGTGGAGGCATCGCTCGCTAAACTTAGCCACATTGCCGATATTAACATCCGTATTGCTGAGCTATCAGAAAACAAGCGCGTACTTGCGCAACAAATCGCAAGTCTTGAGCGCGTGGCTTTCCAAATTGACGCATACGAAAAAGCGCACATTGAGCTAGTCGAGAGCCGAGTAAACGCGAAGTTTGCAATTGTCAAGTGGAAAATGTTTGACGAACAAATCAACGGAGGCCTGGCGCCAACGTGCGAGGCAACTGTAAACGGAACGCCGTACAACGATCTAAACACCGCCATGCAAATAAATGCTGGACTTGACGTAATCAACGCGCTTAACTACCACTTTGGAATGTTCGCACCTGTATTCATTGACGCACGTGAAAGCATTGTTGAGATAATTGAAACGGACTGCCAAGTTATTAGCTTGCAGGTAGATAAATCGTTTGATGAATTGACTGTAATTGTGTAACCCCTAAAATCAAAATAAAATGGCAACTAGAAAAGAAATGGAAAATGCGATTTCGCACTTTAAAATCAAAGCAAATCAATTAGTATATCCTCAAAAAATGGAATTTGGACAAGATGGAGAGATTCATTTTCACGGCCTAACCAAACGCGAGTATTTTGCAGGATTGGCAATGATTGGACTATATTCTATGAAAGACGCTATTTGCTGGACAGATGGGGATATTGCTAAAATGGCAGTAAAACAATCTGACGCGCTACTCGCAGAACTTGAAAAAACTGAGAATTTATGAGTGTAGATAAACAACAAACAGCAGTAGAATGGCTTGTAAACGAGTTTTTTACTAAAAATGGTATGCAAGTAACAAAAGAAAGTAATCCTGCATTATTTGAAGTTGTCGAACAAGCCAAAGAAATGGATAGGGAGCAGAAAATCGACATGCTTCATTCAATTATACATGACGCTCAAATGGGTGAAGATGTAGAGGATGTTGAAGCGTGGTTTAAGAAATACGAAAACAAAAGCAATGAAAACAGCAATAATTAAACACCTAAAAGCCATTGCAGTTATGGCTTCAATTTTCGCTAGCATTTGGCTTGTTGGCATGATTAAAGATGGCGCTATTTACTTCATTATAATTGGCTTTTTAGTAATGTTTTACATGTTGATTTACAAAATAGTTAACGACAAGTAACTATAAATACTTATATTTGTTAAAATTTTAAATTCATATACAATGAACACAACAACGCAGCCAGCAGTGGCAGAAAAGGAAGTTGCAGTAGCAAAAGCTGCAGCATCCGAACGCTTTACAAAAGCGGTCATGAAAGAGTTTGAAAGCTCAGTCGGAAAAGTAGAGCTAACGCCTTTCCAAAAGAACCTGATTAGCAACTATTTTATTAAACTCGACCAGAGTTTGGCGCTTGCCGAAACAAAGCGCTTAAGAATGGCGCAAAACAAACGAGATCCATTATCTTACACTTGGGACAATCTAAACATGAACGCGCTTGCAATGCAAGTAGTTCCGTTGTCGAGCGTAGGCCTTGACCCTTTGCAGCCAAATCACGTGAACCTCATCCCATACAAAAACAACCATACGAATAAGTACGACATTACGCCAATTATTGGTTATCGCGGTCTTGCCTTAAAGGCTTTAAAGTATGGCCTTGAAGAGCTTAAAGATGTCATTGTTGAGCTTGTTTACTCAAACGATGAGTTTCGATTGATTAAAAAGGATGTAAACAACGAGCGCGACACGTATGTTTTCAATGTGAAAAATCCTTTTGATCGTGGAGAGTTGCTAGGCGGTTTTTATTGCCAACGCTACCAAGACGGAAAAGCTGACCGCATTCGAGTATTTACAAAAGCTGACATTGAAAAACGTAAGCCAAGATACGCAAGTCCTGAGTTTTGGGGTGGCACAAAAGATGTTTGGGAAAACAACCAAAAAGTAGGAACGGAAGAGGTTGCAGGTTGGTACGATGAAATGGTATACAAAACCATTTACCGCGCAGCTTACAACGATGTAATCATTGATAGCTCAAAAATTGACGCGCAATTCGCCAAGTTGTCGCAAATTCAAGACGAGTTCAATGCTGAGCCAACGCCAACAGAGGATATTACTCACGAGGTTGTCAATGAAACTGCAAGCCAGGCGATTGCTTTTGAGTTAGACACTAGACCGCCTCAAGAAGAGCCAGCTACTAAAAAATCAAAGGCAGCAATTACACCCGAAATAACTGATTTCCCTGAGTAATGAGAATTAACATTATTTCATCCGGAAGCAAGGGCAACGCCTACCTAATCGAAAAGAACAACACCGCGCTCTTAGTTGAGTGCGGTGTAAAGTTCGCAGAGATTCAAAAGGCAGTAAGTTTTAACCTCTTAAAAATAAAAGCAGTGCTCGTGTCTCACGAGCACCAGTGACAAGACCACTCGAAAGCATGGCGCCAAGTAATCGGAGCAGGAATACCAATATTTGCAAGCGCAGGCACTTACGATGCTCTCAAAGTAAGTCCAGAAGATAGACAAAGAGCGCTTTATCATGGCGCGATTAGCGGGCCCGTTAAGTGCTTTAAAGCAAACCATGATGCAGCCGAACCGCTTAATTTCATCATTGATGACCTGTTATTCATTACAGACAACTACAAGTTACAATTTGACTTTTCGGCGTTCAAATTCACCTGCGTAATGATCGAGGCAAACTATTGCGAGGAGCTCATCAAAGGCAAGGCCGATGACTTTGTAAATAAACGCCGCTTTCGTTCGCACATGAGCTTTCAAACGGCCCTATTAACCCTAAAAACGCTCGACTTAAGCGAGTGCAAACAAATCATTTTAATTCACCTTAGCGACGGATATACGGACGAAAAACGCTTCATTCAGGACACTGAAAAAGCCTTCGGCATTCCAACTATTTGCGCTGATAAAAACCAAGTAATTGAGTTATGACACCTAAAGAAAAAGCACAAGAACTATTCGATAAGTATTATATCATTTGTCAAGAATACACCGAAGAAATACAATGCAGTATACAAGCTAAGCAATGCGCATTAATTGCAGTTGATGAGGTGATTAATAGCATGATAGTTGCAACCGTTGAGAAGCATCCACATTTACCATATTGGCAAGAAGTTAAAAAAGAAATAGAAAAGTTGTGACACCTAAAGAAAAAGCAAAAGAAAAAGCAAAAGACTTAGTTAGCAAATTTTATTAGTCAGAATCAGAACATAGTACTAGTATCATTGATGCTAAAAAATTTGCGACAATTGCAGTTGACGAGATATTGAGCCTTCATAAAAAAATACCTCTTGAAACTTTAGAGTTTTATGCAGAAGTAAAAAACGAAATAAGCAACTTTTAAAAACTAACCAAATGAAACAAACATTTTTAACCAAAGTAAGCTACACCAAGCAATTCGATAACGGCACATTTAAGCGCGTTGTTGAACAATACCTTTTCGATGGCCACACATTCACAGACTGCGAGGCTAACGTCTACACGCATTTAGGCTCCATGATTAAAGGCGAGTTCACGATCATGAAGATGGACAAATTTATGGTTGATGAAATCATTGGAGACAAAGAAAATCAATTTGAAAAGTTCTTTTTACTCAAGCAAATTCATACCGATATTGACGACCGCGAAATCAAGATGAAAATGCTAGTTAACGCGCCAAACATCGAAAGAGCCAAAGATATTGCTATGCAATACAATGCGGAGGTATTTATGTTTGAACCTGAAATCAACTCCATAGTAGAAACCAAAATTTTGGACTATTTCCAAAGTGAACAAACAATTGAG
>JACCDR011068166.1_pt1 | contig 14696 bp, 16 predicted proteins | sample 7446431 | NCBI WGS metagenome assembly JACCDR01 (sample SAMN15323443, study PRJNA562643) | freshwater metagenome | isolation source: river surface water | place: USA:Blue River Watershed | collected 2017-08-17 | reverse complement strand
GAAGGAGATGGCGATTCGTGCCGAAGTGTCCATGTCCGATGCCGTGTTCAAGAAGTCGTTTGCCACTGAGGGCTTTGCCAACAGTCGCAACCTCGTCGCCGGTATGATGAATCGTGTGCGTGGCGATAACTCGGCTCTCAAGAAGGCCCATGTGCTTGCCTACGAAATCATCAGCCCTCGCATGACGCCGCAGCGCGCGTTCCAGGTTCTGGATATGATGGGATTCATGACCGCTCCGTGGCGCGTCACCGATACCATCGACTTCCCGAAGTTGCAGCGCCTGTTCAAGGAGGCACGTGCACAGTCTGCACGACCCATCGACGGTCTGGTGGTCGAGAACAACGCCATCAACAAGCGCCCGCCCGGCGGTACTCACAGTCCGTCGTATGCCTTCGCCTTCAAGGATCAGGGCGAGGACGACAGTGCAACGGTGAAGATCGAGCGCATCGACTGGGAGGAGACGAAACACGGCAAGTTGCAGCCGGTCATCATCATTCCGCCGACGCCGCTCGCTGGTGTCACGGTGACCAACGTGACGGGCCACAATGCCTTCTTCATCGTGCATGGCTACCGCAGCAAGGAAGTTGGTAAGGCCCGCAAGGCTGGCACCAAGCTGGTTGAAAAGCCGCTCGGTAAGGGTGCGATCATCAAGATCGTCCGCAGCGGTGACGTGATTCCCCACGTGGTCGAAGTCGTCAAGGCTGCAAAGGCACCGGGCCTGCCGAAGGGGATCGACTACAGCTGGGATGCGACCAAGGTCAGCATCATGATGGACACCAAGACCGACCTGGTACGCGACAAGCGCATCACCGACTTCTTCGTGAAGCTGGAGGTCGAAGGTGTCAAGCTCGGCGTGGTGCAGAAGTTGACCGAGGCCGGCTACACGTCGATCATCAAGATCCTGCGTGCGGACGCTGAGGACTTCCTGGAGATTCCGGGCTTCAAGCGTCGCAGTGCTGAGAAGTTGGCTGCCTCGATTCGCGCCAAATGCAAGGAAGCTCCGCTGCATTTGCTGATGGCGGGCAGTGGTCACTTCGGCGCAGGCTTCGGTTCCCGCCGCTTCGAGGCGATCATCAACGCCTATCCTGATCTGCTGGCGAAGTGGGAGAAGTTGTCGCCCAACCAGATCAAGGCCAAGGTCGTTGGCATCGAGGGGTTCCAAGAGAAGACTGCTGCGATCTTCGCCGCGGGCTTCCACAAGTTCACCAAGTGGCTGCGTATCTCCAAGATCAAGCCGCTGCTTCCTGCCAAGACGAAGATCGTCGGCAAGAAGATGGCTGGTCAGGCGGTGTGCTTCACCGGTGTGCGTGACAAAGAGTTGGAGAAGGCGATTGTTGCCAATGGCGGTACGATTGCCAGCGGCGTGAGCGCCAAGACCACAATCCTGATTGCTGCCGGTGGCAAAACCAGCAGTAAGCTTTCCAAGGCCCGGTCGTTGGGTATTCCCGTCTACGATCTGGATTCATTCAAGCGCAAGTACAAGCTGTAACCAACAGAACGGGCCGCACCTGTCAGCGGCCCAGTCTACAGGTCAGGGGAATATATGAACCACCTTCTTATTAGCGGACTGGATTCCTGCGGGAAGACTACCGCCGCAGTAGTTAGCCTCGTCCATTTCGTGAGCGAAGACCTTCGCAAGCGAGGTGATGTTTTCGGTGGCAAGCTGCGTGTGCTTGTTGTTGGCCCAACCGAACATGCGTCCAGAGTTTTGGCACGTAAGGTTTCGGAGCTTTCGGAGAAGAACGGGTTTTGCGCTGGTAGTGAGGACCATGGCTGCTTTGTGCTGGATCGCCAAGTGGCTACCTCGGATGACTACCGTCTCACGGTCAGCGACCCCGATCACAAGTACCATTACGTTCTGGTCGACGGCCTCAAGAGCGTTACTCCGAAAGAATGGTTGTGCGTCAATCGTCTCTCGGCCCTTCGTAGCCGAGTCACTGTCCTTGTCACCGAGAGCCCATGATGGAATCTATCACGAAAACCAATGTCGTACACGTCAAGTCGGACAGCCAACGCAGCGGCAAGACCACCATCGTGGTTGCTGGTTGCGCCATGATCCTGACGATGGATCATCCGGCGTTGCTCGACTCGACGCATGAAACCAAGCTGCTGATCGTGAGCCGGTCGGTGCCGCAGAGCCAGGCATTGCGCGACGACGTGATGCGCCTCGCCAAGAACACCGAACTCAACATCCAGTCCGCCAGCTTCGACCGTCTTTCGGAGAGCCGCATCCCGACCGCCTACATGGCGATGATCGACGGGCTGTCCGAACCGGAAATCGAGCAGGCTGTCCGTATGCTCGACGGCCTGGTGTCCTACATCTACGTCACACACTGAGGTCAACATGGATCCCGTTCTCCTCTCTGAAATGCTGGACGAGAAGTACACAGGCACCAAGGGCCTGTACGTCCATGCGAAGGTGCCGTCCGAGTTTGCCGAACTGATCGCCGATCTTGGTCCGAAGCTGGCCCTCGAACGGCCTGACGTTGAGGAACTTCACTGTACCCTGATGTACTCCCGCGACACGGCTCCCGAAAAGCTGCCGCGGATCAAGACCGTCCACAACGCCCTGGTTACCAGCGTGCAGTCGTGGGTCGGTTTCGACAAGAGTACCTACGTGGTCGCAGACGTTCACAGCATGTCGCTGATTCAGGCGCATGCGGTCTTGGCCCGTGCTGGTGCCGAGCATTCCTTCGCCTCCTTCTCGCCGCACATCACGCTGGCCAAGATGGAGACCGCGCCCGACGGACTGGACGAGAAGATCGAACTGCTGAACCGGGAACTCAAGGTGAATCCGATCCACGTTGTGTTCATCGGCGTGGAAGCCTCGGACGTGAAGGGTGATTGACGAATAGGCGGGCATCTTCGGGTGTCCGCCTTTCTCGTATCTGAGGACCAAACATGGATCTTCCAAAGCTGACACCGGACGCGGCGGCCCGTGTTGAGACCTGCCGCGCCTGCCCATCGTACATGAAGTCTCGCGCGCTGAATCTGGAACTAGAGAAGTGTCGAGAGTGTGGCTGTTTCATCCACCTAAAGGCGATGCAAGGCCCAAAAGCCTGCCCTCTCGGTAAGTGGTGAATGTTCGGGTTTGCGACCTAATGGCACATGCTAATTTCATCCCGTCAGTCCACATTTCTCGCACACGAGGATAACACCATGTCCAGCACCAAGCAGCGCGGCCCGCAGAAGCTCCACATCGTCATCGCCGGCGCCAAAAAGAAGAAGTCTCCGCGTTCCCAGCTGCTGTCCGCCATCATGAGCGAGACCAGCGGTGACACGGGCGAAGAAATGGCCAACGCGTTCTCGCGTGGTCACACCGAAAAGCTGCGCGGCCTGCTGGAAGATATGGTCGAGTCCATCGTGAAGAAGGCTTCCAAGTAAGGACCCGTTCAATGTCTCACAATTCCATCCAGAAGGTGTTGATGGTCAGCGAATCTGCTGACGCAACCTCGGCACCGACCGGCGCCATGATTGCCTGCTTGGCGGTCATCACGCTGGATATCAACTCCAACGACATTTCGGAGTTCCGTTCGTCCTACCGTCAGTGGCAGGAGCAGGCCAACAAGTTTGCTTCCAAGTTCGGCTTCGGCACCGAGTTCAAGGCCGTCAGCAAGCGCCTGGTGCGCGGCGATGACCTGTTCGGCGACGATGACGACATTGAGGACCTGGGCCGCCTCGTCCTCAAGAACCGCACCGCGATCTACGATGATCGCCGCATCGACAAGGACACGTACACGCTGCTGATGAAGCTGGCGCGCTGCCTCGTCAAGGACAACCCGTCGGCATGGGCCTACGTCGAGAAGCACATCTCCCTGATCAAGAACACCCGTCTGACGTCCATCTTCCTCAGCGACGAGGACGAGCCGGTGACCATCGACGGTCTCGATCCGTCGTCGGCCAGTCAGGAGATGCGCAAGGTCTACCAGAAGCTGACCGGTGACAAGCCGATCTACGGCTACATGCTGAGCCAGCCTCAGATGATGGAATACCGCGATTCCAAGCCTGACCTGATGGCAGAATACGGCCGTCTGTCGAAGGTGCTGAACCGTGAGGTCAAGCGCCTGATCTTCCGCTTCGTCCGCAACAAGGCAGCCGAGATGGTGCCGATTGACGAGGTGTCCAAGTTCCTCGACAAGCAGGGCATGCTGCACAACCTGCCGCGTGGCTTCACCGGCGGCCAGGTGAACGAGAACATGAAGTTCTTCACCGCCGAGGGCCGCGAACTGGACAAGCCGCCGTACGGACTGGTTCGCATGAATCCGAAGTACGACCCGTCGCAGGACAACACCTACGTGCTGTATGCCACGTACCACGGCAAGAACCCGAAGGGTGGCGACGTCGGTGCTGGCCGTATCCGCACCGTGACGATGAACGCTGCCAACAAGGAGAAGCGTCACGCCGTGGTGTCGGACTTCCTCGAAAACGAGGAGAAGGTGCGGTCCAAGTGGTTGAAGGACCTCAAGCGCAAGGGTACCAAGGAGCAGATGATGGCTCTGATGGTCGAACTGCTCTATGTCACTTCGGCTCGTATCGGCGGCAAGGGCAACAAGTCGAAGGGTGAGACCACCTACGGCCTGACGACCCTGACGGCCGAGCATGTGTCCATCAAGGGCTCCATGCTGCACTTCAACTACCGCGGCAAGAAGAATGCGGAGCAGCCGTCCAAGTATCCGCTGGGTACGACCGAAGGCCGCATCATCGCGGAAATCATGAAGAAGCGTCTGGCCGAGTTGGAGCCGGGCGAACTGGTCTTCACCTTCCGCGGTAAGCCGATCATCCGCCACGCTGTCGCCAAGTACCTGACGTCTCTCGGCAGTCAGATGAAGCCTCACAGCTTCCGTCGTGCTACCGGCACCCGGATGGCGATGGAGCTTCTGGCCAAGAACCCCTTCACCAACCGTGTCAAGAAGGGCGAGAAGATCAAGGATGCCGAGGCGAAGTCCTGGTTCCTGAACGAGATGAAGAAGGTCGGCAAGGAGCTGAACCACACCAGCGGTGAGAACGTGACTGGTCTGACGGCCATCAAGTCCTACATCGACCCGACGGTGATCGTCAACTTCTTCGACAGCATCAAGGTCCGTGTACCGAAGGGCATTCCGCTCGGCAGCAAGAACGGGGAGTAATCAGCATGAGGCTGTACCTGTCACTCGGGCCCAAGCCCGTAGAACTGCCGATCACCCTCAGCCTGCCGAACGAGGTCAAGGAGCAGATGGTGGTCTTCATGGAAGAAGCCACCAAGTGCCAGCTTGAGGAGCTTCGCCCCGATTTCGAGTTCCGCAGCAATGCCCTGTGCACCGCTGTGGAGGCTCGGCGGGGCGAGACTGCCTACATGGCTGAGTACATCCTCGACAACCGTTTGCAGCTGATGGGCTTCTCGCGTACCAATGGCGCAGGTCTGGATATTCCGGATCTGCTGCCGAAGATCAACAACCTGCACAGCCACGCCAACATGTACACGCGTGGTAATCAGCTGGTCGTTGTCGCCACCGAGCTTGCCGATCGCGGCCGTCACAAGTACCACGAAATCCGGTTTGCCCTCACGGCGCCGGAATTCGATCTGGACGAACTCCACTGAGGTCATCATGAGTCTTCTTCAATCCACCAGCGGACTCTCCATCGGCCAGACGCCCCTGGAGTTGTTCAAGTACAAAAACGAGCAGGACACGAACATCGCCCTGCAGGACCGCGGCATCATCATGCCCGGCAGCAACATCGAGGCCAACGTGTGGCTGCCCGCAGCCGCCGTGCCGTATCAGATCAGTACCGATATCCGCGACTACGTCCTGGTGCCGGTGCCGATCATGTTCTCGGATATCCCGAACACCAACGGTGATTCGGTGTCCATGGCGGAACTGCTCAAGTTCCACCCGGACCTGGGCATGCAGGCGTTCAAGACGTTCCGCGGCAAGCCGACGCACTACGAGCATGACAACAAGGATATCACGAAGGCGAAGGGTGTGATCCTCGATGCCTTCATGCGTCCTCTGCGTGGCTTCGGCCAGGATCGCTACTGGAAGCTGGTGCTGCTGCTGGCCTTCGACCGCACCAAGGATCCGCTGCTGGTCAACTCGATCCTGAGCGGCGAGAACAACGCGTACAGCCTGGGCTTCTACTTCAAGAGCTACAGGTGCGCGGTGTGCAAGCAGCGGTTCGGTGAAGGCGGCAGCCCCATGCCGTGCGAACACACCGCACCGCGCCGTCCCACGTACCTGATGAACGACAAGCGCCTGGCCTATCGTGAATGCGAGAACATCCGCGGTTTCGAGACCAGCGTCGTCGGTTCGCCTGCCTATGTGCCTGCGATCAGCAAGCGCATAATGGACCTCAAGAACTTCTGACCCAACAAGGGAAGCTGAAATCATGCGCAAGTGGATCCTCTACTACCTCAAGCGACTCCTCTGTGCCAAGGAACTGGACGCCCTCGAGCGTTACCGGCAGGCCGCTTACCAGGCGAAATGCTGGAACGGTGAAATGCCGCAGAGCGCCCAGACTGCCCAGTGGATCAACGATGTGGGTGAGGGCAAGCGCGGCATGGACATTCCCCAGATGCGGGATGACCTGCGTGCGGGCCGTGATCCGGCTCTGCGGGTGCCTGCGTCGAACTGATACGCCAGATAGTAATTTGATAGCGTATCGGGGAAACCTCGTCAGTGACCTTATACACCAAAGCCTCCAGTGCCCACAGACAAAGCTGCCGAAAATCATTCAATGATAAAAGGGCGGATCACGTCGTGCACTGGAGGCTTTGCCTTTTCCAGGAGCCAGTGATGTTTCTTGAGCAAGCTCGGGCCGTTACCAAGAGCGTGCAGCCCATCACGTTCCACAGCTACTTGATCCAGTCGATCCCGACCGGTATCCAGAGCTTCTCTTTCATCATGGACAATCCGCGCCTGTTGCAGGCCGTGTCGTATAGACGCGCCGGTGGCCACACCTTCGACTTCAACGTCAAGGTCCTGGGCCGCCTCGATCCCAGCACGCCGTGGACTACCCTGATCGAAAGCCCGTTGACACCCAACCCGATTACTCCCGAAGTGGATATCCTCATTCCGGAAGAACTCCAGGCGGTGTACACCGAATACTTGATGCTCACTGAGTCCTTCGCGGCCGAAAGCCGTATCGCCCAGCTGACCATCGGGTTCAAGCAGGTCAACTTCCTCGAAGACTGACCGCACAAAATCAGGCATTTAATGACGGGGCCCGCGTGGCCCCTTTTTCACGTCTGCGGTTTGACTCTACGTGGCTATACACAAAGGCGCTTCCTGGGGCCCTAATAGGCACTGGTATTTGAGCCGTTTTTGAGCCCGTAGAGCGTTTGTAGCGAAAAGTTGCGCAATCTAATTTTTCATCAGCCAGCAGTCGAGCGATTGCAGGTTATGCGCTAATACGCAATACATCACGACCCAGGAGACTCACCATGAGTGATATTCAGTTCCAGGGTATCGTGGCTGTCGGGAACACCAAGTCGCAGGCCGTCTTCGAGTACAAGAAGCTGGCCATGGGCAAGGGTGCCACGTGCTTCGTTGACCGTGAAAGCAACTCCGCGTTCGTCTCGAACTCGGCGTCGGATTTGGAGAACACCTTCAATCCTGCCAACGGCAACATGGACCTCGAGCAGTCCACCGATATCCTGAAGGGCCTGCAGTTCGAGGCCCAAGCAGGCGACGTCCACGATGCGTATCACTTCTCCTGCACTGCAGGATGTGGTATCCACCTCGTGTACGACTCCCTGTCCTTCGTGCAGCACTGCCCGGTGTGCGCCACCGCGGTGGCCAGCGACGACGGCGACGAAGGCTCCGCGGATGACGAGGAGCTGGACGAGGAAATCGAAGAGGAGTCCGACGAGGACGACCTGGACGATGAAGAAGATGGCGACGAAGACGAGGACGAGGAGTCCCTGTCCAGCGACGAGGACGACTCGGACGCTGACGCCGACGACGAGGAAGAGGAGTCCGACGAGGACACCGACTCCGACGAAGAAGACGATGCCGACACCGATGCCGATGATTCCGACGAGGATGACACCGACACCGACGACGCTGACGACGAAGGTGATGCCGACGTGAACACCGCCGACGAACCGCTGGTGGTTGCCGCCAGCAGCCGCGACGAAGCCATCGCGCAGTATTCCAAGCTGCGTGCCAAGAACATGGTCGCCACCGCGAGTTCCGTGGTGAGCGTCGAGTACAAGGTCTGTGCCTGCGACGAAGGTTGCGGCGCACACATCGTGTCCGAAGCCTCGCTGGACGAGTGCCCGCGTCCCAACTGCGGCCAGCCGCTGCTGGAGCCGGTCGAAGCCTCGGACGAGGACGAAGTCGACGAGGACCTGGAGCTGGATGACGAGGACGATTCGGATGACTCCGACGACTCCGACGACAGCGACCTGCCGGAAGACGACGAAGACCTGGGCGACGACTCGGACGAAGACGACTCGGACGAAGACGATTCGGACGAGGAAGAGTCGGACGAAGTCAGCATGAGCCTGCTGCCGGACGACACCAGCGAGTCGAGCTCCGACGCCAGCGACGAGCAGAACACCGAGAACACCGAAGGCGCCGGCGACGGCTCCGCGGACACCGGTGCTGCCGACGAGTCCCAGACCTCGGACGAATCGCAGACCTCGCAGTCCAGCGATGACGAAGAAGACGACAGCGAAGAAGACGGCGACGAAGTCGTGGTCGACGCGCTGGAAGACCTGCCGGAAGATGCCGCCGTCGAAGACCTCGACGTGTCGTTCTCCGCCTCGGTTGCCGGCCAGCCGGTCTGGACCGCCTACCACAAGGGCGCTCCGATCGCCGTCGCCACCGCGTCGAGCATCAACCCGGACCACAAGCCGTTCTTCGGTACGCCGCGCTTCGGTGCTGCAACCCTGGCGGCCGTCAAGCAGGGCGGTATCAGCCTGCTGAACCAGCTGGGCTACAAGGGCGTCAAGGCAAGTCTGCGTGTCAGCAAGCACGTCGATACCCGCCTCGCTGCCATGGCCAACGACCAGGCTGCTGCCCTGAATGCCGCCAACGAACAGCGCGACGAAGCGATGGAAGCCGCACTGGCTACTGCCGCGATCGGCCTGAACCGTGGCTTCTTCGCCGGCAAGGTCAACCCGCTGCGTGAGTCCCTGATGAATGCCTGCGCCTCGGCCGGCATGCGCAATCCGGAAGTGATCGTGGACAACGCACTGCGTCTGGGCTTCGAGCCCATGCTGCGTGAAGTGTTCGCCATCGCCAAGGAGAACATGAGCAAGCCCGCCGACGTGCAGGAATCGCTCGCCAAGACCATCATGGGCATGAACTACCAGCCCCAGGTCGCTACCGCAAGTTCGCAGGCCGGCTTCGAGTCGCGCCTGGGCACGCTCGGTACCGTGGCCACCGCATCGGCCGTGGAGGGTCACAAGCCCGCCGCGACCACCGCCGAAACCGCAGTTGCTGCTGCTGGTTCGGATGACTACAGGACCCGCATCGCTTCGGTCGTCGGCACCCTCGGCACCAAGCGCTGATCCTGTACGATCCAGAAGTCTGAAACCCGGTTGTCGGGCTAAGACACCTCTCGCTTCAAATCATCCCTCAGGAGAAAGCAGTCATGTTGCAACTGCGCGATACTCGCATCACCCTCGCCACCCATTCGCCGATCGTTCCGGGCGTTCAGATCCTGGAAGAGGGCCTGGCCCTGGTCTTCAAGAAGGTCAACGGTGAAACCTGCGTCCAGCCGTCGACCGGTGCTGCCGGCGAAATCTTCGCTGGCGTGTCCTTCGAGCGCTTCGCCCCGGCCGGTCGCCTCCCGTTCATCCGCCAGTACACCGTGCCGGTTGGTGGCGTGATCAACCTGCCGCGTACCCCGGACGCCGGCCGCATCGCCGTCATCTCGGGTTCGACCGTCATCGTGCCGGTGGCCGGCGACGACCGTCCGGAAGACGCGACCTCGATCGCCATCAACGGTGACCAGCTGCTGCTGGCCGAAGCCGCCGAAGGCAGTGCCGTCACCGTGCAGATGCTGTACGTGCCGGACCTGGAAGAAGCCCGCACCCTGCAGGGTGACGGTGCGTTCGGTGGTCACGCCTCGCTGCTGACCGGCGTCATCGGCCGTCTGAACGACGCGACCGTCGGCACCACCTGCTTCGACCCGACCAAGGACTGGACCGACGTGCTGCGCGTCGCCCTGGGTGCGGACGGCATGTTCATCCCGTCGACCAGCGCCGCCAACGCCATCCCGGGCGTGGTCGTCGCCAACTCGCCGAACGCTGCCAACGCCACCCTGGTCCTGACCATCAAGACCCCGTAAGCCGGCCGGGCCGGTAACCAATCCGGCCCCGCTGTCTGTCAGATGACACCCCTGTTATCAACACCCTATTACTGGAGAGATCCAAGATGAACCCGAACAACGCATTCGCTGGCGCACAGATGGTGCTGCGCAACGGCGACCCGATCGAAGGCCTCAAGTTGGGCAACAGCAACATGCTGGCCCTGTCGTCCTCGACCGGTGAGTTCAACGCTCACAACAAGAAGGAACTGATCCAGGTCATCAGCGGCCTGATGCAGGCTGTCTCGTCCGGCCAGGTCACCACCGTCGAGAACTCGGCGCTGGCCTCGTCGGCCGAACACGCCAAGCTGCTGCGCGAGCGTCGTGAAGTCCTGGCCAACGCCTACAACGATCCGGCCCAGTGGTCGGCTCTGGGTTCGGCGATTGCCGCCAAGATCGAAGAAGCCCGTGAGCGTCAGGGCTTCCTGCGCAACATCGCACTGGGCCAGACCCTGCGCCAGGGCGAAGTCGCCCGTGTCGCCATGCCGTCGTGGGACGCCGTCGCCGTCACCGCCACCAGCTCGGCCATGGTCGGCTACCAGCTGATCCGCAACAAGATGTTCGAGGCTGCGGAATTCGAGCTGATCGCCAACCTGCGCTGCGAGCAGCTGGATATCGAACAGGTCTCCGGCGATCTGCTGGACGATCTGTACGCCCAGGGCCTGGACAGCATCATGGTCAAGGAAGACCGCCTGTGGAAGACCGCTGCCGACAAGGCCGTGGGCGTCGTCAACCCGCTGGAGTACATCGCCGGCCAGCTGACCCCGGGCCACCTGGCTCGCATCCGTCAGGCCGTCACCGACTGGAACCTGCCGGCGACCACCGCGATCATCGCGAACGACTTCTGGTCGGACGTGATCTCGAACCCGGACTTCCATGAGTTCCTGGATCCGGTCACCAAGTACGACCTGGCGCTGCACGGCCAGCTGGGTACCCTGGTGGGTCTGAACCTGCTGACCGACGCCTTCCGTCAGCCGAACCAGAAGGTCCTGAACCGCGGTGAAATCTACGTGGTCTCCAACCCGGAGAACCACGCGATCTACACCGATCGCGGCGGCGTGCGTTCGACCCCGACCTCGGGCGCCGACCACGGCAACACCACCAAGGGCTGGCTGCTGAGCGAGATGTTCTCGTTCACCCTGGCCAACGCTCGCTCGGTGGCAAAGGGCCAGCGCATCTAAGGACCTGATGACGCGGGGTAGGTTGGGCAAATCCCTCTACCCCGCTGATTCAATCAACACGAGGTCCTAGGCATGAAACAGAACATTGCTCGTGATCTTCTGTTGCTTGCCGCAGTGGCGTATCGCAATGGTCGCTACGAGGATGCAGGTTCGTTGTTCGCAACGTCCATGTCGTCTTCGGATGCAACCGAACTCCTGCAGGAACTTGACATTGAGGGTGACCTCGGCGTTGATGACCTGCAGCCGCCTTCGGGCGATTGGGAATCTGAGTCCAGTGACGCACCACGCGCTGGTCTTGAGTCGATCTCCAAGAGTCTTGCGGACGCCATGTCGCTCATTCCCTCCCTGTCCGCCAGTGAAGACGTTGATACGCCGGATCTGGAAGACGAGGAGGAAGAAGACAGCGACGATGCAGTTTCTGACGACTTCAATCCGGGCATGCCCGGCCAGAAGATCGTACCGAGCTCGCTGAGTAGTGCGAACCATGGTGGTGGTTCCCGCCCGACGCGACTGGTGATGGGCTCCAAGAGTCCCGTTGGAATCAAGCAATAGCGACGACAGCGTTACTGGAGCCCCGGAGGACTTTCGTTCCTTTCGGGGCTTTCTTTTTTCCACTCTGCATCTGGAGTTCTACATGGCTCGTATCTTCATTCCACGCGAGTTGGCCAAGAACAGCCTGTTGTTGACCGCCCTTCATGGCGTGAAGCAGGTGTTCCAGCGTGAGACCGGTGTCAAGCGTATCCTCCTCAGCACCGATGACAAGATCAAGGCGCAGATGGAGAACAATGGCGACGACAAGTACCCATACGCATGGCTGGTACCGAGTGACGCACAAGCCGTACGCGACATGGTCAACAACCGTGCTACCCAGAGAACGGGTATGCGTATGGGCACCTACGGTGCGACTCGCAACACGGCATCCACCGCCTTCTTGTTCCCGGCAAAGCTCGGTTTCGAGTTGAAGTACACCCACCACGATGCGAAAGCGCTCTACCACATGGTGGAGACCTTCCTCATCTTGTCGGCGATGGCGAACCTGAACTTCGACATTAAGTTCGCCAATCAGATGGTGCTGAATACCCGCATCGAGATTCCCGACAACCTGACGATGCCGATTGCCGACACCGGTGACACTACCAAGCCTGGCGGTGGTGAAATCAGTTTGCAGTTCATCATCCACACGTGGGTCGGCTTCTTCAAGGATGTGTCCTCGGCCTACGCCGGCGATCCCCAGATCGGTGTTGCATCGAAGGGTGACTACGCATCGGCAAACAATGTCACCAGCCCTCGTACCATCGCAGAAGATGAACTCTTCGGCGACTACGAGCCCGTTCTTCCTCCGGAGTACTCCAACAATGAGTAGCACCCGCAGCAAGCGCCTCCAGTTGGAGCGCACCATCGTCACCCGATTCCAGACCGAAGTTGCCGACCTGCAGCTGCGTCGTCGTTTGCAGCAGGGCTCCATCGCCAAGCGTGTCGTCAGCGGCAATCCGTTGAACAACGGTGAGGTTGTGGTCGGCCCGGGCGAAGGCCAGCAGTTCGTGATCGAGAACGTGGAGACGGCAGTCCTCATCAACTCGTATCAGCCGATCCGCCTGCGCATCAAGTACAAGTCCGGGGAACTGGCCAACGTACCCTGCCACGGTGTCTTCATCTTCTACGGTGAGCTTGAACGTATCGAAGTCTCGGCGCCCGAGATGGTACGCCTCAGCTTCACCTACAGCTGACCGGAGAGTGTCATGTTCGGGCATAACCAACTGCTGGATACCTTCCGTGTGGATCGTCGGGATGTGTTCGGCATGAGTGAGTCACAGATTCAACTGGCAATCACCAACTCGGACCAAGTGATTGCCAAGCTCACGCGTATGATTCGATCGGCCAATGCTCAGGAGAGTTTGACCTCAATCGCCCATGCTCGCTACATGAAACTGGCACGAAAGTATCGCAAGGCGGCCCTCGCCGACGATCAGCAACTGGCGGCCAGCCTGTCGTATCAGATGAAGTCGCTGTCCGATCAGGCTCTACAGACACTCAAGGCAGCCTTCTGTGCGTCCAGCCTGGAACTTCTGCTTTCTGACCATCTGGAGTACCGACGCCAGCTGATTTACGCCAGCGCGGGCTTGAAAACCGGCACCTGATAGCAGGCTGGATTGTCGCCACTTCGTAATTTCAACCGTCTAAGGGTTATCGCACTTAGCATCATCCGCACAGGAGATTCCCATGAGTTCCCACCCCTCGGCTGGCGTGTACGTTCAGGAGATCGACAACTCCCAGGAAGCCACGCAGGTCAGTACCTCGGTTGCCGCCATCATCGGTGAGTCGAACCGCGGACCCGTCAACAAGCGGACGCTGATTACCAGCATCCAGAACTTCATCCGTACGTTCGGCGTTCCGGACGCCACGCTCGGTTACATGCACTACTCGGCGCTGGCCTTCCTCAACGAAGGCAATCGTCTGTACGTCACCCGTGTTGCGCCCGGTGCCCTCACCGGCGGCGCTACCGTCTTCATCAACGAGAACTCGCTCAACAGCTTCTACAAGTGGGAGAGCGGCCAGGAGTTCCCGGAAGAATACGACTTCGGCCCGGACGAACTGTTCGTCATCCACGCTGCCAACCCCGGCGAGTGGAACCAGTCGCTGACCGTTCGTGTCTACCCGAACACCAAGGTGGACGACGGCTCGTTCTACGTGGACGTGTTCGAGAACAACAGCGGCGTGGCCAGCGAGTCCTTCCTGGTGACTCTGGACTACCGCGTTGATGGCTTCGGCGTGCAGATGAACCTGCAGGAGAACATCAACAAGCGTTCGGCCCTGATCCGTGTCGTGCAGAACGAGAACCAGGCGCAGTACGTCCAGAACCCGAAGCGCAAGTTCATCCTGTCGGTGATCCAGACCCAGCTGGGCGGCGGCACCAACGGCACGCGTGCTACCACCGGCCAGTTCATGCAGGCGTGGGAGCAGTACCGCAATCCGGAAGAGGTTTCGGTCAACATCCTGATCAACGGCGGCTTGGTCAATCCCGCGATCCAGCAGCGCATGGACGAAATCTCTGCTGACCGCATGGACTGCATGGCGATCCTCGACGTGCCGTCCCTGGAGCAGCGCGTGCAGGATGCCATCAACTGGCGCCGCAACAACCTCACGCTGAACAGTTCCTACTCGGCGCTGTACAGCTGCGACCTCCTGGTTGCTGACAACTACTCCAGCCGACTGCTGTACGTT
>JACCDR010330662.1_pt1 | contig 14697 bp, 26 predicted proteins | sample 7446431 | NCBI WGS metagenome assembly JACCDR01 (sample SAMN15323443, study PRJNA562643) | freshwater metagenome | isolation source: river surface water | place: USA:Blue River Watershed | collected 2017-08-17 | reverse complement strand
GACTTGCTTCAATATTTTTGGCGGTGCGGGCTGCCGTGCCGGTTGCCGCCCCGAATTTACCTGGCAGTGTCCTGGGTTTCTGTGGTGAAATATCCAGGTTCAACGGTCGGGTTGGTCCGTAGGCCGGTGGGCGAGGTGGTCTGCGCCAGGAAGAATTAGGTCCGGTCGTACCACGCCTGGAGGGAAGGCGTTTGATTTCCTTCTGGGCCTGCACCTCTCGATATGGCGACGGTCTTCGTCCTGGCTGACCGACTGATGCCTCTGGAAGTAGCCGGTTACGGTTAGCGACACTGCCAACCCGTCCTTTTACGGGTGACGTGCCACCAGCCGGAGTTGAAGGAGTCACCCTAGTCCCGGAACCGGGGGTTACCCTCAACCCTTTATTTTTTTTCAAAAGCGCTGCTCCAACAGTCCCTGCAACTGCTGTTACGGCAACGCCTCTGACAACCCTTCCAGACACAGTAGTTCCGAGGATGCGATCACGCGGATTTCGCTGCTTGCCGCGTCGTTTCCCCTTGTCACTGCGCGTTTTGCGCCTGCGGAATTCCGCATTAGCATTAGAAGTCGTCGCCATCTGCTTGCCCCGGATCACCCTGGATTTTTTCGAGCATATCCAAAGAGTACCGCATTGGATAGGGAGGCAGAGAATAGCTGGTGCCCCGCACTGGATGTTTCAGAACAACACCCTCCACCATTACCTCTTGCCACTCCACATCAACCATGATTGAATCAACGACCCATACAATCTTGCCGTGCCACTGATGAGCGTTGCAACGCTCATCAACGTGCCGCACCCGATCCCCTACCTGCAATCGGATTTGCTCAGCCAGGTACGGGATTGCTGCTGCGAGTACATCACCGTGACAATCTTTGGGCTTACACGAACACACTAAACTGAATTGGGTGCCGCGCAAATAAAGCTTGGCATAGTGCAGCAACCGCTTATACGCCGCGCCAGCATCCATCCTCAGTGCGTGCTTACCTCTGGACTGGATAATCCGGTAGATCTCTGCCTTGTACAGCCGAATTGCATCCTCTCTGGTGTGCTCGTCTCCCACCCGATATGGATTCCCAAGGGGAGTGCCCCGACCGATGCAATCGATCAGGGGCTGACTCTCCCAATCATCCCAATCATTCTTGAGATGGTGTCGATTCAGAACCTGAATCAGACTGTTTGATATTGTCGATAACTGCTGTACCATCGCCTCTCGGCGCTAGAAACGCCGCACTGATTTGCTGCTGGAACCGTTCGATCAATCGATTCACCATTGCACCCAACCCGCTGATTTGCTGCCGCACTTCTGGCGTACTGCATTGCTGTGCTGCTTCCTCAATTTGTGCGACAGCTCGCTCTAAACAAGTCGGATGACTTACTGATTGAGGAGGCCGGTTTTGAGGGTAAAGGCTTACTCCAAGCATTTCACGAGCAAGACTCTCTCTTTGCAAACGTCTTCCAGCCTCCTCTTGCAAGCATCTATCAAAGCCATGCGCCACTCCAGTAGCGCGACCAATCGGCACCGGCATCACTCCATTCAGCGGAAACGCCCAAACCTGTCCACCCTCAACAAACGGCTCAGAATACGCCGAGCCAAAATTATCCTTAACCCATTTTTCTAGATCTTCCTGCGGAACATTAACCAGCATGTGGCACTCCCTTGTTGACCAAGATTTCGTATATTTCAGAATATTTGAAATTCACTGGAAAATACTTGTTGATCTTCCTTTGTTCATGCTACTTTAATGGGCAGTCATGTCAAGAGTATCTCTGGACTAACTGAATAGTCGAGGCTCCCCTGCCGCCCTCCTCGCGGCAGGGGATTTTGTCTATATTGCTAGACAATCGATTTAATCAGTAGTTCAGGGCTTGTTTCTGACTGTGCCACTTCGTCATAACAGGCAGGTAGCGAATAATCTTCCAGCACCCGATCTTGCACTGATCCATTCGAGACAGAGCGGAATGCCCCATCTTCACACTCGACAATCGAGTCGTAGTACGGTGGGCGATCTTTTACCAGCTTTAGATAGTAAATGCAGGAGTTGAGTGTATTCCAGATTTCGACGGGCTTCGCTTCGTCGGGGTTACATCGAATCGCTGCAAGGAATGTGCGGCCATTGCTAAACAGCTGTTTGACTGTCCAGACCGGCGAATCCCCCAATGGCCGCAACCCTTCATCTTGGCGGGAGCGGATAAAGTGATTGCCGGTACGCTGATCAAAGCAGACCACATATCCTGCCGTATGATACTTTTTGGGATGTAGATCTTCAATCAGTTTGGCGATTACCGGCTCTGCCAGGTTGACTGCTTCAGTCTGTCGCTTTGCGGAGAATCGATCACAAGCGAGCACCAATGCACTGCGAATATCTGTAATCAGATAGCTGATGGAAGCTCCATGTGCTGGGTCTTGCAGTTTGGTGACACTAGCATAGAAGCCTCGCGTCCTTGCGTCGGGCCAATAGTTCAGAGAAATACGGAAGTTTTCGCCACGATAGTTTTCGGTTCGATCAAATACTGTTTTGCTTGCCATAATATTGGTATTCCTTTGGAATAAAATTGGGAACAAGTAACCCGCAGTTGGTTTACCTGCGGGTTTTCGTCTTGGAACAAACAGGTTGAATTATTCTGCGGAGGATATTGCGGCAACCGGATCAAACTTGTTGATTTGCGGGAATCCGACACTATTGCCTTCTGGGTCAGACACGATCCAGACAATGAATTCGGTGCCGTCCGGCATCGCTACCGCCAGTACGGGTAACTCGCCCCCGTCAAAGTCAGGACTTGGTTGAGCTTCCGCTAGGGTGATTGTGCCGCCGACCAGTTGTTGCATCTCAGTATGCAGACGCGATTGCACTGCAACCGCTTCAGTTTTTTTGGATTTCTTTGCTCTGGGCATGATTTTCTCCTTGAATTGAATGAACTGATTTGAACGATTTCAAAAACTCGGAAATATCTGAAATTAACCCTTAAGATCTTTCGGGTATTCCGGGGCCAAGTCTTTGAGACTTTTGCCGTGCCGGTGCAGGAACAGCGACATCTGGGCCGGTGTAACCTGCTGCTGGCACGAGATTTCGTGCTGGACTGAGGCCAGCCCCTCTACCATCAGGTAAAGGATCTGCTTTAAGCCCAGCGGTGGGCACCCGTTGGTCAGCACCTCAACTTGGATGACAGTGCGGTACAGTCCGCTACTGTCATCCAGTTCAACTCTAGGGTCGAGTTGAACTGGCATCCATTTCAATTCCCCATCCTCCTCGATGAGATATTCATCGTTTTCCTCTACGGTCATAGGTGTTCCTGATAAACAACTTTTGGCACCCTGAAGCGGTTTATGCCGTCGCGCTCAGGACGGGGACATTCCGCACTGCTGATGCAGCTTTTTGACTTGGCGAACGTACTGGCGTTGCCTGCGAAGGCCATCGATTGCAGCCTTGATCATCTGTTCGTCTATGGGTTGTCTGTTCAGGGATTTGAATCTACGAAAAGATCGAATCCGAGATGCCGCCGCCTGTTCGCTGTACCCCATTGTGCAGACAGCCTGAACAATTCGAGGATATCGGCGTAAGATCTGCTCGTCCGTCAATTCGGTCAGAGTGCCGACCACTTCAGCCTTGCGAACCGCAATCTGCCACTCCATCTCTTGCTGCTTGTCGCAGTAAAAGAGTTCTTCCAGGTCTGGATATTTCAGGATTGGAAACGTTGTCTTGAAATCGAATTGCATAGTTTAGACCTGCTCAATTGCGCTGATCCGATAAATTGGTTGACTCGAAATTTTTAGATACACCCCTTCTTCCTGCCCTTTCCCTGGTTTTGAGAACCAATGAATCCAGGGTTGCTGAACCACTGTGAGATTATCGTTGCGGATAATCCCTTGCTGCTCCAGCCCATCCAAAATAAATTTGGCCGCAGCAGCGATGTTGTCCGGGTCGCGGCTCCAATTCCGCACATACCAAGTGAATGCCATCCAGACCTGGCCTGCAAAAATTGGCGCGCCGATTGACTCCGTTGCACAGAGGTTTGTCCACTCTTCTTTCTGGTTGGCACCCAGATACCGTGAGGATCGATTCACTGCAACCATTTCGTTGAGCGTTGGCGGCAGTGGATACCAGATTTCAACCTGCTGGGTCTGGATTGTGTTGGTCATGGATTTGAGTTGGATTGTTATCTTGTACCCCCGGAACTATTGTTGTGGCATTTTGAAAACGGCACCCCGACCAACCACCCGTTCCCCTTCCATCACTTTGAAATATTCGACGGGAACACCCGTAACGATGATTGACCAGTCAGATCCAGCTGGTGAGACTGACATTTGGGCGATCTCAATGAATGCCGCCTCTGGAACGGGCATACCATACTCTTGAAACACCAGTTTTTCTGCATCAAATTGCGTTTGGCGTTTGAAGCCGATGGGCGTGATGTAAAAGTTTCCGGGATCTGTGAGCGTTAACAGTTTCTCTGAGTAGGTATAGCCACCCCGCAAAGCAACCGCCCGGCTTTCGACTGTCGCGACAACCAGATCATGATCGACGGCATATTGCATTGTGTCGATGTCTGGATCATTCCACAACTGCATTCCTTCCAGCCTGGAGGCCAGTTCTGCTAGTGGGTTGCGCTGGCCCCGCTCTGAGACAACCTGATGAATCAGGTTCACCAGTCGCACCGGGCAGGCATAGCGCTTTTTGGCTTCTTCGTATGCCTGATGAGCCAGCAGGGGATCGTCGTAAATATCCCCGTCATCTTCGTCATCCCATCGCGGGTGATTCGTGAGTGGATCGATCGACATTATCTGAACCACGTATTCGACAGAGTGCGGGTCGATGCTGACATAGCCAGAGGTGTCTCTTTGGTTCATGCTCCTCAGCAGTTCGTAACCCTGTTCAGATGCTGAGCCAGTGCAATAATTCGACTCCGATATTATCAGAACTCGATCCTTTATGTCTTGCCAGAAAGTCGAGGTTAAATGAATCTGTTCACTTCTCACTTGAATGTATCCGCCTTTGATTTCGCCCGTCATTCTAATCCCTCCTCGCTTCGGTTGATACTGCGTTCACTACTGAAACCTTCAGGGTATCGACGCTCCAGTTTTTTCAGGTTGAGTGCTGCGACTTCATTTAGATCAATGCCGATTTCTGAAGCCATCACTGCAATGCACCAGAGGATATCGCCCAGCTTTTCGGCTATCTTGTCCATACTGGCATCATCGAGCGGATGCCCTTGACCAATATGTTTTTTGATAATGTCAGCCACCTCGCCCGATTCGCCTGTCAGCCCAAGCGCCCAAGTTGCAAGCGCTATCGCTTCGGGCAGATCGTTCGCCTTAAAACTGGAAGCGCGATCGTGGTACTCGTTGAAATTTAAGTCTGTCATGGCTGAATCCTCGTACAAATGTATTCAGCTAACGCTCGGCAGGTGTCGTTGTTTTTAACAATCCTGCCGCCGAATCGGATCAGGTTTTCCCATTCCGGGTTGTCAACTGAGAAGTTGATATTTTTCAGTCGAGCTATTACTTCGGCTTGACTGTCTTGCTGATGCAGACGGTTGCCCACAATGCCCAGCGCATTGAGCGTGATGGCGTTGAAAGCGATCGTGCCCTGACGGATCTGAGCGCGATCTGAAGATCTCGATGCCTGTCGCCACACTAGGATGTTCTTGGCAACAGCTTTCCAATATTCAGTTGCCACCTGCACCTGATTTTCTTTAACGCCGCGCAACAGCAGCTTGTTCGCCTCCCGCAGGTTGTTGAGCGTAAACAGGTCGCCGGACTTGGGCGAAACGTTCACAGCTTCCAGGGCAGTGAAGTCAGCAAAAATCTTTACTGCAAACATCACCTCTCGCGTCACATCGGAAATCTGGTCACGATGGTCGAACAGGCTGACCAGCGACTTGTTCGGCTTGCAGGCGTGCTGGTTGATGTCGAGGAAGATCTGCCGCTTGATGGCAGTGCCATAGTCCGGCAAAATCATCATTGGTAGCGTTTCCCCTTCAAACAAGTTGGCGTTTTGCTGGGCTGCTGCTGCTATCGCCGCCAATCGGGTTTGACCATCCGCCACAGAGAATGAAGTCTCAATCGGCAACCGCAGCACGCCCACTGGTCGCAGCAGCACCGATCCGCCATCTTCGTCCACATACTGCTCAAACCAAAATTCTGCATCTTCTGGAATGTCAGCCAGTACGACGATGGGCGGAATGATGTAGAACTGGTCAGCCAGTCGTGCATCAGTCGCATACTTCCGAATTTTGCTGGCGCGGCTCTGACTCAGGGTGCGCTGGGCCATGTCCAACGGCTTGCCTGGTGGTCGATCCAGAAACGACTGGAACATACTGGCGAGCATCCAATCTGGCGCTAAAGTCTGCCAGTAAAACCGGCCTGACTGTCGCCCCTGCGTGGCATAGAAATAATAGAAATCGTCGTCATGCTCTACGCTTAGCGACTCGCTTTGTTGTACTTCGGATTCGGCTATCTCGATAGCCAGTGGGTCTGAATCCAGTAGCGAGTTTCCAGAGTCTTTCATATTCCTCCTCGGAGATTCGTTTCTTCTCAATCACGGTTGCTGGACAGATAACCAGACAGGCTTCAGCAAATGGTCTGGGCGGCTTCTTGCCGGTGGGCCGTTCCAGCAACACGACCCTCGGCGTTGACCAGATGGAGTTAACTTCAACCGGCTGCCCGGACAGCTCGGCCACCTTCTGGCACATCTGAGCCTTGGTGCCCCGACTCAGGATTTTGGTTTCACGGTACGGGGCCGGTGCTTTTTTGCCAGGTTCAGATGCCTCTACAAAGATGCGTCTGACTTGATAGACGGCCCACTCTTGCGAGCCTAGCCAGTCTTCCAGGATCTGGATGGCTTCAATGTTTGCAGTTTCCTTCAAAATGTCAATCACCCTGACCTTTTCAAAGAGCGGCTGATTTTCGTTGATTGCCATCGCAATCAGCTCAACGATTGCCGCTCTTGCGCCCATCAGCGGCTCATCTAGCCAGTCCTGGCGTAAGTCTCCGTGGTCGCCGGTCTTACGACCCTTGCCATTGCATTCCGGGAACGGACAGCAATCATTGCAATAGCTTTTCTTCCAGAACCCCGCAAATTCATTCAGCCGATCTTCCACCCAGCGACGACCCCAACCCTGCTCAATCAGCGGAAACCTGAACACCTGGGGTCGCCAACTGGGGGGTGTTTCGTGCGTCCTGCTGTGCTCATCTGCATTGAAGCCCAGAATATATTCATAGTCCAGACTCAACGCATCTTCGCCCCAGCATTCCTTTTTGGCGCGACCCGCTTCATCGGCGTTGTAGCCCACAAACCGCTGGATGTGGGTGCCGTCAAACAGCGCTTGAACCACGCTATCGATCACCCAACCTTTGAACTTGATCGTGCAGAGCCGACCCTTGCCGCCCCGTTGTGGCACCACACCATTGCGGATCAGGTGATCAAATAGGGTGTAGGTGCCGCGCCGGTAGAATCGTTCAGGCGAGCGCGATGAATCTAGGATCGTGATCCCGTCCTGCCGATAATCAGAATTTCGGCAGCACTGAATCACCCAGACCCCCAGCATTCGCAGCAACGGAAACAGAAACTGCTCAATTTGCTGCTGCAATAGCTTCGCCTCACCGCCCAACACCGAATGCACCACGATCAGGTTTTCCAATGGAAAATCCCTGAAGTCGTCCGGCATCTGGTCGCCAAACTCGTTTAGGTACTCTAGCAGCCAGGGTAACTCGCCAGTCTCTGCCAGTTCGCAACTCAGAAACTTCCGAGTTTCCGAGTTGCCCAAGCAGTATGCCAGCAGTAGTGCGGTGCTGTCGTACCCAGCCCCCCAGCTCAGCACTCGTGGCGCATAGTTGGGGTTGAGAGTGGAAAGCAGTTCGCTGAACTGAATGCTTGGATTGTCAAGGTACAGGGGTGGGAGTTTCGCCATAGCTAAACTGGTGCCCACCCCCAAACCTTGACTTCTGCGAGGAAGTTAATGCCTTCACCTCCGCGAGGATAACCACGCCCCCAACGCCAGAAAAGCTGCAATCGCGTTTCTTCGGCTGGGGACAGGCTTCCACTTTTGATGTATGGGGCAGGCCCACCAGAGCAGATCACAATTTCGTTGTCTCTAAAGCTGGAAGGATAGAAGCAGACCAGATATTCTGATTCGGCCTTGCCCAGGCTTCCGCTGATCACGCCAAAGTCTCCGGCGATTACGCCGGAGTATTTATTGTTGGTGGCTCGAACAGCATCCCCCGGCAATGGGTTATCAGTCATATTGACTTCGATCTCAGGCAGGAACAGCGCAAACCCAGGACATTGAGACAGGGATTGATACACGATATACGTCTCTTGGTACTGGATTTCGCGCAATTTTTGGTTTGCATTGAATAAGTGTTCGTCTTCTATCTCTTCTACGACCTGAAGCGTTTGCCGTGAATTAGGTTGATCTTTGGAAAGTCGAACAATTTGTATTTTCATGGTTGCATCATCCGTTTGTGTCAGCACAGATCAAAGCGTTGTTTAGTTCGCTCTTGAGGTTTTCCAACGCATCCCGCAGTTCGCGTAGCACTACCTGAAGATCTAAATCTTTTGCCTTCGTCCGGCATATCAACCGGCCATCGATTGCGGCCAGCCCAAGATAGCCAGTAAACGGGGCGAGCGCACCAACTGCAACGGTCAGCCAAGTGTTGCCAAAGCTTACCGTCCCCTGGATTGAGATCATCCCTGGAACATAGGAAATCCCCCCAGATGGCTCCTCCGGCTCCAATTCCCAGGAAAACCCTGGAAACGCACGCTGACACATTTCTAGCGCAGACTGTCTTGCTTGTTCGTCCATCATTTCCTTTTTTTGTCAAACTACAAAGTGTTGAGCATACAGTCGCCACCGCTCAAGCTGTCGTGGCATTTCGCGCACCCTGAACGATTCGGGCCATTCAGTCGCGTCCTCCCCTTTGCCAGTAAAGGCAATTGACTGCCCCGCATAGACTGGGTTGCTGCCCATCTGCTTCACGAAGCATCGGGTATCGTGCTCCCGGCATTGAGCCAGGATGCTGATCGCCCAGGACAGATTAAACTCGTGTGCCTTACTGGGTGATTTATGGCTTTCACCACCGATCACCAGCCAGTCAATCGAGTCAAGCTGTTCGCCAAAATTCACCGCTTCATACAATGGCTCGGCACTGATCCATGTGCCGTAGCCCAGTTCCGAGAGAAGATAGAGGGCTGCAATACGGGAATTAACCTTGCGCTGAACCGCAACAGAAGCCCCCAAAATCATGTTCTGGGGAACGGAGAACTTGTCTTCGTCCCAGCAATCCCAGAATCGCTCAATCCGTTTTTCTAGTTTGAGGTGCGGGAAGTCTTCGCATAATGCTTCCATCGCCAGTCCAAACAGCTGGGGTTGTTCAAAAAACTGAAGCATTTCCACTGCCCGTTTGGTCAAAACATAGTAGAAATTATTGGGAGTCAGTATCATTGCCCCCAGCATTAGCAGTGCCGTTCGCGGATTGCTGTTTCGGTGAAACAGATCCGTCATACTCCCCACGAAATAGGGCTGATTTGTCCGCTTTCGCAACAGCTGTTCGATCTGGTCATGGGCAGTGTTGATCTGCCCCGTCCAGTTTCCGCTTTCGTCTACCACACCTTGATATTGCGGCATTCCCATTGCCTGCAATCGCTTTGCCATTGCTGCTGCATAGCAATTGGTGCAGGTTTCGTCGGCCATTGTGCAGCCAACCTGGGGATTGATTGTGCCGCCACGAATTTCCCCGTCTTCGACCCAGCCGATATTAGTCTTGCCCATGAGCTTCGTCCCCAGGTTTTTTTGACGCACGCATGAAATGCCCGTTCCAGACTTCCAACCCTGTAATACGCTGAGCGTCTTTCATCCAGGAGTCGATCTCTTCGTCCGACCAGCCAAGGAATCGGCTCATGTAGTCGCTGAGTTCTTCCTTTACGCTGAACTCCAGCAGCTTCATCAGCAGTTCAGAGGCGTTGCGTTCAGTATCGTTTTCGTGATGCCAAACCGTCTTCATGCCGTCCGCCTCGCAGAGACGGATTGATTCCAGTCGCCCAGAGGTGAATCTGGCTAGGGCTTCAGTTTCACCACTGCTGGTAATCAAATAGAGATCCCCGTGGTATTTACGAGCGACCCCATCTGAATCGATCAGCTTCCACTGCCCGTCTTCCAATCCTATTCTGTAGGCATCCATATCGCATCCGAGTCCTTTCGTCTGCCACTTTTGCTCTCCGCCACATTTTGCGCTTAGCTCTGGCGGAAGCTCAACATAATCGGACATTCCCATCGCTTTAATCTCCTTGCCTAGATCTAATCCAGCCATTGTTTTTAACCTGACAACCAGTGCAGCCCAAAGCCTCATCGATCCAACTATCGATCTCTTCTTCTGCGAACCCACATTGGATGTCGAGATAATCTTTGAGCTGCTCAACATGGCTATTGGAAAGCAGATCAACCAACAGCTTGTTAGGGATGTACATTGCAATCAGAGTATCGTCAATGTCGGTCGGCATGACGGTGATTGCCACCCAACCCAGGCAAAGGCGAATGGTGTGATTGCGGTGCCAATAGAAGCCGCCCCACTTTCCAAGCGAAAAGATGATCGACATGATGACTACCCCTCAACAAAACTAGGCAGATGAACTTGGGGCCGATTGCCTTCGAGCGCCTGAATCCGCAACTCGGCAGACTCCAATGACATTCGCAAATAATGGATCTGCTGATCGCGCTGACAAATCTCTTGCAGCAGCGCTGCATTGTCTAGCTCTTGCGATTTCAAAAGCCCAGAAGCTTCACGAGCAAATCTGAATGCCCCATCCCGCTCCCTGGTTAACTTCACCCACTCTTCGATCACTTCGCAGGGTGTCATCGCTTCAAACTTTTTGAGCAGGCCCACCCGCAAAAACTCTTCTTTCATAAAGTTCTCCAAAAAATAAAATGGGCGATACCTCCTGTCGTTGGCACGCCCAAATCCCTTCTTCTTACTGGATTCACCTGTCTTAAATTATAGACAGATGAAAATCCAAGGAATTAAGTGATTGTGCCAACAATCAGCAGTACCAAGCTATTCAGCCTTAAACTGCTTTTCGCCTGCTGTTTTCATGCGGGCCAGGATTTCTGATTCCAGAAGTACAGCGGATGCATTTGCCAGATCGACCAGGCCACTGAATTGTCGTTTTGCGGCCTCCGACATTGTTTGATAGCAGGCGACATCCCGATTGATGCTAGTTTGGGTCGCCTCATCGAAGTTGCCCAATGATTTGAGCAGAGCGTTGATATATTGCTGTAACAGGTTGGATGCCAATGCCAGATAGAATTCTGATTCGGCCATGCACTTGTCGGCATGGGCATTGGGGTTGTGCTGTGATGGTGCGGTTGGTACAACCCCGGAATCTTCGGCATTGACCAGGGTGAGATATTTTTGAACTTCTTCGCTCATCGTCATGAGCACTTTGCGCTTCAGCGCCAGGGCAGCGAGAGCATCGGCGCGGCAATTTGCTTCCTCCAGCAGAATGCTGGAATCAAATTGAATTGTGATAGGGATCTCAGCTGTGTAGGTAATTTTCATGGATTTGCGAGTTCTTGAATTGAATAACTGAACAAAATCACGCCCAGATTGGGCGCACCCAACTTTTGTACAGGGTGTTTTGGCTCACCCTATGCCCGTAGCGTTCCAAGGTGAATTGCTGGATTTCAGCAATCCGTTCACGAACGCCCATCTCAGGCCAGGAACTGTCTTGCCTGAGATGGGCAACAGCCTCAGAGACAGCCTTGATGGAACGCTCACGCCGCTCTTCGTTGTTGCGGCCAGAATTGACCAGCACAACAGCTGACCCTGACGACAAGCGAGCAGCCTGCTTGATACTGCGGAAGTCCGCTTGAGTGGCTGGCAATGCAACCAGCTCAATGCCGCCGCGATCACTAAGCTGAATCAGAACACGCACTACCCCACCCCACGGGTCGGCCATGCGGGTCACAATCCGTGCTTCCAGTTCGTCGGACGACCAGCGGAACGGCCATTTAGTCGTAGCCCGGAGTGGCTGGAACTTTTCACGATCCGGGAGAATTGTAATGAGTTCCACTACTCACCCCCGCATTTTTTCAGCGTGTCTTGAGCGAGGATGTTCAGAAAATCTTCTCGGTGCTTGCCCTGCACCAAGTTCGCCACCGCAGCAGCGCTGTACGACCAGCGGTATGGGCCGACCCGCATCAATACCCCATCACCCTGAAGAGCAGCTTCGATGGCGAGCACCTGCTCGCCATCGGGCGTTTTGAACTTCCACTGGATGTCGCGCCCCGACTTGGACACGAGATCCAGCAGCACCAGAGAAACAGGGATTGCCATCTCTCCATGAGTTCGAGACAAACACTCAATCAGCACTTGCACCTCCTATCGCAACGGCTCTCAGCCGTTCGCGCATCGCGAAATAGCTTTGCAACTTCGGATCTTCCTCGGCAATCACCGCAAGCCAAGCTTCCGTTCCGCCGACAGAGCGCTCAAAGCCAGCATCAATGGCGTTCACGATTGGAGCCGCCAACCGAGACGCTGCATCTGGAGCAAAGACGCTCATCCGCTCCAGGACGTTTGTGTAGCGCTCCAGTAGTCGCGGATCTTCAGATAGCTGCATCCGCGTAATTGTCGCAACGAGATCAACTAAAACCAACAATTTTTTCACTTAGGGAAATGCCTCCTTCTTTTTGTTTTGACAATTCTTACTTCGTATCCCAGAGCTTCCAGCATCTGGACGGTGGTAACCCACACAGGTGGAGCCTCTTTTAGATAGCGACTCAACCGGTCGTAACTGGTCCTCCACTTTTCCCCAAGATCCTCAGACACCTCGGTTGCCGCCTCATAGACAGACAACTCAAACTCGTCGAGAATCTCATTCAATTTTTCAGGCAGATCATCAGAAGCCATAACAACCCCACAGTTCGATAGAGTGATTCTACAGGGCGCTACGACTCGTTTCAATCCGTTCCAGTCCACTATACCGAAAAGTTCGGAGTATAGCAATGCCTTGTGGTGTTTCAGGTGCCCTTGATGGCTGGGTACGACACGAACAAGACGAGGGCAACGACGATTAACGCGAAGCTAAACAGCGACCAGTCTAATGGGCTTTCGCTAACAGCAGCGGCAACAAACCGTTCGAGCGGGCCATATACGCAAAGGGCCAGCAGTGCGCCAGCGGCAAATCGGCGGACTCGTTGTATGACGGTCATCAGAACCTCCGGGAAACGCCTCCTCAATATTATTAAATTTCGCCAAAAGAAAAGTTCAGCCTCGACAAGCGGGCTGAACTTGATGTGCATCTTAGTCGGTCTGGATCAGTCTAGCAATTCAGACAGTTGATCGCACTGATCCAGTAGTTCGTCTAGAAGTTGTTGTTCGTCTTTGCTCAGCTGTCCGATCGCGGCATTCAGCACCTCCGGATCGGTGTAGCGAAGCATGTCATTGATGTACCACAGCGCATCTTGCCTGTCCATGCCAATGTAGGTGCGCAAAGAGGTCAGAGCCAGATCAATCTGACCCTGACGAGACATTGTTTTCCCCGACAAATCGACGCACAGCATGGAAACCTCCTGGGTGAATTTCGGATATTTCCGAATATCTGAAATACTACCCCCATATTAAGAGGTTTTCCTGCAAGGGATTAGTTGTTTTTGGTCGTCTAGGGGGAACAGTCTTAGCCATTTGTGCAGGCACCCATGCCGCTTGCACATCAGTGCGATGGCATACCATGCCTCGGTTGCATGGCAGATCGACATATTTCGCTCAAAGTCTGGGTGCTGAGGAAACAGATATCCATAGGGTATCCTGCGGCTTGAATCGTAGACTAGCGCCCACAGTTCTCGGTGGGATAGTCCAGCTCCAGTCAGCGAGTCGATCAGGTCAATGACCTGATTCTTCCTCACCCATTCGCCTTCAAATTGCAGCCCCATGCCTGCCATCACTGACTGAAATTCAAGCAGTGTTGGTTTGCACTTCATTGCCACAAACCACGGGTGCAGAGGGTGCAACGTTGGATTCCCTTTTCCTGCTCCTGTTCCCATTAGCAACTCCTTTTCACCAAATTGGTCCGTGCCAAATATTCTGATGGCTCAACCTATTCGAGCCATCAGAATATTTATTCTGCAATCAATCCTTTATCTCTTCGTGAAAAACGGCCTCCAGGTAAAGCCGCTCTTGCAGGTTCCAGGTCCACCGAAGACTGTATTCGGCAAATCGGTGGGGCTTGCCATCAAACCAGCAGCCGACATCGTTCAGCCTCGTGGCCCCGAAAGTTGCCCCTTTCTCCTCAAGAGCTGCGATTGAGGCTGGCTTTTTCAGCACCCTGGACAGGTACTCTCCATCTGTTTCGATGCTCACCCCGTCATAGCTAGACGTATTGGCTAGCGGGTGCCCTTCGTCTGCGCCCTCACCCGCCTCTACTATGGTAGGGCGCGCACCTGCGTAGTTGGGTTCCCAGACAATTACTGTGATTTCGTTTGGCAAATTGCTCATAACTGATTGACCTATTAGTTGACCACAGAGAAAAACTTATCCGTTGCAGCGAATACACCCCATCTGTCCTGGCTCAACAGACCCAGGCTCGCTGTAGACCGCTCCACACTCCCAGCACTCTAGTGCTGTCCAGCCCGCCTTGGCCCGAAACTGAAGCTGTTCGCGCAGATCTTTGTAAGCACTTTTCTTCGAGGCAAAGAGATCAAACTGATAG
>JACCDR011643239.1_pt1 | contig 14700 bp, 16 predicted proteins | sample 7446431 | NCBI WGS metagenome assembly JACCDR01 (sample SAMN15323443, study PRJNA562643) | freshwater metagenome | isolation source: river surface water | place: USA:Blue River Watershed | collected 2017-08-17 | reverse complement strand
GGCAACTGTTGTGTGGGGGGCACAGCGGAAGCTATAGCCGCAAGCGAGCCCGAAGCAATTCAGGAGGCACTGAAAATAGCTGGTGTGATCATTGTCAGTGAACTAGACGGGAATGGAAAGCATACCCCCTGAGAGTGAACGCCTATTCACCTGGAAGCCTAACCCTAGGCAGAAAACATTCTTAGCATCGGGTGTATTCGAGTGCCTGTTTGGTGGTGCAGCTGGACCAGGCAAGAGTGAGGCGTTACTCGTAGCACCCCTTAGATGGGTCGGGTATCCCCGCTTTAACGGCATCGTATTTCGTAGGACATTCCCAGAACTCAATAAGAGCCTCATCCCGCGCTCACACGAGCTCTACCCCGCCGTAGTACCTGGCGCACGATATAACTCAACCAACCACGAATGGCGCTTTCCCAGTGGGGCTAGGATCTACTTCGGGCACCTAGAGCATGAGACATCGGTGTTTGACCATCGGTCTAGTGAGTACCAGTTCATTGGCTTTGATGAGCTGACCATGTTCACCGAGCAACAGTACGTGTACTTGCTATCACGCGCGCGGTCTGGCTCAGGGCTACCCATACGCATTAGGTCTGCGTCTAACCCGGGTGGGCCAGGGCATGAATGGGTGTTTAAGCGCTGGGGCCGGTGGCTTAACCCAGAGCACGAGGAGCGCCTAGGGCCAGATGAGGTCACTTACTACATCAATAGCGAAGAAGGTGAAAAGACCGTAGAGCGTGGGACACCGGGGGCGCTGAGTAGGCAGTTTATCCCCGGGCTACTCGAAGATAACCCATACGCCAATACGCTTGAGTACCGGCAACAGCTATTAGCCCAAGACCCCGTAACACGTAGGCAGCTCCTCCATGGCGATTGGTTAGTGCGACCTGCCGCGGGGCTCTACTTTCAGCGCAAGTGGTTTACTGAGCTCCCTTGCGTCCCCCATGACGTCAAGGTGCATATCAGGCGCTGGGACTTGGCCGCTACCGAAAACGGTGGGGACTGGACCGTGGGCGTGCGTATGTCTATGCGCCCTGATGGGACAACATACATCGATGACGTGGTGAGGTGCAGGCATCGTCCCGAAGGGGTGCGCAAGAAGGTCCTAGAAACAGCGGAGGCTGATGGCGTGGGCGTTACCATCGTCTTACCGCAAGACCCTGGGCAAGCTGGCATAGACCAGTGTGAGTTCTACGCCAAGCTTCTACTTGGCTATGACGTACGATTTGAGCGCGAGACGGGGGACAAGCTAACCCGAGCTAGACCGTTCTCGGCACAGTGCGAGGCGGGCAATGTCTTCATCATCAGGGGGCACTGGTATGAGCCGTTTATGCAGTGCCTAGAGGCATTCGGCGAAGTGGACGCCAAGGGCAAGCTCCTAGACATCCAGGATGATGATGTGGACGCTGCGTCAGGAGCGTTCAACTTCCTTGTGCAATACAAGAAAACCGCATTCGAAAGATGGCAGGAAATGGTTGATGACACATGGTAATGTGTGCATATGGCAAAGCCAAAAAAGCCGCTTAAATCAGATAATCAAGAGCGGTTTGACGATTATGCAAACCCACTTACCGGGCTTGGCGACTATCTCCAAGATAAGATGTTTGGCGGTAGCCAGTTCGGGCCTGCCTTTTTAGTTCCCCAGTTAAGCTTTAAAGATATTGAGGATAGGTGGCGTGGCTCAGACCTGGCAGCGCGCATTGTCGAGGCAGTGCCAAACGAGATGACCCGTGAGGGCTGGGAGCTCTCGATTCAGCCATCAGAGGACGAAGAATCCCCCGAAGAGGCTAATAGCGAGTACGAAGAGCCCGAAAGGGAGGATGCATTCCCACCCAAGATGGTTGACCCGCAGATGGCAGCCATGCAGCCACCACCTGAGCCTAAGGTCAAGCCACTTGAGGAAAAGGATGACGAAGAAGGGCGCATTTGCGAGGAGCTAGAGGGCATGATGGATGAGCTATGCGCTCACCACCGTATCCTTTTAGCCTTACAGTACGAGCGCGCCTATGGTGGTGCGGCGATACTGGTAGGCGCTGACGATGGCGCTAAGGACCTAACCAAGCCCCTTAATGAAGACAACATTTCAGAGGTCAGGTGGCTAAACGTCTTTGCGGGGGGCAGAGATGGCGAGGTCATAGCCCGGGAGTACTATTCAAACCCGCGCGATGCCTATTACGGCGAGCCTGAAATATACGAAATACGCAATAGGGCCATGCCCGTTAGGTTTGCCACCTATGGGGGAAGTTCAGCCCCCAAAGACTTTAATGGAACAAGCCCGTTTAGGGTGCATGCAAGCCGCCTGATTGTTTTCAATGGCGCGACGGTATCAAGTCAGCTGCGCGTAGATAACCAAGGCTGGGGCGATTCGATATTTTCCAAGGTAGAGACACCTCTATCCCAGTTTAGTCAGACCTGGGCAGGTGTGGCTAACCTTATGGCCCAGTTTCACCAGGATGTACTTAAGGTGTCAGGGCTAGCAGTAGGCATGGCGGGCGGCAATAAGGCATCACGTGGTAATCCCCTTACCGCCCGCGCGCGCACCATACAGCAAACAAAGTCTATGGTGCGAATGCTGCTTATCGATGGGGAAGAAGAGTTTGAGCGCCTAACAGCGAGCCTTGGCGGGGTGGACGCGGTGCTTCAGCAATTCGCCCTGCGCCTTGCCGCCGCAGCCGATATGCCCGTGACGCTGCTTATGGGGCAGTCCCCTGCTGGTATGAACGCCACGGGGGAATCAGACACACGCATGTGGTACGACCGAGTAGCGGCAATGCAGAAGCGCATTCTTTTGCCGCAGCTCAAGAAACTTTATCGCCTGCTCATGCTGTCCAAAGACGGCCCTACAAGCGGCGTAGAGCCTGAAAAGTGGAATATCAAGTTCCACCCGCTCTATCAGCTAAGCGATTTAGAGCAAGCGCAGATGCGCAAAACAGTTGCTGAGACTGACAAGCTTTATATCGATGCTGGCGTGCTCAGCCCCGAAGAAGTGGCTACGTCTACCTATGGCGGTAGCGAGTGGTCTATGGAGCGCACCATCGACTTTGAGGGGCGGCAGAAGATAACCGAAGAGCACGAGATAGCCAAAGAAGAGCATGCCCAAAAGCTGGCGGAGATGCCTAAGCCAGACGAGCCAGCCGTGCCACCTAACGGCAAGCCTCCAGTAGATGCCGCACCGTAAGGCCCACGCCATTGGCATGATCCGGCTCCTGCGTAGACTAGGGCCGATTCCACGTAGGCGCCGAATCCCAAAGCAGCAGCAACCTGACCTGATTCGCCTGGAGTATTACAAGGCGCTTCTGCCGTTTGTGCATATAGCCCGTGCGGCATTCGCAAGCCGCAAGCAAGAGCTCTTCTACCTCATACAGCAAGAGCGCCGCACCTTGGGCAAGATGGATGAAACCAACCGAGACCGTGCCTATCGCCTGGTGCAAGAGGCTAAGCACGAGGCAGAAACGCTACTCCGCCCGTCTGAGTTAGAGCAGGCTGCGGCTAGGTATGCACAGCGCACCTCAGACTTTCAAAAGGCGCAGCTAGGCAAGCAGGTAGTAGCGGCGATGTCCGTGCCTTTGTCCGCAATAGAGGCACCCATAACAAACAAGCTTCAAGGGTTTGTGCAAGAAAACGTGAAGCTGATTAAGAGCGTTCATGAACGGTACTTTGACCGTATTGAAAAAACCGTTCGCGCCGCGTTTGAAGAAGGCATACGCCCTGAGACGCTTGCCGAGCTCTTTGTGGAGCGTGATGGCATGGCCGAAGATGATGCTTTGCGCATTGCCAAAGACCAAATAGGCAAGCTATCGGCTGAGCTAAATCAAGAGCGACAAGAGGCGATGGGCGTTACGGGCTACACCTGGCGCACTGCCAACGATGGGCGCGTGCGCGACGAGCACGGGGATAGAGAGGGACAGCATTACGAATGGGACGACCCGCCCGAAGATGGCCATCCGGGTGAAGCGATCTTGTGCCGCTGTTATGCCGAGCCTGATTTTGCGCCCATCTTAGAGCAGCTATAACCGTATCGCGCTGTAATACAAAACTAGCATTATCAACCAGTTATAAATAATATGTTTTGACAATATTGCGAGGGTGATTGCAGTATTGGGGTGTGTATTATCTCGGCACTATAACTGGTGCGAGTGGTAGTTACTCAAACAGGCATACCGGCGCCTCTGGAATCGGGACGTTTTCAATTCCTGCGAGCACGCGACAACTCTATTTAATGCCCAGCGCATCGGGTTTGTTTTTTGAGTTTGGCGTTGCCACGGGGATATCGTTTCAAACCACGGCGGCTCGGTCTGCTCAGCTAAGTGGTCCCAACGTTATAAATGGACCGTTTGCAACCATCCATGACGCAAACGTGGTGGTGGCTATCTATAACCCCGCAGGTGGGTTTTTGAGCTGCCGCGTCTACGCATCTGGGTCCACGTGATGCGCGTAGAACGCACCGACGCGGGCACTCTTCGCTCTCCTAAGCGTATGGATAACGGATTTATGCGCGTGGATGGTTATATCGCGCGTACGGGTATCCAGGAATATTTCGACGCCAATGGAAAGCCGGTTAAGGAACTGAGGCTGCCTGAGGATGTGTTTGATCTGGCGAGCGTAGAGAGTTTTCGCCACCTGCCAGTGACTAATCAGCACCCGCCCGCGATGCTAACCGCTAAGACGGCTAAGCAGTACTCGGTGGGGTCGGTGGGTGAGGTTAGGCAGGATGGCCAGAACCTATCGGCGTCGATGATGATCACCGATGCCGAGGCTATTTTGGCGATAGAAAACGGGCGTACGCAGCTTTCAAACGGTTATAGCTGTGAGTTAGCCACAGCCGACCCTGCTTTGTTTGCCGAGTGGGGTCCGCACGACTTCATCCAAAAGAACATCCGCGGCAACCATGTTGCCATTGTTGATAACGCGCGCTGCGGTGAGCAGTGCAGCTTGAAACTTGATTGTACCGATAAGAGGGAGAAAACGATGTCCCACAAACTGAAAATGGACGGCATGGAGTTTGAGGTTAGCGATCCTAACGCCCAGGCCGCTCATGACCGGGCCATCGCAGCTCATAAGGAGCGTGCTGATGCGGCAGAAGCGTCCGCGGCGGCCAAAGACAAGACGGTCACCGAGCTCCAAGCCAAGCTTGACGTCTTTGAAGCTGAGCGAAAAGAGCGTCCGGCTCGTATTGCCGAAGAAGCTAAAAAGCTCTCCGCCCTCTACTCGGAAGCGGAAAAGCATTTGGGTGAGAATGCAAAAGTTGATTTTGATGAGATGGCAATCCGCAAAGCAGTCATTGCGAAGCTTTCTCCCAAGGTGAACTTGGACGGCAAGGACGAATCATACATCCGTGCTGCGTACGATACCGCGGTGGCGATGGCAGCCCAGCTGCCGCAAGCCATCGATAAGGCGCGCGCGATTGGCACTTACGATACTGGCAATCTCACAGCGGATAACACCGACGAGATGCCGAGCCGCTCGCCCGAAGAGGCACGCGCGCGAATGATTGAACGCAACAGACGGGCACTGGTTAAGTAAAGGAGCCTGACAATGAGCCAGACCACAATCAATGCAGGCGGCCAAGCCGTTGGCGATGCCGGTGACCCAGCTGACGCTGGCCCCAAAGATGTTCTTTCGGGCTTTAACGCTGACGCAGCGCAGATGCCATTTGGCTATGGCGTTGCCGTCAACACCAATACCAATAACCTCTATGGCCTGCCCACGGGTATGACGGTTGCCTATCCCGTAGCGGGTGTGTTTATCCGCCGGGCAAACTACCAGCCGCGGATCACCTTGCCTAACGGGCAAACCGTGGGCGACCTTGGCGCCTCGGGCGTGCATCAATATGCGCCGATTAACGTAGGCGTAAAGGGCCGCTACCTCGTGCCTGTTGAGGCTGCCATTACGCGAGATCAGCGGGCCTGGTGCCGAGGTGTTGCCACCGGATCACTTACCCAGGGGTCGTGGCGAGGTGCCGCAGTGGGCGCAGTTCCGCTTGGCGGGGCGCTCATTACTGGCGCTTCTTACTTTATCGATTGCACCCGGGCTGGCGTGTTTCGCACGGCATCGTTTACGGCGGCAGACGGGTCAACCCTCGTCGCTGTGCTTGAAGTCGACTTCACCACGGGCGTTGTCTAAAGGAGCTAAAGATGAGCAAGCATGACGCAAGACTAGCTCAACATTTCGACGCAGGTGAGGCGCACTTTGTAGCCCGTGCGCTCGAAGCTGTTGAGTCAAGCACATATGACATCCTCTTTCCGCCTCTTGAGGGCCGGAAATACGTGCCGATGGGTCCCGCGGTTAATCCCGGCGCTCAATCGGTTACCTACCGCCAGTACAGGCGGACGGGTTTGGCAAAGCTTGTCACCGATGACGGACAGGACCTGCCAAACGCCGGCGTGTCGGTTCAAGAGTTTAACCGGCCGCTTTATCAAATCGGCATTTCGTATCAGTACAGCAATGAAGAGCTCAGGGCTGCGGCGTTTGCCTCATCCAATGGCCAGAGCCTTAGCCTTGATAGCGAGCGTGGTGCAGCTGCGCGGCAAGCAATCGATCGCGCAATTGACGTCATGCTCGCGCTTGGCACTGCTACGGATTCTGATGTGCCTGGGCTTTCGACGGGCGTAGGACCTGACCTTGGGCTTAAGGGGCTCCTGAATCAAGGGTCTGCCTCTACCTATACGCCTGCCTCGGGCGCGGCAGGATCTACCGCGTGGAATCAAAAGACCCCCGACGAGGTTATTGCCGACATCGCGGGCGGGTATAACTCGCAGGTAGCAGGCACCTACAAGATTCACACCCCTAATCGGCTGCTTTTGCCGATTACGCAGTATCAAGACATCGCCACCCGGCGTATGGGTGACGGCTCTGATACTACCATCTTGGCTTTTGCCAAGCAGATGCTGCCTGGTCTTCAGATTGACTCGTGGCAATACTGCGATGGTGCGGGCACGGGTACTAACGATCGCGCGGTGTTCTTTAACTCAGACCCGCGCTATGTGCGTGGGACTATCGCGCGCGAGTTTACCCAGGAGCCGCCGCAGACGATGTTGCTAAACACCATCTTCCTGTGCACGGCAAAGCCGGGCGGTGTGGTTTCGCCTTACCCGCTTTCGATAACCTACATGGACGGCATCTAACATGCTCACGCAGGTGGTTAATAATTGCCAAGGGCCGCACTACATTCATGGGCTCGCAGATAAGGGGAAGCCCGCCCCCCTTATCATCATTCAGCCAGGGCTAAACCTTGTGGACTCAAAGCAGGTAACAGACTTGCGGAAGATTAATCCGCAGTTTGCGCTCTTGTTTTCGGCCACGGTTAAGTCCTCGCGCGCGCCCGAGGATATGCGTAACGCGCACAACTTCGGAAAACCCATGCTCGAGGTGCGCGGCAAAGAGCTAGACGAAAAGGTCCCGATTGCGGCCCTGCCAAACAAAGAAGCGATTGAAATGGTAAGGCTGACCGAGAACACGGACCTTTTGAAGGACTGGCTTAGTGGCTGTGAGCCTGGCAAAAATGCCGACCTGATTAAGGCTATCAATGCGCGCATGAAGGAAGTCACTTCCGGCATCGCGAGCGAGTAAGCGATGGCGATCACCTGGGCTGATGTACAGGCGATCGCGCCAGAGCTAACTGACACAGCGGTCCCCACCGCCACGCAAGCCATCTTTATCGAAATGGTCGATCGCCAGATTGATGAAGACATCTGGCTAGACTTTGCCAACGATGGCAGGCGCTATCTTGCTGCGCACCTCGGCACCATCTACGCAACGACTAGCTCAGCTGGTGGCGCAATCCTTTCCGAGACCCTCGGGCCAATGTCTCGCACCTACTCTGATGCGTCATCCACCGACGGTAACGGGCTAGAGAATACCAAGTATGGCGTTTGGTATTTGCAGCTGATTCGCCTTTTGCCATCAGCGCTTGGGTTTGTGCCGTGAGCATTAAGTTTCACGATAAAGACCACGGCTTTCGTGCGTTCTTTAGGCGTGCCATCGAAATAAAAGCCGGTAGGGTCAAAGTGGGTGTGCTTGCCGATGACTCAAAGGGAGGGCAGGAGCGTGACGGCGGGCTGAGCAACGCCGAACTGGCGGTGATTCAACATTTCGGCACGAAGACAATACCGCCGCGCCCCTTCCTTTATCAGGCATTTGATAAGCACCGCACGGAGCTTATAGAGCTCGGCGGCAGGCTAATTGACGGGGTGCTCGGTGGCAAACTGACCACCCAGCAGGCCCTTAATATGATGGGTGGCAAGCTAGCTGCCGAAGCTAAGGCCACCATCACGGCTGGAATGGCGCCACCCCTTGCGCGTTCAACGCTAATGAAGCGCGATAAAGTAGGGGTGCGCAAGCTAGACAAGGCGCGAAAGAAGGTAAGCGGACTCATAGAGGCTGAAACTGATAGCTCAACGGGACAAACGCGCAAAACGGCCCGTCATCGTGCTCTCGAAAAGGCGCAGGCCCGGCTATCCAAAGCAACGGCTGGGCTGAGTAAAAAGCCACGCTCTCTCGGTTCTGCGTTCGCCAAGATCGGGCGATACATGGCGGCAACACAGAAAGCAGAGCGTGCACAAAGGCGCGCAGTTGGAGAAGCATTTAAGAAGATCGGAAAACTCGCTTCGGCGCAAAGCAAGCTGCAGGCAGCAGAAGCCAGGGTGGGGAGTCACCTTCCGCTTGTTGACACCGGTCGACTTTTAAACGCTATCAGCTGGGAAATTGAGAAACACAAATGAACATCTCCGCCCTCATCGCATCGTTTGCGACGGGCACGTATACAGTGACCCGGACGGCGCGAGGCACCACCACGCGCGGTAAGACTGCCGCCGGAACCACGTCTACGTTAACCATTACAGCTTCTGTCTCTCCTGCAGATGGCAATGACCTTATGCGCCTTAAGGAAGGGCAAAACGCCAAGGAGACGCTTACCCTGTTTACCGCTACCGAGCTCTATGTCGGCGGCCAGGGGTCGGCTTATGAGGCTGATACCGTCGCCATTGGCAGTAACTCGTATGAGGTAACCGAGGTAGACACGTGGAATGACCCAGTAAGCGGCGGCACTGGTTATAAGTGCCTATTGGCGGTGGTCTAGTGAGCTGGGTCGATATCGAAAACGCGATGCAGACGGCCATTTCTAAGGCCTCTGGGTTCACTGCAGACAAGATTATTTGGTCGTATCAGGACTTCAATGAGCCCGCTTTAGACCATGTGGTTATCACCTTTGGCGGTGAAATTGCCATCGGGCAGGACTGGATAAGGCTGACGCAGAACCTTAACCGCCCTAACGGACAAGAAATAAAACAGGATATTAGGGGCGTAAGGGAAGTCCCGTTTCAGATAGAGGTGTTTACCTCGGCTATCTATGGGGACTCCGCAGCGCGGCGCGTGGCTGAGCTCATACGGACAAAGTTAAGGCTGCCGGATGTGCGCTATGGGCTGCGCAAGGCTGGGATAAGCCCGTTTGACTCTGATCCTGTGCAATACATCCCGGACATTGACTCGGCTAACTTCCGCGGGCGCGCCATTGTCAACGTGCGCTGCTACGTGCCCGTTATGGATTGTTTCGAATATTGCGGCTACATCGCGCGCGTGCGCGGGTGGATTCATCCAACTGGCATGTTGGCAGTTAGCGGGACTTCGGGCTTCCCATTTAACTACGGTATCGGCACCACAGCAGGGACACTGGCTGTCTACTGGGGACTTGCCGTGCCTGCGTCTATCACCGAGGCGTTTATCACAGGGCTGAGCGACGACGCCCTTGCGGCTGGATTTGCGCGCACCCTTCAGTTTGACGCGGGCGACGGCACGATGAAAGCCTATTATGCTTTTCCGTCTACGTTCGGCACGCCCGTGGTGTTTCGGGATGCGTATACCGGGTTTGGTATCCCCAATACCAAGGTGGGTGATGAGATAGACGTCACCGACGAGCTTGGGGTTATCCGCCCGTATGATGTGTGGGCCACTGACGACTTCCCAACGGTGGCATTCTCCGAACAGGTCCACTAATGGCTGGGGAGATTTACCTCTTCGGCACCCTGATACCGGGCGGCATCATGCCCACCCACAGGGCTCAAGACGGCATCGGGGGCAAGCACGAGGTAGCTAATACGGCGGCGCGCAATGCGCTCTCTCCCAGCATGCTCACTATCGGCATGTTTGTTACCACTCAAAACGATGGGGTTACCTATAGGCTCACCACGCTCACGCCTAGCGCAGGATGGACGGCGCTTGCCTCTGTCAGCTTTGGGTCATCCACGCCTGCAGATGTTGCCCCAGAGGGGACCGTGGGCGTCGAGCAAACGGCGTCACGTTCTGACCATGTCCACAAGCTTCATACGCTCGGCATAGCGGACATTGCCACTGGAACAACGTCGGCTATCAACCTGCAGAATACCGAAGCCGCAAATTCGAGCCAAACGCAGTCATCGCCAGCGCTAGAGTTCGAAGGTCGCGGCTGGAAGACTTCCGGCGGTTCGGTCTCGCAGACGGTAAAGGGGACCATTCAGCTTGTGCCCAAGGCGAGCTCAAGCACTCGCGCGCTCACGCGCTGGATAGTGCGCAAGTCAGTAGCCGGGGATGCCTATACAGACCTCATGTCCTTTGGTGAGGACGAGTTTGGGATTAACTACATCTCGCGACGCGGCTCTGCGGGGACGTTTTCGTTTAGCTACGATATCGATTCAAGCGCGCCACGTATGCAGCTTTCGTCAAGTTCGGTCACTATAAACTCAGGTACGAACGGTTACACATACGTATTTAGCGACTCTGGAACTGTAACAAGTTCTTTTGATTTACTAACCGTATCTGCTTTGTGCATAGAAGAGCGTACATCTAGTGGTGATACAAACGTAGCAGCTAGCGACTATTTCATAGCTATTAGTAACACCGCCGCGCCTAGGACGGTAACTTTACCGTCGACGGCAGTCGTTACTGTAGGTAGAGTGATAATAGTAAAAGATACTTCTAATAATGCGGGCACAAATAACATTACAATCGCCAGAAATGGTGCATCCATAGATGGGGCATTGGCGGATGCGGTTATAAATACCAACCGCGGAATATGGCGTGCCATATACACGTCAAGCGGATGGGAAACTTTTTGATAGGAGTGCAGAGTGCCACTATCAGATATAGCAACAGTGAATGTGAGCACTACCGGCGCAGGCGTAACGCGCGCGGGCTACGGTGTGCCTCTTATCGTTTCTCATACTGCAAGCTGGTCTGAGCGGACCCGCTCGTATACCAGCCTTTCGGCAGTTGCCGAAGACTTCGCCGCCAATACGCCAGAGTACCTGGCGGCTGAGGCGATCTTTTCGCAATCTCCTCGCGTAACCACTATTCGCATTGGGCGCGCGGCACTGCGTCCTACGCAGCGCTTTACCATCGGCGCCGAGGTAGTTGCGACGAGCTACCCCTATGAGTTGCGCGTTGCCGTCCCCACCGGAACTGTATTTACATCGCAAGACGTTGAATACATCACCGGTGGCGCGACGGGGTGGCGTCCCTCTGGACTCTGGTCCAAGGGAGATCTAGTTATTGCCTCGGACGGCATCGGGATGTGGAGCTGTATCGGCCCATCTCAGACTGCCTATGAAAACGGTTTCACCGGATACGGTGGCGCCTCTGGTCCTACTGGTAACTCGGGAAACTTCCGCGAGAACCAGATCTACTGGATGTACGTCTCATCCGGTATCACCGGCTCTGTAACCAACGACGCTATCATGAACGGACTTAAGTCCAGGATTGAGGCGCTTGGCGCTCCCACTGCGGTGGGCACGGCGTCAAACCAGCTTCTAAGTTCTCTGGCTGGCTCGGTTGGTTCTAAGACTCTGAGGCTCACCGCCAATACGACGTCGAAGTTCTTTGGTGTGCAGGCCTATAGCCGGTCGGCGCTAAACATTGCGCAAGACCACTCAGATCCCGGCATTGCAACGGACCTGGCTGCTATCGCGCTCGAAAACAATTCCTGGTACGGACTCATCACCCTCTTTAACTCCGAGGCGCTGGTAGCGGCAGCGGCGGCGTGGGTTGAGTCCAATACTAAACTCTACGCTGCGGCAACTTGTGACTCCGCCGTCGCACAGGATGCTGAGAGCGGCTCGGCTACCGATATCGGACACGATGTCAAAGCCGCGGCATACGCGCGGACCTTTGTTGCTCATCACCCGTCTCCTGACGAATTCATGGACGCGGCAGAGATGGGCAAGTTCTTTGTGGTGTCCCCCGGCGGCGAAACCTGGCGGATGAAGACGCTGTCAGGTGTCACTGCGGAGAGCTACAGCGACACTGAAATTACCAACATGAACGATAAGCACGTCCACTTTTATTACGATATCGGTGGGCGTAACGTCGTCGGTGGCGAAGCCAAGAGCGGCTCGGGTGAATACGTTGACGTTACCCGGTTCATCGACTGGTATACGTCGGAGCTCCAGGCGGACCTTGCTGACCTCGCCATCGGGGTAAACAAGATCCCATTTACCAATGCCGGCATCGCGCTTGTAGCCGCGAAGATTCACAAGCGGAATGACGCGGGCATCTTGGCAGGCGGCATCGCGCCAGACCCTGCGCCGGTGGTTACCGTGCCGGATGTTTCTGACGTGAGCACAGCGGATAAGACGGCGCGCGAGCTCTCAAACGTAACCAGTGAGTGGACCCTAGCGGGCGCCATTCATCACATCACTGTCAGTGTCACGGCGTCGGTATAACGGAGGGATGAACCATGCCTGCGATGCTACTTGGCACTTATGACCCGACCGAACAGGACGTTATTTTTAACGGCCAGCTTATAGACGGCTTTGCGCCAGGTACCTTTATTAAGGTGTCGCGCAACGAAGACGGCTGGAGCTATCAGCCATCCAATAGCGGGGGCGGTTCGCGCTCGCGTAACCCAAATCGCTCGGGCCGCTTTGAGTTCACCTTGCTTGCGGCAAGCCCATCTAACGCTGTCCTATCGTCATTCGCTGAGGCCGATGAGTTAAGCGGCGAGGGCGTGGGCGAAGTGTTTGTGCAGGACAGGTCAACCTTGTCAGCAAAGTGCCGCGCGCAAAATGGTTGGGTTGTGAAGATCGCGGACTATGAGCGAGCCAAGGAAGTGGGCGAGGTGACCTGGACCATTGAAAGCGACGCTATCACTATGACCCATGATGGGCTGATTCCTAACTCATGATCACGATCGGTAAAGATACGTTCAACGTTCCCCAGCCTCGCGGGATGAGGAGCTTTGCGCTTCAGCAAAAACTCATCCCGATTGCAGGGCGGATTGCGAATGTGTTTTTACACTTTGCTGGCGTGGGTGACATCGCGAAGCTAATGGATGAGGATGTGCTCAAGGTCTTGCCAAAAGCGCTGCCTCATTTAGGGCAGCTGTTTTCCGAAATGCCCGCCGATGAAATTGAAACCATCGCTAGGACCCTCCTCGGGGACCCGCGTACAGGCGCAACTGCCGTCGAGGTGGCAACGATTAACAAGATGCCCCTCTTCGGCGGTGCGGCGGGTGACCTGTTTGACGGCATGATGCAAGGGCGCACGATCGATACCTGGAAGCTTCTGTGGCACGCGATTGGAGTGTGGTACCCGGATTTTTTGTCCCTCGCCCGCGTACGCATCGCGGAAAAGGCCGCGGCGAGCCTCTCACAGGAATCGAACACCTCGGATACCAGTGGCCATGCCAGCGCTTAGTTGTCAAAGGATGGACGGATTTAAACGGGCTGAAAGAGCTTACCCGGATAGATATTTTGGACGCAAACGATTGGTTAGACGCACTCGAAGAAGCCGAGGAGCGGGCGCGAAATAAGGCTGAGGACGAAATTAAACGTCGGGGTTAGCTGGTAAGAGGTGACCCCGGGGAGATGAAACGATGCCGGTAAGAACAGGGTTTCCGAGAACGACGCACAGATGGCTCCAGCCTTTTTATGATGCGCTCGACGATTCGCTTGGCTATGTCGTGACAAGCGGCGTCTCTGGCGTGGCTAATGCCGTCTGGTTAGGTCGTGGCGTATCCCTAACAATGATCGGCAATTCTACCGGCGTGATCGGGTTCTACGGTGCGACGGGTATCGCTCAGGTAGCTACTGGCGGTAACGGCATCTTGAGCGCCACCTATCTGGGTGCATCGGGCTTCGTTTCCACCGGTATGGGCAATAGCGGTCTTTATGTGCATCTTGCGCGCTTTGCCGATAACGGCGGATCGGGCACGCCGTATACATTCTCAGACGTTGTGCGGCAGCTGAAAAACATGGGCGCATTGCCCGCCTAAGCATGAAGGGAGGACTGGGCGATGATCCTCCGAGAATTATTTGTCTCGCTCGGCCTCGATATCGATGAGGCATCCTTTGCCAAGGGGCAACTTGCCGCTAACCTCGTCACCGAGGGTTTAAAGCAGCTCGTACATTTCGGAAAAGAAGCGGTCCATAGCTTCTTTGAAAACATCCACGCCACAATCGAGTATGGCGACCGGATAGAGAAGACCTCTCAGTCTATCGGCATCGCCACCGACGCCCTTCAGGAGCTGCAATACGCAGGCTCACTAGCTGACCTGTCAGCCGAGGCAATGAGCCAGTCTATCGGCATTCTTAGCCGCAAGATGATGGAGGCTAAGAGTGGTGGCAAGGAAGCCGCCAAGGCGTTTAAGGGAATTGAGTTTCAAGAGGGCGGCAAGCTCAAGACTGCAGACGAGGTCTTAGGATCTATCGCAGATAAGTTTGCTGGCATGCCGGACGG
>JACCDR010173251.1_pt1 | contig 14702 bp, 21 predicted proteins | sample 7446431 | NCBI WGS metagenome assembly JACCDR01 (sample SAMN15323443, study PRJNA562643) | freshwater metagenome | isolation source: river surface water | place: USA:Blue River Watershed | collected 2017-08-17 | reverse complement strand
ATGAACAAGCGGCGATACGAGCGCGAGGCACGCAACGGCATCTGTCCTCGATGCAAGCGAAAGCATAACGTTGGCACCGTGTATTGCGATGCGTGCAAGATCGTTCATAAGCAATTGAAAGCAGCACGGGAGGCTCGCAAATGTCAGAAGTAACTGTCTTTGTTGCTGTGCTGTTTGCCGTCGTGTTGTTCCTGCTCGCCACCGGAATCATCGAAATTGAAATCGACCGATAATGAACGGCAACTACTACCAGCAGCGACGTGCACGAAAGCAATGCGTGCAGTGTGGGCGCAAGAGTGTCAAAAAGGCTGAGTGCCGATCATGCCGGTTGAAGTCCTACAAGCGATCAAACAGGCGGCATCGTGCGAGGCTGGAGAATGGGCTTTGCGTGCGGTGTGGCGAAGAGAATGAGACAGGGTTTCGGATGTGTTTGAAGTGTCGTATGAAACGACGATTGACACACAAATGAAAGTAGCGTAACGTTCCATCGTTCGGCGGTAGGCACGCTGAGCGATTCAATTTGCATCGATCTGGTTCGCCAGATTTCAACCGTCCGCAGGGAGTGCCTACCTCTTTGCGTGACGGTTTTTTGTTTAGGTGAGGCAATGAGTAAAGAGCGAAGTATCTTACCATCGCTGGGTGAGATTGTGCATCGTGCGGCGTACCGATGTGCCGCAGAACTGCGGGAACTGCTGGTGAATTTGGACGATGATGACGCGCGTCTGGCAGTTATTGCAACACTTGGGATTTGCTGGCATTGCGGCGGCAATGACCCGGAACACAATTGCACATGCCGGAGGGATGACTAATGCGATTTGATTTTGATACGTCGTCAGTGGATGACTACGAAACATTCCTAAAGATACGGCGTCTGCCGATCTATCGGTTTCGCGGCACATCGGCAGAAGTGCCTGACGAGTACGCGGCGAATCTTGGCGTGAAGATTCGCAAGGCAAGATCCGCCAAGTACGAGCCAATTCCTGGCCTGTTCGACTATCAACGCGATATTTCTCAGTTGGCGATTCAGAAACAGAAGTATGCGATATTTGCGGATTGTGGACTCGGCAAAACGTTGATGCTTCTGGAGTTTGCAAGGCAGGCCGCAAAGGCCAGCGGGAAAAAGGCGTTGATTGTTTCGCCGCTGATGGTTGTTGAGCAAACAATCGATGAAGCGGTTGAATGGCACGGCGACAAAATGCAGATCAGCCAGATTTGTGCGGCTGATTTACAGGACTGGATTAATGATGACCAAAGCGATATCGGCGTGACAAACTACGAGGCAATCCGCAGTGGGTTGACGCAGGGAAACCTTGCGGGCCTGATCCTTGATGAGTCGTCAATGCTCAAGAGTCATTACGGTGAATATGGAACGCGGCTAATTGAGCTTGGCAGAGGGCTTGATTGGAAATTGTGCGGCACCGGAACACCAGCACCGAACGATCGAATCGAGTACGCCAATCACGCTGTGTTCCTCGATCGGGCACGTACTGTCAATGAATTCCTTGCGTCGTACTTTATCAATCGTGGCGAGACGCAGAACCGTTGGGAACTGAAGCCACACGCCTTGAAACCGTTCTACAGGTCACTGGCCGACTGGTCCATCTTCCTGACGAATCCAGCAACCTACGGATGGAAAGATAACGTCGGCACAATGCCGCCGATGCACATTCATGTTGAGCACATCGAGTTGACACCGGAGCAACGTAAGGCGGCACAATCACTGACAGGCTCGCTGATCACCAATAACATTGGCGGCATTGGCGACCGCGGGAAGTTGTCGCAGATCGCGAAGGGGAAGAACGGCATTCCAACGAACAAGCCAGCCTTTATTCGCTCAATGGTCGATTCATGGCCTGATGAATCAACCATCATTTGGTGCCGGTACAACGATGAGCAGGAAATGATGGAGCGGACGTTTCCTGAGTTCGTTTCCATTAGCGGCGACACGCCAATCGAAAAACGCCGCGAGATGATTCGCCAGTTCAAAAGCGGCGAGAAAAAAGGATTGATCAGCAAAGGCAAGATCCTTGGATTCGGCCTGAATCTTCAAATCTGCACTCGGCAGATCTTCAGCGGCCTGAATGACTCCTACGAGGAGTTCTATCAGTGCGTCAAGCGGTCCAATCGAATTGGATCAACGCGACCTTTGAACGTTCATATTCCAGTGACGGAGCTGGAAGTCCCATTTGTTGACAACGTTTTGCGGAAAGCTCATCGAGTCGAAGCCGACACGCTGGAGCAGGAAGCACTCTTTAAGGAAATCGGCCATGCGTGTTTGCGATCCGTTTGATATGCCAGTTTTTCACAATGACCAGCAATACCACGTCCATCACGGCGACTGCATTCCGCACATGCTACGAGACATGCCGGAAGCGTCTGTGGACTTTGCTGTGTTCTCTCCACCGTTTCCTTCGCTCTACGCTTACACCGATTCGGAATCCGACATCGGAAACGTGGATGCAATGGGCGGCGAGGCTCAGGTCCATTTGTCATTCATGTTTAATGGACTGGCCAGAGTGCTGAAGCCCGGACGCGCAGCAATCGTGCACGTCTGCCAGATCCCGCGAATGAAGCGATCTGGGGGTGTTGGCCTGTGCGACTTTCGAGGAACCAACATTCGGCTTGGCGAGCGTGCTGGCCTGATCTACGAATACGATTGGAGCGTCCGCAAGAATCCGCAGGCACAGGCCATTCGGACACGATCGAGGGAACTTCAATTTGCAGGGCTGGAATCGGACCGATCGAAGCAGCGAGGCACGTTGCAGGACTACCTGATCAAGTTTCGGAAGCCCGGAGAAAACGCGGTCCCGATTGATGCTGAAGGACAGGTCAGCCGAAACGACTGGATTGCATGGGCTGAAGGCTGCTGGGATGACATCATCGAGACTGACACGCTGAACACGGCAGAAGCAAAGTCAGAAGACGACACAAAGCACATTTGCCCGCTTCAATTGGAAGTGATCCGGCGTTGCGTGCTGTTGTTTTCCAATCCGGGCGAAATCGTTTTTAGCCCGTTCACTGGCATCGGCTCAGAGGGCTTTATGTCGCTCGGTGGTAAGTCGCCAAAGACAAAGAAGCAGATTCGAGATGCTCGACGATTTTATGGCTGCGAGCTGAAACCGGAATACCACAGGCAGGCGTTGCGTAACTTGGAATTTGCCGTGAAGCAATCACAGGCAGGCAAACAGATGGATATGTTTGCCGCAATCGAGGACTAACAATGAACCCTCGCTACTACCAAACCGCAGCCAATGACGCTGCTTGGCAGTTCCTCGCCGAGAAACCTGGCAACCCGCTCATCGTCCTTCCGACCGGGGCGGGCAAGTCCCTCGTCATCGCAATGCTGGCCCGTCAGGCCCTTGAGTTTGGCGGGCGTGTCGTTGTCCTCGCACATCGCAAGGAACTCCTACAGCAGAACGCGGAGAAGATCCGCATCCTGTTGCCGGGCGTCGACGTCGGGATTTTCTCGGCAGGCTTGAAGAGCAAAGACACACAGCAGTCTGTGTTGTGTGCTGGTATTCAGTCGGTGTACCGGAAGGCCAGTGAGATTGGGCCGCGGCATCTCGTGATCGTGGATGAGGCTCACCTTGTAAGCTCAGACGATGAAACGATGTATGGGAGCTTCATCAACGACATCCTCGCGGCGAATCCACGCTCCCGTGTCGTTGGCCTTACCGCCACGCCTTACCGCACTGGTGAAGGCCCGATCTGTGGACCTGACAAACTGTTCCGCAGGATCTGCTATGAGGCCCAGACAGGGAAGTTGATTCAGGAAGGCTTTCTTTGCCCGATCACGAACAAGGCCGCGGAGTCTTCAGTGTCAACGGATTCCTTGGCGATCCGCGGCGGCGAGTTCATCGAGGGCGACGTCCAGCGGTTGTTCAACACCGAATCCACGGTGAAGGCAGCCTGTCAGGAGATTTGGTCGAAGTGCGACGGCCGGCACTCAATCCTCATCTTCTCCAGTGGCGTCGCTCACGCCGAAGAAATTGCCAACGAACTTTCTGCCCTCACTGGTGAGCCGGTCGCCGTCATCACAGGCGAGACGCTGCCAATTGAGCGAGCCGAGACGCTGCGACGCTTCCGTGATCAGTCGTTGAGATGGTTGGTCAATTGCGATGTCTTGACGACAGGCTTTGACGCGCCTTGCATCGACGCAATCGCTGTTCTCAGGGCGACGATGTCGCCAGGGCTGTTCGCCCAGATGGTGGGCCGCGGGCTCCGGAAAGATCCGTCGAAGGAAAACACGCTGGTCCTCGATTTCGGTGAAAACATCAAGCGCCATGGCTCGCTCGACGATGCGTCGTATGGCAGAGCATCAGCGGAAGCCTCGCAAAAGCAACGCGCCGCAGCTGAAGCCAATGGACGCGGCAAGCCTTGCCCGGCGTGCGGAATGGACTCGCCGTCAAAAGCTCCAGCGTGCATCGAATGCGGCTTTGCGTTTCCAATGAAGGAACGCCACGGCGCCAAGGCCGACGACGGCTCGACACTGACTGGTGAGTACCCACCAGAACAGTGGACCGTCGAAAGCGTGGCTTGGGGCAAACACACAAAGCGGAACGACCCAGACGCCCCGCCGACATTGCGCGTCGACTACACCGTGAAACCTTTGGAAGGCGGGTTGATTCCAAAAACCGTCAGCGAATGGGTCTGCTTTGAGCACACTGGCTTCGCACGCACCAAAGCCGGTCTTTGGTGGCAAGCGAGGAGTGTAGCCGACGTTCCGGACAGCATCGAAGACGCCTTGTCACTGCTGAACCGCGGAGCCTGCCGAACGCCTTTGCAACTAATCACGGTCCGCGATGGGAAATACACGCGGATCAAGGAAGTCATGTTCTGCGATGAGCGGCCGGATGAGTGGCAGGACGAAGAACAGGAAGAGTTTTACGCAACGTTTGGGGAAGGTGATGAGGTGCCGTTTTGAATGTAACTAACGAGACAGGGTTGTACGACACAAATGGTATTCCAATCTGTGTTGGTGATCTGATCCGCGTTAAACACTTTCGGCACTACAAACGAAGGCAGCAGATGTGGTTGTATTTTCGAGTGGCGGAACTCAAAGGCCGATTTGTGGTCTACTCATGGAATCGAAACGACACGCACCAATGTTTGCTGAAAGACTGCGGAATCGAATCTGCGGAAGTGTTAGCAGGTGAATCACACACGAACGAGCGCGGCGAGTTAATGATGTGGAATGAACGGAAGCGGCGTGGGAAATGACCTCAACAACTCCCAAACCATCACACCCATGGAAGCGTGGAATCAACATCGGCTGGCTTTGTAAGTGCCAGCGGCGGAACAGTTACAACGTCAGGAAATGCACGAAGTGCGGGAGAACTAAATGTTCCATTACAAAGTGAAAGCTCACCCAACGATGTACAACGGCGTCCAGTATAGGTCACGCCTTGAGGCTCGGAGATCAGGATTCCCGCCGACGCTTCAGCAGCCTTTGGAGCCAATCCGGAAGTGACATTCTGGGAGATGTCACACGGAGCTGGCGGCGGATGTGACTGCGTCATGAACTGGGTTGAGTTCTACGGTGACAAATGGCGACAGGCCGGAAACATCGTGCAGTGGAAGAAGCCAGTCGCAGAGAAGAAGCCTGCTGTCAATCCCTTCAGTTGAACGAGTGCCCGATGAACCAGCTTATCGCCACCGGATGGCATCTTTGCCCAATGGAGCCAGGCAGCAAAAATCCTGGTTCGATCTTGGGTAAGGACTGGCCGTCGAAATGTTCCAACGATCCCGCCGTCATCGCGTTATGGCCAGAGGGCTGCAATCTGGGCGTGTTGTTGGGCTCAAGGTCCGGGATCATCGACCTTGAGTTCGACAGCGATCAGGGTGAGATGCTGGTGAACTCATGGCTTGAGGACTGCGGAAACCCCGTGACGCCTTGTTACCGATCGGCGAAGTCCGTTCACCGGCTGTTTCGATGGGACGAAAAATTCGCACTTGAAGGTGCGAAATTCGGCCTGATGGGCGTTGAGTTTCGCTTCGGCTGCAACGTCGCGCAGAGCGTTATTCCGCCGTCATTGCACGAGAGCGGCGTTCGATACGAGTGGATCGTCCCTCCGTGGGAATGCGAGCCGATTGAGCTGCCGGATGTGATTTACCGGCAGTTCCTGAACATGAAGGCCACAAGCGAGAAGCAGACCGCCAAAGCTGCTACTGTTCATCCCCGCTACATGTCCGGCGACTCACTGCTGACGAAGGCGAGGAACTACATTGAGCAGCGTTACACCTGGGAAGAGATTTTGGCCAGTGATGGCTGGAAGTTTGTTCGGAACCGCGGAGAAGCTCAGGACTGGTACAGGCCCGGAAAGACGAAGGGCAGCATCAGTGGCACGGTGAACTTCGGCGGATCGAAGACCCTGCGAGTCTTCACGACTTCGACGACACTGAAGCCAGAGTCATCCTACGACAAATTCGCATACTTGTGTGCGACGCAATACAGCGATGACTGCGTCAAAGCCGCTTTTGGGCTGTGTCCGGAAGACGTCCTCGGGCGAAAGCAGAAGCAGCCAGTTGACCTGTCGAAGATCCTGGACGAACCTCTGGAGACTGACGAATTCTTCGAACAGATGATTCCGGACGATGGGCTGTTGCGATGGGTCTATGAGTTCTATTGCAGTGTTTCGCAGTTCCCGTCTCCCATCATGGGCATGGCGACGGCATTGAGTTTCTGCGAAACAATTTTTGGGCGGCGTCTGAAGTCCCAGACGGACCTGCGAACCAATGACTACAACATCGTCATGGCACCGACGGGCAGCGGGAAAGAGGCCTGTGAGACGACCATTCAAAAGCTCTTCGCAGCGACTGGTTACGACCTGACACATCCTCCGGACGTGCAGAGCGGAAACGGGCTGCTGGCGATGGTCGCTGCTAAACCATGCGGAATCTGGATCTGTGACGAGTTCGGCAAGACCTTGGAAGCGATCCTTGAGAAGCGGGCGAACAATCACCTCAAGCAAATCGGAACTCACCTGCTGAAGATCTACGGCAAAGCCGGAACGACTTATGGAGGAGCTGCCCACAGCGCCGGAGCAAAGAACGCTGTCATTCAGCCTCACTTGTGCCTGCTGGGGATGACGACTCCGAAGGTGTTCTCGTCCATCTCCGCCGATCAGGTTGACGACGGGCTGTTCGGGCGGCTGGCCTTCTTTGTCTGCCAGGACAGGCCGAAGATGATCATCAGTAAAGCGGATCCACCGGGGGAACACCTCGTCAACGCGGTGAAGGCTTGGATTGAATGGACGCCGAACACAGGGCTGCTGGAGAATGTTGCTCCTGAAACGCTCGTCATGGCTCCAGACGCTTTTGAGCGATGGCGAGGGCATAGTGACGCCATCCGGGAAAAGATGGATTCAGAGGGCGAGCTGCGGGCCGGCGTGTGGTGCCGAGTCGCGGCCCGAACGATGAAGCTGGCAATTGTGCACCGGGCAGCCAGACACCGGGACAATCCGGCGACGACAGACTGGGCCCTGATGCGCGTGGAGCTTCAGGACGTCGAATGGGCCATTCTGATGAGCAATTTTTTGGCCCGAACGTCTTGCAACCTGCTTGTGGAGGACGTCGCCGACATGCAGCAGAAGATTGCAGTCAGCAAGATTCAGGCAGCGTTGCAGGCCGCAGACAGCGTCGAGCTTCGTAAGCTCTGCCGGGCTTATCAGAAGATCACTTCGGCTCAGTTTCGGTCGGCGGCTAGCTATTTGGAGGGGATGGGGTTGATTGAAATCGAGTGCATTAAACCAGCCAGAGGCAAGGAAAAAATAGTGTACAAGCGAAAAAGTGAATCTAGTGACACATTTCAGACGACTCGAGCTAACACCGGAACAAGAGAACACTAGACAAAGAAAAACCTGTCCACACGGACAGGTTTTTTTGCGTCGCATCAAAACCGGACAAAGATATTGTCAATTCAAAAGCGAAATAGGTCAGTGACGCATATATCTTGTGCAGATATCCCAATGTGACGCCAGTATAGCGAAAAACACTTAGAATTCTCTAAGGAGATTTACTTATGAGAGAGAGGAATTAATTGTCACTTGATTTGGTGGGGGTCTTCTCTTGGTATGGTGGTGGTCTCTCTAAAGAGGTCAGTGACGCATTTCCCGGAATACTGTACAGCGGGATTTCTAGCAAACACGCATTGACAGCGTGTTGTGTTGAAATATCATCGACAGTGACACTCGTTTATAAAAGGAGGTTTTATGGAACTGGTGATTAGGAAATCTGAAGAGGTTGAAGCCACTTCATCGCGCTACAACAGCCCGCTGCTGACAGCAATGAAAAAACTGGAGGTGGGTTTCTGTGTTGATGTTCCAAAGGAGTTAATTCGCGACAGGTCGCACGCCTACATTCTGGCTAGGCGGCTTGGGATTAAGATTCAAACACATCTCACAGAATCTGGCTTTGCCGTTCACCGCATCGCCTGAAAGGGGGCAAGTCATGACTGTCGAGCAGTGCCAGTTTTGTAAGTGGTTTCGAAGTTGCGGCGTCGACGACGAGATTCCAGACCACCAGTGGGGGCGATGCCATCGGAACCCACCACAGATTATTGGATTCCAGGAGGACGACAGCGAACCAAACGACGCTGGCGTTTTCCCATGCGTCAACTTCACAGATTTTTGCGGAGAGTTCACGAAAAAAGAATAACCCACCAAGCAGCTCGGTGGAATTCTTCGCCGAGCTGCTCTTGACACCTCGCCCGCCCGATTTACACTCCTTGGCACCTAAACCGTCCTTCGCGAAAAAAACATAGTCCCGCCACCCTGTCCCGGCCTCAGTCATGTGCCGGTGAGTTTCTGTCATGGGTGGCGTTCGAGGCGAACTTTTGGACGATGGCCGATTCCTTGTCGGCGAAGATCTCCATTTCGACTTCACGTCGCTCTGTGACCCGTCCTTCGCTCAAAGCCAGTTCGGTGATGTGCAGTTGACCCTCACCGTCAAAGCGGGCTTCATCTCTGACGGACAGTCGATTCCCCGCGTGTTGTGGTCAGTTGTTGGCCATCCGTTCTTCCGCCGACGCACTCGAGCTGCGGTGTTCCACGACTTGATCTGCGACATGGCCAAAGACCAGCGAGCGCGTCGCCTGGCGGATGTTGTCTTCGACTGGATCATGAAAGAAGACGGAGTCGGCTGGTTCGAGCGGTACGCGATCTTTGCGGCCGTTCGGTTTTACGGAGCGATCGTCTGGCCGTTGGTGTCGCGATTCGCAGCGGCTCAGCGACTGGCGGGCAGGCCGGAGGGCGAGCGATGAAACGCGACGAATGGCTTGCACAAATCGAGCAAAACCCGCACGACTGGCAGATGGCGCTAATCGCAGCCGATGAGATCGAGTCGGACGGTGACGAGTTGTTTGCTGAGCAATTGCGTTTTGCTGTGCAGTGGTCCGAAGGTGGCGTGTATTGCGTGAGTGTCGAGTTTTTGGATGGCGCGGCGGGGATTACACACAAAGGACACTGGCAGCGTGAATACGAGCGCGACTGGTGCGAGCAAAACAACATTCGCTTCGTGCCCGCCTTCCCTCGCAGCCTCGATGACGTTTACGCGGGGAGGGAGTTGGTATGAGTGAAGACTCTATTGGCTGGATTTCAATAATGGTCGTCGTTCTGGTTGTCATTGCCGGAATTACATCACTTGGTTACCAGATTGGGAAAAAGGACGCAACGCAAGAGTTTCAGCAGCAGGCAATTGAAAACGGTGCAGCGGAGTTTGATGCAAAGACGGGCGAGTGGAAATGGAAGGAGCCGAAGCAATGAGGCCTGCTTTGTACATTCTTTGCTCACTCGCCACAGCCGTCTGCGTCACGAATTTGCAGCAGCCGCCGGAACCATCCTGGACAACGCGCGGCGAAGTCATCGCAGTGCATGACGGCGATACCTTGACGGTCCGCGTCACTCGTGACATCCGCGTTCGTTTGCTCGACGCGTGGGCACCGGAAGTCAAAGCCGACAATCGCCTGCCAGAGTCTCAGCGTGTCGCAGAGAAAGCCGCGGGTCTGAAATCCAAAGAGGCGTTGACCGCGTTGGCACTTGGCAAGCCAGTCATCCTGCAAGTTCCGACCAGCGAAGACCTGTTGAGGTCAACGACGATGGGCAGAGTGCTGGGGAATGTTTGGCTCGAAGGTGACGACGAGTCGCTGTCGGAAAAGCAGGTGAAGAGCGGCAACGCGACGCGTGAGAAAAGGACGGAACTGAAATGAAGGGCAAGCTGAGTGACTGCCAAAAAGCATTATTGAAACGATTGCAGCGGCAACCTTTGATTGCTCGAAAGACAATCAAGACAGACAAAGGAAAGTATCTTGGTTTGAGGCCATGGAAATTTGAGCGAGGCGACAAAAAGACAGTACTGAGTGCAACTGTTGCGGCGGTTTATAGATTGGGGCTTGTCGCAAAATTTGATATGGGCGACAGGCTAGAGATTCATTTGGTGCGAAAATGACACTTGACCGCATCGAACTACTGATTGCATTTGGTGGTGCCGCGTTGTTTTTTGGGTCGATTCTTGGGGCTGTGCTTTGGGGGTGTTAGGTGACAGCCGCACATTTTGAAAGGGTGGATATGACCAGAGACGAGTTGATCAAGGAAGCCGCAACAGCAGCGGCACAGCGTGTGGATGATTCCGTCGGGCTTGATCCGGTAACGATCATCACAATCCTGACTCAGGTGCTTCCGTTGGTAATCAGTTGCTTTAAGCGCAACGATGAACCGCAGCCGGAAGACATTCAAAAGGCTGTCAAGCGGCAGGTTGCAACTCCAGCCGGCCGTGCATCACTGCGACGGCGAACGATGCGACGAATCAAGTCGGAGTCAGATGAGCCAATGAGCCGATCACAGGCGTTTGCACTGGCTGATGCGGTCATTGAAGAGGCATTGAATCAGAATCCGCAGATGGTTGCGTCGGTGTGTGCTGTTGTCAGTGATGCGGAGTTTGGCGAATGAAGACACTTGCCATTCTGCTGATGCTGCTGTGTCAAGACGCGTCACCATTCCGCCTTCCAGTTATCGACTCGACGCCGCCAGCGCCGCAGCCAGTTGAGCCAAAGCCGGTCACGGTGCTGCCAGAAGACTCGTTTTTCGTCATCGAGTCCGAAGTGCAGGCAATCGTTTTGCACAGTCCAGACGGGCTGCTAAGCGTCACGGAAGACCAAGGACCGATTCGGCTCCGTGGCAAGTTTGCGGGCGGCAGTGGACGCGTCGAAACAAAGACGTTCAGCGGCAAATACGTCTACGCGATTGAGGGCATTAAGGCGGGCAAAGCGGAGTTGATCTTGATTCCGTCTGGAGTCGTTTCGTCGGATCAGATTGTGCGGCTGATGCTCAGCGTCAATGGAGCACAGCCACCACCGAAACCAGATCCAGAACCAAAGCCGGAACCGGAACCAGAGCCACAACCAAGCAGCGGCAAAGTTCACGTGGACATCATCGAGGACATAAACGACAGGACGGCAGACACCGCAAAAGTGCTGGCAAAAGTGGTCCAGTGGTCGGAGTTAATTGATCGTGGCAACAGTTACCTGATCAGAGACAAAGATTCATCTGCTGCGAAAATGATGCAGGCTGATTACGTTGGAAACAATTTGCCTGTTGTCATTATTCGAGACAAGGACAGCAAAAGACCTTTGCGAGTGCTGCCGTTGCCAAAGGAGTTTGAGACGCTGAAAACGTTAGTCATGGAGGTGGCTGGTGAGTGAGTTAGTGCCATTCATTGACCTGCATGGCGAGGAGCGTCGTTGCGGGCTGCTGATGCCGCCAGAAGGGCTGGTCTCATCGTTTCCGGATGTCGAGTCTGATCCTGAAATGCACGTGCTGGATGATGCAGACATTCGAAAGATAGCATCTGCGTTTGATGACGACGAAGGTCTCGGCACGTGGCGAATTCTTGATCAGAAGTCGCACGGAAGCTGCGCCGGGTTTGGCTGTGCTGGCGCTACAATGACGCTGCGGCACAGAATGGGAATTCGCGATCGGCTGAGATTGAGCGGCGCGTGGCTCTATAGTTGGGCAAATTCAAATCGTGATGCAGGCGCGCCATTGGAGTGGATATTGCGAGCGGCAGTCAATCACGGTATTCCGCCGGAATCAGTGGTTCCGTGGAATGTTATCTATCAACGCAACATGCCAGCAAATGCAAAGGCAGAGGCTGAAAAGCGAAAGCCGTTAAAGTGGCGGCGAGTGACGACACGCCAGCAGTTTCGATCATGTCTTGCACAGAAGTTTCCAGTGGTCGTGGCGCTGCATGCCGGATCACGTTTTCAGCGCCAAGACGCTGATGGAGTTGCTGGTGTCGATAACGGCGGCGGCAATCATTGCGTTTACTGCGATGACATCCGCATGGTTAGAGGATCTGAGGTTTATCGCGTCGTTAACAGTTGGAACCTTCGATTTGGAACCAACGGCACAACGTGGGTGCGATGGGAATCGTTTGAGCAGTGTTTTGGGCGGCATCAATTCTACGCGTGCACTGCACTTGAGGAAGAAGGCATATGAAGACGCTTTTGCTTCTGCTGGCATGTTTGCAGGCACCGATTTTCCCCGTGACGGCGAAGGAAGAAAAGCCAGAGCCGGTCAAGGAATCTGGCACCTATCTGGTCGTCTTCACTGCCAGTTGGTGCGGACCATGCCAGCAGTGGAAGCAAAACGAAAGGCCAAAACTGAACGGCGTTACCATCACCACAGTGGACATCGACAAGGAAAAACAATGGGGCGTGGGAACTGTCCCATCTTTTTGGATTGTTGACCGCGAAACACGCAAGCCAGTCAAGAAGCTGACCGGCTATACGTCTGCCGATACTCTCTTGAAAACCCTGTCTCCCGACCCTGCCAAACCACAGGGCGTGCCTGTGCTCTTTGGCAGGGTCGGAACAAGCCACGAGTCGCGGCAAACGCTGATCAATCACTTGCTTAACGATTCGATCCACAAGGGTCGGCACACACTGGCAGAGCTGGAGTCAATGACGGACCAGCAACTCAGCGACCTCCATGACCGTGAGCACAATCAGGCAACCGGGTCAGCTTCAACGACACGATGGACGATCCAGCCGCAGCGAGTGCAGACGGTCAAAAGGCGGAGAGGGTTGTTTTTCCAATGGTGACACCCACCCCGGAAAATGCTCAGTGACGTGTGGGCGGATCTGAGTCAACTCGTTTTCCGGGGTGGTGTTTAGGAATGTGAAATGACAACGCAACCATTAGGTGATCAAAACAATTTCATTTGCCCGGGTCAGCCGGTGTATTTTCGGTGCGTTGATGTCCGCCCAATGAAGCCGCGACGAATCGAGCCAAAAGCAATTAGCGATGAAGCGGCAGAAGCAATTGGTCGATTGCAAGCATGGATTCGCGACTACGGGCACCTGAAGGAGCCAGTATTTGTTGAAGACCTGAAAACGGTGATTGACGCCGCGTTGCATGAATAAAATTGACAACAATCATTGAATCTGCTAACAACAGACCGCCTCGAACAAAGAGAGCGGCGATGGACAATGAGAAGCAGCAAGACAAACCAGAAGACGAAGCGGCATTACAGGCAAATCTGCGAGGACTCAAAGCCTCAAAGGAAGCCTTGTCAATGTTGCTGCCGTACGTCGGGCCGCACCTAAAGTGGCTTGTGTACGCATTGGCGTTAGTGCTGATCTTTTGGGGATTAGGACACGGAATCTCACAGGTATGGACAGCCAACCAAACTCAGCAGCAACACTCGACGAACTGATTGCAGCGGTCAAGTTTGCTCAACGACACAGTGAGCAACACCGCAATCTGCATGGCTGGCTCGTCACTGGCCATTTCATCTTTGGAGGATTGGCTGTTGCTGTTTGGGTCGTGGCTCTGATTTGCAAACTGGCAGGCCATCAAATTGGCGACCGACTGACGGACGAGTATTTTTTTTCGTTGATGACATCGGTCATGTTTTTTGCCGTCGGCACACTGATGATTGAATACATGCGGGGAGACATTTTCGCTCAGGCATTGGGTCGAGTGCTGGCAGGCTGCGGGCTGTTCGTGATGAGTGCTCAGGGTTATGAGTTCATGCAGGAGTCGCGGGCCGTTGAGATGGAGGCCAGCATTTTGGCGAAGTCGAGGCCGGTCGGTGAGTACCAGCCAGCAAGTTACTTACGCGAAGTCGAAATGAACGGATTCCGGGTCTCTTGGGAAAAGGAGCATAGTGATGGACGGGGAAGGGCCATGTTCTCTGTTCGAGGACAACGTGCAGGCGAAACTGATTGCACTTCAGCAAGCGGTGGAAGACTTGATTCGCTGCTTGGAAGAAAACCCGGAAGAGCCGCCAGCACCGATGCAGAACACACATCCACCGATGGCAGAAGATCCCTCTAAACCGATCAGCCGAGTGTACTACGAGGCAAAGGCTCGCTTGTTGCGTGGCTCGCTCAAAGAGTTTGGTGAGTTGATTAAGGCACCGAAAATATGAGCCGCAAGCTGTTTTGGATTGCCGTTTTTGGAGTGCTGCAATGTCTTTGATCAACCTAATCAATCAACATGCGTCGGCGGCAGCTCAAGCAGGAAGCTGGTCCGCCGTTGCCGACACCCTCAACGCACTCACCCATGAAGTCCGCGACCCTCAGCCGTGGAACTACGCAAAGATCGGTGAAGCGATCAGCCCGGAAGTGCAGTTTGCAGCAGCGGCATACATGGCGGCAGCAGCGAAAGTCAGCGACGAGATGGCTATGAGTCATCAACTGCTGT
>JACCDR012193102.1_pt1 | contig 14703 bp, 19 predicted proteins | sample 7446431 | NCBI WGS metagenome assembly JACCDR01 (sample SAMN15323443, study PRJNA562643) | freshwater metagenome | isolation source: river surface water | place: USA:Blue River Watershed | collected 2017-08-17 | reverse complement strand
CATCTGAATACTTTGCAATAAAATTTTTCATTCAAATTCCGCCTCTGAATAGAGTTTATCAGAAGAAAACATTTTTTCTGTTTTTTTCGCCGCCATCATTGTCAATTTTAACTCTTCAGTCAATTCAGACAAATCAGACGAATTAACCGAAACATCTTTTGAATGAAATTCATTCACAGTTTCTAATAAAACAACAATTGCATCTTTAACCTCTTTTAAGATATCGCTCCTTGATGCTAAAATTGCTTTTCTGCTCGAAACATTCTTGGTGGTCTTAGACAACTCCATCAATTCATTAGATTTAACCAAGTGTGCAATACATGTATCAAAAATTTTCTTTACATCACCAAAAACAGTAATGGCAGTTATAGTTTCTTGATTTTCAACCTTTTTCTTAAATTCATTGAAAATTTGTCTTAATTCTCTTAATAATTCTTGATCTTCTGGATCACGATTTGCAACAAGAATTTTATCAAGATGATCTAATTCTTTGTTTCTTTCTTCTTCTTCTTGAAGTTTTATGCTTTCTCTCGCCTTTTCGGCGATTGTGTCAACATTATAAATAAATTTCGTAGCAAGTAAACCAACACCAGCTAAAAGAGAAGAAATGCCAATGAAATTTAATACTGGACCGCCGTTTACACCCCAAGAAACAATTAAAGACGACAACCCTAACCACGAAGGAATTAAAACCCACGCATCAAAAACTAAATCACTCAGAATTTTTTTCTCTAATTTATTCATTAGAATTTAACTCTGGAATTAAAAGCAAATATATTAACAGTTTCACACTTGATAACTTTTTCTTCTTTAAGAGACCTGAATAAATTATTCACATCTTCTTTTGATCGAGAATATTTTTCTTTTAAGTCTATGGTAGCTTTTTCAAAAGCAATGTCAATTTTACTGTTTAAAATTTCAAATGCTTCTTCTGTGTTAATAACTTTTAAAAATCCACTTGGATAACCACCATAATTTTCCTCAGTAAGTTCAAAATCATAACTAGAACTTAGAAAGCTATTTCCTATGCCCAACAAAATATATCTACAACCATAATATACAGAACCATCAGGTTCGGTAAACTTAGACGAAACAAATCCTACGTAATCGTCAGATGTTTTATACTCATTAAATATTAATACAAGGTCGCCAACATTAGCCTGAACTAAATCTGGAATCTTCTGTGTAATTTGAATCGAAAATTCATCAAACCAACGATCTAATTCCAACGCTCTATCGAAGTCTTTTCTTTCTACTTCGACATAAACAATATCTTCATCAATTTGCACATTGTATGGCAAATTATTATCTGCACACCATTTTTTAACTGCCAATTCGACTTCTTCTTCTGTTATCATTTTTTCTTTCATATCAATACGGAACTTGTCCTAGAATGAAATCTACAGATGTTTGTCCATTTGGATCAACAGCAACAGACCGCAAACGTGTAGCTTTAATATCTTTTGAAATTAAATATTTTTCAGCGGCTTTAGCTCTTTCTAATCCCAATGCTTTATTAGCTTCTAAATTCCCATTTTTAGACGAATTGCCTTTAATCAACACATAAAATTGCGGAAATGATTTCAAACGATCTGCTAATTCATCTAAAATTGCAAAACTTCGTTCAGTTAGATTAGAAGTTCCACGAGCAAAAACCAACGGAGAAACTTCAAGCGTTCCCAATGGAGATAAATTAAGCCATTGTTCTTCAGTCAATGATGGTAAAACAATTTCATCGTTTCTTACACCTTCATCATTACCGGGATGAAAACCAGATTCTTTAATTTTCTTTAAAATTCCATCATAATATAACAAATTGAAATTCGAACCAGTTGGATCTTTTTCAATAGCCTTTGTGTTAACCAATACGCCCGTAATATTTGAAAGAATGTCTTCAATATGTTGCAAATTTCCTTGATTAAGCCCAAACTGAACAAAATTTTCTTGCGTATTTTTCCACCAAATTCCATTCACAATATTTTTAGCTTGTTGATCAGTTAATGGAGAACCTAATTCTTTGGCATCTGTAGCAACTAATTGGCTCATTCCATTTCTAAATTTATAATTAATTCTAAAATATGCTTCTAGAAACTGCTTAACAATTTCAGGATTTTTAACAAGAAAATCTCGATTACACACAACTACATCAACAATATATCCACGAAATCTAGAACTGTCTAGCAACCTATGAGTATTTGGATTTTCCAACATTTTAGAAACATATGGTTCCCACAAAACAAATGCTAATTTATCATCTGGCTTCGATCTTCTGTATTGTTTATAAACATCCTCAACATCTTTGGCAAAAATAAATGGGTTCTCTGAAACATTATTTAACTTAAAATGAGACATAACAACTCTCGCAAGAGTTTCGCTTGGAGAATTGGCAACTAATACAAATTTCATATCCGCACTATTCAAACCATCCACGTTAGGAAGTGCGGTCTTATACGAAACAATTGCATCGGCACCACGAGTTTCGTCAATAACTGAAACAATAGTTGCCGGAAAATCATTTAATTCGGATGAAGCTTTAATAAGTGCATCAGCAGTAAATACTGCTATCTGAACTTTACCATTTTGAATGGCTTTAAGTCTAGCTGTATAGTCAGCACCATCATCATGTAAAGTAAATTTAATCCTTTTATTTCCTAACTCATTTGCGAAATCTAAAGACCTAAAAATTGAATATCCTGCAAATGAATCAATAGCAAAATCAATATTTGTGTCATATCTCGACTGAGCACTAGTAATGTCAATTTTATTCTTTTTGTCTTGTTCTTTTGCTTCTTGATTAGCTTTTTCTTTTGCCGGAGCAACAAAAAATCTCCAACAAGCAGAAAGAGTAAAAAGAATGCCTAGCCAAATACAAATAACAAAAACAATTTTAGTTTTAGACATTTTCTTGCCTTGCTAAAGCGACAACGATAAAGACATACACGATTTTAGCGTAAGCAAAGCACGTTGTAAAGCCATCTTTATTTAATATTTTGGGCTTATTTTAGATATTTTTCGAACCAATTTAACAAGCTGATTTAATTTTGGCTCAAATTCTTTTGATTCAAAAAATTCAGTAATTTCAATAATTTCATCATTTAAATGCGAATTTTCAGAAGCGATTGTTTTTGAATCATAAAGATCATTCTCGTATTCATCCCAAAGCAATCTTTGTAATGGATTTTTATAATTAGCGGCTGTAAAAAATGCAGGAAGCATTTTTAATGCTTCAATATTATTTTTTTTCATTACGAAACTTTCACAAACATAAAAATAACAAATACTAAAAACAAACCGCAACAAAAACCAAGAAAAATCCATCCAAAGCCAGAAGAACCAGTTTTATCGTTTTCATTTAAAGATGTTTTTTTTTGCGAAGTTCCAATCGGCCAATTTCCATTTTCTCCAAGAGTTTTAATTGCAGTTAAAGCCACATCGTTTGGCATTCCGGTTAGTAATTCAAAATCAGATTTATCTTGCCCTTTATCAGTACTTTCTGCGAAAACTTCCGTAACTGCTTTGGTTAAAGAATTTAAATCATCACCTTTTTTATATGAATTTACTCTTGTTGCCAAGCTATGACTTCTACTCATATCAACGCCAATCACATCGACAACAATTCCTCGACTTAAAATATCTGGAAGATATAAATCTACCAAATTGGCATCGCTGGCTTCCCCATCGGACAAAACCAATAATTTATAAACTCCATAATGATTTTTTTCTCTTGCTTTAAGCAATGAATCTGCACCAATTTTAAGATACGATCCAAGTGGCGTCCCGCCAGTTGAAGAAAGTTTTGCTACTTTTTGTTTAACTTCATTTTTATTTACTTCCCCTAATTCAACAATCCAACCACGATTCAATGTCACAATACCAATTTTAGAATTTTCTGGAATTTTATCCATGACGGTTGTTAATGCTTCTTTAGCGGTTTGCATTCTAGTTTTGCCGCTACGCATTTTTGTTTCCATGCTTCCAGAATCATCGAAAACAATAACAACATTATTATCGGCAAACGCAATTGATTGCAACATCACGATTGCAAATAAAAATTTCTTTAACATTTATTTTTCCTTTAAACAAAAATTGCATAAAGAATAAGCAAAATAATCGCAAGTGTAATTACACCACACTTATGACATAATTCTTTGAATGAATTGCTTCCAACACACAGTTGTTCAACTTCATTTGAGCGGAAAAGTTTTTTGTAAAGTTTTGCAAGAGGATATCCTACAAAATATAGCAGAAGTAATATTATCATACATTACATATGATTAGTAGTCAAAATCTTCCGATTTCAATGCTTCTGCCGGAATCTTCACAACTCTAAATTCCACTCGCATATTTTGCTTTGCCTCTTCAATATTCTTTGGCTTAGGAATAACTGGTTCTGCAATACCAACGCCTTGTGGCTGAATTTGCGTTAAATCCAAATTTACCTCATGATCTTTAGAGTATTTCGCAATCGACTTCTTGACTGTTTCCGCTCGTCTTTGCGAAAGATTTTGTGCGGCAGCAAGAGTTTCACGAGGATTTGGAGAGACTCCATCAAAAGCACCGCTGCGAATTAAGTCTGCAATGACTGTCGGCTTATTAAAATCAATAGCTTTTCCATCAACATAATAATTAAATTTACCATCAGAGCCAGTTTTCTTAATAATTCCCTTAGAAATTCCGGCCTTAATCAAATCAACTAATGTTCTTGTCGGATCAGAATGACCACGAATCACAACAACAGCATTACCAAACGTGCTTGCAGATTGAATTGCTCTTTGAAATTCTGAGGCATAGCGATCTTCAGAAAAATCTTCATCGTTTGGTTCAAATGACACAGTAAACGAAACAATAGTTCTATCATCTAAATTAGAATCTGGAAACAATTCAACAGACTCAGCAGAAATTCTCTCTCTTGTGCCTTCTGGTTCGGCATACTTAATACCAGCAATTTCAGAAATTTTCTTATAATCAAAAGCAGGCGGATCAAATCCTGTGCGATTAGCAGCATATCCCCAACCAACTGCTAAATCCAAACTATTTTTAAGCTTTGAATCAAAACCATTTAAATTCTTTTTATCTTTAAAAAATGAAATTTGCCCGGTAAGACCAACAAAAGTGCAATCAAGCAACAAACCATGTGCATCTACTTCAAGAGTAGGAATAACTTCTGTTCCAAATGTGTTTTGAGTCAATGTTAAAAGCTGCTTATAACTATCTGACATTTTGTTAGGATTATCATTAAATTCTTTTCGCATACGCACAACTTCTTCGGCACCTTTCAAATAACCAGCTACAACCTTCTCACACAAATCCTTATGTGATTTATAATAATCAGAACGAACAGCAATAACATCGCACACACTTCTGCTCATTTGTTGCGTTGAAACCACAACGTGAGCACCTTCAATCGTTCCTTCGGCTCCAGTGCCTTTCTTGTCAACGCCGCCAGTCAATCCAATCATATCTGGAGTAATGACACAACAAGCATCAATTTCTTTATTTTTCTTAAATAACTCTGCTGGTCCTTTTGGGCCAGTTAAGTCAGTCACCCACACAATTTCAACATCTTCTTTTTTCAATTGAGCAGCCAATAGTGCGTCATAGATCAATCCGACATGTGGACCGCCCTGTTGAACAGCAATTTTCACCTTTTTGCCAGTTGACTTTTTAAAGTCATTTAAAGTTTTAATGGAATCACGACAAACAATATGGTCGCCAGCAGACCAAGAAATTTGTAGCAAAACAACTGGTTTAGTTCGTGGATCAGAACCAATTACTTCGCTGGCTTGACCCAACATTGAAAATGTGCATCGTAAAAATGGAGTGTTTCCACTCATATAATCACGAACTTGCTGAATAAAGTCATCGCCAGCAGTTAGCTTAATATTTAAACCTAATTTGTTGTAAATTGAATTAGGTTTAGTCTGCATACCGCCATTGGCATAAAAAGTAGCAACATCACCACCCCAGGTAATATACCGCATTTCTACCTGAGATTGCTCTTTAACATTTTGAACTCCAAATGGTCCTACCAATTCGGAAAATTTTTGTTGAGCATTTGCCGTTCCGCAAAAGAGAACAACAGCGAGACTTAAAAATAAGTTTTTCATTTTTTCCCTTCTAAAAATTATAAATTAACTTCATTGTTCCAAGCGTGATTTTTATCAAATCCGTATTCATACCAATCATTTGCAAATTTATAAAAATTTACATTTGTATCGCCATATTCAACACAAACTCTACACAACTCTGGATCGTTGTAGAACAATTCATTTTTCATTACATTAAAAAACAAAATCAAACATCCTAGTTTTCCCTTTACTGGAATATTGTCTTTATAAGACGCAATCAATTTTCCTTTAGGATCACTTGATGTTCCTAAATATTTTACTAAAGTTTCTTTTCCAAGAGCATCTTTTTCCGTCTTCATTATAGTCCAAGCCGAAGGTCCGTAAACAGAGATTGTCGCATGATTTCTAGTTTTTAAGAAATCAATAACTTTCAGAATTGGACTAAAAGATTTAACTAAATTAAACATTGTTTTTTAATCCTTATACAGTTTCAAAATTAGAATTTAAATTTCTATTCCATCCACGATCATCAAATTCTATCCACATATCATTTCTACAATACAAATTATCTTTGGCCTTAATAAAATAAATATGACAATTTTGAAACTTTATATCAATTCTTGAAATGTTTTTAGAATCTTTACCCTGCAAAGCTTTTTTAAACAAAAATTCAACATCCTTATTATTAAGAACAAGATTGTTATATTCTTTCATATTTAGTTTAAATTTCTCAGTGAAAAAACGTAAGCATTCACCATGAGAATAATTAACTTGAACATTGGAAACAAATTGAATATATCTATATTCAGCCAAAAATTTTTTAGGAATAAAAAATCCACATAATGAAAATAGCATTGTTTTCAAAAAATCTCTTCTAAAGAAATTCATAGTTTTCCTTTCTTTACAATTTCATAATCATTTGGATCAAAACCCAACACACTTCCAGCATATTTTATACAATTTTTCATCCATTCAATAGGATTATCGGTTGGACGAACAGGACTTTCTAAGTTACACATTGAAGCCAATTCACAATCATTTTCCCAACAGCGATCTTGACCTGCACCATCTCTATGTTTTTTAATCGCTTGTTCTAATTCTTTCTTACCATTGTTAATAACGGCTTTAGAATAAATTTCTGCTAATTTTTCAAATTTTACAGCAGCTTCTTGCCACGTTTTAGCAATTGATTCTTCTTCATTTAATTCTAATGATTCCCATCCTAAATCTGGGCCATCGACATCGACATCAACAATTACTTCTACACGATAAATTCTACCATCATCAGGATGACCATATTGACCTAAATCAATTTTAAAACCATTTCCTAAATTTGCAAAAGCTATGTCTTCATCGTTCCATTCATCATCTTCATAAAGATGTTCAAATTCCATTACCGCCCCTGTTGGCAATTTTAATTTTCTAATTTTCATAGTTTAAGAACCTTGCCAGAATGTTTTTTGATCATATAATCAATCACAGTCTCAGTATATCGGTCCTCATACTTTGGCTCAATAGAACCCTCTAAACCATACTCATACGCTTCATGTTGAGCGAAAATATCATAAAATCCAGATAAACTATATCCAATTTGCATATTATATTTAATCCATTCTTCCATCGAAAACATTCCACGATGCAAATCACCAACTAAAACATTTAATGAAATACTTGCACGAAATTCAGTACAATGCGATCCATATGCATATTTTCCTTCTGACTCAGAATCAGGACCGCTTGGAGTGTAAACACCACAATAATCACTAATCCAATTAATGAAATTATTTCTTTTCCATCTCCAAATTCCGCTTTCAGTTTCAACGACTTCGTGATTAAAAATCAATGCTAATTCCGAAAGATCTTTATAATTTTTCGAAAGCTCTTTCAATGGGATTATTCTTTTTATTTTTTCATGAGAAAAATCAAGATTTTTACCTAGCTTAGAAAGATAAAGATCTCCTCCACGATATGGCTTGTTATTAACAAATGATAATTCCATTTTTTATCCTTTAACCAAGTTTAAATATATCATCAATCGTTTTATCAATTTGTTCCCAAGGAAATTCATTTCTGCCAAAGTGCCCACCAAATGCAGTTTGCGAATAAATCGGTCTTCTTAATTGCAATCGATCAATAATGCCTTGTGGTGATAAATCAACTTTAGAAGCTAATTCTGAAAGAAAATCATCAGATTCAAAATTTCCTAACGTATTAACTCTGACACTCAAAGGTTGGGTTAATCCAATTCCATACGAAATTTGCACCTGACACTTAGGAGAAAGTTCAGAATGCACAATATGTTTAGCAATTTGACGTGCCGCATATGCACCGGAACGATCAACTTTTGTTGGGTCTTTTCCACTAAATGAACCGCCACCAATTGGCGAAGATGCACCATAATTATCAACAACCAGTTTTCTTCCACTCAATCCAGTATCAGCAACAGGACCACCAATATGCCAAGGTCCAGCAGGATTAATATGCCAAATACATTTTTCATTATTGTATTCTTTATATTTTTCCAAAACATCCTTTAAAATAAAATGGACATATGATTTAAATTTATCAAAATCATAGTCAGGATTATATTGTGAAGAAACTACGACGGTATGCACATATTCAGGAACTCCATCATCACTAACTGACAAAGTTACTTGTGTTTTTGCATCTGGATATAGTAAATTAGTGCCACAAATATTTCCAACCGCATCAGTTTCTCTAAAATCTTCTAATCTCTTAATAAGTTGAAATGCTAAATGATGATCTAATGGCATAAAAGTCGGAGTTTCATTACAGGCATATCCAAACATAATACCTTGATCACCAGCACCTAATTCACCATTTTCTTTTGCTACAGCGGCGGCAATTTCTGGCGACTGTGAATTAATTGCATCGACAATTAAAATATTATTAATATCATATCCGCATTTTGAATTATAACCAATTCGTGACAATGTTTCTTTAACAATTGACCTAACATTAACAGTTCTTAAATCCGAAACTTCTCCAGTAACAAGAATCAAACTTTTACAACATGTTACTTCTATTGCAACACGATTATTAGGATTTAAAATTAAATATTGATCTAAAATTGCATCAGCAATTTGATCAGCAACTTTATCTGGATGACCTTTTGACACTGCTTCTGACGTAATTAAATAGCTCATTGTTTGCTTTCTTTTTTGTCACAATCATTTAATCTAGCACTGATACTATCGCACAAATGCAACATCCATGCAAGTCTAGTAGCGGGGGCAACAGGACTTCCCCATTCTCTCAACCCATGATGTGATAAAATCGCATGAAGAATTTCATCATTATAAAATTCTGGAAACGGTGAATATTCAGCAGCTTTTTGCCACACTAAACCGGAACGAGAAATATGATGAATTTTTCTTTTATGATCGGTTCCTTCCCATTCTGAGAAATCAATCTCTTTAATGACCGATTCATGCAAAGAGCTAAGATCAATTTTTCTAGGCGTTGAAATCAATTCTTTGTATACTTCACATTTTGGTTCATAATCCCACATTTTACCAGAATCATGAAATAATGCTGCTAAAAACAACTGATCATCATTAACGCATAAAGTAGAATTTAAATCGGCATAAAGATGATTTGTTTGTATGCACAACTTAATAACTTCATAAGTATGAAGAATTAGTCCAGATTCTCCATAATGATGTTGATGTGGTTTAGACGATCCAGACCAAACTGGAAATTTGATATTTGATAAAACAACATCAGCGACTTTTTCAACATCATATTTTTTGGCAAGATTTTTTAATTCTGACATTAAGAATGGAACTGTAAATGGTTCTATGCTCATTTAGAATATCTTTCAAGCAATGAGTCAAGAATTGAATTGGAAATATCACCACGCAAACTATACAAATTAGCTTTAATTGCTTTGGAAATAATATCGCCACACTCTTTTGTTTTAGTAAATCTATTGATTTCTTCTTTGATGATATCTTGCACAACTTCTTTTAAAATAACTTTAATTTCTTCTCTTGAAATACCTTGGGTATTAAGAAAGAAATTGGAAATTGCACGATATTCTTTGCTTAAAGACATACATCACCAATCATTAGTAAATCCAATAATTTTGTTGTTACAAGCAAACTCGAAAACAGCATCAACAATTTCTTTAAAAGGCTTTTTAAGTTCTATGCAAGGATGTCTTGTTGAAATTACTGTAATTAATGGATTGTCACCCTCATTTTCATGAAATTCTAAAATTCGTGACAAATGATCGGCATAAGATACCTGTTCGCATCTTTCATATAAAAACGTTGATGGATCAAATATACTGTCTGTCATTCTAGATTGATAAAATTGCTTTGCACAAATTTCGTTTGAATCAGAACTGCCTTCTTCTAAGATTCTTTCAGCTTCGATTTTTTCTAACTCAATTGCTTCTTTTTCCCATTGCACAAACTCATGCTGAATAAAACTTGCGTATCCCCACAATTTCTCTGTTTCAATAATTTCTAATTTTTCAATTTTTGATAAATTGTTATCATTAAGGATTTCGTTAATTCTTTCTTCTTTTAGAAGTGCTAACTTTTCTTTAACACTCACGTTTATTTCCTTTTTACATAAATTCTTTTAGAAGAAAAGAATTCAAATCCAGGATGTTTATCATCCCATGTGCTTATTATAAATTTCTTTCTAGTGCTTCTAACCTTTTTTAGTCTTCTTTTAAGATGTTTTTTATTAGAGCAAGGCAAACTATTTAATGCTTCGTTTAACGTTGAAAAACAATCAATTCCTAATTGAATTCCGTGCCCAACTGGTTCATCAATCCACAAAAATTGACTTGCCACTTCGTAATCAACGAGCATTTCTTCAGTGATAACGTCCTTTTCAGAGATGAATTGCCATTGTAAACTTTTTGAACCATCAGCATACAAATATTCTAGTATTGTTTTTTTATTGTTTTTATTATACAAATATGTTTGAATTTCTTCTATTTTGGCCTCTACTACTATTTTAGCCCAAAATATTGGGTAGTAAACTATCTGACCAATTTTAGCCAATTCTAACGGACCACATTCTTGAAACACAATTATATTCCCTTTTTCTGGAAATAATGAATAGCCATTTGTGTAGTTTGAGAATCATCGTCAGCATGTTCAAAATTAAAAATTCTATTTTTAGCATCAGCACCATATTTCATTTGCGTAAAATGTTGTGCCATTTTATCTTTATTCCAAATTCCCAAATCAATTTGCCCACCATTCCTATCAATTAAAAAAGCATTTGGACTCTCTTTATACTTAATAATTGCTGCTTCTTGATTGTATTTCACAATCCATCCAAAAACAATCTTGTATAGATTTTCATTTGAGATATCAAAATTGGCAGAAACTAAAAAACTATTCTCAAGAACTTTTCTTGTTTCTCCAGTTTCATTGCCGTTTTCATCCCTAATTTTTTCTGTATATGCTCCAAAAACAGGAATATAACCAAATTTTTCTCTTCTAATATCCTGCTTTAATTGCTCATTTCTAACAGTGTTAATTTCTTCGGAATTTTCGCCTCTTGAAGCAGAAATCAACACTAACACTTTTCCAGTTTCTGCTAATTCCCATGTTCGAGCCAATGACCTTTTGGCAGCTTCCTCTAGTGAAACACCATCTCTTTTTGCAATGTATTCGTAAAATTTCATGTTGCCCTCGGATATCTAAATCGAGCAAAATTCATCCATTTATCTTTTACAGATTGGATAATTTCCTCAATTCTTTGTGGATCAACCCGATTTTCTGCCATAGATTGTCGAATTCTAGCAAGTTGTTTTTCCACAATGCTAGAAAACGGAATCTTAGCAGTCTTGGCATATTTATACAAGCCGCTAACCCAAGCCTCAATTTCAGAAGGGTGCGTCAGATATTCTTCGACGCCACTAGGCTCAGCAAAAGACACAGACCACGGAGCTTTAACCGTTGTGTCAGGCCATTTATAATCTTTAACACGAGTAAATGGAGCTGATTGACTTTGTTCAGAATGTTCTAATTCATGTCTAATAACAGCCTTAATCATTGGAAGAGTAGCATTTAAATCTAATTTTCCATTAACTTCTGGAATCCCTATTTGAATAAATAAAACATTATTTACTCTGTCGAAATATCCACTATGTGATGGATCGCCTTTAACAACATAGACCATCATATTTGGAAACTCAGATTCTAGTTCAGATGGAATTTCCAAAGAGCCTGTGTTTGAAACAAGTCCAAGATGCCTCGCAGATTTTTGCATAGACGCAAAACCTTGCGAATTTTTAGCGAAAATTAACTGTAAACTTCCTTCGCTATCTTGTATTTTATCTAAATGTTTTTTAATATTATTAACAACAACTCTAGACATTAAAGTTGTTGTATTATCTAAAATACCTTCTTTTATTAAAAAATCTCTAAATTGCATAAACATATTTATGCAAAAAACACCTTTAATATTCAGATTAAAGGTGTTTTTTGCATAAATATAAACTAAAAATTATTCATCATCTTCTTCTTCGGTAATAACAGTTCCAAGAACGTCATTGGCAAAATCTAACAATCGCTCACGGCGAACGTCTTCGGCATCATTAATACCGAATTCCGCACCCTTGAAACTTTGTTGAGGCTGAATAACTTGAAAAACAGCAGCCAATTGTTCTTCTGTATTGCAGTATTGACACACTCTTGCCAAAAATCCTTCTTTAACTTTAGTGCTGCCAATCGTTGTTCGAGCAAGTGCCAATTCTTCAGGAGTTAGCTCTGCTCTTAAAACCGTCATAATTTTTCTAGCAACATTCTTTTCTTCATCAGTTGCATCAATCCAATTTTTTCCATCTTTGTGCCCCTTGAGCAACTCATTAAAATTTCTTAATCCAATAATTGGAGAAAAATCTAATTCTTCTGCAACCAAGGACTTTGCCTTAACAGAATCAAGGCCCAATTGAACCAACAATGATTCGGCTTCGCCAGCATTTTCAGCTTGCACCTTAAATTTAGCCGAAACAATCAGCATAGTTGACATATCTGGCTTACCGTCAACTTTTGATACAATCGCTGGATTACCGGGCTGACTCTTAGCAGACCAATAAGACGACAAAAATGATTTCCAAGATTCAATTCGCAACAAACTACGCAAATTTTCAAAATGAGAATTGAACGATTCTGCCAATCTCTTTGCTGGAATAAATTTGCGAAGAATCTCTTCTCCATCACTTGAAAGTTTCAATTCAGTTCTAACAGCCGTTTTCTTGGTTTTTGGTGCCGGAGCAGTGCCGCCACCAAAATCATTAAGCAAATCATCATCGCTCGGTGCAGTTGAGCGAATGGCGGCTGGAATGGATGGTTTCGTAGCTGTTTTAGTCTTAACACTCATATCTAAATCCCCTTAAACGTGTGTAAAAAATACCTCCGCCGAGATCATATTAGTCTCTCGGAGGATTGTAAACTAAGTTCGCACCATAGTTTCTGACGGATTTGTAGAAAAAAGCAATTTATAATCAGAAATCATTTTATTTTACTCCCAAATAATCACAAAATCTATTCGCAACATCTTTAACTCTATCAATTTCCAACAATTCATTAACTAAGTTTTCTGGAAAAATAGAAGACCCATGCAATGCTCCCAACATTCCACCAAGCATACTTGCATTAGAATCTGTATCTCCACCAGCACTAGCCACATCATATAAAGATTCAATTGTGTTTGGGTTTCTAATTAAAAATGCATATGTAAACGGCAAGCTATCATAGACATAGCATGAACCGCCACCATAATTGTCAACAATTTCTTTATCAGTTGTTTCTGAAGTAATAGAATTCAAACTTTCAATTCTAACCGACAAATCATCTGTTAATGTTTCTGGAAAAATTGTTTTCCCACCGATTGCTGCCATATTAACTAATTTAATAAAAACATCTTTATCAAATTTTTGACACATTAAACAATAAAAAACAGCAGAAGATTGACATAAAGCCGAACTAACAGCAACGCTCGATCTGTGAGTCATACTTGCAAAATCTTTAATAAAATCCATCACTTTAATTAAATGTTCTCCATTAGTTCTATCAACTTTACAAGCAACATATGCAGAAATAGGAGAAATTTTCATAGCAACGCCATTTCCGCTGCCTTTGCCATCCACACCGCTTTCTCCAGATTCAGACCAATGACAATTATTTGCCAATCTGCGAATTGAATTTTTAGTGCTCGCTCCCCATCCTTTTGTTTTATCTTTCATTGCGGCAATATGCCACTTAGCTTGCGAATCCATATCAAGAGAAGATTCAATAATAGATTCTGTGACGGCGAGTGTTAATTGAGTATCATCAGTTATCCCGCCAGCCTTTTCGCCGTTAAACCATTTATGTCCATCGGGAGACAAATAAGTTTTTACTTTTCCATATTGATCTTTAATTTTATCGTAAGAAAATGTTTCTACAGGGCATCCAAGAGCATCGCCAATAGCAGTGCCAAGAAACATTCCTAAAATTTTATCTCGCATTATCTCTCCAATTTCAAATTAAAAGATTTAACGACTTTCCAATTTCCATCAACATACTCACAAAATTTAATAACAAATTTTGGTCTAAATTTATTTCCAGAAATTTCCATTTGAATCTCTCCAGAAATATCT
>JACCDR010026935.1_pt1 | contig 14706 bp, 28 predicted proteins | sample 7446431 | NCBI WGS metagenome assembly JACCDR01 (sample SAMN15323443, study PRJNA562643) | freshwater metagenome | isolation source: river surface water | place: USA:Blue River Watershed | collected 2017-08-17 | reverse complement strand
GGATTTTTAATGAGTAAACTTTGGAAACACAGGCAAGAATTATGGGATAAGGCTTCAGAAGCGATATCAGCTTTTCTGAAGTCTCGTGGTATTGAGCGCCCACCTATTGGTTTCGATATCCATCAGGGCTGGCACAAGCCAGTCTTCGAGGCACTCGACCAGATGATTGCTGCTGGTTGGGATAAGAGATTATCCCAGGTGAAGCAGAAGTTTGGTGGCCTTTGCATCTACGTCGAGCATCCTGTCAGCGATGAAGTTTGGCAGATTATCAAGCAGACAGAAGCTATCGTCAATACGATGTGCGAGTACTGTGGTGGACCGCATGGCCGCACAGTTCCACTGTCTGGCACCGCTCTATGCAAGGAGTGTGATAAAGCTGAACTGGAGTTACTCCATGCATGATCACACTTGTTCAAAGTGCATCTCTCTGGAAGCCAGACGTGACGAGCTTCTGCTGCTCGTGGCCAAGCTCTCGCAAGAAGCCGCCCTCCCTGATGAGGTAGCCAACGCTCTCAACCAGCGAGGTGCTCTCCTGGCTGAGATTGGTACCTTACGCTCTAGGTTAGCTGAAGCAGAGAGGGAGTGGGACGAGCTTCTTGACAAGTACAACCACACAGAACGCGACCTAGCAGAAGCCCGCGAGCAGGCCGCAATGTGGAAAGAACAATGGGGCGCGTGCGGAGATGTCGCAGGTGTTCTTCATCAGGCCCTTAACGATGTTCGAGACCATCTGAATCAGACGCACCCGATTATCGACAACATTGATATCGGAAGAAAGTTGGCACTGGATACAATTCGTAAAGTCCTGGAGGGAAAATGACTCTACGTCAGCAGCTCCGCCAGATTGCGACCACCCATGTGGGTGAGAAGTTTGCCGAATACTATGGCGACCGCATCGATACCCTGCTTAACACGTTGGCCCGCAAAGCTTTCGTTGAGCAATGGAACAAAGGTGACGCGGACATCCTGCGTTACGCCTGCAAGATGATGGATGAAAAGCAAATGATCACAGAAGATGAGCCTGCTTATCATCCTATCTATTGTGATATCTGTGGAGACCTCACTACTCCCCCGTTGTACAGAATTGGCGCCAGCGATAATTACGCTTGCGACATTTGCCGCAAGTGGCTTCCTCTCCCGGCCGACAAGTAAGACGAAGAACGGTAAGATAGGCTAACTATGCCTATCTTCTACCAGTTCTCCTGAGGATAACTGTTGTGGGGACGGATGGTTTGATCCTATCCATCAGCCCCCAGCGCAATTTCTGCTGCCGAAAATAAAATGCGATTCACTTATGGATGACCTTATATAGGTCTCTTCCATTCGCGTCTTTTTCTCGGACGATCTTGCCACCAAGCAGAGTCGTTGCAACTGCCATAATATCCAGCATATTGAACGGCTTACTCAAGAGTGGCTGGACTTTCTTGAATTCATCTTCAGGCAGAATCTTTTGCAAAGCGACTGGATTCGTGCATATGGAAATGAACTGAATTCCTTCAGCTAATCTACTGGACTTCACTAACTGAAGGAAGTTCCACGATTCCAAATAAGGGTAAGGCAAGTCCCAAATGAAAAGGTCCGGTTGATTGTCCTTAAGGAACTGAGCGAAATTTATCTTCCCGTACTGGACTTCACTCACGATCAGCGGAACAACTTTGTAATCTCCTTGCGCTTCTAAGTACATACAGAAGATTTCGATCAGCTCAACGTTCGCATCAGCAACGCAGATGACCGGCCTTGGCATCTGGCCCTCCCATGTCAAAAATGTAGGCCAGATAGTTCTTCTTTGTCAACATTTCTGGTAGCCTCTTCTGCCAACTTCCATGCCAGAGGAAAGATGAACCCAGAAAACATAGAAAAGCTAAAGGAGACTCTACGTGAGTCTCCCTTGACCGCCAGCGCGAAGATCAGAATGTTGACCGAGCTAGGCTCACTCTTTGCAAATGACAAGCGGTTGTCGCGGGAGTCGGAGAACGACTTCAACCTCTTTGTCGAGGAATGCGAAAAGCTCGGGCACCTCAACCCGAGGGCCTACGATGATGCAGCCAATTATCGGGAGCATGCTCATACCATCCACTTCCCGTTCGTTTTTGCGCGAACTGGATTCAATGTTTTTAATCTAACTCATGGCCTTGCCGCTGGACTTCTGCTCACGGATGAGCCTAAGCTTCGTCCTGGGGAAGAAGTAAAGCTTCCGTTTCCTGCCTACATCATCGTACCGCCACCGGAAACGGTGCCCATGTTTGTCGATGGCCAGCAGGTTTGGGGCGACATGATCATGGTGCAGCGCTTCGACTCGGTGTACGCACATACACAGGAGGTGCGACCTTTCCTCCGCTGGATAGTCATGTGGAAGACCCTCTCCTTGTGGCAGGACCGGGACGTCTTCGATATCCAGCGCTCGGAAGATGAGAACTTCTACAACGTACCGGAACTAGGGGACCCACCGCCTGTCGATGAGGACAAGATCTCCCTTCGCACAGCAAGGCACCTGTGGCACAACCTGGGACACTGGCTTGACGCTTCTGGAGGTACTTCTGCCCTCACCCCTTTGGGCAAGCCCCGGATGAAGAAAGGTCCACCAGTGACCTGGCCGACAACATGGGTCGTCTCTCGCGACGTGAAGATTGATCGTGCCCTCCGCGACATCGCCAAGGAGGTAGCACTTGGGAGAACGAAGCACGCGATCAAGGGATGGTCCTTACGGATGAAGCATGTGGTGCGGGGCCACTGGAAAATGCAACCACACGGCTCGCACCTCGGACACAGGAAACGGATTTGGGTTGAGCCGTATATCCGGGGACCAGAAGGTAGCGAAGCCTGGTCTCATATTTATCGGCCCAAGTCATAAGAAGCTCTAGGGAAGTAAACAAGGGACGGAAGCACAGTGCTTCCGTCCCTTTTCTTTGTTCTTTTTCTCGCGCGCCCAGAGGAGAGATTCTGGTGGCCGAGATATGGGGTAGTTAAAACGTTAAAGTTGAATAGAGGTTTGGCAATGAAAGAGCATACGTGGGAAATCGAAACAGTTGATGGTGGTGCTGTAGGTTCCGACGATTTCTATATTTGCCGAGCCTGTGGGACTTCTGGCGGGGCCATTTGGTTCAAGAACAAAACTCTCTTTTTGGCCTGCGGTTGCGGCATCAAGATGCCAAAAGACTGCAACAACGCGAAGAAGCTCATCGACGAGCATCTCCCACTTTGCCCACACAAGAAGCCAAAGGTACCTGTGTGCAAGCATGGAGAGGTCATCTGGGACCCGGTAGAGGTGGAGTATAACCACGACGGGTCTGCAGAAATCTCGCAGCAAGGTACATGCCAAGATTGTAAAAAGGTAGTCGAAGTTGACTATAGTCCGGGAAAAATTCAGGAAACCATCTAAGGAGAAATGACAATGGCAACGAATGTTGAGACTGTTCAGCAGGAGCCGACGGAGACGAAGGTCAAGAAGTTCCAGCAGATTGAGTCCAAGAGCTTCAAGACCTACGAAGAGGCGGATAGCTACCGCAAGTCTATGACTGCTACAGACGCGGAGAAGATTCGCGTGAAGTTCCGCAGAAGTAGGAACGAGTACGACGTCGTCCTTTTCCGACGTTAAAAAAGGACTTGACGTTTCTACACGATGGCCCCATTGTGGTTGAGTAGGGTCATCGAGTTGTGGATGAAGAGATCCACAAAAATGGGCTAAAGCCCGAGGAGAGCAAAGAAATGGACGCAAACAAGCAGAGGATTGCCGAGCTGGAGGCCGAGCTGGCTAAGCTGAAGAACGGCGAAGGTGCTACCGAAGAGGAGCGCCCGAACATCCACCCGAAGCTCATCGTCAAGATGGCTGACGGCAAGGCCTCGACGGAGGATATGAAGTACGCACTTATCCTTCGCTTCATCAAGGACGCCAAGGGTCTCACCCTCGGCCAGGTCGCCAAGGCGGCCGGTCTCTCGGTGGATGACACCCGGAAGATTGTCCAGGAGATGAAGCGCCAGACCATCGTCCGCAGCGAGGGCGCCCGCCGGGCTACCCGCTACTTCATGGTCGATGGTTTCGGCACCGATAAGGCTGCTGCGACCGCGAGCGATGATGAGGACGAGGACGACTCGGAGAGCCCTACTCAGGCGGCTCCGGGGAAGCGCCGTCCGGGTCGGCCGCGCAAGAACCAGAGCGTCAACGCGCAGCTCGCCTCGGCGTAGAACAAGTACAGGAGGACTGGCGAATCGCTCGGCGCAAGCTGATAGCGCGTCGGCAGTTTCTCCTGCGTCTAGAGGAGTAGCCCCTGCACCAATACGGCGCGGGGGCTACTTCTATATTCGGCTAGTACTTCCAATATTGGAAGACGAACAACTCTTGGAAGTGTTGAGCCAAGTACGGAAATTGTGATGAGAACTATTCGTCTCGGTATTATTGTGATCCTTTTGACGTGGCTATCAACGCCACGCAAGCAAGTTGTACTCTTTAATGATCAAGTATCTTCTCGCTTTGTTCTTCTCCCAGATGCTGAATCAGATGTTCGTGGGGACGTACACCTTCGAGGGGGAGATTCGTCAGCCCCGTCCCGGAGTGCCGTTCTCCTGCGTCGCCCCCAGCTTGAGCTACTTCGTTCGGCTGGAGATTCAGAAGTCCGGGCCCGGATTCTCAGTCATCGACCCGGATTACCCGAGTTCACTCTATCTTTCTTCCGAGCGGCAAGACTACAGTCTGCGTATCAGTCACCTGCTTCTCTACAAGGGGGACGTAGCCATCTCCCGGAGCTTTCGCCTGAGTTTCGAGAACAACCAGCCGGTGATTCGGGGCTATCTAGTGGGGCATCGGGGGAATGAAATAGTTTGTGGCAATACGTTTATATTGCCCGGAGTAAAACATGAAGATCAAGGCCATTCAAGAAGAGCGCATCGAGCACTGCGATGAGGAAGTTGGCTACGTACTTCTCTTCAAGGATGATCGGGACACCAAGAGCCTGCACCTACGGAACCGTAAGGAACTAGCAGCTCTGGTCAAGCTTGGGCAGCTGATGCTTCAAGCATCCTACCCTGGCTATCGTTCGGCTGAGGTGGACGTTGAGGACGGCGGGATGCTGGGTATCCCAGCAGAGGATGACCACGGATGAAATACAGACTCGTCGTTAATTTCGACCTTGAGGCGCTGTCGCTAACAGATGCCTACGAAAAGCTGATGAAGCACTTGCTTCCCCCTGTTGTCATCCAAAGCTACTTTGCTCCACCGGCACCAGATATCAGCTTCGAGACCAGCGACGAGTTCTATGTTGATGGGGAACTGGGAGACCCTGAAGACCTTAGCGCAGCGACGATTGCAGTTTTGCAGAAGAACTTCCCATAATTTTCTGCCTCCGTGGCTCAGCGGACAACGGCACCTCTTTCCTAAAGAGGCATTTCGCAGGTTCGAATCCTGCCGGAGGTACCAATATCAAAATTAAGAAAGAGAAGTGAATATCTTCGCGTGCAGAAAGAAGGACAGAAGGTTTTCTCTAAACACTTCCTTGTCTTAATCGCTCAAGGTTCAGGCAAAGTGGGCCTGACGGTTTCCAAGAAAGTTGGTAACGCTGTAAAGCGTAATTATATCAAACGTTGTCTTAGGGACATATTACGCTCGGTAATCATTCCTAGTGATAAAGATATGGTAATTGTTGCTAGATCAAGCTCGGCAGAGATTACCTACATACAAATGAAAAACGATTTGCAAGAGGTCATCCATGGCTGATTGGACTAAGCAACAGATCAAAGAAGTGTGCGACAGGGCTTCTGAACAAGAGCATCGAGCGATCCGAGCGGAGAAGCGTGCTTCTTTGTGGAAGATGCTGGCGGCGCGGCTGATGCAGGAGCGTGATTCTGCTTATCGACACGACGCTGATAAGGCTGCGAGGAACAGCTACCTTTCTGCTGAGTGGCGTAAGCTTAACGCTCAGTTTGAGAACCTCAAGGCCGAGCACGCGGCTCTAGAAGAGCTTCATAAGAACGTTGCTACTTCCGAATATAAGCGTGGCCTGGAGGATGGTCGTAAGGGTGTGAAGGCAGCCACTCGTCAGGAGCGGCGGCGCTGCATCTCAATCATCAAGGGTTTTCAGCGTAACTTCTTCCGTCCTTGGAGGGAGCAGCTCATCGAGGAAATCAATGGAAGAACGCAAGCTAAGTCAAGCGCAGATTGATCGATTGAAGGAGTATGGGATCAAGTATCCCTGGTCTCCATGGGACACTCTCAAGCTACTCGACAAGCTCGAACAGTCGCAGCACCTTCTGGGGGTTTCACAGATTGCCCTCAGGAACGAAAGGGCAACATCGGACGTCTTCCGGAGGGAAGCGCAGCAGCAGAAGCTGAAGCTTCCGAAGTGCACTCATGAAGGCCCTAGCGATCGCCCTTGCCAAGCCTGTGGGTTGAATAACCTACCGCCGAGCTTGTCCTTTCTGAAGGACGATTTCGAACTATCAATTGACCTACAGAAGATCCTGAAAAAGCGTGCCGAGCGGGCTGAGGAAGCGCTCGAAGAATGGAAGGACGAAGTTCGTCTGCGCGATGCATCCATTGCTGAGTGGATGCGTGATGCCAATCAACAATTCAAGCGAGCTGAAGAAGCTGAAGCTAAGCTCAGAGAACGTGGAGAAGAACTGTGCGACCCTGGAACAAACTCAAGACCCGTCGTCAGAAGTGGAATCGTATCAAGGATATGGCGGAGGATTTTTGGCGCTCGCTGAAGCGCCCCTTCGCTGATGCTTGGTATTGGTTCCGCTGCCATACTTATACCCGGTATCACATTGTCGACTGTCGTTCGAAAAAGAATGGGTACGAGTGGGGGTACAACGAGATTGATAACCTCATTCTCTTCGCCTGTTTTAACCTGCTGAAACGTTTCGTAGAAACCCAACTCGTTCCTCCCTACGATGTCCAAAAGCACCTCGCAAGCTTCGAGGACTACCAGAAGTACATGGGGGTTAACTTCGAGGGTAGGAGCCAGGAGGATATCGAATTTAACCTGAAGATCATGAAGGACCAGTACGAGCGTGAGCTGGAAGTCAAAGCGCTCTACGACTGGTGGACGAAGGAACGCGCAGTCGAACATGCGTATGCTCGCTTCCTCATGCACTGCATCCCCTCAAAGAAGAACGAAGATGCAAGCATCAAGAACGGCTTCGAGCGTTACTTCGATGCAATGGGAGGTAACACTCCACAATGGAAAGATTGGCGCGAAGCTCGGGAAGCTAATGACGCCAAGGATAATGAGATGCTTCTCCGACTGATGAAGATCAGGGAAACCCTCTGGACTTAGTTTTAGAAATAGTGTAGTGTAAATTTATGGAACGGATTTCTGAAATGATGAGCTTTATAACCATTGCCCGGTTTGCCCGGAAGCATGGTCGGTCTTTTGTCGTTCTACGGTTGAACGGCGACCGGATTGTTCTCTAACGTTTGTAGCTATAAAGGGCAGTAAAACGCAGTATATGAACTCTCGTCTGAAGGTGTGGCTAGGTGGCTTCGGTAAAGCCATTGTTACAATCCTTTTCTTCTCTGTTGTCATTGGGCCGACGGTAGTCGCAATCACCCGATGCGGCACCACGGAACTTTCTGAGGTCGGCGGCAAGGGAGAAGCTTGCTACCCGAATAGCACTTGTGAGGCAGGTCTGACGTGCTTCAATGTCGAAGAACGGCACGTTTGCCTGCGTGAAGTAAAACCCGTAATCAATAAACAAGCGAAGCAGTGTTATACCTTCTCCAATAAGGAGAAGCAGGAGTTTACCCCTTGCTTCGAGACTGCTGATGAATGCATTACATCATTCAGCAGGGTTATGCAGGATAGCTATAACACAATTCTGCAAGCCTGTTTCTATCAGAAGTAAAGGAGTGAATCATGAGTGATGAAGAGCGTAGCGATTATGATGTAAGTACTCATAGCGACCCGGTTACTGAGGAGAGCGGTTTGGATCCCAGCCATGATGTCGAGGCCTATACGAAGGTACTACTTCGGGGCTTCGAGGACTACCACAAGAACATGACGCAGAAGGCGAATGCCATCTACGAGAAGTACTGCCGCCAGGGTATGTATGTTGTAGAGATTGGCCTGCGTGAGCTGAATGAGCTGGGCGAGGAATGTGGTGAGCGGGTGATGCAGACGAACAATGGCATCTGGCCCGCTGGCGTTCTTGGTATCCTATCCCGGACGATGGGCCATCTGACGATGACTGCTTCGAAGCTGCGTGATTCAGCCAAGCCGTTCGATGTTATCGACTTGGTTGGCTATGCGGCCAATGGTTCTGCTGGAGCAGACGCCAACTAACCATGCGTTCCCTCTTATTGTGTATTCTTCTTCTGCAAGGCTGTGTGCTGGCTGTTGAAGCCCGCTCGCAGCCACGATACTGTATGACTTATATGTATAGAGGTCGTGCAGTAAGGCTTTGCTTGTATACAAGATACGAATGTAATTCCTTTATGAATCGAGCTATTCGTAGAGGCTATCGTATCCTTGTACCTTGTCCTCTGTAAACCGGGTGGATATATGAGTGAGGATTTCTTCTGGGCCCTTGAGCGGCAGCGCCGCGACGCTGAGATAAAGACCCAAACTACTCCCTCTGAAAAAGAGAAAGAAGAGAGGGTAGTGATAAAAATTGAAGATGGGGATAAAGGGAATGAGCCCGATATCTCCGATTCAAAAGGGCATAATCAGGATTCGACAGAGTCCAAATAGCTAAACAACAAGGCCCAAGGAGAAATCACATGAGCGAGAAGAAGAACCAGTCGATGCAGTTTTCGATCAACATCAAGAACCTGATCCGCGCCTGCCTGGCGGACCCGGACCTCAAGGAGCAGGTGCACGCTGCCATCCGTGAGGGTGCAGCCACCAAGACGACCGAGCAGCTCGGTTACTGGAACATGAGCGGCAAGGACGTCCCCGCCGCCGAGCAGGTCTGGTGCACGCTGTTCGCCGCCACCGACCGCAACAAGAAGGTTGGCGAGAAGGGTCTCTTCTACACGGCGCAGAAGTCGGGCTTCCCGCTCTTCCGCTTCAAGGAGCAGGTGAAAAACATGGCCGCGACGACCGGTGAGACCACCGCCGCGACGGTCAGCGAGCCCGCTCCGCTTCCGGCGCCCACCCGCCAGCCCTCCATCGAGGAGATTGCTGCGGCGCTCGGCATGACCCGGGAGCAGCTCATCGAGCAGGCTGCCGCTGCCAGCTACAAGCCGGAGATGGCTTCGGACGAGGAGCCGACGGTCAACACCGAGGCGGCTCCCGCCGAGGCGCAGCTGCCGGACGACATCGCCGCGATCGTCGGTCTCTAACGCCTGAGGCTCAGTACATCTGAGCCACAGTTTAAAATGAGCAAGGCCGGTCAGCTCGTAAAAAGATTCCGGTTATAGTGATCTTCCATCCGACCCAAATTTTAAACGGCTACGATGGAATAAGCTATAGCGCCGCAAGCAATCCTCTACTTAATCCTGGGTGAAGCAGGAGAGGGTGGAAGAGTCAAGCAGACTTCAACGGGCGTTGCGCACCTGTGCTTGATTTAAGAGCTTGCAAAGGTTTACCAGTACCTTAAACGTGGTGTAGGAGCCCGAACCCCTGCAACCCCCGCCAGGAAGGGTCCGAAACATTAATAAGCGGGGGTATTTTTCTGTAAGGCGAATATATGCGCTGGGAACTATTGAAGCCTAATTGGCAGACAAGAGATGTGGTTCGTTTCGCCTGGCGGCCTACCACAGTTGGTAGCACAGTAATCTGGCTAGAACGATATCTTGAGCATCAAGAGGCACGTTGCGCTCCTGGTAGATACTGTGGCCCTGATTCGCAGCATACTCCAGAGAAGCCCTTCATCCGGCATTCTAGAGACTGCGATGAGAAAGCCCGCTGGTACAAAACAGGCGTCAGCTTAATACCCACTGTCCCTACTGCAAAGCTTTTGGAGGAGTGATGAGAGAGCTAGCACGAATTGGTCGAATGTTGTCGCTCCTCGGCCAGGTTTGGTATAAGAACCAGGATATGCGCCTGGGTCAACTGGTTTATAACCTCTGTCGCCCCAACGAGGATGTCTTCAATGTTGAAGATAACATCATTGAGGAGCGACTGAAAGAGGTTGCCAAGAACGGCTGGTAAGTGGTAGGTTAAATCCCCTCGGAGGTGATGGGTATGATTACTACCAATGGCAATCTCTTTGATCGTAAGTATTGGGCTGAGGTTTCTGCCGAGGCCGTTTGCATTACGACCAACGGTGTCCTTCGCAGCAATGGCCATGCCGTAATGGGCGCTGGTAACGCCAAGCAGGCGTCACTTCTTTGGCCCTTCCTCCCTGACATCTTGGGCCAGATGATCAAGGACTCGGGGAATCATGTCTACCATCTGGCGACTGACTTTTTCAACTTCCGCTCGACGAGTATTCTTTCCTTCCCGACGAAGGAGCACTGGAAGGACCCGAGCGTTCCGGAGTTGATTGTCCGCTCGGCTCAGGAGCTTCTCGCAATGGCGGAGGCCTTTGCCTGGAAGCGAGTCCTGCTCCCGCCACCGGGGTGTGGCCTGGGCGGGATGCGTTGGTCCGAAGTTAATTCACTTCTGTCTCCGATTCTGGATGACAGGTTCACGGTTGTCTTTCTCAAGAGGTAGCGCAATGTGGTTTTGGCGTAAGAAGCCAGCGAAGAAGCACACCCTTTCGGGCACCTGTCCGAAGTGTGATAGTCGTCTCGATCAGGCTACCGCTCACAAATGTCCGATCGATGACTCCATCCTGGTAGCTACGAAGGATGGTCCCTACCGAACGGCGCCACAGAAGCCTTCGCTTGCGGAGCAGGCAGCTAATCGGGCGGAACGCTATGAGAATAACTTCGATAAGAACGCCAAGAAGTTGGCGAAGGTCATTGCTCCCCTACTCCGCACGATGATTCTTTCGGCCGCCGATGAGGGTAAGTTGACAGCTCAGATTGACTTGCAAGAACTTCTCAACCGTGGCGTAAAAGAAGCCGGCATTACCTCTAACATGAGCACCAAGCAGGATGCATTGCTTGGTTACCTAATTCGCGAATTTCATGGTGAAGGCATCAAGCTTTGGTTCTCGAACCGAGCTGACCGAACCCACTTGGCGTACAAGGTGATTATCCAGAAGCGAGCTTAAGATGTTTACAATCGTCCATTTTTCTGACTGGCATGCGATGTGGCTAGATGTGCCACCCGCAGACCTTTATATCTGCACGGGCGATATGTGTCCCAACTCTCTTGGCCATTGGGTGGACTGGGATAGAGAAGCCCACTTCCAAAAGCAGTTCATGAAGTGGAGCCCGGTTGTACTTCCGAGTAAGGATGCCGAAGTTATCTGCGTTCGTGGTAACCACGACCATATTGCGATTGCTCCGCTCTTCCCTGACCATCAGGTAACAGAGATTATTGATCCAACTGTCCTGCATACATATGAAAACCCGGTTCTCAACCGCCCTTTGACGGTTGCTGGAATGCGAGGGATTAAGTATATCCGAGGCAATAGTCCAGACGAAATGCGACTCCCTGAGCTGGATGATCGAGCACGTACAATTCCTGTTGCAGACATTCTTGTGACGCATTGTGGGCCACGCGGTATCCTTGACAAGACCATCAATCCAAAGAAGCAGGATGAGCACGGAGAACACACTGGTTCTCCTTACCTCACAACCTACATCAGTATGCACCAGCCACTTCTCCATTGCTTTGGACACATCCATGAACAGAAGGGTGTGGAGATGGCTGGTAAAACCATTTGTTCTAACGCAGCTACGGGATTCAATGTGATCGAACTGTCGTACGATCTGGGAGATTAAGTAATGGGCAAAGTAATACAGCTATTCCCACCTCAATCTGAAGAGGCTAAGCTTCGGGCTGCTCTCAAAGAGTATGGAGACCATCTGGGACTCTGTGGTGTAGCGGTGTATAAGGGCAAAGTACAAACTGCTAATTGTACTTGTGGATACGAAGCTTTAATCACAGGGAAGAAGTAGGAGTATACAATGAAGACCCGCGAGGAACTACTGGCTGAGTATCAACTGCATACCGTCCATCCGTTCGCGGGCTTTTTCTTTGGCCTCGTCTGGTGGTCACACGATAAGCAGAATCAGATTATCCTTTCCCGCACCTGGGATAATCTCGTCAAGCTTTGGGAGGGCGTTTTCAAGCGCTGTGATGATATCCCAGAGCCAAAGCAGCTCTGGAAGATGCAGATGGTTTCTCCCCCAGAGGAGTGGGTCCAGGGGTGGAGGGAATGGCAGTTCGCCTCTGATGTTGACTCTGCTCGCAATATGCTTTGTGTGCAGATTCGCCATGTACACAAGCAGTCGGTTATCGATTTCCCGAATATCGCCCCATGCCCCGGCTATGTAAGCCGTTGGGGTGAAGAAGAAACTGAGCCAGTCAAAGAGAACCATGTTGGTTGTAAGAATTGCCATGAGGGACTTGTCATTACGATTCCGGATGAGGAATTGATCCAGCTGGTAGAATTCTGGGGAGCCCCTTGGCGAAGCAGAGATGGCAAAACTTATATGCTTCCTGACCGTAACCGTATGGTTGCTGATCCAGACCATGCACTCTTCGTTGCCAAGCCTGATCCCGGACACCACTGCAGGGGATCAATCATTGAAGAATGCACAGCAGAGAGCATCAAGTATCTTCATAGCCCGATGCTTTTCTTTTTCCAAGGAGAAGATCTTGACATTCCGAAGGAACTGTTGCAATCTGGCAAAAAGCTGAAGCGCCAGCTTGAGGCCGAAGAAAAGGAACGCAACGAGAAGTTTAAGAAGGAAAGGGACAAGGAGAAGAAGGAAAAGTTGAACAAACTCATGAACATTCTCTCCCGTAAATTCCCTGGTTAATTCTGAACGGGCGTGAGCCCGTACTCGGTCCGGCGAGTCTAAACAGAGTTTAGGCCGGACGCGGTTTGAATGGGAACGCAAGGCGAAGTGCGCTTTAGTATTGAGCTGAGCACATTCAAACGTACGATTCTCTAAGGTGAAGGAGCGATGATGAGATATCTTCTACTGCTTACTATCATGCTGACTGCTTGTGAACCTGGAGAGCATCAGGTCCTTACCCCACGCTACTGGTCCTGCGATGAATCGAGCATCTGTCTCGCGGACACTGAGTGTACGATGCTGCAGGAGGAGACCAGTTATTGTACAACCGAATGCGTAACGCATACGGATTGCACAGACTCCGGATGGCCCTCAGTTTGCGTCTATGATGACAGTACCGCCGAGACTGCCCATTGCTATGGTGAGTGTTGGCCGACTCATCCTGGTGAAGAAGAGGACCTCGAGTTTTGTAGGAAGTACGGCTTCCTTTGTCCTTCGGACTGTGAGCTGCAGGGACTCGTTTGTGATTACGTTGGCGGATGGCCGCCGCGGTATAGCTGCATACCCTCAAGGGAGTGACATGTTCGGTATTTTTCGTGGTCGCGAGAAGAAGCCTTTGCCAGAGGGATACTCTGTAGAGGTTGCAGATGATATGCGAGCCTGCGCTCGGCTCCACGCTCATCTGCGAAAGGGAGATGAGAACCTACCCTTGAGTGGGGTTGTATCCCTCCTGGGTGGTTGTTTTCTATCTTGGGCATCCGGTAGGGTAGCCAATGATTGGGACTTCTATCTGCCAATGTTCCGCGAAGCGGCAATGAGAAAGCAGGGCTGGGTCTTTGTTCAGGATTCAGACAAGTACCCTGTCATTGTTAGCCACGGTTACGGGCATCGTGTAGTTAGCGATGGTTGGAAGGTAACAGAGAAGCCCGTTGTGGGCCGTGAGCAGCTTATCCTACTTAAGGATGATGTTGCTGAGAATGCTTGGGCTGACTTCGATTATCAGCACTGTATGTTGGGCATTGATAGTGACCTTGATATTGTTTCCGCCGGCCTAACGACGATTGCCACTGGGACGTTCATTAAGAACCCCGATGCCCCCAGACACCGGGACGAGAAGAAGCTGAAGAAGAAGGTTAAGGATAAGCCTGTCTTTGGTGGCGGCACAAAGGGCAGGGAACGAGTCGAAGAGACTCTTTCACTCTACAAGTATCTTTTGGAAAAGGCCATTGCTGAGCAAGAGGATTGCAGCTGTGGTCAGAAACATCCAGCTTATGAGGGCTTTATGAAAGCTCTCGACTTGAGGTAATATGGCAAAGAGAGTTAAGCGCAGGCCCGAAGACTATCAGGTTACGATTGAGGGTCAGAATTATTGCTCGACAGTGGCTGACCTTTCCACTGAGGAGTTGCAGCAAGAGGTCTGCTATCAGATGGATGTAATCGAGGCCCTCGAAGCCCAGATGGAAGAGATGTCAAAACTCTTCAGGGGCTGGCGTGTTTCCAAGGAGCTTCCTGGCAAGGGGTAGTTGTGGCTTACACAATCAAAGAGTTCCTCAAGTACATGGAGGACAACAAAGAAAAGCATCGCGAAGAGGCGATTGCTCGGGCCCGCAAGAAGGAAGCTGACGAAGACGCTTACTATGATGAACTAAGTAAGCTAATCGATGAGCACCCGATTGGTATTCCGGGACGACGACGTTAATTAAGTGAGGTATCTATGGGAAATACTGTGAAGAAGAAGGCTAAGACGAAGAAGTTCTATTTCATTACGACGGATGATGGCTATAGTTATGGTGATATCGAGCCAATGGTTTCCATCCGCGCCGAGAATAAGAAGAAGGCGATCGAGAAGTACATCGAGCAGAACCTTATCCATAGCAAGCCAAAGAATGGAAGGCCGCCTGAGCCAGTAACGG